>Ga0182745_1001365_pt1 | contig 23635 bp, 25 predicted proteins | sample eDN3rd30CKraftBY_FD_128523 | JGI IMG/M metagenome (GOLD analysis project Ga0182745, IMG submission 128523) | Enriched backyard soil microbial communities from Emeryville, California, USA - eDNA 3rd pass 30_C Kraft BY (version 2) (version 2) | ecosystem: Environmental > Terrestrial > Soil >... | reverse complement strand
GCATGGAAGCGACGTCATGCCGCCGCCACTGAATGCTGCGCTGATGACGCGCTGGCTGGAGGACGGGAGTTATGACCGGCTGATCGCCGAGACGCGCGCCGAAGCGGCGGCGCGGCAGTCGATCGCCGCAGACCTGTTGCCTGCAGGGAGCTACGCCGCGCATCCGTGCGGCTATCATCTGTGGGTGCCGTTGCCGGGCGGAGCCAATCCGGCGCGGATCGCGGGCGCGCTGCGCGCTACCGGGATGATGGCCATCGCGGCGGATGATTTTGCCGTGGGTGCGGCAAAGGCACCGGCGCTGCGCGTATCGCTGGGCGGTGCGATCGACTGCGCGGGATTGCGGCGCGGGCTGGCGGTGCTGGCGCGCGAACTCGCGGCGGTTTAGGCGGTGTAATGCAAAGCGAAGTCGGCTTTGGGATGGGAAGCGGACATTCTTTTTTTTCGTCATCCCGGACTTGATCCGGGATCCATTCGTCCGGCGCTGAGAGAATGGATCCCGGATCAAGTCCGGGATGACGACGTAAGATGGGTCGGTCTCAGGTCGGAAGTGGCCGCTTATTTCCGCGCTGCGGCGCTCTGGTCGCGGATCGCCTTGAATTCGCTGCCGGGTTTCCATTGCGGCCATTTGGCCGAGCGTGCGAGCTCATCACCGATCCGGTAAAAAATCTGGATATCCTGAACCGCGCCATCGAGATTCCAGCTCGCGTCCCAAGCGTCGCAGGCCTGATGGTAGCATTTGCCGGTATAGTCATCGACCCACTTCTGGCCCGCCGCCTTGCCGCCGTTCACGAGGTCGGAGGCGCCGGCGATGCCCATCATCAGCAGGACGGGGACACCGCGCTTCGCCATGCTGAAATGGTCGGCACGGAAGAAGAGGCCGCGTTCGGGGAGGCTTTCGACGCTGACGGTGCGGCCCTGGGTGGCGGCGACGCGCGCCAGGTCGTCCTCGAGACTGCTCTGGCCCTTGCCGACGAGGATGACATCCTTTGCGCGGCCCGCGGTCTGGAGGATGTCGATGCCGAGATTGGCGACGGTCTTTTCGACCGGATAGACGGGTGCCTGGGCATAGGCTTCGGAGCCGAGCAGGCCGCGCTCCTCGGCGGTCCAGAAAGCGAAGAGGAGGGTGCGGTCGGGCGGCGGGGCGGCCTTGAAGCCGCGCGCGATTTCGAACAGGGCGGCGACGCCGAGCGCGTCGTCATTGGCACCGGCGCGATAGATGCGGCCCTGCTCGTCGGGCTTGCCCTCGCCATAGGCGTCCCAGTGGGCGCCATACATCACCACCTCGTCGGGGCGCTTCGCACCGGGGATTTTGGTGAGGACATTCTGGCTTTGCACCACGTCGTGCGTCACCGGAATCGCCGCGGCGAAGGTCGTGCCGAGGTCGACCGGGCGGAAGGTGGCGCGGCGCGCGGCGAGGCGGAGCTTTGCCAGATCCTGCCCGGCATCCGCGAACAGCTTCGTCGCGGTGTCGCCCGAAATCCAGCCCTGCAATGCGAGGCTGGTCATCTTTTCGGGCGGAACGACGAGGCTGTAGTTTTCGCCGCCGGGGCTCTTCACGACGTTCCAGCCGTATCCGGCGCCGTCGGTGTCATGGACGATCAGCGCGCCGATCGCGCCGCGGCGTGCCGCTTCCTCGAACTTGTAGGTCCAGCGGCCGTAATAGGTCATCGTGCGGGCGCCGAACTTGCCGAAGCTGTCGTCGCCCTTCGTCGCGACGAAATCGGGGTCGTTGACGAGAAAGACCGCGACCTTGCCCTTGAGATCGACGCCCTTGAAATCGTCCCAGCCGCGTTCGGGGGCGTGGACGCCATAGCCGACGAATATCATCGGCGCGCCGGCGATCGCGGCGACGTCCTTCGACTGCTGACTCGACACATAGATGTCGGTGCCGAGGCGGAGCGGCGTCACCGTGCCCCCGCGGTCGAAGGCGAGCGTGGTCGGCGTGCCGAGGCGGGTGTGAAGCAAGGGCACCGGCTGCGTCCAGCCGCCGTTCGGCCCGGCGGGTTCGAGACCGAGCGCCTGAAGCCGGCCGATCAGATAACCGATCGTCCGTTCTTCGCCCACCGTGCCCGGCGCGCGGCCCTGGAACTGGTCCGAGGCGAGGGTGCGGACGGTGTCGGTGAGGTTGGCGGAGTCGATCGCCGGTGCGGTCTGCGCGAAGGCGGGGGCGGCGGTGGCAAGGAGAAGGGCGGCGGCAGAGCGCAGGAACATGGGTGGAAGACTCCTTTGGGGCGGACGGCTGCCCGCCTTAGCATGGCGGACGGCAATTTGAACCTCGGCGCAAAGGAAGGCCGGGGGCCGGCTATCGCGGCAGAGATGGCGCCATGCCAGACGCGGCGAGTTGCCGGTAGCGCGACGGCGGAACGCCGAAGCGGCGCGTGAAGCGCGAGGTGAAATGGCTGGGCGTCGCGAAGCCGACGGCGAGCGCGATGTCGGTGACCGGCCGCCGTTCCTCGCGCAGCAGGCGCGCGCCTTCGGCGAGGCGGGCGTCCAATATATATTGCCAGGGTGAGCATCCGAAGGAGGCGCGGAAAGCGGTGGTGAAGCGCCGCACGTCCATTCCGACGCGCGCGGCAAGGCCGGCGAGGTCGTGCGGGTCGTCGAGTGCGCCATGAATGGCGTTGGTCAGAAGCGCGCGCGCGCGGGCGTCGAGGCCGGCCGGCTGCGATGCCGGTGCGGAAGCGCGGCCATATCGATGACGGAGGTGAAGCTCGACCGCCTGGCCGATCGCGTGCGCCGCCATCGCCGCTACATCATCGTCAGGATCGGCGATCAGTTCCGAAAGCCGGGCCGCAGCGGCGGCCAGAAAAGGGTCGCGATGCCGCACGCGCGCTGGAAGCGCGGCGTTGGCGATCAGCGCGGGCGGCAGGCTGATTTCGACGAAGCGGGCGAATTCCCCCTGCGCCAACGCTGCATAGCGGCAGGCGGCGGGGATCATCCAGATGTCGCCGGGAACGGGCAAGGCCGGGCCTGACGGGCCATTGGCGAAGATGCATTCCATCCGGTCGAGCCGGCCGTCGAGATGGACGACGATCGTGTGGCGGTCCTGTTCGATCGTCCAGTCGGTGGGGGCCGCGAGATTTTCGGTTGCCGCGACGATCTCCATCCGGCCGAGCGAGGCGCGGGCGCGCTCGACGATCCGCCGCGGCGACAGCGGCCGGTTGCCATCCCATGGCCCGGTGTGGTGGCTGGTCAATCACGCTCCTCGCGAGCCCCCACGACTCGCCATGCCGGATTTGGAAACTGCGCCGGAATCGGGAAGCGGGCAAGAGCGAAGCTGCCTAGCTGGATATTCCCCTGCCACGGCGGAAGCCCCGCCCAACAGCCTGAAAGGACAAGAATATGGCCGACCATAGCATCGAGGGAAAGACAGTGCTGATCGCCGGCGGCGGCAAGAATCTGGGTGGGCTGATCGCCCGCGATCTGGCCAAACAGGGCGCCCGAGCGATCGCGATCCACTATAACAGCGCCGGGTCCGCCGCCGCCGCCGAAGAGACGGCGGCCGCCGTCAAGGCCGCGGGCGCCGAGGCCGCGCTGTTCCAGGCCGATCTGTCCTCGGCAGCGGCGATGGAAAAATTCTTCGCCGACACCGTCGCGACCTTCGGCCATCCCGACATCGCGATCAACACGGTCGGCAAGGTGCTGAAGAAGCCCTTCACCGAGATCAGCGAGGCGGAATATGACGCGATGACCGCGGTCAACAGCAAGACCGCCTTTTTCTTCCTCAAGGAAGCGGGACGCCACCTGAACGACAATGGCAAGATCTGCACGCTGGTGACGTCGCTGCTCGGTGCCTACACTCCCTTCTATGCCGCCTATGCGGGGACAAAGGCGCCGGTCGAGCATTTCACGCGCGCGGCGTCGAAGGAGTTCGGCGCGCGCGGCATTTCGGTGACGGCGATCGGGCCGGGTCCGATGGACACGCCTTTTTTCTATCCCGCCGAGGGCGAGGACGCGCAGGCCTATCACAAGTCGGCGGCGGCGCTGTCGCCCTTTTCCAAGACCGGCCTTACCGACATCGAGGATATCGTGCCATGGATTCGCCTGCTCGTCTCCGATGGCTGGTGGATGACGGGGCAGACGATCCTGGTCAACGGCGGCTATACGACCAAGTGACGGGGTGGGGGACCCTGGCCGCTATTGCGCGGCGGTCGGGGTCCAGCCCTTCCGGTATTTTTCGAACCAGGCGAGGATCGCCGAGGCCTTGGCCGCGGCCTGCGACGGGCGTGCGGCGATGCCGCCGTGGCTGGCGCCGGGCACCTTGACCAGCGCGGTCGGCACGCCGCGGAGGCGCAGCGCGGTGTAATATTGCTCCGACTCGCTGACCGGAGTGCGATAATCCTCGCTGCCGACGACGACCATCGTCGGCGTCTTGACGTTGCCGACCAGCGACAGCGGCGAGTGGCTCCAGTAAGTGGCCTGATTTTCCCACGGCATCGCGCCCAGCCAGTAGCGGCCGAAGAAGGCGGGGCCGTCGGCGGTGAGCGCCTGCGTCGTCCAGTTGATCACCGGTTTCTGGGCGACGGCGGCCTTGAAGCGGTCGGTCTTGCCGACGATCCAGCTCGTCAGCACCCCGCCGCCCGAGCCGCCGGTGACGAACAGCGCGTCGGGATCGGCGATGCCGAGCTCGATCGCGCGATCGACGATGCTCATCAGGTCGAAATAGTCGTTGCCGGGGTAGTTCTTGTCGATCGCGTTCGCGAACGCCTCGCCATAGCTGGTCGAGCCGCGCGGGTTCGCCGAGAGGACGGCATAGCCCGCGGCGGCGTAAAGCTGGTTGTCGGCGGCGAAATGCGGGCCATAGGCGGCGAAGGGCCCGCCGTGGATTTCGAGGATCAGCGGCACGCGCTGCCCCTCGCGATAGCCGGGCGGGAGCGTCAGCCAGCCGTCGATCGCGAGGCCATCGAAGCTCGACGCCGCGCTGATCTTGCGCACCTCGCCCAGCGCCTTGGTCGCGGCGAGGGTGCGGCTGAGGTCGGTGAGGGTGCGCGTCTTGCCGCCCGCCGCGAGCGCGACCTCGGCCGGGCGTTGGGGCGTGCCCGCCGTGAAGGCGATCGCGTCATTGCCCGCGACCGAGAAGCTGCCGCCCGAATAGGGGCGGTCGAAATCGCTGTTCGCAAGGCCGGTGGCGACGGTGCGCACCGATCCGTCGAGGCCGATGCGCGCGACCTTCGTCTCGCCGCGATCGTCATACTGGACATAGAGGCCGCGCCCGTCAGCGTCCCAGGCGGCGCCGTCGACGCTGTAATCCCAGTCGGCGGCGAGGCGGCGGCTGCCCGACCCGTCGCGGTTCATGACGTAAAGGCCGGTATTCTCATAGGCGCGCAGCCGGTCGTCGAAGCCGACATAGGCGATCATCCGGCCGTCGGGCGAGACGAGCGGGTTCGCGTCGGGGCCCTTGCGCGTCGTGAGCTGGGTGACGGCGCCGCCGGCGACGTCGAGCGCGTAGATATTGCTTTCGAGCGGGTCGCTCTGCCAGTCGGGGCGGCGGTCGGCGCTGAAATAGAGCGTCGTCCCGTCGCGCGACCAGCTCAAGGGACCGCCGTCGTGATAGGGCCCGAAGGTGAGCTGGCGCGGGGCGCCGCCGGTCGCCGCCACGACGAATATCTTCTCGAACCCCGGCTCGATATAGCCCTGACCGTCGGCGCGGTAGGCGAGAAGCTCGTGCACCTCGAGCGGGTCCGCCCATTTCGCGCCCTCGGGCTTGTTCGCGGGCGGCTTGCCGAAGCTCGGCGCCTCGTCCTTGACGAGCATCGTGTAGGCGATCGAGCGGCCGTCGGGCGACCAGGCGATGCTCGACGGGCTGGTCGGCAGGCCGGTCAGCTTCGCCGCTTCGCCGCCGTCCATCCAGCGCACCCAGAGCTGGGCGCCGCCGCCCTCGGTCGAGACATAGGCGAGGCGCTTGCCGTCGGGCGACCAGCGCGGCGAAAAGGCGCCGCCGGTGCGGCCGGCGACCGGGGTCTCCGCGCCGGTCTGGGTGTCGAGCAGCCAGATGCTGCTGACCGCGCGGTCGGACATGATGTCGTTGGCGCGGCGGACATAGGCGATGCGGCGCCCGTCGGGGCTGATCTGCGGATCGGAGGCGGCGGCGAGATTGAACAGATCCTCGCCGGTGAAGCGGCGTTCGGGGCCCTTGCGCGCGCTGCCATGGGCCGGGGCCGCGTCTTCGGCCGCGGCGGGCATCGCCGCCGGTTCGGAGGGGGGGCTTTCCTGAGCGAGAAGCGGCTGGACGGCGAGAGTGAGAAGGCTCGCGCCGAGCAAGGCGAGTTTACGCATCGAATGAGTGCCCCTTTTTGTGATGAATGGTTGAAGGTGTAACCATCTGATGCGGGGCGTCAATCGGGTGGGGAGCGGGAAAAGCGCAGAGGCTTGTCATGATCGCCACCATCGTCACCCCGGACTTGATCCGGGGTGACGAACGAAGGGTGATCATCCGTTATCCGTTGATAACCATATAGGTTATTTATATTGACATCGTGACGCTGTTATGGCACAAATATCACATCATGAAGAATTGCGATTCGGGCCGGCGCCCTTCCGATGCGGGAGGGTGTTCCGGTCCTTATGCTTTTGGGAGGTTGGCGATGGGAGGGATCGGCAAGGGAAAGGGCGGCATTGGCGCGGCGCGCCCGGACCGCCGGCAGATGGACGTCTTTCTCGACGCGCTGGCGGAATCCTCGAATGTCGCGGCATCGGCGCGCGTGGCCGGGATCGCGGCGAACGCCATGTATCGCGAGCGGCGCCGCAACGCCGGATTCGCGGCGCGCTGGCACGAGGCGCTGTGCGAGGGCTTTGCCCGGCTCGAGGCCGAATTGCTGTCCGAGGCGCTGATCGCGCCGACGGGCAATGTGAAGGATTCGACGCTGAAGTCGCGGGCGCAGAAATATCGGCTCGGCCTGTCGCTGCTGGCTGCGCATCGCGCGGCGGTGCGCGGAGCGAAGCTTCCGGCCGCGAATATCGAGCCGAAGGGGAGCGCCAAGGCCAGGCTGACCGCGAAGCTGGACGTTATGCGGGCGCAGATGGCGGCGGTTGAAGATGGCGCCGAAGATAGCGGAAGCCCGGAATTTTGAAGCGCCTGCCCGACCTGCTGGACATGCCTCCAGCCGAATTCGCGGCATGGGTGCAGAGGCTTCGCGACGAAGCGGCGGCAAAGCTGCTGGTCGACTGGAGTTGGTGGCGGCGCGACGATCAATGTCCGCCCGCGGGAGATTGGCACGTCTGGATGCTGCTCGCTGGCCGTGGGTTCGGCAAGACGCGCACCGGCGCGGAATGGGTGCGTTGCCATGCCGAAACCCATCCGGGGGCGCGGATCGCGCTGGTGGCGGCGTCGCTGCACGAGGCGCGGCAGGTGATGGTCGAGGGCGAGAGCGGCCTGTTGGCGATCGCGCCCGCGCAGACGCGGCCGGCGTATGAAAGCAGCCTCAGGCGGCTGAGCTGGGCGAATGGGACCGTTGCCACCCTCTATTCGGCGGCCGAGCCCGACAGCTTGCGCGGTCCCCAACATGATGCGGCCTGGTGCGACGAGATCGCGAAATGGCCGCAGGGCGAAGCGGCGTGGGACAATCTGATGCTGACGATGCGGATCGGCGAGCGGCCGCGCGTGGTCGCGACGACGACCCCGCGCGGCGTGCCGTTGGTGCGGCGGCTGATGAAGGAAAAGGGCGTCGTGACGACCGGCGGCGGGACGCGGAGCAACCGGCTGAACCTGTCGCCGCAGTGGCTGGCGACGATGGGCGCGATCTATGGCGGGACGCGGCTTGGGCGGCAGGAACTCGACGGCGAGATGCTGGAGGATGTCGAGGGGGCGCTGTGGACGCGCGGGCTGGTCGAGCGGTGCCGGATCGACGCCGGTGCGGTGGCCAGGCCGGTGCGCGTCGTGATCGGGGTCGATCCGCCGGCGACGGCGAACGGCGATGCCTGCGGGATCGTCGTCGCGGCGCTGCTGCGCGACCGGCGGATCGCGGTGGTCGAGGATGCGAGCGTCGCCAATCCGCCGCCGCATGTCTGGGCGCAGGCGGTGGCTGCCGCGGCGGCGCGCTGGGGCGCTGAGCGGGTGGTGGCGGAGAGCAATATGGGCGGCGAAATGGTCGAGGGCATATTGCGCCAGGCCGATGTGACGCTGCCGGTGGTGCCGGTGCACGCGAGCGTCGGCAAGGCACGCCGCGCGGAGCCGGTCGCGCTCGCCTATGAGCGCGGGCAGGTGGTTCATGCGGGGGCTTTCGCCGAACTGGAGGACCAGCTTTGCGGGTTGCAGATCGGCGGCGGCTATGCCGGGCCGGGGCGGTCGCCCGATCGGGCCGACGCGTGCGTGTGGGCGCTGGCGGCTTTGCTGGAGGGGCTGAGGTTGGGGAAGACGCCGGGGGTACGGCGGGTTTGAGATGATTTCGCGCAGAGGCGCAGAGCAGGCAGAGGCGGGGGGAGCGGAAGGGCGGGGGCTGCCTTTCTGCCTCGTCATGCTGAACTTGTTTCAGCATCCATGGCCTGCCCTCTCCTCGGGCGCGGCGATTTTTGTTTCGCACAAAGACACGAAGCCACGAAGATATGGTGCTTGCCGCGAAGCGGCTTACCCTTCGGGGCGTGCGGCGAGACGCGCCGTCGATAAGGAAATGGGCCTGCCGGCCCAAACCGCCTTCTTCGCGGCTTCGTGTCTTTGTGCGAAATACAACTGGCGCCGCCTTTTCGGGCGAACGCCGGGCCATGGATGCTGAAACAAGTTCAGCATGACGATGGTGGGACGGGCGGCCTTCGTCGCGATAGATCACGGGAGACAGCTATGAACTGGTTTGGCCGCAAGGCCGCGCAGGGGGCTGCGCGGCCCGCTTTGTCGCGTGTGTATGGGAACTGGAGCGCGCCCGCGCCGCTGTCGTGGGAGACGCAGGTGCGTGAGGGGTATCTGGGCAATGCGATCGTTCAGCGGGCGGTGCGGCTGGTCGCCGAGGCGGCGGGGTCGGCGCCGGTGGCGGCGAGCGATCCGGGGCTGGCGGCGCTCGTCGCGGCAACTTCGGGCGGGCAGGGGCTGGTCGAGACGCTGGCGGCGCAACTGCTGCTTCACGGCAATGGCTATGTGCAGATCTTGACCGACGGCGCGGGGGCGCCGGCGGAGCTGTTCGCGCTGCGCCCCGAGCGGGTGACGGTCGAGGCCGACGCGCGGGGGTGGCCGGTCGCCTATCGCTACAAGGCGGGCGGATCGACGGCGGTGCTGCCGGCCGAGGATGGCGCGGGGCGCGTCGCGGTGGTGCATGTGAAGGCGCTGCATCCGCTCGACGATCATTATGGCGCGGGGTGCCTGTGCGCCGCGGCGGGGGCGGTCGCGGCGCATAATGCGGCGGCGAAGTGGAACGCGGCGTTGCTGGAGAATGCGGCGCGGCCGTCGGGGGCGCTGGTCCACGATCCGGGCGATAAAGGCATGCCGCTGTCGGCCGAACAGGTCGACCGGCTGCGCGAAGAGCTGGCGGAGAGTTTTGCGGGCGGGGCGAATGCGGGGCGGCCGTTGCTGCTGGAGGGCGGGCTCAAGTGGCAGGCGCTGTCGCTGTCGCCGACGGAGATGGATTTCCTGGCATTGAAGGATTCGAGCGCGCGCGAGATTGCGATGGCGTTCGGGGTGCCGCCGATGCTGCTCGGGCTGCCGGGGGACGCGACCTATGCCAATTACCGCGAGGCCAATCGCGCGCTGTGGCGGCTGACGGTGCTGCCGCTCTGCGCGAAGATTTTGGGGGCGATTTCGCAGGGATTGCGCGGGTGGTTCGACGGGGCGGATTTGCGCGTCGATCTGGATCGGGTGCCGGCGCTGGTCGAGGACCGGATGGCACTGTGGCGCGAGGTGTCGGCGGCCGACTGGCTGACAGCCGAGGAGAAGAAGGCGCTGCTGGGGGTGGAATGATCCACCACCGTCACCCCGGACTTGATCCGGGGTCCCGCTTTTCCGGCGTCGCTGAGCGGGACCCCGGATCAAGTCCGGGGTGACGAAAAGGAGAGATCGGACATGGATGAGGATGAGGCGCTGGCGCGGTTGATCGCGCTGGCGGGGACGAGTGCGTCCGGTGCGGGCGACGCGGCGGTGCTGCGGGCGCTGGTCGAGGAGGCGAGCGAGCTGGGGGCGCGGCGGGCGCTGGCGCGACTGGGGCTCGCCGATGAAGCGGCGCGCGACGATGTGAGCGATTTGCGGCAACTGCTCGGCGCGTGGCGCGATGCCAAGAAGAGCGTGTGGGCGGCGGTGATCGACTGGGCGGTGCGTGGGATGCTGGCGCTGCTCGTCGTCGGGCTGGCGATGAAGCTGGGGTTTGCGGGGCTGCTCAAATGAGGAGTGGCGCGAGGCCGCTGGCTCACCCTCCGGCCCCCTCCCGCCTGCGGGAGGGGGAGATTCGGTTCGCGGGCTATGCGTCGGTGTTCGACCGGGTGGACCGGGGCGGCGACGTGGTGCGCGCGGGGGCATTTGCGGCGAGCCTGACGGAAGGGCGCGCGGTGCCGCTGCTCTGGCAGCATCGGCCGGGTGCGGCGATCGGGGTGATCGAGACATTGGCGGAGGATGCGCGCGGGCTGCGCGTCGTGGCGCGGGTGACGCATCCGACGGCGGCGGGGCTGGTCGCGCGCGGGGCGCTGACGGGATTGTCGTTTGGCTATCGGGTACGGGCGTCGCGCGGGGGTCGTCCGCGCGAGCTGCTGATGCTCGACCTAGCCGAAGTGAGTCTGGTGGCGGCGCCGATGCAGCCGGCGGCGCGGGTGATCAAGGTGGTGAAGGAGTGACAAGCATGGACGATATGGAAATGAAGGCGGACGCGCTCGAGGGAGCGTTCGATGCGGTGCTGGCGGCGGAAGCGGTCGATGAGCTGAAGGCCTCGGTCGCGGCGCTGAAGGCGCAGGTGGATGCCCAGACGGTGGCGGCGTCGCGGCTGCCGCTCGACGGGGCGAAGGCGGCGGCCGATCCGGCGCGCGATGCCTTCGTCGAGCGCTATATCCGGCGCGGGATCGATGCCGGCGTGGAGATGAAGAGCCTGTCGGGCGCGTCGGGCGGCGAGGGCGGCTATGCCGTGCCGCGCGAGATCGACGGCGCGATCGCGGCGACGCTGAAGGGGCTGTCGCCGATCCGATCGATCGCGACCGTGGTGCAGACGGGGACGAGCGGATATCGCAAGCTGATCGCGACGGGGGCGATGGGCGCGGGCTGGGTCGGCGAGACCGACGCACGGCCCGCGACTGCGACGCGCAGCTTTGCCGAGATCGCGCCGCCCAGTGGCGAGCTTTACGCCAATCCGGCGGCGAGCCAGGCGATGCTCGACGATGCGATGTTCGACGTCGAGGACTGGCTGGCCGAGGAGCTGGGACGCGAGTTCGCGGTCGCCGAGGGCGCGGCCTTCGTGAGCGGCAACGGCACCAACCGGCCCAAGGGGTTCCTGAGCTATACGGCGACGAACGAGGCCGATGGCGTGCGGGCGTTCGGCTCGCTGCAATATCTGGCGACGGGGACCGCGGGCGCCTTTCCGGCGGCGACCCCGCAGGACAAGCTGGTCGAGCTGGTGCATATGCTGAAGGCGCCCTATCGCCAGGGCGCGTGCTGGGTGATGAATTCGGACACGCTGGCGCGCATCCGCAAGTTCAAGACCAGCGACGGTGCCTTTGTCTGGCAGCCGGGGATGGTCGAGGGACAGGCGGCGACGCTGCTCGGCTATCCGGTGGTCGAGGCCGAGGATATGCCCGATGTGGCGGCGAACAGCCTGTCGGTCGCCTTCGGCAATTTCCGCGCCGGATACCTGATCGCCGACCGCGGCGAGACGCGCATCCTGCGCGATCCGTTCAGCAACAAGCCTTTCGTGCATTTCTATGCAACCAAGAGGGTCGGTGGTGCGATCATCGATTCGCAGGCGATCAAGCTGATGAAATTCGCCGCCAGCTGAGCTGGTGCGCGAGGGGCGTCCGGTTCCTTCCCAACCCTTTCGGGGAAGGGCCGGGCGCTACCGCCTGTATCGATCTTCCGCCCAGGGCGGTCGCTGCGCGACCTTCACCCCCACCCAGCTTCGACTAGCGAACAAGTTCGCAAGTCTTCGCAACCCTCCCCCTTCGAGGGGGAGGGGGATTTGTTGGAAAGGATGGCCTTGCCATGCCGAATCCCTTTTTCGCCGATATGGTGCGCGAATTCGCGCAGGACGGCGGGACCGGGCCGCTGACGCCGACCGGCGCGGTGCCCGGGCATCGCCGCTTTGCCGGGACTGTGCCCCCCAATACCCTGTTTCACTATGCCGTCGCGGGCGTCGGCCAGCCCGGCCAATGGGAGGCAGGGCTGGGCCGCATCGATGCGAGCGGTCGGTTGCAGCGCGATACGGTCGCGGCGTCGTCGAACGGCGATCTGCCGGTCGATTTCGCGCCCGGGCTGAAGACGATCGCATTGACCGTCGGCGCGGGCTGGTTCGCGGCGAGCGATACGGCCGCGGCGGCAGCCGCCGAAACGCTGGCGGTGAAGCAGCCGCTGTCGACGACCCACGCCGACGCCGACAGCGGCGCGGGCGACGACCGACTGACCGTGCGGCGCGGCGGTGGCTGGGTGAACCTGCCGCTGGCGGCGCTTGCCTGGCGTGATGAGGGAGGACGCTATCGGATCGACGGCCCGATCGCGGCGACTGGCGGCACCGCCGCGGCGCCCGCGATCGGCTTTGCCGTCGATGGCGACACCGGCCTGTTCCGCGCGGCGAGCGACGGCCTGGGGGTGGCGACGGGCGGCAGCGAGCGGCTGCGCGTCGATGCGGCGGGCCGTGTCGGCATCGGCATCTCGTCGCCCAATGCGACGCTCGACGTCAGCGGATCGATTCTGGCCGGCTCGACGAACGCGACGAACGGCATAACAGCGTTGGGGACCCGATATAACAGCGAGCAAGTGGCGACGTTCGGCAATTTGCGTAGCACGGGGGCCCTGGCGCTCGGCTTTTGCGTCCAGCCCGCGACCACGACCGCTGACGGCTGGGTGTCTTCGGTCAGCGGCTCGTGGGCGCGCGCGGGCATCCGGGTCAGCGGAACGCAGATGACCGTCGCCTTCGGGACGCAGCAAACCACCCCGATCGGCACCCCGGTCGCGCTGACCAATGCCTTGATCGTCAATGCCGGCGGCGCGGTCGCGCCGGGTGCCGACAATGCCCAGACGCTTGGCGCATCGTCGCTGCGCTGGTCGGTCGTCTATGCCGCCACCGGCGCGATCAATACGTCGGATGCCCGCGACAAGGCGTGGCGCGGCGCCTTGTCGAGCGCCGAACTGGCGGCGGCGCGGCGGATCGCCGGCGACCTCGGCTTTTATCAATGGCAGGACGCCATTGCTGAAAAGGGTGCGGACGGCGCGCGGCTGCACGTCGGCGCGCGCGCGCAGGCGGTATGGGCGATCATGGCCGACGAGGGGCTGATCGACCCGATCGCCGAGGGGGTGCGGCCCGACAGCCGCTATGCCTTCCTTTGCTATGACGAATGGGCGGAGGAGAGCGACGAGGCGGGGCAATCGGCGGTCGCGGCGGGCAATCGCTTCGGCATCCGGCCCGACCAGCTCGCGCTGTTCCTGATCGCGGCGCAGGAGGTCCGGCTCGCGGCGTTGGAGATGGCGGCATGATGGGTGGTTCGGCGCTGTCGTCGCGCGCGCTCTCCGACACTGCGCGGCGCGACCTGGCGAGCGAATGGAGCGGCCCCGGCCCGGCGGCGACGCAGGTGGCGCTGCCGCTCGTCCGCGAAACCGCGCGCCGCGTGACCGTGCGCAAGCCGTGATCGGCGGCGAGCATAAAGAAGGACGAGCGATGACGATGGTAGCGAAGGATCCGGGGACGCGGATCGATTTCGAATTCGACTGGGCGGCCGCCTATCCCGACGGGCAGGCGGTGCTCGCGAGCGACTGGGAGGTCGCGCCCACGGACGATGGCGGCGTCACGGTCGCGGCGGCGGCGCACGACCTGACGCGAACCACCGCGACGCTGGCGGGCGGCATCGCGGGGCGCGTCTATCGCGTGACCAATCGGGTGACGCTGAGCGACGGGCAGATCGACGAAAGATCGGCGGCGGTGCGGGTGGAGGAACGATGATGAGCGAAAGTCCATTGCCGGGAGCGAGCCCGGTCAGCCTGAACGAAGCGCGGGGCTGGTTGCGGCTGGGCGCGACGATCGACGATGCCGTGGTCGCGGGGCTGATCCGCGCCGCGACCAATATCTGCGAGGCCTTCATCGGCCGATGGCTGATCGTCCGCGCCGCCGAGGAGATCGTGCCGCTGGACGGCGGTGCGGTCGGGCCGGGCGTGCGGCCCGTCGTCGCGGTCGACACGGTCGCACTGCTGGCGCCGGGCGGCGATGAAGCGGTGCTCGACGAGGCGGCCTATCGCGTGCGCATCGCCCGCGACGGCGCCGCGTCGATCGTGATTCACGATCATGGCGATGCCGATCGCGCGCGGATCGCCTTTCGCGCCGGGATGGCGGCCGAAGCGAACGGGATTCCCGAGGCGATCCGGCAAGGCATCGTCCGCATGACGCAGCATCTGCACGAGGCGCGCGACGGGAGCGGCGCTGCGCCGCCCGCGGCGATCGCGGCGCTGTGGCAGCCTTGGCGACGGCTGACATTGGGGGGGAGACCATGAGAACGGCCGAGCAGGCGCTGCGTGCGAAGGCGATCGCGCTGCTGGCCGCCGATGCCGAGCTGGCGAGCGTGGTCCATGGCGTCTTCGACGGGATGCCGCCGCGCGCGAGCGCGCCCTGCGTATCGGTCGGCGCGGCCGATGGCGGCGATTGGGGGACCAAGGACCGCGCGGGGCGCGAAATCCGGCTGACGGTGACGCTGCACGGTGTCGGCGACAGCCTGGACGACCGCGCGGCGGCGCGGGTCGAGGCGGTCGCGGCGGGGCTGCGCGGCGCGGCCGAAGGTTGGACCGTGGTCAGTGCGCGGATCGTGCGGACACGGTTCGGGTTGGCGCGTGAGGGTGGATGGCGCCGGGAGCTGGTCGTGCGGTGCCGGTGTTTGGCGGGGGGTTAGGGGTGATTGCCGCGTTTGCGCTGGGAATGACGAAGATGGGAGATGGCGGCTGGCGAGCGATCGCGGACGCCCGGCCTCTCCTAACTTTGTCATCCCCGCGAAAGCGGGGACCCAGAGCGGGCGTCGGCTAACCCCACACTGGGTTCCCGCTTTCGCGGGAATGACGAAGGTGGGGAGGGGCCGCTCACCACCCCGAAGCTGCCTTGCAGTTTCGTTCTGGCGGGCCTCGAACCCGATCCGGCTATTCGTCGACGGGCAGGGTGTTGCTTGAGGAATAATCGGCGAACTTGTCCGTGAAGCTCGCGTGATAATCCTCGATCTGCATTTCGGCATTATCGGCGGCATCCGCAGCGGAATAGCCGCTGGCGGCGTTGGCCGCCGTCACGGCGACGCGGAATGCTTCGCGTTCGGTGTCGCAGGCGCCCTTCAGCGATACTTCATATTCGGCCTCGCCCATCTTGGCCTCGAGCGACTTCTTCAAATGGCCGCGCAGGCATTTGGTGAAGGCGGCGCGCGTCGTGTCGACGGTGCCGGTCCCCGCCGGCGCCATGGTGGCCAAGAGCAAGCTGGTGATGAGCATCCTGCGACTCCCCGTTTGCAGTGATTTTTCAAAGGAGGTTTAAACCATGGCAATCGAAAATGGGAGCGCTTTTCTGCTGAAAATCGGCGATGGCGCGGCGCCGCCCGCCTATGCGACGGTGGCGGGGCTGCGCACCACCCAATTGTCGGTGAACGGTGAGGCGGTGAACGTCACGACCAAGGATTCGGGCGGCTGGCGCGAATTGCTGTCGGGCGCCGGGGTGCGCTCGGTTTCGGTGAGCGCGGCGGGGATCTTCACCGGGTCGGCCGCCGAAGTGCGGCTGCGCGGCCATGCCCTGTCGGGCGCGATCGACGATTATGAGTTGAACTTCGAGAGCGGCGAGCGGCTGCGCGGACGCTTTCTGGTCACGCGGCTCGACTATGCCGGCGATTATAATGGCGAGCGCAATTATACGCTGAGCCTGGAATCGAGCGGCGCGGTGGTGAGCCTGTGAGCGGGGCGACGAATTCGCTGCGCGGCGAGGCCGAGCTGCGCGTCGGCGGTGTGCTTCATGTGCTGCGCCCGAGCTTTGCGGCGCTGGTTGCGGCCGAGAGCGAGCTGGGGCCGCTGTTCGCGCTGGTCGAGCGCGCGGCGGACGGGCGGTTGGGGCTCGGCGAACTCGCGACGCTATTCTGGCATTGCGTGCGGGACCGGCCCGAGACGCTGACGCGCGAGGCGGTCGGCGAGGCGGTGGTCGCCGGCGGGCTGGCGGCGGCGACCCCGGCGCTGCGCGTGCTGCTGGGGCAGATCTTGCAGGGGCGGTGAGATGATGGACGAGCGGTTCGGCCTCGCCGCACTGGCGCTTGCGGGGGTGACGGCGCGCGTCCTGGGCTGGCGGCCCGACGATTTCTGGGCGGCGACGCCGGCCGATGTGGCGGCGGTGCTGACCGCGTGGCGCGCGGACGACGCGGCGGTCGGGGTCGACCGCGCCGGGCTCGCGATGATGATGGAGCAATGTCCCGATGGATGAGATCGACGAGATGTTCGGCACGCTGCGCGGCGATGCCGCCGGCTATCGCCGCGAGATCGCGGCGCTGCGCGCCGAGATCGGCGGGCCGCTGGTGAGCGAGGCCGAACGGGCGGGGCAGGCGATCGAGCGGGCGTTGTCGCGCGCGATCGTCAGCGGCAAGCTGGGTTTCGAGGATCTGAAGCGGATCGCGCTGTCGGTGATGGCCGACATCGCGCGGGCGGCGATCTCGAACGGGCTCAGCTCGCTGGGTGGCGGGGGATCGGGCAGCGGTGGGTTGCTGTCGCTCGGCGCATCGGTGGTCTCGGCGCTGTTCGGGGCGCCGGGGCGCGCGACCGGCGGGCCGGTGAGCGCGGGGCGCGCCTATCGCGTCGGCGAGCGCGGCCCCGAATGGTTCGTGCCGACGTCGAGCGGGCGGGTCGAGGCGGTGGGCGGCGCGGTGCGCAATATCGCGATCACGGTCAATGTCCGCGGCGACGGGGCCGGCGAGCCGCAGCGGCTGGCGCAGACCGGGCGGCAACTCGCGCGCGCGGTGCGGCGCGCGGTGGCCGCGGAGGACGCATGATGGGCTGGGCGCTGGTCGCGGCCGAGCCGCATCACCGCAGGGGCTGGGTCAAGCGGTTCGATCCGCGCTTCTGGACGGTCGATTTCGCGCGGCCGATGATGGCGGCGGTCACGACTACCGTGCCCGATGCGCTGCGGGTCGAGGCGGTCTTTTACCGCAAGCAGGATCTGGCGGGGCTGATCTGGGAAGCGGCGGATCGTTGGGATCATCCTTTGCTCGCCTATGAGACGAAGCGCGATTTCCGGCATAGCCAGCTTCGCTTTCGCTGGCGGTCGGGCGGGGTCAAGCCGCTCGACGCGCTGCACGGGCCGACGCTGACGATCGAGGGGCGCGATGCCGCCGGGACTCCGCGCGCCTGGTATGTCCGGCTGTGGAATTATGCGGCGGGGACGCCCGAGGATGCGGTCGTGACGCTCGATTTCGATGCGCTCGTCGGCGGGTTCCTGTTGCCAGGCGAGGCCGATCCAGTGTGGGCGGGCGACATCGACCGGATGTTCGTATCGCTGGTGCCGCCGGATTATGACGGCGGCGAGGGCGTGCTCGCGGCGCCCGCCGAAGGCTGGGCCGAGATGAGCGGCATCGCCTGCTCGGGGTCTGGATCGGTGCTGGCGATCGGCGACGCGGTGCTGCCCGAGCAGGGACTCGGGATCGCGAACGGCTATGACGACGCCTATCATCTGACCCCGGCGCGGCTGGTGCGCCAGATCGTCCAGCTCGGCTATCGCGGCGATGTCGTCCATTATGTCGGGATGAGCCATTATATGCGGCTCGCGGCCGAGGGGGCGGCGTTCCGGGCGAGCGTCGCGGGCGGGGCGATCAACGCGCCCGCGGCGGCGTGGCACCGGGCGCTCGCGGCAGAATGCGCGAGCGCGGGGCTGGGGCTGATCTGGTCGCTCTCCTACGAACTGTTCGACGCCTATTGCCCCGAGGACTGGAAGCAGCGCGACGTCGAAGGGGCACCCGCGCTAACCGGGTGGGAGCCGCCGTCGACTCTGCTCTCGCCCGCCAATGCCGAAGCGATGGGATATTTGCAGCTCGTCGCCCGGAATTTCGTCGGTTTCGCGGTCGAGGCGGGGCTGGCGGTCCGGTTCCAGGTCGGCGAGCCCTGGTGGTGGGTCGGCGCGGGCGGGCGCTTGTTCGCTTATGACGCGGCGACGAGCGCGGCGCTGGGCGGGGCGAGCGTCGCGATTCCCGATGTGCGCGGGAGCCTGACGGCGGCGCAGTGCGCGATGCTCGATGCGCTGGGTGCGCTGCTGGCGACATCGACCGCGGCGCTGGTCGCGGCGGCGCGCGATGCGGCAGGGGCGGCGGGGCTGACGAGCCATCTGCTCGTCTATCTGCCGACGGTGCTCGATCCCGAGGCGCCCGAACTGCGGCGCGCCAATGTGCCGATGAGCTGGGCGGCGCCGGCTTTCGATGTGCTGCAGCTCGAGGATTATGACTGGGTGACCGGCGGGCGCGGGGCGGCCACGGCGGGCGCGCGGACCGCGATGGCGGTGCGGCTCGGCTATCCGGTCGGCGATCAGCATTATTTTGCGGGCTTCGTGCTGGCGTCCGAAGATCGGGGGCAATGGGAGGCGATCGCCGCGGCGGCCGATGCGGCGCGGCGCGGCGGAGTGGCGCGGGCGTTCGTGTGGGCGCTGCCGCAGGTCGCGCGCGACGGATTCGTGGCTTTTGACGGGGAGGATGACGTGCAGGCTTTCGATGCGGTGGACTTTCCGATCGCGATCGGGCGCGAGGCGATGGTCCAGACCGAATTTTCGACCCAGATCGTGAGTTCGCCCTCGGGCCATGAACAGCGCGCGAGCGAATGGGCCGAGGCGCGGATGCGATATGATGCGGGGCCGGGAGTCCGGTCCGAAGCCGATGTTCGACTGCTCGCCGACTTCTTTCGCGCGCGACGCGGCGCGGCGCGGGGGTTTCGCTTTCGCGATCCGTTCGATCATGGGTCGGCTGCGGACGGCGGCTTGCCGGGCGCGGCGGACCAGTTGTTGGGGACCGGCGACGGAAGCCGGCGGCAGTTCGCGCTGGTCAAACATTATGGGGCGGGGGATGCGGTGCAGGAGCGCCGGGTCCGCCTGCCGGTCGCGGGCAGCGTGCGCGTGTCGGTCGATGGAGTCGAGACGGCAGCGTTCACGCTGACGGCGGACGGCGAGGTGCTGCTCGATGCGGCGCCTTCTGTCGGAGTGATGGTGCGCGCGGGCTTTCTGTTCGATGTGCCGGTGCGCTTTGCCGAAGATCGGCTCGAGGTCAGCCGCGCGACCTTCCTTGCGGGCGAGATGGCGAGCGTGCCGCTGATCGAGGTGCGCGCGCCATGGTGAGCTTTGAGGAAACGGAAGCGGCGCCTGATTGGCTGCGCGAGGAGCTGGTGACGCTTGCCTGGTGCTGGCGGCTGGCGCGGCGCGACGGGGTGGCGATCGGGCTGACCTCGCACGACCGCGACCTGATCGTCGGCGGAATGCCCTATCGCGCCGCGCCGGGGATGAAGCCGTCGGCGCTCGAGACCCGCGACGAGATCGACGCCGGGACGATGGACCTGGAGGGCGCGATCGCGAGCGATGCGATCGCGGCGGACGACCTCGACGCGGGCCGCTGGGACGGGGCAGCGGTCGAGCTGTTCGTGACCGACTGGAGCGCGCCCGATGCGGCGCCGGTCGTCGTGGCGCGGGGATCGCTCGGCGCGGTCGAGCGGCGCGGCGCGGCGTTCACCGCCGAGTTGCAAGGGGTGACGCGCGCGCTCGACGGGCCGGCGTGCCCCGCGACCTCGCCCTCGTGCCGCGCGATGCTCGGCGATCCGGCGTGCCGGGTCGATCTGGCGCCGCGCATGCATAGGCGGCGGGTGGTTGCGATCGAGGGGCGCGTGGTGACGCTCGACGCCGCCGTGGCGGCGGGTGCGATGGCGTTCGGCGAACTGATGTGGATGGAGGGCGCGGTGTGCGGGCTGTCGAGTCCGGTGATCGCGGAGGCGGGGGCGGTGTTGACGCTGGCGGAGATGCCGCCGGTGCTGCCCGCGCTGCCGCTCAGGGTGCGGCTGGTCGAAGGGTGCGACAAGCAGCTTGCGACGTGCCGGATGCGCTTTGCCAATGCGGTCAATTTTCGTGGTGAGGCGCATCTGCCGGGCAACGATCTGTTGACGCGTTATCCGGGTGGATGACGTGAGGCCGCTGGCCCACCCCGCTGCGCGTAGCGGGCAAGCTCGCAACGCTCGCTGCCCCTCCCGCCTGCGGGAGGGGGACATGGGCGCGACCGTCTTTGCGGCGGCGCGGGCGATGGTCGGGGCGCGGTTCCGGCCGCAGGGGCGCGATCCGGCGACGGGGCTCGACTGCGTCGGGCTGGTGTGGGCGGCCTATGCCGCGGCCGGACACATGCTGCTCGCCCCTGCGGCTTATCCTTTGCGGGGATGGGAACGCGAGCGGATCGAGGCGGCCTTGGCGGCGGCGGGATTCGGGCGAGCGGATGATGGGCGCGCTGGCGATGTCGCGTTGATCGCGCTGGCGGCGGGGCAGTTTCATCTGGGGGTGATGGGGGCGGCGAGTTTCGTTCATGCCCATGCGGGATTGCGGCGGGTGATGGAGACGCCGGTCGATGCGGCAGCGATGGCGGCCGTGCGCTGGCGGCTCTGCCCACCCCGCTGCGACTAGCGAGCAAGCTCGCAAGTCTCGCTGCCCCTCCCGCAGGCGGGAGGGGCGGGAGTTTTTCAGGAGGTTCGGAATGGCAACGCTGGTGCTGACGGTGGTCGGCGGGATCGTGGGCGGGCCGGTCGGGGCGGCGGTGGGCGCGATGATCGGGCAGCAGGTCGATGCCGCGATTTTCAAGCCCAAGGGGCGCGAAGGGCCGCGGCTGGCCGACCTGAAGGTGCAGGCCTCGACCTATGGCCAGCAGATTCCCAAGCTGTTCGGGACGATGCGCGTCGCGGGGAGCGTGATCTGGGCGACCGACCTGATCGAACGCCGGAACAGGCGCGGCGGCGGCAAGGGGCGGCCGTCGACGACAGAATATAGCTATGCGGTGTCGCTGGCGGTCGCGCTGTCGTCGCGGCGGGTCGGAGCGATTCGGCGAATCTGGGCCGACGGCAATCTGCTGCGCGGATCGAGCGGGTCGTTCCAGGAGCGCTGCACCTTTCGCTGGTACGACGGGAGCGAGGATCAGCCGGTCGATCCGCTGATCGCTTCGGCGGTCGGAGCCGCGTCGGCGAGCGCCTTTCGCGGGCTGTCCTATGCGGTATTCGAGGAGCTCGAACTGGGCGCGTTCGGCAATCGCATTCCGTCGCTGACCTTCGAGGTCGAGGCCGATGCGGGTGCGGTCGATGCGGGGGTCGTCGGCGACGCGCTGCTTGGCGAGGCCGGGCGTTGCGGCGGGCGTTGGCCGATCGCGGGCTATGCGGCATCGGGCGATCGGGTGCGCGACGCGCTGGCGCCGCTGTTCGAGATCGACGGCACGAGGCTGGTCAGCGATCCCGCCGGCTGGCGGCTTGCTCCGGCTGAAATTCCGCCGGAGCCATCGGTTTTTAGGGATTTCTGCGAAACAGCGCGCGTGTTGACACCGGCCGATTGCAGCGAGCGGCGGCGCGCGCCGCTGTCCTCGCTCCCCGGCATGATCCGCCTGCGCCATTATGAGCCCGAACGCGATTATCAGCTCGGCCAGCAGACGGCGGCGGTCGCAGGCGGGGGAGCGCGCGAGGAACGGGTCGATCTGCCCGCGGTGCTTCCCGCCGGATCGGCGCGCGCTCTGGCGCGCGCACTGGCCGCCGCTGCCGCCGATGGGCGCGAGACGCTGGTGTGGGCGGGCGATCTCGCAGCGCTGGCGCTGCCCGTCGGCGGACTGATCGCGTTGGCGGACGGCGGAGTCTGGCGCGCCGCGGCGCGGACGGTGCGGGGGAGCGGCGTGGCGATCGAGTTGCGGCGGTTTCAGCCGGCATCGACCGAAGTCATGGCGGCCGACCCGGGACTCCCGGTCGGCAGTGCCGACTGGCCCGACGCCGAAGCGAGCGTGCGCCTGTTCGATCTGCCGAATATCGGCACGACCGCGGCGTCAGCGCCGCGGCTGATCGTCGCGTCGGCGGGCAGCAACGACGGCTGGCGCGGCGCCGACCTGTGGTTTCAGCCCGAGGTGGGCGCCGAGCCGATCGCGCTCGGCACCGCGCGCCCGGCGGCAGCGCTGGGCGTGCTGGGCGCGGCCTTGCCGGCGGGCGGAGCGCTGCTTTTCGATCGGTCGAGCGCCGTGATCGTCACGCTGGCCAACCCGTCGATGACGCTCGAATCGGTCGACGAGCGGGCGCTACTGGGCGGCGCGAACCGCGCGATGGTCGGCGATGAACTGCTGCAATTCGCCGATGCCGAGATGATCGGGCCGGCGACATGGCGGCTTTCCAACCTGTTGCGCGGGCGGAACGGAACCGCGGCGGCGGCGCAGGCGGCGGGAGCGCCTTTCGTGCTGCTCGACGACCCGGCGCTGCTGTCGATCCCCGACGATCTCGCGCGGTACACCGAAGCGGGCGCCGCCGTTCTGCAATGGGCGTCCCGGTCGGGGGTCGACGTCGCCGACATCGCGGTGCCCACCGCTGGGCAGGCGCTGCGTCCGCTGGCTCCCGTTCATGGCGCTATCCGGCGGGGCGGTGCGGGCAACGTCGAGATTCGCTGGATTCGCCGCACCCGCACCGATGCCGGCTGGCGCGATCATGTCGATGTCCCGCTCGGCGAAGGCCGCGAGGCTTGGCGGGTCGCGGTCGAGCCCGCGGCGGCGGGCATCGGGCCGTGGGAGACCGCGTCGCCGTCACTCACCCTCGACGCCGCAACCTGGGCCGCGCTGGCCCCGGAAAGCGTGTTTTCGATCCGGCAGGTCGGCGATTTCACGCTGTCCGAGCCGCTGCTCCTGCCCCTGACAATATGAGGATGATCCGATGACCGAAATGACCCGGACCGCGCGCCTGGCCCTTCCGCTGCTGGCGATGGCGCAGGCGCAAAAGGAAGTGACGCATAATGAAGCACTCGTGCTGCTCGACGCGCTCGTCCACGCTGCGATCGAGGATGGCCCGCTGACGGTGCCGCCGTCGTCGCCGGTCGCGGGCCAGTGCTGGCTGGTCGGTGCCGGCGCCGGCGGCGACTGGACCGGGCAGGCGGATGCGATCGCCATCTCGTGCGACGGCGGCTGGCGCTTTGCGGCCCCGCGTCCGGGCATGCGGATCGCGCGGCTGAGCGATGGCGCGTGGCTGCGTTACGCGGCGGGTGTCTGGACCGCGCCGGCGGCGGTTGCGAATCCGGAAGGCGGCGCTACGGTCGATGCCGAAGCGCGTGCGGCGATTGCTGCCCTGATTCTTTGTCTTGAGGCGCAGGGCCTTCTGATTTCAGGATGATTTCAGTTATATTCTCACCGCAAGTGCGACTTTTTGGCAACAGATTAACGATTTGTTGGCTTGCGTGGAACCAAAGGCACGCGTAGGACGTCTGTCGAGACGTATATCTCAATTGAAAGGGGAATCTACTATGAGGAAGCTTGCCGTCGCTGTGGCGTTGGCCTCCACTGCCCTTGCGTCGCCGGCCCT
>Ga0182745_1001363_pt1 | contig 23656 bp, 19 predicted proteins | sample eDN3rd30CKraftBY_FD_128523 | JGI IMG/M metagenome (GOLD analysis project Ga0182745, IMG submission 128523) | Enriched backyard soil microbial communities from Emeryville, California, USA - eDNA 3rd pass 30_C Kraft BY (version 2) (version 2) | ecosystem: Environmental > Terrestrial > Soil >... | reverse complement strand
GACGCGGCGGAGGTGCCCGAGGACTTCGACCCGCGGCGCTGGTCGCGCGGCAAGCGCTACCGCTACCGCGTCAGTAACCGGCGCACGCGCTCGCCGCTGCGGAGGAGGACGCACTGGGAGGTCTTCGCCCCGCTGGACGTGGAGGCCATGCGGCGGGCCGCGGTGTACCTGGTGGGCCGGCATGACTATTCGGCCTTCCGGGCCGCGGACTGCCAGGCGAAGCACGCCGTGCGTGAGATTCGGAGCCTGGCCGTGGAGGGGACTTCGGGGGACGCCGTGTCCTTCGTGGTGGAGGGCACCGCGTTCCTGAAGCACATGGTGCGCAATCTGGCCGGGACGCTGGTGGAGGTCGGGAAGGGGCGCCGCCCGGAGGCCTGGGTGGCGGAGGTGCTGGCCTCCAGGGACCGCAAGGGCGCCGGGCCCACCGCGCCGCCCCAGGGGCTGGTGCTCGAAGAGGTCTTCTATGGGGATGGGCCGCCTGCCCGCACGTCAGGGGGCGCGGTCGACGCGGAAGAGGACGAGGGCTGAAGTGGAGTAGGCTGCCGGCCCGTGAGCTCCAAGACGAGTGTCCTCGAACCGCTGCGCGTCCGTGTCCGCCGCTTCCAGTTCATCATGGGGCTGGGGTTCATCGCGCTCATCGCCGGCTCGATTCTGAGCGTGGCGCTGACGCTGCGGCTGAGCGTGCGCATCCAGTCCGTGCCGGTGGGCGTGTTGCGCGTCGCGCTGGCGGTGTTGCTGGAGAATCTGTGGGTGCTCGGCGTGCTGCCGCTGCTGTGCTACGGCGCCGCGCGGATCATGGAGCTGCGGCCGTGGACCACTGCGGGGGGCGCGGCGCTGACGGGCGCGGCCTTCGTGAACGCGCTGGCCTTCGTCCAGAATGGCGCGAATGGCCTGTGGCTGGGCGGGGTGGGCTCTTTCTTCAGCGTGGTGGCCTTCGCCGTGGGGCTCGTCATCAGCGCCCGGGCGGTGATGATGGGGCGCGACGCGGCGGCGCAGCAGACGGTGAAGTCGCAGGCCAGGGCGCAGGAGCGCAAGTCCGAGTACGACGAGTTCCTCCGGGCCGCGGAGCAGGGAGGCGCCCGGCTGGAGCAGCGTGAGGCCCAGGCCGCCGCGGTGGCTTCACCATCGGAGCCGTCCGAGCCTGTCGCGGCCACGCAGCCTGAGGTTGCCGAGGCGGCTTCCTCATCGGAGCCGTCGGAGCCTGTCGTGGCCGCACTGCCTGAGGTTGCTGCGGGTTCCTCCGGAGCGGTGGAGCCCGCACGCGCCGAGGCCGAGCCCGCGCAGGCCCAGCCGGAGCAGGTGCCCGCTACGGGCGACAGCGATGGGAAGGTGCCAGCGGCGTGAGCCTCCGGCCCGCCGCCTATTCCTCCGGCGCGTGCTCTCGTACAACGAGCACGTCGCACCTGGCCTCGCGAAGCAGGTCCGTCGCGACGCTGCCCAGGAGCGCGTAGGCCACGCCGGAGCGTGCCCGCGTCCCCAGCGCCAGCAGGTCCGCGCCCTGCTCGTCGATGAACTGGAGGACGATGGAGCGCGAGCCCCCGTTCTCCATCACCAGCCGGTACGGCACGCCGAGCGCGTCGAGCTCCCGCCGCAGCGGTGCGAGCCTCCGCTCCGCGGCGCCCTTGAACGTCTTCTGGTACCGCGTGCGCTCCCTCACCGTCAGGCCGGGGTACACCGCGTACTCCAGCGGGACGTCGTACGCATGCAGCAGCGTCAGCTCGGAGCCCGGCGCCGTCACGGTGGGGACGAAGCCCGCCGCGCGCCGCGACGCTTCATCCGCGTCCACGGCCACCACGGGCCGGAGGTAGGGGCCGGTGGCCTGCTGGTTGGCGATGAGCACCGGGAGGTGGCCGCGCCGGATGACGTTCTCCGCGGTGGAGCCCAGGAACATGTTGCGCAGCGGCCTGTCACCGTGCCGCCCCAGGACGATGAGCTCCGCGCGGAATGCGTCGGCGCGGCGCAGGATGGCCTCCACGGGCTTTCCACGGGAGGTGTGCGTGTCGACGGTGGCCGAGGTGCCGGCCGCCCGCAGCGCCTTGCGGAGCCGCCCGGCGACGCGCTCCAGCTCGCGAGCCGTGCCCTGGAGTGCGCGCGCGCCCAGGTCCGCCGGCATCCGGCTGGGGAGCGCGTGCGTCACCAGCACCTTCGCTCCCTCCGCGAGGGGGAGGTGGGCCACCCTCCCCACCGCGAGCGCGCTCGCCTCCGAGAAGTCGGTGGGGACGAGCACTCTGCGAAGCCGCTGCGGGAACGCCGGGTTTCGGGATTTCACCCCGGTGAGTCTAGGAGAGTCAGGCGCGTGCGGCACGGCAAGACCGGCCTGACTGTCATCCGTCAGGCGGACATGCCGTGCCGCGAGCCTCAGGCGCTCGCCGCGCCAGCAGCCACCGGAGCCTCGTCCTGTGCCTGGACGTGGCTCTCGGCGGCGTCGGCGGCGGCGATGCGCTCATCCAGCTCCGCCGTCAGCCGGCTGAAGGCCTCCTTGCCGATGGTGGCGGACTGGTAGGCCTTGAGCAGCGACGCCTTCTCCACGATGAGGACACGGCGGACGGCCTCCTGGTGCTCCTCCTCGTGGAAGCGCATCGACTGCTGCTTGAGGGCCGCCAGCTCCTTCTCCGCGACGGTCTCCTTCTCCTGGTAGTCCTTCTCGAGCTGCGTCACCACGTCGCCGGGAATCTCCCGGGCGCGGCGCATCCCCTCCAGCGCGGCCAGCGCGGCGTGGATGGCGCCCAGCCGGCCCCGGGCCAGCTCGTACTGCTCCTGGAACTCGTCCTTGAGGCCGGTGATACGCAGCTTGCGCAGCAGCGGCGCCATGGTGAGGCCCTGGAAGATGATGGAGAGCACCACCACGCCGAACGTCATGTTCACCAGCAGCTCGCGGTGCGGGAAGTCGCTCGGCAGACCGAGCACCAGCACCATGGAGATGGCGCCGCGCAGGCCGCTCCACGTGAGCACCGCGCTCCAGGACCACGGCATCTTCTCCTTGGTGAAGCGCAGCAGCGCGGACACGCCGTAGACGACCACGGCGCGGGCCGCCATCACCGCCACGTAGGCCGCGAGGATGGGCTTCCACGAGGCCAGCAGCGACGAGAGCTGCACCTCCAGGCCGATGAGGAGGAACACCACGGAGTTGAGGGCGAAGGCCAGGTACTCCCAGAAGCTCTCCACCGCGATGCGGGTGGCGGGGCTCATGCCCTCGTGCGTGGCCCAGTTGCCGCAAAGCATGCCGGCCACCACGGACGCGATGACGCCCGAGTAGTGGAAGTGCTCGGCCAGCACGAAGGAGCCGTACGCCGCGATGACGGTGAGGGTGATTTCCACCATGGCGTCATCCACGCGCTTGATGACCTGCGCGACGGCGAAGCCCACCGCGCTGCCCACCAGGACGCCCATGCCGAAGACCTTGATGAAGTCGAACAGCGCCCCGCCCACCGTGAACTGGCCACCCGTGGCGACCGCGACGATGAGCGTGAAGAGCACCACGGCGGAGCCGTCGTTCAGCAGGCTCTCACCCTCCACTAGGATGAGCAGCCGCTTGGGCGCGCCCAGCGACTTGAAGAGCGCCACCACGGCGATGGGGTCCGTGGACACGATGACGGACGCGAACACCAGCGCGGACAGCATTCCGAAGCCGTGGACGAAGTCCAGCCCGTCCACCACGCGAGTGAGGATGAAGGCCGTGAGCGCCGCGGAGGCCACGAGCCCTGGAATGGCCAGGGCGTGGATGGCCATCTTGTTCTTCCAGAACTTGCGGAACTCGACGTGGAAGGCGGCCTCGAAGAGCAGGCCGGGCAGGATGATGGCGAAGAGCAGCTCCTTCGTGAGGTGCGGCGGCTCGAACGCCTTGAACGTACCCAACAGCAGACCCGCGACGACCAGGGCAACCGTATAGGGGAACTTGAAGTACCGCGCGGCGATGGCCACAGCGGTCGCGATGGCGAATATCAGTACAAAGGCCAGCTCGAAATGCATCGTCCCTAATCCGTTTGGTTCGAATCGCCGGAACATACCGCAGTCGCGCTGATGTCAGACGTCACCGATGTGATTCTTGCTGGCCAAGCGGGTATTGCAGAATGCCAGGGGGTGGCATGATGCAAGCCTGCAACCCCTCGCCTGGCTGCCCTTGCTTCCCGGCGGGAGGCTTCCCAGCTTTGGGACATGTCCAGGCAGCCCCGCTCCAAGGGAGGACGGCTGAGCGCGGGTCTCAAGCTCACCGGACCGCTCTTCCTCTCCGTCGGTCTGCTCGTGGGGCTGCGGCTGCTGGGGCCGCAGTACCTGGACCAACAGACCCTGTCGGAGTGGCTGCGGCCACTGGGGGCGCTGGCGCCGCTGGCCTTCGTCCTCCTGCTGGCGGTGCGGCCCGTGACGCTGCTGCCTGGGCAGCTCTTCACGGCCGTGGGCGGCATCCTCTTCGGCATGGCCCTTGGGACGGCCTACGCGCTGGTGGGGACGTTGCTGGCCACGAGCCTCATCCACATCCTGGCGCGCAGGCTGGGCCGCAAGCCCATGCGGCGGCTGGCCGGGGACAAGCACCCGGCGCTCGAACGGGCCGCGCGGAGGCATGGCTTCCAGCTCGGCTTCCTCGCTTGCGTCAACTCGGTGATTCCCGCGGATGTGATGCTGGCCACGGCCTCCGCGTCCGGGGCGCGTTATGGCCCGCTGGCGCTGGGCGCCCTGGTGGGCACCGTGCCCGGGACGCTGCTGACGGCGCTCTTCGGCAGCTCGCTGGGGCAGGGGAAGACGTGGATGACGGCGGTGTCCGCCACCGGCATGGGAGTGAGCCTGCTGCTGGGGCTCGTCCTGGGGCGGCGGCTGATGCGGGAGCTGCTGGCGGAGGAGACGCCCGCCAGCCCCTCGGGCGAGGCGCCCGTGGCAGCAGGAAGGCCCGGGCCCGCGCGCCCGGGCCCGGAGGATGCGCGGCCTACGGGTAGCAGGCGGCCTGGCGAAGCGCGGTGTCTTCCGGCAGCCCCAGGGCGACGTTGAAGTTCTGCACCGCCTGGCCGGCCATGCCCTTCACCAGGTTGTCGAGCGCGGCCATCACCGCCACCGAGCGGCCCTTGGTGGCCACCGCGATGTCGCAGAAGTTGCTGCCGGCCACCGCGGCGATGCGCGGCGTGCCCTCGACGATGCGCACGAACTTCGAGCCCTCGTAGTAGCGGCGGTACTTCTCCATCAGCGACGCCGTCACCACCGCGCCGCCGTGCTCCGGCCACTCGAACTGCACGGTGGCGAAGATGCCGCGCACCATGGGCGCCGAATGCGGCACGAAGGCCAGCCGGTGCCGCTGCGCGCCGTGGGCCACCAGCATGACCTCCACCTCCGCCTCGTGCTGGTGCTCCAGCGGCTTGTACGCGCGGAAGTCCTGCGCGCGCGTCGGGTGGTGCGTGCCCTCGCCGGGCAGCGAGCCGGAGCCGGACGAGCCGGTGATGCCCGTCACCGCGAGCAGCCCCAGCCCCGGCGTGGACGCGATGGGCAGCAGCGCCAGCTGCACCGCCGTGGCGAAGCAGCCTGGGTTGGCGATGCGCCGGGCCGTCTTCACCGCCTCGCGCTTCCACTCGGTGAGGCCGTAGGTGAAGGTGCCCAGCAGCTCGGGGGAGGGGTGGGGGCGGCCGTAGGCGCCCGCGTAGCGGCCCGGGTGGTCCAGCCGGAAGTCGGAGGACAGGTCCACCAGGAGCAGGCGCTCGGCGATGCCGACCTCGGCCCACTGCTTCTCCAGGTTGGTGAACTGCCTGGCCAGGTCGCCATGGCCCAGCGCGCTGAAGACGACGGGCCGCTGGCAGTCCGCCAGCCACTTCCAGTCGGGCTCCGCCTCGAAGTGGCCCTCCACCAGCCCGCGCAGGTGCGGGTGGACCTTGTGGATGGGCTCGCCGGCGTGGTGCCGCGACACCGCGCGGATGCTGCCCACCGCCGGGTGGCCGGAGAGAATGCGCAAGAGCTCGCCGCCGCCGAAGCCGGAGGCACCGAGGATATAGATGTTGGCCTGTGTCATGACTTCCTCCCCGCGCCCAGCTTGGGGGCGAGCTTTTCCAGGATGAGACCGCCCAGCGCCGCCGCGTCCGCGCGGGCATTGCGGGCGGGAATGCCCACCACCTGCTCCACGAAGCGCACGCCCACCGCGTTGTCCGTGGCCGGGCCGGCCACCACGTCCACCTCGATGCCGTACGTCTCGCGCAGGTGGCGCACGCCGCCAGACGCGCCCACCGGGTCGTTGGCGCACAGCACCCACGCGCCCGCCAGGCTCTTGAGCTCCGGGTCGGCGAGGATGCCCTGCACGCCGTACTCGCCCATGATGCCGTCGCCCGTCTCCGCGACGATGACGTCCACGTTCTCCGCCGCCAGCTCGGAGAACAGCACCCGCGCCACGCGCGCGCCCGTGCGAGGCCCCGTGCAGACGATGCCCGCGTCCGTGAAGTCCATCACCACGTCCGCGCCGGAGTCCTGCATGCTCAGCGTGTCGCGCATCAGCGACACGCCCGTCAGCTTCGCGCCGCCCACGCGGAAGCCCGCCTGCGCCAGCTTGCGCACCATGGCCGCGGAGGCGAACGTCTTGCCCGAGTTCATGCAGGTGCCCACCACGTAGACGATGGGGCACTTCACCGGCGCCGAGGTGCCCTTCAGCGCGCCGGAGGACACGTGCGCCGGCTGCCCGGTGCGCGACATCAGCTCTGGGAACTCCAGCACCTGCCCCAGCACCTCCGCCTCGAAGGGCAGGCCCACGCCGTGGTTGTGCGAGGTGCACTTGCCGATGACGCCGCCCATGTTGAGCACGTGCAGCCGCTCACCCACGGTGACTGTCTCGGGCACCACGCCCTCGTAGCCGTGCAGCGCGTTGCGGTGCCCCAGCGCGCCCACGACGATGTCGCCGGCGTGCAGCGTCACCAGGCGGCCGTGCACGTCCTCCAGCTGGTTGTAGGTGCTCTTCTCCCCGTGGATGCGCACGGCCACCACGGCGCCTTCCTCGGCCTTCACCTCGGAGGCGAGGTGGACCGTCCTCCCCAGGCCGAGGTTGCGGGTGACGCTGCCCACCTTGTCGACGAATACCTTCATGGCACCCTCACTTCGCTCGCTGCGAGAGCATCTGCGCGACGCCGTACAGCTTGGCGAAGCCCGCGGCTTCCGAACCGTTCCACAGCACGTTGGCTTCTCCGTACGTCGCCACCTTCGCGTCCATCAGCGAGTGCGGCGAGCGCACGCCCTCCACCACCTGGGTCCGCGGGTGCAGCACCAGCCGCACGTCGCCCGTCACGCGCTCCTGCGACGAGGAGAGGAACGCCTCCAGGTCCTTCACCAGCGGGTCGAAGAAGTGGCCCTCGTGCAGCAGCGAGCCGTAGAGGTTGCCCATCGACTCCTTCCAGAAGAGCTGCTTGCCGGAGAGCACCAGCTTCTCCAACTCGCGGTGCGCGGTGACGAGCAGGTGCGCCGCGGGCGCCTCGAAGCCCACCCGGCCCTTGATGCCGAGAATCGTGTCGCCCAGGTGCACGCCCCGGCCGATGCCGTAGGTGCGCCCCAGCGCGTTGAGCGCCTCCACCAGCTTCACGGGGCCCAGCTTCTCGCCGTCCAGCGCCACGGGGACGCCCTTCTCGAAGGACACGGTGAGGGGGCGGGGCTTCAGGTCCGCGGGCAGCTCTCCGCCGGGGAAGGCCGCCTCGGGCAGCGCCTTCCAGGAGTCCAGCGTCTCGGCGCCACCCACGGAGGTGCCCCACATGCCCTCGTTGACGGAGTAGGAGCCCAGCTTCGGCGGCAGGTGGACGCCGCGCTCGGCCAGGTAGGACAGCTCCTGCTGACGGCTCAGGGACAGCGTGCGGATGGGCGTGAGCAGCTCCAGCTCCGGCGCCAGCGAGCGGAAGGCCACGTCGAAGCGCACCTGGTCATTGCCCGCGCCGGTGCTGCCGTGCGCCAGCGCCTGGACGCCCTTCTCGCGCGCCACGCGGACGACCTCTGCCGCCTGACAGGCCCGCTCGGCGGACACGCTCAGCGGGTAGACCTGACCGCGCAGCACGTTGCCGGCGATGAGGTAGCGCAGGTAGCCCTGGAAGAGCACTTCGCGCGCGTCCACCGTCACGTGCTCCACCGCGGCGACCTGCTTGGACAGCGCAGCGATGCGCTCCAACTGCTCGGGCGGGAAGCCGCCGGTGTCCACCGTGACGGTGATGACGCCGTAGCCCTGCTCGCGCAGGTAGACGGCGCAGAAAGCGGTATCGAGTCCGCCGGAGAAGGCCAGCACCACGTTCTTCTTGTTGCTCATGATTCGCTCCTCGCGGGGAAGCAGTTCAAAGCGTCCAGACGCGCGCGGCGGCGTCGGCCACCGCGCGGTGCGTCTCGTCGAGCCAGGCGCGCGCGGCGGCCAGCTCCTCCCGGGCCTGGGGCAGCCCCAGGTTGCCGGCGCCCCCCAGGTGGGTGGCCGTCAGGGCCCCGCGGTCGGGGCGGAAGGTGCCCTCCGCCAGCTCGCGGCCCACCTGCTTGTAGGCGTCGCGGAAGGCCTGCCCCTGGGCCACCAGCGCGTAGGCGTGGTGGGCGGCGTACAGCGTGTCGTCGCTCGCGCGCGCGGCGGCGTCCGCCTTCACCTGGAGCGCGGGCACCAGCCGGGCGAGCACGTCCAGCAGCTCGCGCGTGGAGCCCAGCGCCGCCAGGGTGGGGGACTTCAGGAGCTGGAAGTCGCGGTGGTAGCTGGAGGGCAGCCCGCCCGCGATGGCCTCCACCTGGTGCGCCAGCCCGCGCAGCTCGCGGCAGCGGCCCCGCGCCAGCTCCACCACGTCCGGGTTCTTCTTCTGCGGCATGATGGACGAGCCCGTGGTGTACGCGTCCGGCAGGCCGAGGAAGCCGAACTCGTCCATGCTGTAGAGCTGCACGTCCCACAGCCACTTCTCCAGCGTGCCCGCCACCGAGCACGCCCAGCCCAGCACCGCCGCCTCGTGGCGGCCGCGGCCGTTCTGCACGTCGATGGGGCTGCGCTGCACGCGGGAGAACCCGAGCAGCGCCGCCACGTACTCCCGGTCGATGGGCAGCGGCACGCCGAAGCCCGCCGCCGCGCCCAGCGGGCAGCGGTCCAGCCGCGCCCACACGCCGCGCAGGGCCTCCAGCTCCTCCAGGAGCCCCTCCGCGAAGGCCATGCCCCACAGGCCGAAGGTGGACGGCATGGCCCGCCGCAGGTGCGTGTAGCCCGGCAGCGCCACGCCCGCGTGCGCCTGGGCGAAGTCCAGGAAGGCCCCCGCCAGCTCCGCGGTCCGCGCGCCCAGCGTCAGCAGCTCCTCACGCAGCAGCAGGCGCAGGGCCAGCTGCACCTGGTCGTTGCGCGAGCGCCCCAGGTGGATGCGCTTGCCCGGCTCGCCCACGCGCTCCACCAGCGCCGCCTCCAGCGCGGTGTGCCCGTCCTCCTGCTCGGGCCGGATGACGAAGGCGCCAGCGCGGGTCTCGTCGTGCAGCGCCTGGAGCGCCGTCACCAGGGCCTTCGCCTCCGCGTCCTTCAGCAGGCCCACGTGTGCCAGCATCCGCGCGTGCGCGGCCGAGCCGAGCGCGTCATGCGGCGCCAGCGCCAGGTCCACCACCGGGTCGTTGCCCACCGTGAAGCGGTGGATGGCCGCGTCCAGGGGAAGGCCCTTGCCCCACAGCGTGTCAGCCACGCGCCGCCTCCTCGAAGTAACCGCGCACCAGCCGCGTGTAGAAGGCGGCGCCGGCTTCCAGCTCCGCCCGGGTGATGAACTCGTCCGCCAGGTGGCTGCGGAGGGTGTCGCCGGGGCCCACCTTCACCGAGGGGATGTCCCCCAGGAAGGCCCAGTCCGACGCCGTGCTGGAGCCCACCGGCTGCTCGCCCGAGGCCGCCACCGCCGCGCGGACGATGGGCGCCTCCGCGGGCGTCGCCTTCGGCAGGTAGCGCTCCGAATGCACCTGCACCTCGCTCCTCAGCGCGCCCGCCACCTGCCGGGCCACCAGCGCGTGCTCCATGCCCGGCGTGGTGCGCAGGTCCACGAAGAACTCGCACCGGTCCGGCACCTGGTTGCGCGCCAGCCCGCCCGACACCTGCGTCACCTGCGCCCGCGCTTCACCCAGCAGCGGGTGGGGCGGGAAGCGCAGCTCGGCCAGCACCGCGATGTCCGAGGCCGCCATGTGGATGGCGTTGACGGCCTCGGTGGTGTGCGCGTGCGCGACGTGCGCGCTCTTGCCGTGGGCGGTGCAGCGCAGGAGCAGCATGCCGCGCTGCGCGGTGCAGGGCTTCAGGCTGGTGGGCTCGCCGACGATGGCGGCGTCCAGCGGCCCCAGCTTCGGCAGCAGCGTGCCCAGGCCCTGGCCTCCCGTCTCTTCCTCGGCGGTGAACGCGAACACCACCTCCGCGTCCGCGGGCGCGCCCTCGGCGAGCAGCGTCCGCGCGGCCAGCAGCATCCCCGTCACGCAGCCCTTGGCGTCGTTGCTGCCCAGGCCGTACAGCCGGTCCTCGCGCCACACCGGCGCGTGGGGCTCGTACGTCCACCCGGCGCACGGCTTCACCGTGTCCAGGTGCGAGTTGACGAGCAGCCGGCGCGGCCCGCTCCCCACGGAGAACCATACGTTGTGGCCCTGCCGCTGGACGCGCGCGCCCCAGCCCTCCGCCCACCCGGACACGGTGTCCGCGATGCGGCCCTCGTCACCCGACACGCTGGGGATGGCCACCAGCGCCTGGAGCAGCTCCGCCGCGTTCATCCCACCGCCCCGGCGGGCTTCTGGGCCGTCTCCCGCACGACCATGGTGCCGCTGCCCTCGTTGGTGAAGACCTCTTCCAGGAGCGCGTTGGGCTGCACCCCGCTCACCAGGTGGACGCTGCCCACGCCGCCCACGAGCGCGTGGCGGATGGCGTGCGCCTTGGGCTTCATGCCGCCGGAGATGACGCCGGTGCGCTCCATGGTGGCCAGGTCCGTGAGGTTGGCCAGCGTGACGAGCGACGACGGGTCGTTCACGTCCGCGAGCAGCCCCGGCACCTGGACGAGGAAGAAGAGCTTCTCCGCGCTCAGGGCCACCGCCAGCGCCGCGGCCACGGTGTCCGCGTTGGTGTTGTACACGGCGCCATCCGCGCCCCCCGACAGCGGGGCGATGACGGGCACGTAGTCGGCCGAGCGCAGGTGCTCCACCACGCGCGTGTCCACCGCCTCGATGTCGCCCACCAGGCCGTAGTCCACCAGCCTGCCCTCGGTGGCGCCGGCCTCGGTGACCATGACGGGGGGGCGCTTGCGCGCCTTGATGAGGCCGGCATCCACGCCGCTCAGGCCCACCGCGGGCACGCCCGCCGCCTGGAGGTCCGCGAGCAGGTCGGTGTGCAGCTTGCCAGCGAGCACCATCTTCGCCGCGTCCAGCACGGGCGCGGAGGTGACGCGGCGCCCCGCCACCTTCTCCACCGGCAGGTGGAGGGCGTCACACAGGGTATCCAGCTCCGGGCCACCGCCGTGCACCACGACGGGGCGGATGGAGAAGGTCCACAGCAGGGCAATCTGCTCGCAGGCGGCGCGGCGCAGACGCGGGTCGCTCAGCATGGCGCCGCCAAGCTTCACCACGAACGTCTTGCGGCGGAACTGCTGCACGTACTTCGCCGCGTGTCGAAGCGCGGAGTAGGGGTCGGGCGAGAGGGGCACGTGAGACCTCGAAGTCAGAAAGGAGAGAGTGCTGGAGGCCGCTCAACGCGAGCGCATCCAGTGCAGCAGCGCCCGTTGGACGTGGTAGCGATTGCCGGCCTCGTCTACGACGCGGCTGCTCGGATGGTCCAGGACCTCATCGGCCACCTCCACGTTCCGCCGCACGGGCAGGCAGTGGAGGAAGACCGCGTCCTGCTCCGCGCGCGACATCGTCAGGCGCGTGGGCATCCAGCCGGAGTACGAGGCGAGCAGCGCGGTGACGTCGTTCGGCGAGAAGGCCGCCGCGGCGGTGGGCCCCCAGGACTTGGCGTAGACGGCGCGGCTGCCAGCCAGGGCCTCGTCCTGGTCGTGGGTATAGGTGATGCTGCCGCCAGTGGCCCGGGCGTACGCCTCCGCTTCGGCGCGCACGGCCGGGTGCAGCTCGAACCCGGGAGGGTGGGCGACGCGGACCTCGCAGCCCGCGGCCGCCGCGCTCAGCAGGAAGGAGTTGGGCACGGCCTTGGGCAGCGGCTTGATGTGCGGCGCCCACGTCAGCGTCACCGGCAGCTTCTTCGTGGCACCGAACGTCTCGCGCAGCGTGAGCACGTCCGCCAGGCCCTGGCAGGGGTGCTCGCGGGCGGACTCCATGCTCACCACCGGCACGGTGGCCCACTTGCGGAAGGCGTTGATGACGGGGTCGACCTCGTCCTCCTCGTCACCGCCGCCCTGCGAGAAGGTGCGCACGCCCAGCATGTCCACGAAGCGCGACAGGACGGGGGCGGCCTCCTTGAGGTGCTCGGCCCGGTCCGAGTTCATCACCGCGCCCTCGCGGTGCTCCAGCTTCCAGACGCCGGCGCCCACATCCAGGATGATGGCGTTGCCGCCGCCGCGCAGCATGACGGCCTCGAACGAGGTGCGCGTGCGCAGCGACGGGTTGAAGAACACCATGCCCAGCAGGGTGTTGGCGAAGAGCGCCTGCTCCGGGCCCTTCTTCTTCCATGCGGCCGCCTGGGCGAGCACCGCCTCCACGCCCTCGGGCCCCAGATCCTTGATGTGCGTGACGTGCTTCATGGCCCTCTCCTCCCAACGGCTGCCGCCTGCATATCCGATGCGAATATGCATGAAAATGCGTGCATCGCCGTGAAAAGGGGGCGGATATTATGCAGCAAGACGCGCCGCGCAAGCGGATTCTTCGCAAGAGGCTCATGCATGTTCTTGCATGCATATGCATGAACATGCATCTTGACGAGAATGAACCTGGACGAAGCCATCCTGCGGCTCATCACCGAGCGGGAGATCGGCGATCAGGCCGTGCTGCAGCAGCTCCTGGAGGCTGAAGGTCAGGCGCCGAGTCAGTCCACCCTGTCCCGGCGGCTGAAGAAGCTGGGCATCCAGAAGGTGGCGGGGCGCTACCAGCGAGCGCCGGCCGCGCCCGCGGTGGTGCCCGAGCGGCCGCGCGTCACCATCCTGGAGGCGCCGCCCAACCTGCTGGTGCTCCGGACGGCGCCGGGCTTCGCGCCGGTGCTCGCGCTGGCGCTCGACAGGGAGCGGGAGCTGCCGGGCCTGGCGGGGACGGTGGCGGGAGACGACACCATCTTCGTCGCGGTGACCGACCCGGCGCTGCTTCGGGACGTGCGCGCGGCGGTGGAGCGGCTGCTGTCGCTGGGGACCTGAGCCCGAGGGCGTCACGGGGCCGGGCAGCGGGATGAAGGCGGGCACCTGACGCCAGAGCTCGGCGTCCCACGCTCCTCATCTCTTCGCCAGGCTGATGTCCGTCACCGGACCGCAGTTGATGCAGGTGGGAGTCCTGAAACGCCGGGCGACTCCGGCTGAATCACCAGGACGTGCCGGGTCAGGTGTTACGAGGAAGACGCCGCGCCGTGTACGGCCGTGTCGTTACCTACCACCTGCGTCCAGGGGAATCGTTGCGCCGTGAGGGGGACCCGCCCCATTTTCCCAAGATTTCTCGTTGAGGACGTAGGTTCTGTTGGGGGGAGCGGCGAACCCGCCTGGCCTGGAGGTGAATGTGGGCATGTCGGAGCTGACAGAGCTACTGGACCACGCGCGCAAGGGGGAGCAGGGCGCGCGGGATGCGTTGATGGCGGCGGCCTATCGGGAGTTGCAGCAGATGGCGCAGCGGGCCGTGCACGACACGTCCTCTCCCTCCCCGCAGCCCGCGGTGCTGGTGACGGAGGTCTGGCTGCGGCTCTTCGGCGATGGGGCGCCGGCCGAGGCGCGGCGCCACTTCTTCGGGGCCGCGGCCCAGGCCATGCGCCGGGTGATGGTCGACCAGACGCGGCTCCGCCGGGCGCAGGTCCGCGAGGCCCGGCTGGAGCGGCTGAGTCTGGGCGGCACGGAGGCGGACGTCCCGGCCGGGCTGAGCCTGGAGGTGCTGGCGCTGGACCGGGCGCTGGTGGAGCTGGAGACGTTCCAGCCCCGGCTCGCGCGCATGCTGGAGCTCCGCTACTTCGTGGGGCTGGACCTCCACGACACCGCCGCGGTGCTGGGCGTGTCGCCCGTCACCATGAAGCGCGACTGGACCTATGTCCGCGGTTGGCTGCTGGCGCGGCTGGGAAATTGAGGCGGGGCTCCGCGCGTATGCGCGGGCCCGGCGCATGACGCCGAGGGGGGAGGCTCAGCGCTTGACGGCCGCGGTGACGGCGTCCGCGAGCGGCGTCGTCGGCCGCCCGATGAGGCGGCGCAGGTCACCCGAGGTGTCATTCAGGTCGCCGCGCCCGGCGCCCGCGTCGGAGTCCGCCACCAGCTCGGCGAAGGGCGGGGGGACGCCCACGCCGATGAGCGCGCCCACGTGGTCCGCCTGCGACAGGTCCTTGTAGACGATCGGCTTGCCCGTCTGCCGTGAGACCTCCGCGGCCAGCTCGGCGGTGGTGAAGTCGGTGTCGCCGGCCAGCTCGTAGACCTTGTTCTCGTGCCCCGTGCTGGTGAGCACGGCCACCGCGGCGGCGGCGTAGTCCGCCCGGCTGGCGGCGGCGATGCGGCCCTGGCCCGAGCTGCCGAAGAAGGCGCCGTGCGCCAGCGCTGGCGCCAGGTTCTCCGTGTAGTTCTCCGTGTACCAGCCGTTGCGGAGGAAGACGAAGGGCAGACCGGACGCGCGAATCGCCTCCTCGGTCGCCTTGTGCTCGGCGGCGAGCGACATGCCCGAGGTGTCCGCGTGCAGGATGCTGGTGTACGCAATCAGCCGCACGCCCGCCTTCTTCGCTGCGTCCACCACCGCCTGGTGCTGCGCCGCGCGCTGGCCGACCTCACTGGAGGAAATCAGCAGCACCTTGTCCACGCCGGCGAACGCGGGGCCCAGCGTCTCCGGCTTGCTGTAGTCCGCCTGCCGGACCTGGACGCCCTTGGCCGCCAGGTCGGCGGCCTTGTTGGGGTCGCGCACGGCGACGGCGATGTCCTTCGCGGGGACCTTCTCGAGCAGGCCCGCGACCACCAGGCGGCCCAGCTTTCCGGTTGCTGCAGTCACGAGAATCATGGGGTTCGCATCTCCTGTCGGGGAACCTAACGGCGCCACTCACTGCTGGTGACTGGCATGCACGGGAGCAAACGCCCGGGTGCACTGGCCCGGATGATGGCGAAGCAGGCGATGGAGCGGGGCGACCTGTACGCCCCCGCGTGTCCATCCCGTGGCGTGCTCGAACATGTGACGAGCCGCTGGGGCGTGCTGGTGTTGATTGCGCTCCTGGAGGGCACGCACCGCTTCAGCGAGCTGCGCCGGAAGGTGGCGGGCGTGAGCGAGAAGATGCTGTCGCAGACACTACAGGCGCTGGAGCAGGACGGCTTCGTGCACCGTGAGGTCCACCCGGTGATTCTGCCTCACGTGGGCTACCGCCTCACGCCCATGGGGGAAGAGGTTGCCCCGCGCGTGGAGGCGCTCGCAGAGTGGATGGAGGACAGCCTGCCTCGCATCCTGGAAGCGCGCCGGGTACGTACCGCGCAAGCGCTGACGGCCGCGTGCGAGGCCAGGGGGCCCTGGCACCTCCCCCGGGGAAGGGGAGGCCAGGGCGCCGCCGTCACGGGGGCCTACCGCCTGCGGCGGACGCGGCCGAGCAGCGCCAGCGCCGCGAGCCCCAGGGCCTGGACGCCCGCTCCGCCGCCACTGCAGCCGCAGCCACTGGGCGCGGCCCCACCATCGTCCGTGGGCGGAGGTGGCGCCACGATTTGCAGCGACACGCTTCGCTCCATCGACTGGTTCGCCGAGTCCGTCACGCGCACCGTCAGCGGGAAGTTGCCGCTGACGGTCGGAATCCCGCTGAGCACGTAGGCGCCATCGCGCTGCTGAATCGTCATGCCGCCGGGCAGGGGGCCGTTGGCGAGGCTCCACGTGTAGGGGGCCCGGCCGCCCGTCGCGGTGAAGCGGGCCTCGTACGCGCTCCCCTGCGTCGCGGCCGTGAGCGTGCCGCTGGAGATGCTCAGCACGCTCACCACGTCCACGCTGTACGTGCGCGCCGCCACGCCGCCGCGGGCATCACGCGCCCTCACGGTGACGGCGGAGCTGCCGGCCTGCGAGGGCGTGCCGGAGAAGGTTCCGTTGGGGAGGAACGTCAGGCCCGAGGGCAGGGTGCCCTCCAGCTCGAACGTCAACGTGCCCGAGCCCCGCGCATCCAGGGCCACGAGGTAGGTCGCGCCCACCCGGAAGGGCGGCAGGCTCTCGGTGAGGAGCGCTGGCTGCGGCCAGGGGCGGCGCGTGGCCACCAGCAACTGCTTTGCACTCACCGCGACCACCGACGTCTCACCCGTCGCGAAGGACTCCGCCGTGTAGGTGCCACCCGCTCCCGTCAGGTGGGACGTCCATTCGCGGCCATCCGCCGACACGAGCAGCTCGAACGCGGGCAGCGCGGCCACGTTCGTCGGCGGGGTGCCCGTCCAACTGGCGACGAAGCTCTGGTCCACGAACGCCAGGAGCGGGGTCGGGGCGTCAGCGGGGACGTGAAGCCGGTCCACCCGCGTCCAGGTGCTGCCCAGGTCCTCGGAGAGATAGAAGCCCTCGGCGGGTGTCTGCGACGGGAGGGCGTTGAGCGGCTGGGGCATTCGCGGGGCCTGGGGGGCCTTCGCGAAGGTGAGGAAGCGGTTGTTGCCGCCGGCGAGCTGAGGAAGGTCGAGCCCCGGCAGCGAGGTGGGCTCGAACAGCTCCCAGCCTGCGCCGTTCGCGCGGGGGCGCACCAGGGCGGGCGCGTTGGAGGGCGCGCCGCTCCGGGAGGAGGCCACGGCGAGGAAGCTCCCCTGGGCCGCGGCCATCGTCACGAGGTCGTAGTTGCGGGAGACGCTCTCATCCGTCCAACGCTCGCCATCGGGGGAGGTGGCGATGAGGCCCGCGGTGCCCACCGCGGCCAGCCGGTTCCCGCTCAGGGCAATGGCCAGGAAGCGCCGGCCCTCCGTCTGCCCCGGGGGCGGCGGGTCCCGGTAGAGCGGGGTCCACGTCGACGCGTCGTCGGAGGAGACGACGATGCGGCCGCTCGACAGGCCCAGCCACCTGCGCTGGGAGTAGACCAGCCGCTCCAACTGGATGGGGTCCGTGGTGCCCGCGCTCACGGGCGTGAACGGCGTCCACGTGCGTCCTCCATCCGTCGAGCGCAGCAGCTCCGGGCTGCCGCTCGTCGTGGCCAGGAAGGTCCCATTGCCGTGCCACGCGCGCACCGCGGAGGGCGTCACGGCGGTGCCTTTCGAGATCCCCGCCTCCCAGTGGTCGAAGGTGGTGGTGGGGGCCACGTTGACGTGGAGCAGGCGCTCCAGCCGCCCCGTGAAGCTCGCGGGCTCAGAGAGCGACGTCAGGTCGCGGAACCCGCCCAGGTAGCGCACGCGGTACGCCCCCTGCGCGACGGAGGGGACTGGCAGCGACAGGTGCGCGGTCACGACGACGTTCGCGGTCCCGGAGGTGATTCGCTCCGACACGAGGCAGTGCCAGGCGGCACGGTCGACCGGCCAGGCGGCCTGTGCCTCGTTGGCGAGCTCCGCCGACCCCGCCTGCGCGGCGACCGCCGCCGAGCCATCATACGTGTAGCTGCCGCCAGGGGCCTGCCAGCCTTCGGGCAGCGCGATGCACGCCACCATCTGCCCGTCACGCCCGTTGGAGCCATTGGCGCCGATGTGGACCTGGAGGCTCAGGGGAACGGAGGTGCCGCTGCGCACGGTGCCTTCATGGCTCACGAAGGCGGCTGGCTGACAGCCGGAAACCCACCACAGCGAGGCCCCCAGCAGGGCTCGCAGGAGATGATTGTGATTGAGCAAGGGAGGGATGTCCTGTCGTGATGCGAGAGTCTCGTGTCTACGGTTCCGCGTTGCCCGCGCGCCCGCCACACCCGGAGGCCGGGACCCGGACTTCACGGCTTGGCGAACAACTCCAGGGCCGCGGTGGTCAGCGTGGTGACGCCGGTGCGGAGCGTGCGCTCGCGGTCCGGCGCGAAGAGCGGCGAGTGCATGGAGGGCAGCGGCTCGCCCGAAGCCTGCGCCCGGGCATGCCGCTGCGGCTCCGTGGTGCCGAGCCACAGCAGCACGGCGGGAACGCCCGCTCGCCCGTACTCGGAGAAGTCCTCTCCGCCCATGACAGGGGGCGTCTCCTGGACGTTCTGCGCGCCCAGGACGCGAGACACCGCGCCCACCATCCGCTGGGTGAGCGCCGGGTCGTTGAAGGCGGAGGGGGTACCCTCGGTGATGACGATGTCGGGCGGGCGGGGGGCGGCCGAGGCCAGGGCCTCCGCCTTGACGATGCGCGCGATGCCGTCGAGCAGGGCCTGGCGGACCTCCGGCTTGTACGAGCGCACGGTGATGTCGAGCTTCACGTCGTCGGGGATGATGTTGTGCTTGGTGCCGCCGTGGATGGCGCCGACCGTCACCACGGCGGGCTCCAGGGGGCTCGTCTCCCGGCTGACGAGCGTCTGGAGCGACATCACGACGCGCGCCGCCATCACCACGGGGTCCACGGTGGTGTGGGGATAGGCCCCGTGCCCGCCCTTGCCGTGGAGGGTGATTTCGACGGCGTCCACGCTCGCCAACGCGTAGCCCGGCGTGTACTCCACCGTGCCCGCCGGGGCGGTGTTGACGTGGAGGGCCAGCGCGAAGTCGGGCTTGGGGAAGCGCTTGAACAGGCCGTCCTGGAGCATCTGCCGGGCGCCCGCGCCCAGCTCCTCCGCGGGCTGGCCCACCAGCATCAGCGTGCCTCGCCACCGGTCCTTCGCGCGGGCCAGCAGCGCGGCGGTGCCCAGCCATGACGTCATGTGGATATCGTGGCCGCACGCGTGCATGACGGGGATGGCCGCGCCCGCCGCGTCCTTCACCGTCTTCTTGCTCGCGTAGGGCAGGCCCGTCTTCTCCTGCACGGGCAGGGCGTCCAGGTCCGTGCGCAGCATCACCGTGGGGCCCTGGCCGTTGCGAAGCAGGGCCACCACGCCGTGGCCACCTACCTTGGGCGTGACCTCGAAGCCGAGCTTGCGCAGGCGCTCGGCCAGCTTCGCGGCGGTCCGGGCCTCCTGGTTGGACAGCTCGGGCGTCTGGTGCAGGTCGCGGTAGAGGGCATCCAGGTCGGGGTAGAGCGCGTCCAGGCCCCCCAGCACGGGGGGCGTCTCCGCTGCGAGCGAGGCGCCGCCCGTCACGACCAGCGAGAGGAGCAGCAGGGGAATCAGGTGGGGACTCTTCACGGGGCGGACTCCTGTCCGGCGGGGGGGGAGCGGCGCCACTACACCATACCCGCCAGAGCCAGAGGGGCGCGTCGGCGCCCTTCCCCGATGATTGCGGGACGGATGAGACAGATTGACGTCCCGTCAGCGGAGGGCGTCTGCTCTGCGCATGTCTGAACCTTCCGCTCCTGGGTTGGGTGCCACGTCCGTGGCTCGTCCGGTGGATGTCTCCGAGCGAGTCGTCCTGCTGGATGCGCTCCGGGGTTTCGCGCTGTGGGGCGTCTTCGTCTCCAACAGCCTCATGTGGCTCAGCGGCCGGGCCTTCCTGCCATCGGAGAAGGCCACGGCGCTGGCGAACCCGGTGCTGGAGCAGGTGGTCAGCTCCATCTACCAGGTCTTCATCACGCAGAAGTTCATCTCCATCTTCTCGTTCCTCTTCGGCCTGGGGTTCTCCATCCAGTGGGCGCGCGCGGAGGCGCGGGGCACCTCCGCGGTGCCGCTCTACCGCCGGCGGCTGCTGGTGCTCTTCGGTATCGGGCTGGCGCACGCGCTCCTGCTGTGGACCGGCGACATCCTCCACACGTACGCGATGGTGGGCTTCCTGCTGATGGCCTTCCACGCGCGCTCCAACCGCACGGTGTTGTTCTGGGCGCTCGGGCTCGTCACAGTGATGCCCTTCCTGGTGCCGGCCGCCATCCGCTACGTCCCCGTCCTCTTGCATGGCGCGGAGGCCGCCGCGGAGGCTGTGAAGGCCAGTCAGGCCAGCGACCAGGCCCTGCGGGCGGACACCCTGGTCGCGCTGTCGAGCGAGTCGTTCTGGACGGCGCAGGTCGGCAATGCGCGCTTCTTCGTGGAGAACTTCGGCGGCGGCGTCCGCCGGGTGCTCTGGATGAGCCTCATCCTGGGCCGCTTCCTGCTGGGCCTGCTCGCGGGACGCCTGTTGTTGCTTCAGAACGTGGAGGCCCATCGCGCTTTGCTGCGCCGGATTCTGGGCTGGGGCCTGGGCGTGGGCCTCGTCATCAACGGCGGCGGGCTGCTGGTGCACCGGCTGAGGAACGCGGGCGTGCTGGCGTGGGACAAGCAGGGGCCCTGGATGATGCTGGTCAACGGGGCCCAGGAGCCCGGCTACATCGCCATGGGCGCGGCCTACGTGGCCGCCTTCGCGCTGCTGTTCCAGCGCGACCGCTGGCGCCGGTGGATGGGCCTCCTGTCCCCCGTGGGACGCATGGCCCTGACCAACTACCTGATGCAGTCGGTGGTGAGCATCTGGATCTACAACGGCTGGGGCCTGGGCCTCATCGGCACCCTGCCGCCGTCCCGAATCGTCGTCATCTGCTGCGTCGTCTTCGCCGGGCAAGGGGTCTTCAGCCACCTGTGGCTGGCGCGCTTCCGCTTCGGCCCGGCGGAGTGGCTGTGGCGCTCGCTCACCTACGGCCGGGCCCAGCCGATGCGGCGTCCGTCCGGGGAAGGGGAGGCCCCGGGCGTCGCGGCCTCCTGACGCGGCGCGCGGCGCGTCCGCTCAGAGCGATTCGAGGAACGTGAGCAGCGCCTGCCGGTCCACCAGGGGCAGGCGCGTGTAGCGCGCCTGGGCGGGCGCGGCCTCGCCGCCATGCCATAGCACGGCCTCTTCCAGGTTCCGGGCCCGGCCGTCATGCAGGAAGCGGGTATGGCCATTCACCGCCTTCACCAGGCCAATGCCCCACAGCGGCGGCGTGCGCCACTCGGTGCCGGTGGCGAGTCCGTCCGGGCGCCCATCCGCGAGCCCCTCGCCCATGTCGTGCAACAGCAGGTCCGTGTACGGGTAGATTTTCTGGCGCGACAGCTCCGGGAAGCCGGGCACCTCTTCCGTCACGAAGGGGGTGGCGAGGTGACAGCTGCCGCATCCGATGGCCTCGAACACCGCCTTGCCCCGCAGCGTCGCGGGCGCGTCCCAGTCTCGCCGTTTCGGGGCGGCCACCAGCCGCGTGTAGAAGACGATGCTGTCGAGCGCTTCGGGGCTCACTTCGGGCGCGGCGTCCGCGTCCGGCGCTTCGCGTCCCTGGTGAAGCGGATACAGCGTCGTGGTCAGCCCCATGTCAGTAGCCAGGGCGACGGCCACCTGCTGGCGCAGCGTGGGCTGGTTGGCCTTCCAGCCGAAGCGGCCCAGCCGCGTCTGGCCATCCTCCACGGAGGCCACCCGGTTCGCCCGTCCGGAGATGCCGTCCTGGTCCCGGTCGTCCGGGTCCTCCAGGGCGAGCAGCGCGGCCTCGGGAATCGCCTCGATGAGCCCGAGCCCGAAGTTCACCGGGGCGACGCGCGGCGAGAACCGCGCTTCGAGCGGGCCCTTCGAGAGCTGGGTGAAGACATAGCGGGGCCGGAGCAGCGAGTATGACTCGCCCGAGGAGAAGCGGCCGGACACCTCGTCGTAGTGGACCTCGACGGTGCCTTCCGCGCTCTGGCCATCCAGGTGCCGCACGTCGAGCTGCGCGCCGTAGCGCGGGTCGGGGCCGTGCCCCTCCGGGCTGCTCAGCTGGAACGCGAGCGAGACAGGCGTTTCCTGCGGCGAGGCCGGGGGCTGGCCGCGCCCGTCCTTCACGTGGCACGTCATGCAGGAGGTGGCGTTGAACAGCGGGCCCACGTGGACCGGCCCCTCCACGTCGGACCAGTCGCGGTCGAAGAGGCGCTTGCCGGCGTGGAATTCGGACCAGCGGTCGCGCGGCATGTTCATGGGCGAGCGGCCAAACGCGTTCCGCCCCGGGTCCGGCACGGTGGTCGCTCCGCCCTGAAGCTCCTCTCCGGGCTCCAACCGGGTCGCGAGCTCCCCCAGCTCCAGCGGCGGTGGCAGCCGCTTCGCGTGCGCCCACACCGCGGTCAGCACGATGGCTCCGACAGGGATGCCCAGGAGGAACAGCCGCCCTTTCATCGAAGTGACTCCAGGAGAACCGGGGTGGAACGGACTGCGTTGATACGGGGGTCGCATCCGCGCCCCAGTGCACCGTTCACGCCACACGCGCAGCCGCGCGCCGGCCCTCGGGACCTGGAGTCAGGCCGGGGAAGCGGACGCGGCGGTGTAGCGCGTCCCGCTACAAACGGGCGCGAGTTGTGCCTCGCGCCGCTACAGCCCGGGCCCGGAGGGCGGCGCTCAGGCGGGGGCCGAGGCTTCCGCCGCGGCGAGCCGCGCGTGAGCCTGCGCGGTCAGCTCGAACGAGCGCAGGCGCGCGCCATGGTCGTAGACCATCCCCGTCACCATCAGCTCGTCGACGCCCGTGAGGCGGATGAAGGCGTCCAGTCCCTGCTGGACGGCGTCAGGCCCGCCGACGACGGAGTACTTCAGCGCGTGGTCGGCGCTCGCGCGCTCCAGGGGCGCGGCCACCGCGTCGATGTCATCGACCGGAGGCGGGAGCTGTCCGGGCGTGCCGCGGCGGAGGCGGATGAACTGCTGCTGTACCGAGGTGAAGTGGCGGCGCGCCTCCGCGTCCGTGTCCGCCGCGAAGACATTCACACACGCCATGGCGTAGGGCCGCTCGAGCCGGTCGGATGGCTTGAAGCGCTCGCGGTAGATGGCCAGGGCCTGGAGCAGGGCATCCGGTGCGAAGTGGGAGGCGAAGGCGAACGGCAGGCCCAGCATCGCCGCGAGCTGCGCGCTGAACAGGCTGGAGCCGAGCAGCCAGATGGGCACTCTCAGGCCCGCGCCCGGCACCGCCTGGATGAGCTGCCCCGGCTCGGTGGGCTCGAAGTAGGACTTCAGCTCCACCACGTCCTGGGGAAAGGTGTCCGCGGGCGCGGCCAGGTCTCGGCGCAGGGCGCGCGCCGTCAGAGGGTCCGTTCCCGGCGCCCGGCCGAGCCCCAGGTCGATGCGCCCCGGGTAGAGCGTCTCCAGCGTGCCGAACTGCTCGGCGATGACGAGCGGCGCGTGGTTGGGAAGCATCACCCCGCCCGAGCCCACCCGGATGCTCCGCGTGCCACCGGCGACGTAGCCGATGACGACGGACGTCGCCGCGCTGGCGATGCCCGTCATGTTGTGGTGCTCGGCCAGCCAGAAGCGCTTGTAGCCCCATTCCTCCGCGTGCCGTGCCAGGTCGAGCGTGTTCCGGAGCGCGTCGGCCGCGGTGGAGCCCTGCGTGACGGGCGAAAGGTCGAGGAGGGAGAATGGAATCATGGGGGCCCTACTAACGCCGCCCCTGGGGTCTCCGCTTGCCCATGAACAGGGTGTGCCGCGTCCCCCGGCTTCCATGGGCCGCCGGGTGAAGGACTTGGACGGTGAAGCCCGCCTGCTCCATGCGGCGCTCGAAGGCGGGCGCGGGGCCGGCGCTCCACACGCCCAGCAGTCCTCCCGGGCGCAGCGCCTGGACCGCGTGGGAGAGCCCCACGCGCCCATAGAGACCGTGGTTGTCGGGGTGGGTGAGGGCGGTGGGGCCGTTGTCCACGTCGAGCAGGATGGCGTCATAGGCCCCCGACTGCCGGGCCATGTGCGCG
>Ga0182745_1001362_pt1 | contig 23664 bp, 15 predicted proteins | sample eDN3rd30CKraftBY_FD_128523 | JGI IMG/M metagenome (GOLD analysis project Ga0182745, IMG submission 128523) | Enriched backyard soil microbial communities from Emeryville, California, USA - eDNA 3rd pass 30_C Kraft BY (version 2) (version 2) | ecosystem: Environmental > Terrestrial > Soil >... | reverse complement strand
GGCACGCCCGAACGTGGAAACTTCGGTTTCTGAACGCCCAGGGAGAGGGTGTCAGACTCTCGCTTTGAGAGCAGTCCTCGTTGAACTGAGAATCCCACACCCTTCAGGGGTGGGAGTGTCAATCTCCATCGGATTTCTCACCGTGGGCAATCGAGCCTTAAACGTACAAAGGTCGGATTAGGCTCGATTGTGCGCGGCTCTTGTACTTAAATCCGACTCGTTCGAATGGAAGCGGCCTCGTTGAAGCCACTCACGTGGAGAATCGTAAGCCAACATGCCGTTTTCTGCTGATTTGTTTCGTCCAGAGGGCGTGTCTCCGTGAATCTCCCGCTTGAATGACTTCGGTTTGGCTTCGCGTGGGTTGGCTCTATCCCGCGTTTTTCAGGCTGGTTGGATAAAGGCAAGCCGACCAGTTTGGATCAAACCTTGTCAACCACCTCTCCTATGGCGACTCGGATGATCCGAACTGGCCGGCCTGTTCGGTTACGGCGGCTTCTCTTCATGGGTAAGAGATCGGCCACCTTTAAAGTGTGGAAAAGCGGGTGGGTTGTCGTGCGAGGTCAACCCACCCGCTCCTTGGCGGTAAGGCCTCAGCTTGGGGGAGCTAAAGCTGTCGCCGTGAGGGGTGATCGGGTAAGGCTCGAGCAATTGGCTGACGTCATCTGAAGTATTCTCCCGAACAACGGCTTCGGTTCCGTCAGGTCATCCTCGTTGCCTTGATGCCCTTAGGTAAAAGCAACGAGTGTGCCAGAGGAGTTTTTCAACCCTTTTTTTTCGAGTGATCTATTGTAAGTGATTGGAATAGTTCAGGTTGCAGTTTTCTCCATGCAGCGGACCATGATACGATAAGGTGGGATGAGGCCGAGCGATATCCTCGTGTTTGCAATAAAATTAGGCGACCGTGCTTGGAAATTGTGCGTTGACTTGGTCTGGCCGCGCATAATCAGTTGAATTCGTCGAGTCGGCCTATGCGTTACCATTCAAAAGCGCTAGGGAGAGGTGGAACTTGGGCGTTCAGGAAGCAGGTTCAGAGCAGGCAGATTGCACCTCATCCGGCCTGGGGGACCAGGGATTAAGCAAGTTAGCTCTTTCGGTTCTGCGTGAGGGAGATGTTGGCCGGCTCCGCGCCTGGTTTACTCGTGAGTTTGATGACGAGGGAGTGCCTCGACGTCTGCCCGTTGGAAGCTGGATCTCTTGTCTTAGGCAGTTGGCCCAACTGCGCGCGGGGCTCGGTTCGGCCTGGACTGACGACTTGGATGCGTTCGTCGAGCGATTCTTCCTACTGGTGCTCCGGTTCATGAGGCCCGATGGATCGATGGTCTTCGGTGAGCCGGGATGTGAGGAAGGGCGAGGCGAGCTCATGAGTCGTTGGGCTGAGGTCTTGTCTCAGCCAGGGTTTCAGACGGTCCTCAACTGGTGGTTTCCCAAAAAACTCGGTGAGTATGCCTCTCCTCCCCTTCCAGCCTGGTCGGGAACTCGAGCCGCGCTGGCGGCCTTGAGGGCGGATTGGCTCAAGACGGGAAGTTTTATTTCCATTGACCACAGGCAACCGTCTCTCACTTCCAACGTGGAATGGATTGGCCAAGGAAGGTCCTGGCTTGGTCCAACCTGGACGTTTGGGGCGACGGCTGAGAAAGTGAGTCAGCCTCGTCCGATTACCGCGATCACCAATAGCGCGGGGGATTACCTGGAGTGGTCCGTTCGAGCACAGGGCCTGACCTTGGCGCGATCCGCTCTGATTCTCCGAGGCCGACGCCTCGCTCTGTTGGCGGATCAGGTGGAAGGGGGCTCGGGCATGGGGGAGACGCGGATCGCTCTCCCAGGCAACGTCGAGGTCCTCCCCGCCATGGAGAATCGCTCAGTGAGTCTATCCCAGGGGCCTCGGATCGCCCCCGCCCGAGTGATTCCACTGGCGATTCCCAGGTCGATCGAGAATGAGCAGACGGGAGCGTTGCGCTGTGAGGGGGGCCAGTTGGTGTTGCGGCAGCCAATCAAGGGAAGGCGCACCTGGTTTCCCTTGCTGTTATCATGGGAGCCCGCGCGCAACCGAAAGACCTTGAACTGGCAAAAACTGACGGTAACGGAACAGTCGCGTATTTGCGCCGAACAGACAGCGGTCGCGTTTCGAGTGGGGTGGGGAAGGGATGAGTCGCTGGTCGTTTATCGAAGTCTGGAACGCCCAGCGACCCGGTCCTTCCTGGGGTATCGAACCGATGCGCGGTTCTTGGTCGGGCTGTTCAACCGGGCCGGGAACGTCGAGCCCCTCCTGAAGGTCAAGTCGTAAGCCGAACGCTCCCCACCAGGTCGTTGCCAACGGCTCCCTCAACGCTTCGGCTGTGAGGCGATCTTGGGCAAGGAGAGTACGATGTAGACGAGGGAAACGACCACGGTCAGATAACCCGAATGCTGGTGGCGTTTGATCCATTGTGGTTGGCCACTCAGGATCAACTGTCCCATCACGAGTTGGGAGATAATCAGGATGGCTGCTAGAATTCCAAGCGCAAGCAGGAGCGGTTTCATCGCGTGGCGGTTCCCCAAGTAAGGTCATGACCGGGAGGAGAAATGAGCGGTTCGCTCACCGTCCGATCAAGTGAACAAGGATACTCGAAACTCGCGTTGAATTCGACTTCGAACCGAGCTCGCCGCTCGGCGTCGAGGGACTGAAGTCAATCTTAACCAACGATATGAATACCGACCTCCTTCACCAGAATCTTCAAGTCGTTCAATCCAAGATGGCCCAGGCAGTGAGGGTCTCGGGGCGTCCACCCGGCTCGGTCTCGCTCGTCGCTGTCACGAAGCGCCAGCCCATCAGGGTGCTCCAACCCCTGCTGGAGCTGGGAATTCGCGACTTTGGGGAGAACTATCCACAAGAGCTCTGGGAGAAGTGCGAGGGGTTTTCTGGCTCGGAGGTGCGCTGGCACCTGATCGGTCACCTACAGCGGAACAAGTTGAAGCGGACCGTCCCGCTGGTTAGATGGATCCACGGAGTCGACTCCCTACGGCTTCTTCAAGCGTTGGACCAACTGCTCGAAGCGGAAGATCCATCGACCGCCCCCTCAGTCTGTCTCCAGGTGAATACTTCGGGTGAGGAGGCGAAGCATGGCTGGAGCGATGCCTTGCTGTTTGAGCAGGCCGAGGCGATTGCGTCGTGTCGGCATGTGAAGGTCGTGGGACTGATGACGATGGCGGCCCTGGACTCGACCGCCGAGTCGGCTAGGCCTTCCTTTATCGCGCTTCGAGAGCTTCGGGATCGGTTGAAGGAGCGAACCGGCCTCTCTCTCGACCACCTCTCGATGGGGATGTCGAATGATTACATCACCGCGATCGAGGAAGGGGCGACACTGGTCCGGGTAGGGTCGGCTCTGTTCGAAGGAGTTTTCGATTGATCGAGCTCGTCGCGCACGCCCGAGGTGTGTTGGTTGCCGTGCGTGCTCGACCAGGTGCGCGTCGGGATGAAGTGCTGGGCGAACATGGTGGGGCGCTTCGCATCTCCGTCGCCACCAAGCCCGAGGCGGGAAAAGCCAACGAAGCCATCCGACGCGTCCTCGCCGAAGCGCTTGGAGTCAAGCCTGCCCAGGTTGAACTCGTCACGGGCCAGACCTCACGCGAAAAACGTTTTCTCATCCTCAATGCGGATATCAACGAAGTTCGGGCTCGGGTCAACATGTTGATAAGCCCTTGAATCGATTGGGATGAACGGCCGGTGAGACATTCGCTCCGCCTCGGCGAGTCCGGAGCCCACCGGAAAGGTTAAGCAGACTTGTCTCCCGCCGCGCGGAGCGACGTCCAGGTCTGAGTGTTCTGAACTCGTTGAGTGTATTGATCGGGAAGTCTTGGAGCAAAATGGAAAGCCAACCGATGCCTGAGTATCCAGCCGAATTAACCATGCAGCCGTGGACAGGGGCTTCCCCTAACGCCAAGGTGGGGGTTCCTGGTTCCAAGAGCTTGACCAACCGGGCCCTGATCGTCGCGGCCCTTGCGCGTGGCAAAAGCACCTTGACGGGAGTTCTCGCGAGCGACGACACGCGGGTGATGATCGAGTCACTGAAGGCGTTGGGGTTCGAAGTCGAACACGATCAGGACGCAAGCACCCTCTCGGTTCAAGGTTGCGCGGGGCGAATTCCCAAGACCGAGGCAGACCTCTTCGTCGCGAACTCGGGTACGAGTCTTCGCTTTCTTACCGCCATGGTCGCGACGGGCCGAGGGACGTATCGACTCGACGGCACCGCTCGGATGCGTCAGCGTCCCGTGTCGGATCTGCTCATGGCCCTGAATGGGCTTGGGTCCGACGCTCGGAGCGAGCTTGGGACAGGCTGCCCACCCGTCATTGTAAAGGCAAGAGGTTTGGATGGGGGGAATGTGTTCGTCCGAGGAGACGTTTCGAGCCAGTTCCTCAGTGGCCTCCTGATGGCGCTTCCAGCGTCAACCGAGGCAACGACCGTGGAGGTCGATGGGCCGTTGGTCTCGGTCCCTTACGTGGCGATGACGATCGAGGTGATGGAAGCCTTTGGCGTCCGGATCAGCAACCGCAAGAATCGGCGATTCGATATCAGGCCGGCCGAGTACCAAGCCAGACCGTACGCGATCGAGCCCGACGCCTCGGCCGCGAGCTACTTCTTCGCGCTGGCGGCCATCCTCGGGGGGAGCGTCACGGTTGAAGGACTAGGAAGTGCCAGCGTTCAGGGTGACATGGGGTTCGTGGATGTCCTCGAGCACATGGGCTGTACCGTGTCGCGAGAGCGTAATGCAACCACCGTCAAGGGAACCGGGACGCTCCAGGCGGTCGATGTGGATATGAATGGGATCAGCGATACGGTCATGACCCTGGCGATCGTGGCGCTCTTCGCGAAGGGGATCACGCGCATTCGGAATGTGGCCCATATCCGGCACAAGGAAACCGACCGGATCTCGGCACTCGCGACCGAACTCCGAAAGTTGGGGGCCACCGTGGACGAGCATCCGGACGGGCTCGTCATCATTCCGCCGGAACAGCTCACACCAGCCCGAATCGCCACGTATGACGATCATCGGATGGCCATGTCGTTCGCACTCGCGGGCTTGAAGTCGCCTGGCGTGACCATCCTCGATCCGAGATGTGTGGCGAAAACCTACCCCGGGTTCTGGACGGACCTGGCCGGTGTCTCCTCCTGATTCAACGAGTCCGGAGGAGGTGAGTGCCCCGCCTGTTTCGCCCAGCGCCAGGCCATCTCCATGACAAGCTGAGCGGTGGCGGCGAGCGAGGCTGGGTCGATCGGGCCACCTCGCCGACTGCCGGTCAGACTGACGGAGGGAATCCGCTGAAACTGAAACGGCCGGTGGTCGAGCGAACAAAATGCGGATCGGGAGACGCGGTGGGGAATCCAGAGGTCAACCGCGGCGGCTCGAGCGAACTCGAGCCCCTCGCCAGTTCCAACGAGCACCAGTTCCTTCCCCAGGCCAGGGGAGTCGAGGTTCACCACCAACGTGGACTTTTGCTGGTTCTTGCCAAGGGCGTCGGAGAGGGAGAGGGCTCCAAACTGACCCAGTGCGCCACCACTCACCGCCACCAGATAGATCTCGATTTGCCGTTGCGTTCGGCTTTCCAAAGTCTCACCAAGCTCCGCCAGAAGCGCAAGTCCTGTCCGGTTGTCCGCTTCCGAGGGCGGGGCCTGGCGGAACCACGACCGTGCTTCGAGCTCGATTAACGCAAACCCGATCCCGACCGCGCACCAGGCCGCGAGGATGGGTGAGAACGCAAGGCAGAGGATCAGGAGAAGACCGCTGGCCAGACCGAGGATGAATCGATCCCAACGCTCGAATTGAGCCAGAGGAGTATCGAGATGAGAGAGGATCAAGATTCTAGCAGATGCCTGATGCGGAGCCTGCCTGGATGCCACCACATTCGACTTCGAAACCATGTGGTGACCGGCGCAACAAAGCCCAAACCGCCTCCGGGCGGCCAAGATTCCGTGCCTGCCAATCGTGTGCCGTAACCACGCCGCGCAGAGTAGAAAGGCAATGAGAAACAGGCCGAGTCGCGTCCCTTTCGGCCATGTCGGAAAGGAAAGCCTCAGCGCCCTCCACAACAAGTAAGCGGTGCAGAACCAGGTCAAAAAGAGGATCAGCATCACTCCAGGGAACCGGCACCCGGCGCGGGTCATGACCCGCTCCACCTTCCACCCCGAATTTTTCAGGTGCGAGTCGAGACGGTCGGCGGCCTCTCGCTCCTCCTCACTTCCGGAGAGACGCTGAAAGCCAAAGTCCATGGCCAGCCTCAAGGCGCGCTCGACGTCGAATTTCATGTCATCGTTTCCTTCGGGTCGGCACCCTTGGGAGTCCCGAAAGACATCCTCCCCCATTCAATTGTGCCCGCTTTGAAGGGCACCCACAAGTTTCCTTCGTTTTGGAGCGAACCCTGGTTCAATTTCGCCCAAGACGAACCTTCTGGATTCAATCCCGTTTTCTGGCTGAACCCCGGCGATTGCATTGGAGTCAGACAATAAAAGATGGTGGAAATCCGAACTTGGAAGCTTATGGGCCTTGTGTCGCTCAGTCGAGCTGGGCTGAACGCGCTAAGCTTGCCGGGTCTGCGTGTCAGGACGTCTCATTCGTACGACTTCAAACTCTCTCATCTTGTCGAAAGGCGTGTTCCCTTGACGGTTTGCGTAAAGCCGGGTTAAGGTAAATCGCCATTGAACTCACCCCTCATCCATCGTTCCAGCGCGAGGCGGCCGACGACGTTACCACTATGCTCAAACGGACACATACCTGCGGTGAACTGACCCCCGACCATGTGGGACAAACCATTATCTTGAATGGTTGGGTGGACGCCTGGCGCGATTTCGGTGGCTTGGTTTTCATTGATTTGCGCGATCGATATGGGGTAACTCAGTGTGTCTTCGAGCCCGAAGTCGGCGAGGCCCTTCAGGCCGCGGCACGCGAGCTCCGAAGCGAGTACGTCGTCGCCATCCGCGGCAAGGTGGCGCCTCGGTTGAAAGGAAAGGAAAACCCGAACCTCAAGACCGGCGGCATCGAAGTTCGAGCGGTCGAGCTCGAGGTCCTGAACGCGACCCCCACCCCCCCCTTTGAAATCGGCGGGACCGAGGCGAACGAAGAGCTCCGTTTGAAGTATCGCTACCTGGACCTTCGCCGACCGGCGATGCAGAAGATTTTCGAGATTCGCCACACGATGGCCCAGTTGATGCGCAACACGCTTGCCGGGGATGGGTTCCTGGAGGTGGAGACGCCGATTCTGGGTCGAAGCACTCCAGAAGGGGCCCGTGACTTTCTCGTTCCGAGCCGTGTTCACGCTGGGCATTTCTATGCGCTTCCCCAGTCGCCTCAACTCTACAAGCAAGTCTTGATGGTTGCGGGATTCGATCGCTATTACCAGATTGCCCGTTGCTTCCGCGACGAGGACCTGCGAGCGAATCGTCAGCCTGAATTTACCCAGCTTGATATCGAAATGTCCTTTGTGGAAGACGAGGACGTGATGTCGGCGATGGAGCCGCTCGTCGCCTCGATCGCGAAGGAATTCACCGGCGAGGCTCCCGAGCTTCCTTTGCCTCGGCTGGACTACCATGACGTGATGGAGCGGTTTGGGAACGACCGGCCCGACCTTCGTTATGGTGTCGAATTGAAAGACCTGGCCGATATCGCGGCCGAAACGAGCTTTAAGGTTTTCGAGCTGGCGTTGCAGAACCAGCAACGTATCCGAGGAATCAACGCGCCTGGTGGCGGTCTGAAATATAGCAGGAAGGACCTGGATGGCCTGACGGAGTATTCCGCATCCTTTGGCACCAAGGGGCTCGTCTGGCTCAAGGTGGAGGAGGGGGGACTGACCGGCCCAACCGCGAAGTTCTTCCCCCCCGAGGTCCAGGCCCGACTGCGCGAGCGGTTCGAGGCGAAGCCCGGTGACCTGATCTTGATCGTCGCCGATAGCCAGGCCGTCACCAGCCAGGCATTGACCAACCTGAGAACCAGGCTTGCCACGGAGCTGGAGCTATTCGATCCCAAGTCGTTCCACTACTCCTGGGTGGTGCGGTTCCCGTTGCTTCACTGGGATGCGGAAGAGGGGCGTTACGCGGCGGAACACCACCCGTTTACCATGCCCTTGGCTGAGGACTTGCCCTACCTCGAAACCGACCCCGCGCGGGTGCGTGCTCAGGCCTATGACCTCGTGATCAACGGTGAAGAGGCGGCCGGCGGTACGATTCGATGCCACGACCCACGGATCCAGTCGCGGATTTTCGAGCTCCTCGGGCTGACGCCGGAACAGGCGGAAGAGAAATTCGGATTCCTGCTGGGAGCCCTCCGCAACGGTGCCCCCCCTCACGGCGGCATCGCGTTTGGCTTCGACCGCATGGTGATGCTGTATGCGGGGCTGACCAACATTCGGGATTGCATCGCATTCCCGAAGACCGCTCGAGGGACCGACCTCATGACAGGGGCCCCTGGCACGGTCGACACCCGGCAGTTGAGGGAGTTGAACGTGCGGTTGGCTGAATAAGGCCAGGTCCAAGCTGGAATTGAAACGCTCGAAAACGATCGGCCGGCGCGTGTGGGAAACTCACGTGCGCCGGTCATTGATTTTGGAGCAGGGTTATTGAGACTTGAGTGGCCGGACGAGCCATCACGATGGGCAAAGGCCCGCGAGGTCGCGAATGCCGGTCTGAGCGACCGGACTTGGGCAGGACCAGACGAGGAAGAAGAGAGCCTGGCGAGCCCAACGCTGGGCGGGGTCGGACCGGAGAAACCCCGTTCCCTTGCGGACGGTGAGATAGGCCTGGGTGGCTCGCAGGACGAAGGCATTGGCTTGCGCCCTGACTTGTCCCGAGGGCAAGGCGTTGGAGGACTCGCGCGCGGTCTCCTGGAGGCCTTGCCAGAGGCCATTCCACGTATCAATCAGCGCATGAATCGGCTCTTGTAAGTCAGCTCGGGACGACGCTTCCATGATCATGCCGGAGATGGCGGCTCGGGCCATCCCCAGCGCCAGGGCCGAGGTTTCGAGTCCTCCTGTTCCGGCGGAGGTGGGTGATGCCACGACATTCTCAGAGGGGCCGGCCAGGATCTCGTCGTCCTGGATCTGGACTTCGAGACACGCCACCTCCGTGGTTCGCGAGGCTTGAAGCGCCGCGATCTCGAACGAAGCAGGAATCGTGATCCCCGGTCGATTGGTGGGAAGGGCTATCAAGAGCTGTTGGCCGTCCTCGGTGACCGCGCCGGTGACAAGGACATCCGCTCGTTCCGCCGCGGTCACCCACGGGATCGTTCCGTCGAGCAGATAGCCATTCTCCCCGGTTCTCGTGGCGCGGAGTGCGTGCGTACCCAGGCGGCGCGAGGTGGTAAGTTGAGAGATCCCCACGGTTGTGAAGGCCTGGCCCTGGGCGATTCGAGCGATCCAGTCTCGAGCCACCGGCCGCTCGGCGGCCGGGAGTAAGCGTCTGAGCGCGGCGTCGTGTTGGGTCAGGATCAGGGCGGCGGTTAGGCTTCCCTCGGCCACCCTGGCATAGCGTTCGAGTAGCTCCATTCGATCGCAGCCAACTCCGCCGAATTCATGTGGTAGGGCCCATCGCGTGGCTCCCACTTCCCCGAGGGCGTTCCAGAGGTCCGTGGGCCAGACTCCAAGCTCGTCCGCGGGACCGTCCGCCTCCTTGAGCCGAGCGACGCAACCCGCAAGCAAGTTATCAGAGTCCGTGGTGGCCCAGGAGACCCATTTCGCCGAATAATCGTTCATCATGGTAGTGTGTCACTCAACGGAGTCGAGCTCTGACCAAGAGCCTAGCGAGAGTGGAGAGCGCCTAGCCCATGGCACGAACGTTTTGTTATGAGTACCCACGTCCCGCGGTCACCGTGGATTTTCTCGTGTTCTGCCTGGTCGAAGGACGTCTCCAGGTTCTCTTGATCCGCCGGAAAAAAATGCCCTTCGCGAATTCTTGGGCCATTCCCGGTGGGTTTATTGAAATGGAGGAGCCCATAGAATCCGCCGTGCGGAGAGAGTTGCAGGAGGAGACGGGCTTGGAATATCAAGGGCCCGTCTCCCTCATTGGTGTCTACGGCGCACCGGATCGAGACCCAAGAGGGCGTACCATTAGTTTAGCCCACGGGGCCGTCATTCGCCCACCACTGCCCGAGGTGGGCGGGGCGGATGACGCGGAGGAGGCCTGCTGGGCAGCCCCTTTCGAGAAGTCTCCGCTCGCGTTCGACCATGACCAAATCATGGCCGATGCTCAGATCTGGTTGGTTAGCGAGATTCTCAAGGGACCGTCCGGCCTGGCCCTGCTCCCCGCGCCATTCAATGACGGTGATGTGATCGCGCTGTTTCACGCGATTCACAAATCGAGGCGGTCTGCCCTGGCCTGGAAGAACCGGTTGGTTCGGGAGGGGAAGATCGAACCAACCGCGCATCCTCTCGAGCATTACCAGGCGGTCTAAGTTGTCTCGGTACAGGGCGGTATGTAGTGAAAGCCCAAGGGGCTCAGGAGGAGAGGTCCGCCTCGCAGACGATCTCAAAGCCCATTCCGTGGAGCGAGGCGGCCGCCTGCTCGATCGTATCAACATGCAGGGCCACTGCGCAGCGACCGTGCGGATGGATGATCAACGGATAGGCATAGTGAATGTTGATCTCGGCCTGGAGGAGTCCCGAGCACAAGTCGGCCAGGGATTGCGGTCCCGATGGAAGCTCAACGCCGAGCAATTCGTTCTCGGCGAATGCGAGCTTGTGCAAAGAGAGAATCTCGCGGCCCTGTTCTGGGTGACTCACCACCAGGCGCAAGATAGAGCAGTCCGCCGAGTCGGAGATCGTCAGGCCAACGATCCTGACCTTGGATCCGTGGAACGCACGAATCACCTCGAGTAACTGTCCCACTCGATTTTCCAGGAAGACGGAGAACTGAGTGAGTGAGGGCCAGTTCCGGCCTTTCATGGTCTCAAAATCGAGCTCGCTACCGCTGCCTTCGCCGAAGCTCATAACGCTCCTCGTAAAGCCTTCGGCCTTGCCGAATGGGTTGGTACTCCCACTCCGAAGTCTAATCCCGCGAACGACTCCGGTCAATGCCCGCTCCAGGGCGAGGAGTAGAGCACGGCGCATGCCAACCGTACCGAATTCCTCGCCTGAACCACGCCAAGAGCGGAGCGGAAAGCCCCTCAGGAACCAGGCTGGGCCGCCGAGGTCACTGCCGCGCTGGCCGACTGCGTCTGTTTCTCCTGGGCTAACGCGTCCCGCTCAGCCTTGGTCCGGCTCAGCTTGCCCTGTGTGTCGAGGAGGGTGATTTTCGCGGCCGCCACACTCTTTTGAACCTCGGCGAGCTTCGCCACGGCCTTGTCAACTTCAGCCTTTCGCGTCGTCGCCATCGCTTCGGCCGTTTTCAACTCGCTCTGTTTGGCCGTCACCGCCTGTTCCAGCGGTTTTCGTTCGCTAAGGTGAGCAGGTTCGGCCGCCTTGACCGCCTCAAGCGCCAACCTGGCCTGTTCCGTGGCGACCTTCACGGCTTCGAGCTCCTGCTGATGCTTGGTGCTTTCCTCCTGGTTTCGTTCCAGCAAGGCCTTGGCGATCGCCTGGTCGATCGTCGCTTGCTCGATCAGGCCGCGCGTTGCGATGAGTTGCTTGCTCAATGTTTGAACCGTGGCGGTCGCTTGCTCGAGTGCGGGTCCCGCGGCGGCCGACTTGAGCGCCTCAATCGCCTTGGTTAGCTGGTCCTGTTGGGCCGTGCTGGTCGCCTGAGCGGTCTCGCCTTGTTTCGATGCGGCAGCAATCCTTTCCTGGCTTTGTTGGCCCGCCAGGGCAAGGGTTTGGGCTCGCTGTTCCGCGCTTGCTTGCCCTGCCTGGGCCTTCTTGAGTCCCTCCTCGGCGGCCAGCACGTTGGCTTGACGCGCTGTGTCCTTGGCCTTCAGAGCTTGCTCCGCCGCGTTCAGAGTAGCCTTCGCATCCGACACGGCCTTGTTGGCCGTGGCCTGCGCGGCGCGAGTCGAAGCAACAGCCTGGTTCGCGGCCTCAACGGGTGCGGTCGTTGACGTCTCCAGCGCCTTGACCTGAGCCTCCAAAGCGGAGAGCGACTGGTTCGCTTGTTCGAGCCGAGTCGCAACCGAGGCGGGGTTGGTCACCAGATTCCCCAGTCGCTTGCCGCTTGTCGACTCCCAGATACGAACGTCCCCCGACCAGTCGCCCGCGAAGATCTGGGCGGAGTCGTGAGTGAAGGTCGCTTCAAGGGCGATCTCCGGGAACGCTTCAAGATCGCGCTGCTTCGCTCCGGAGGGATCCCAGACGCGCGTCAACCGATCGCGACCTGTTGTGACAAAACGGCCATCCTTGCCGAAACGGACCGAGGAGACACCGCCTGGATGGGCAGCGACGCTCTTGATCGTCGTTCCCCCTTCCATCTCCCAGAGCTTGACCGTGCCGTCCTCACTTGCCGAGGCGAAAACATTCGAGTCGAGTCGCCAACTGAGATCATTGATGGCGAGTGTGTGACCGCGCAGGTCGTAAAATTCACGGCCTGTCCGTGCTTCCCAGACAAGGAGGCCGTTATTGCGGTCGCCGGAAGCCAGGAGCACTCCATCCGGGCTGAATTCGACGGCGGTGACCCACTCGGTGTGCTTCTTCTGCTCGTAAACGAGCTCTCCATCGGCCGTGTTATAGACGCGAAGCACCTTGCTCGGACCCCCGAGCGCCAGGAGCGAGTGATCGGGGCTGATGTCGGCGGCAAGCACGGCGTCGTACTCCTTACCCACCTCAAAGACACGCTTGCCGGTCTTGACGTCCCAGGCGACGGCAAGCCCCGACTGGCCACCTCGACCCCCTCCCGCGACCAGAAGCGCACCGCTCCGGCTGAACTTCAAAACATGGATCGTCCCTTCAGGGAACGGGAGCACCCCAACCAGACGTTGGCCAGTCGTTTCGTAAAGGAGTACCTGTTTATGCCCGCCAATGGCGATCAGAGGCGCCCAGGGGCTCGCCGCCATCGCCACGATGGCATTCCCCCGCGCCGCGATCACGGGTGGTTCGGTGGAGAGGTTCACCGGCATGGCCGGGGGCCCCACCGGCTTGCCTGCTGAGTTCGGATCGAGCGTGAACTCGAATTTCGGCTTCGCCTTTACAGTCACCACGCTCCCCGAGGATTCAGGAGCGCCCGCTTCAATCCAGGCCTTGATGGTCGCCAACTCCGCCTCGGGGATCTTCGGAGCGTTTGGGGGCATCGTCGGCTGTTCGCTGTGCGTCACGAGCAAATAGAGGGTGCTTGAATCGGGATCCCCTGGCTCGATCACCTTTCCCGAACCACCGCCGGTCATGGCGCCACCGAAGGTTTCGAGGTTCAAGCCCCCTTTCTGCTTGTCGGCGTTGTGGCATGAGTTGCAGCGGTTCTTGAAGATTCCCGAGACCTGGTCCTGGTACGTGATCTTCGCCTTGGCGTCCGCCCCCCGCGTCGTGGTGGCGATGAGAACGACGGCCGTGCTGAGGAGGATCCCGGTCAATTTCGATCGCATGTTCTCAGACCTCGTCGGATGATCGGCGCTCGGCTGCGCGGGGGGTCGGTTGAGGAAGGTGTACCAGGTTGGCAAGGTGTGGTGGTCAGATCGCGGTTGCGGAGGACTTGTCAGTCAGGTCCAGGACAGTACCAGCCGAGAATGGTGCCTCTGGCTGAGACCTGCCCAGGCAGAGGCACCTTCTGATCTCGCATTGATCAATGATTGAATAGGAATTCACGGCTGTTGAGCAAGGCCCAGAAGATATCTTCAAGCCCCTTGGTTTGGTCGGCTCCTTCACCCAGGACCGGCTGAAGCTTCTCGAGCTCGTCTTTCGTCGGTTTGCGAGTGAGGGAGCGGATGTAGAGCTCGACGATGCGCGACTCGGGAGTCGGATGCTTGGCGATCAGCTCGGGTACCAGCTTTCCTTCCTTGATCTTCCGGTTGACCGTGTCTCCGTTCATCAGGTGGAGAGCCTGGGAGAGGGTGGGCTCCATCTTCACCTCGCACGAGCAGACGGTTTCGCGTGTTGCCCGGCCGAACGTCGTCAGGAAGTAAGTGGAGCTTCGCCCATCGGCGATCTGCACCGCCCGTGCTCCGATCGGCAGACCTCGGAACTTATCCTTGGTGTTGGTTACCGCGCTGATGGTGTCCAGAAGGTTCTCAGCCTTGATGCGTCTCAGGTTCGCATGGGCGAAATTCAACTCGTCGGTTTCGTTGGTCTCGTTTCGCTGAGTTGAGCGTTGATAGGTTCGTGAGTTACAGATGTCACGAACGAGCGTCTTCAGGTCGTACTTCGAGTCGGTAAGCCGTTTGCCAAGGGCTTCGAGCAGTTCCGGGTTCGAGGCGGGGTTGCTCACCCGGAAATCGTCGACGGGCTCGACGATGCCAACTCCCATGAAGTGAGCCCAAACTCGGTTCGAGAACGATGTGGCGAACCAGGGGTTGTCGGACGATGCCAGCCACTTGGCGAGCACGACCCGTCGATCCTTGCCGGCCACGTCGGGCGTGTCTCCTCCCAGGAACTTGGGTTTCATGACCTTGCGGCTCACGGGGTTGGAGACTTCACCCCGTCCCGAGTTGAAGACGATCGACTCGCGGTAGTCCTCCCCTCCCTTGCGTCCGATCTGGGAGAAGAAGGCCGCGAAGCTATAATAGTCGTCCTGCGTCCAGCGGTCGAAGGGGTGGTTATGACACTGGGCGCACTGAATCCGCATCCCCATGAAGACCTGAGCGACATCTTCCGCGAGTGGAAGCGAACCGCCCGGCTTTCGATAAAAGTTGGTCGCGGGGTTCTTGAAGGTCCCTCCGCTGGCGCCAAGTAGGTTCTGAACCATCTGGTCCATGGGCATATTCTTCGAGAGGCTTTCAACCAGCCAGTTGTAATACAGGAACATCGCCTTGTAACTAACTTGCTGGGATGACTTGATCTGAAGCATCTCGGCCCATTTGTTGACCCAGATCTCGGAAAACTCCTTACGGTCGAGCAACTCGTCGATCAGCTTGGCGCGCTTGTCCGCGTTGGTGGCCGACATGAACTGGTTGTATTCGTCAATGGTCGGAGGGAGACCGACAATATCGATATAGACGCGACGCAAGAACGACTCGTCGTCGCAGATGCCCGAAGGATTGATGCGCAGTTTCTTGAGCTTGGCCGAGACCAGCGAGTCAATGTAATTCACCTCGGGCTCGCTCGACGGCTCGTACTTGAGTCCCTTTGGCAGAACGATCATGCCCGAGCCGACGGTGAACGTCTCGAAGCGGGCCATGACAAACGCTTCGCCTCGGTCGCCCGCGGTGACCAATCCGTTCGGGTCCACCGCGGCGGAGGTATCGTTGTTGGAAAGAAAGACGCAGAGGCGGGTGATATCCCGGTCGGTTCCGTCGGAGTACTTGCCGAGGACGGTCATCTGCTGCGTGGCCCCCTTGCCATCGAGCACGGCCGCCTTGGGGTATAACTCCACCGCTTCGAGCTTGGGAAGCTTGTCGATTTGATCATTCGGGACACCGGCGGCGATCCATCCCTGGATGGTCCGATACATCTCGCTATCGGGCTCGATCCGCTTGCCACCGGTATGCTGGACCGCGCCTGTGGCTTTCTCAAGCACGGTGCTATCGGCGGGGACCGAGAGATTGACGCGCCGACCGCTCAACTCACGGGTTAGCCGGAAATAGTCTCCCTCGGGGTCGTATCCAAAGAGGGAGAGCCGGAACCCGTCCTTTCCGCGCGCTGCTCCATGGCAGCTTCCGGTATTGCAGCCCGCCTTCATGAAGATGGGCATGATGTCGAGGCGAAAGCTAGTCGGCGGGTGGACGTTGGACTTCTCCACCTTCAAGGGGAGGGTCTGGGTTTGGCCCGCGAAGCTGACGGTAACCTGGCTTTCTCCATCCGCGAGCGGAAAGAAGGTCTGCCCTTCTCGTCGAATGAGCTGAGGATTGGCAACCTCAACGGTGGCCTCCTTGCTCACGTCACGCGTGATCCCGTCAGGATAGGTTGCCTGAACAATGATCGACTGGCGGTCTTCCGTTGTGGAAAGAAGGATACTCGCCGGAAAAACCTCGAGCTTCGCCAACGCGGCGTCCTGGGCGACGGCCCGGCTCAAGAAGGGCGAGAAGGTGATCAGTCCGATTAGTGCGGATGCGTGACTCGCGACGATCCTCATCTCGTTACCTCGGTCGGATTAACGTGGCGCGGGTGGTGGAGATAGGCGAAGGTTGACTGGTAGGAAGATAAGACGAATTCAAGTCTTTTGAAGCAATGTGTCAAGGTTTGGCGGCACCCGCCGCGGCCGCCGCGTTTTGCTTCGCCTCGAGTCGAAGCTGTTCGAGACGGCTCAAAGGCTTGGCCGTGGGGGCGGCTGGTTTTGGGGTGGCCGCGGCCTGCGCCGCGGGGGGCGTGGCGTTTGGCTTGGGAGGAATCGGGGCGTCGATCCGGAGAGTGCCAGTCCCGATGTTGTGGGTGATTGGCTCGCCGTTCTTCTGGATCACCACCTGGCAGAACAGGTTCGCGTGCTTGCCCGCTGGCGAGGTCTTATCGGTTTTGAGCGGGAAGACCAGGTCGGTGGTCTCCTTGTTGATCGTCTTCGGCTCGGTGGTCACCTTGTTCGGTAAACCGAACAAGGTCACGGTGGCTTCGCCGTCGAAATCGACAAGCTTGGTGACCTTGACGGCCAGGTCAACGTTCTGCCCTTGTTCCACCGTGGCGGTTTGATACGCCAGCGCCACATAGGGTTCGGCGATACTCAACGGAGCGAGTTGCGACGAGACCGTGACGGGGCCGGTTGGGCCGCTCCCCGTTCCGTTCACTACAATCTTCCAGGTCTTCAACTCCGCTCCGCCGGCCGCGTTGACCGGGATGAGGGCCTCGGTCTGGTTCTCGGCGATGGAGACACCACCCGACGAGGTAACGCCCGGGGGATTCCACGGAAGAACCAGAGCGATCGGGGCCGTGAAACCTTCTTTGCGCATGGCAACCACCTTGAGATTCATGGTCCCTCCTCTCACCAGAGGAACCTTGGGCTCAACAACTTCAATGGAGAAAGGCGCTTCCTCGGTCACCGAGATGGCGAGCCGATCCACCGTGCGGGTCCAAACTGGCACATTGTTTTGTCCCAGCACGAGCTCAACCACATGGCTGAAGCTGGAGGGGGCCACCACCTTGGGATCAGCGGGCTTTCCATCGATTTTCGCGAGCGTCCCGGAAGGGGCGGCATCCGCGTTCGCGCTGAAGAGGACGGGATAGGTGGCGACCGACGCCGACATGGTGTCGGCCTCGAAGTTCACGCCGGCCGGCAGACCATCGACCTGGAAGTTCAAGTCACCCGAGAAGTCGGTTCGCGTGGCATTGACCAGGACCGCTTGCCGATTCCCCTTGGGAACCGCGACTGCGATCACTCCGGTTCCTCGTCTTAGCGACTCGCTCGGGACGCTGACCTTAAGGCTGGGGGCGACAGGGGTCATCTCAATGCGATAGGCGTAGTTTTCGCCCCCGCTGAGAAGTTGATCCTGGATCGTGACAACGTATTCGCCCTCCGCGGGAGCGGTGAAACGAACCTGGCTATCGGGTCCACCGCTGTCATCATTACTGGCGATGGCCTTTCCGTTACGGGTCGAGATGGTCAGGACGGAGTCGAGTGGCGAGCGCAGGCTACGTGCGAACACCTTGGCGTCCAGAACCTGCCCCTTGGTCGCCTTGAACACGTAATGATCGACATCACCTGACTTTTCAATGACCCCGTTCAGAGCCAAGGGCGCGGTGAACGCCGTGGCGCTCGCATGGTCATTGTTGGGCTCGATCTCGATTGCATTTCCGAACGGGGAGAGCCGGAACGCGTTCGAGTCGGGCGCGACCCCTCGCTTATCCTGCGCGAGCAGGCCGAAGTTATGCGTAAGCTCGGCGGGGAGGGAGAACTTCGTCTTGCTCGGTCCGGTGACATCACCAAGCCAGGTCACCTCCACTTCCTCCCCCAGCTTGCCTCCCGCGGGCAGCATCGCGGTGGGACGTGGGAAATTCCCAACGTGCAGCCGATACCGGCAGTTCGCGTTGCCCGCGTAGGCACTTTCGCGAACCTGAATGATGTATTTGCCATCCTCGGGCGCGAGGATCGAGGCCTGTGCGTCTCTCAGGAGCAAGGCGGCGTCATCACTGACGGCCAACTCGAAACGGCGGGTATCCATGATCGCCACGTAAGGGTCGAACTCCGAGATTCCCAATCTCAAGCCTTCCACCTCCGCGCTGATCCGTTCCCCCTTCTTGGCCTCGACGACGTAGAAGTCGACATCCTCGTTTTGAGCCACCCCATTCACCGTCGAGTTCATGGTGATGACTTGAGGAGCGTTGAAATCATTATTGGGTTCGGTCTCGTTCGACTCAGGTAAATTCCCCACGCTGAAAAGGCGAATCTCACTGATCCCCGTGTCGGTCCGCAGCCTCAGCTCGTGAAGTCCGAGCTGGCATTCGGGTTTAATCTCGAACGTGGCAACGACCTGCCCATCCGACTTGGCTTCCAGCTTCTTCACCTGGATCCCAGGTTGATAGAAGAGAACCTCCCGCGCGTCCTTCAGGCGAGCGCCCCCCAGACTCACTTCGAGCTCGGTGCCACGACGCCCACCGGATGGAGTGACGGAGGTCACGCTCGGTGAGGCGGCCTCGACGGTGGGAGCCAACACGGTCAGGAGGCAACCGGCAATCACTGCCAGTCGAAAGGGGCGAAGTCTCATGGGGGTTCCCCTTGGGTGGGCGGATGTTGCTAGGGCGGGGCTCGCTCGCTGGTTGGCCCGTGGTCGCCGATGGTGGCGAGGCCTGTTCGATCGAGGGTGAGTGAAGCGTTTCGTCTCGAATGAAGCCGCGCCTCAGCAATAAGAGAACGCGACCTCGAGGTAGGAGGCACCCGGGTTCAGCGCCAACGCTCAACGTCCACGGTTAGGGACGAATGCGCAAGCCTTGGCGAGAACCAGGGCACGGGTTCAGAGCTTGACGAATTAAGCGAGAAGCTCGTTTCGGACCTTACCCCCATCGACGATCTCGATGGGTCGTCCGCCCGGTGCCATCAGCTCCTTCTCAGCCACGATGCCGAGTTGGTGATAGATGGTCGTCGCGAGGTCCTCTGGCCCAATGGCATCGCGTTCGGGTTCGCTCGCGGTTGCGTTCGACGCGCCATGGATGTGGCCACGTTTCACACCGCCGCCGGCCAGCACGACGCTGAACACCTTCGGCCAGTGGTCGCGACCGGCATCCTTGTTGATCTTCGGGGTGCGCCCGAATTCGCTGGATACCATCACCAAGGTTTTGTCGAGCATTCCGGACTGGTCGAGGTCGTTGATCAAAGCCGCGAACGCCTGGTCGAACTCGGGCATGAGCCGGTTCATTCCCTGGGCGATCCGGGTGTGCATGTCCCAACCACCGTACTGCAGGCAGACCAGGCGGACTCCCGCGCCTACCAGCCGGCGAGCCATGAGCATGCGTTGACCCGCGGTGTTCCGCCCATACGCATTACGCACGGCGTCGGGCTCGGCCGCAATGTTGAACGCCTCGCGGGCTTTCTGAGAGCTGATGAGGCTATAGGCACGCTGATAGAACGTATCCATCGCGTCGAGCCCATCGCTCTTCTCCTTCTTGGCGAAATGGTCATTGACGCTGTCGAGAACGCTGCGCCGGGTCGCGAACCGCGATTCGTCGATCCCGTTGGGAAGGTTCAAATCTTGTACACGAAACCCTTTTGAAGCGGGGTCGCTTCCCAGACTGAAGGGACTGAACGCCGAGCTGAGGTAACCGGTTCCCGCGTATTCGTTTGGCACGCTCGGGATGCAGACATACGGAGGGAGATTGTTCCGAGGTCCGTATTCGTGCGAAACCACGCTTCCAATGCTGGGATATTGGAGCGCCGGGCTCGGCCGATAGCCCGTGAACATGTTATGCGTGCCTCGCTCGTGCGCGGCCTCTCCGTGGGTCATCGAGCGAATCACCGTGATTTTATCAGCGATCTGCGCGGTCTTGGGGAGAGTGGCCGAGAACGACTCACCTTCAATCTTCGTGGCGATCGTGGGAATCTCACCACGATACTCAATTGGAGCGAAGGGTTTGGGGTCGAACGACTCCTGATGCGCAATTCCACCAGGCAAGAAGATATGAATCACGGACTCCGCGCGAGCCTTGATCGCGGCAAAATCCTTTTGATCCGCTCGCGCTTGCAAGCGAAACAAATCTCCCAAACTGAGGCCCAGCCCGATGGAGCCGACCGTCAGAAATCCGCGACGACTGAAGGGGCGGCCGAAAGCGAAGTCTGTCATTGAGAGACTCCTATCAGGTCAGGGGAGGGCGAGGTCGCGCAAATGGACCCCGGAGTGGGTGCTTGGAGCGAAGTCTCCCTCGCTCGGATTAGGTTAGGTCGGGAAGGCGATCAAGCAAGGACAACAGGCAAGCAAACAGGAGGGAGTTCGGCCAGTTCGTCGGACTACATCCGATCTTGGATCATTCCGTCTCTTAAAGCAAAGTACAAGTCGGCATCGACTTCAAGCACATCTTTCCGCGGAACATCCATTCGAACCATCTCGGGTCCGACGATCGTTTGCGGTTCTCGTCACCATTCAGCAGTCGGACGAATGTATTGCGATTGTTCAACAAGCTGCCGCTAGCCTACTGTGTGCTACGAGATCAATGCAAGCAGCGTTGGCGCTTTTTTGAAGTTTATTTCTTTGAGGAGATCCACTTGCAACTCACCTTTCACTGGCAAGTTGGTCCTGGGTTGTACTGTCCTGTCGCATTTTCTCGGCCCGAGGATCGGTCTCTAGCTTCGGCGCAGTTCAGAAAATAGGGGCTTCTTCCGTCAGTAGCAGGGGTTCAATGCAAAAGAGTGGAGTAGAGAATCGAGCTAGGGTCCGTTAGAGTCGGGAATCCGTACGGGGCTATTCGATTGACGAAGAGATGAGCGTGATCATGCCGATCGATTTAATGAAGATCTCGGCCTATCTTCTCATGGGGTTTCTCGGGTTGATCCAGGCAACACAGGCGGCGGATTCTCCACGTGATCGGCATTCTCAGTCTAACCCCGAGCAGGTTCGCGTTACGAGGGTCGAGCTTGATTTAACGCCTGACTTCGAGCGCAAGGAATTGAGTGGGTCGGCGACGCTCCATTTCAAGCGGATGCCGGGTTGCCCTGACGGGGCTCCGCTGGATCTCGACACGCGGGAGCTCACCATTGAGGAAGTGAGTGAGTCCGTTGGGGAGAGCGCCTTCAAGCCGGTTCGATTTGAGCTAGGTGAAAGGGCCGGCACCATCTCGAAACCAGGGGAGGAGGATTTCGCCCGTATCCTGGGTGCTCGGCTCCGCATCTCCATCTCGGATCGGGCCACCCGCGTACGCGTGAAATACCGAACGTCTCCGAGTGCGGGGGCGCTCCAGTGGCTCGAACCCGCTCGGACAGCCGGCAGGAGTCATCCCTTCCTGTTTACGCAGTCGGAGGCGATTCACGCTCGGTCCTGGATTCCCCTCCAGGACTCGCCGGGCGTTCGGGTGACTTACAAGGCCACGATCCGAGTCCCCAAGCCTCTGCGCGCGGTGATGAGTGCCGACCATGTACCGACCTCGGGGGAGCCTGGAATCGATCAGTTTGAGATGACTCAACCGATTCCCTCCTACCTGATCGCGCTCGCGGTGGGGGAGATCGGCTTCCAGTCACTCGGTACTCGAACGGGTGTGTATGCCGAACCCTCGGTGGTTCCGAAAGCCGCGCACGAATTCTCAGATACCGAGGCGATGATCAAAGCCGTCGAAGCGCGCTTTGGCCCCTATCGCTGGGGGCGGTATGACCTACTCGTCCTCCCGCCTAGCTTCCCGTTCGGTGGCATGGAAAACCCCAAACTCACCTTCGCGACCCCCACGATTCTCGCGGGCGATCGCTCTCTCGTCTCGCTCGTGGCGCACGAACTGGCCCACTCGTGGTCTGGTAACCTGGTGACCAACGCGACCTGGCGCGATTTCTGGTTGAACGAAGGTTTTACCGTCTATCTGGAACGAAGAATCGTCGAAGACGTGTTCGGGCGCGACCGAGCGGACATGGAAGCGGTGCTTGGACTCAAGGAGCTCAGGGCCGAGATCGAGCGACTTCCCGCCCACGACCAGCTCTTGCACGTTGATCTCGCGGGCCGAGATCCGGACGAGGGTATGAACAGTATCCCTTATGAAAAGGGAGCCCTGTTTCTCACCACTCTGGAACAGTCCGTGGGACGAGAACGCTTCGACACGTTCCTGCACGACTATTTTGAACATTTTGCATTCCAAAGCATTACAACCGGCGAATTTGAGGCATTCCTGACGGAACGGCTTTTTGGCGGGAAGGAAGAGGACGTCTCACGGCTCAAGGTGAAAGAATGGATTCACCAACCAGGGCTTCCAACCGGCTTTCAGGAACCTCACTCCGCTCGCTTCGAGGCCATCAGCGCCGAGAGCCAGCAGTGGGTCGCGAATGAGCGCTCACTTGATTCACTGAACGCGTCGAAGTGGTCAACTCACGAATGGCTCCACTTCCTTGGAAGCTTACCGAAGGACCTTGGCCCAGATCGACTGGCTCAGCTCGATCAGGCGTTTCATTTGACGAAGTCAGAAAATTCGGAGATCGCGCACCAGTGGCTTCTCATGGGCATTCGTGCTCACTACGAACCGGCGTTCCCGCGCCTCGAGACTTTCCTGACCTCGATCGGCCGTCGAAAATTTCTCATGCCACTCTACGGCGAGTTGATCAAAACGCCGAAAGGTAAGGACCGCGCTCGCGCGATCTACGCCAAGGCAAGGTCGCACTATCATCCGATCGCGGTCAACTCAATCGATGATCTCTTGAAATAACGCGTGTCGTCAGTGGTGTCTTTGGTCGAGCGCGCGAGCATCCATCAGGAAGGAGCGCTGAGGGTTGAGCGGAACACTCTTACCTGCATCCGTGATCGGTAGTTGGTCCTTCCCCGGCTGGTACGAGTTCTTTATCGCCAGCGTGTCGTCGACCCCTGGTCAATTCGGCGCGATCGACCGGGAAGAAGCCCTGAGAGATGCCGTCCGGCTGGCAATCGACGACCAGCTCAGCGCGGGGCTCGAGCGGATCACCGATGGAGAGATGGCCCGCGTCGACTTTAATCTTGGTTTCTACGATTTTCTGGGAGGAATCGCACCACTTCCCGTCTTGCGCCATCTCGGAGCCCCCGCGCACGATCAGCGAAGCAAATACCAGTGCGTCGGCCCATTGACGGCCCCCGAGGGCCTGGGAGTCGTGGGCGAGTATCAAAGGCTCCGCGCGCTGACCCCCGCGCCGGTGAAGATGCCGATTCCAGGGGCATTCACCTTGGCGGGATGCATCGCGGGGGGGGAAGTCTATCCCGACCGACGCGAGGTGACCGAGGCCTTGATTCCCATCGTGAACGCCGAACTGAAGGCAGCCGTCGAGGCGGGGATCGACTTTGTCCAACTCGATGAGCCCAGCTTCGCGTGCCATCCCGACGATCCCGACTATTTCCTCGACGTCATCGCCCGGACCGTTGAAGGGGTGGATGCTTACGTGAGTATACATATGTGTTTTGGGAATTATCGTGCGCGTGCCGTGGGTTGGCGCTCGTACCGGTCCCTTTTCCCGCACATTGGCAAGGTGAAGGTGAACCAGCTTGCGCTTGAGTTCGCGAGCCGAGAGATGGCCGAGGTCGAGTTACTCGGCGGTTTGCCCGACACGATGGATGTCGCGGTGG
>Ga0182745_1001361_pt1 | contig 23666 bp, 18 predicted proteins | sample eDN3rd30CKraftBY_FD_128523 | JGI IMG/M metagenome (GOLD analysis project Ga0182745, IMG submission 128523) | Enriched backyard soil microbial communities from Emeryville, California, USA - eDNA 3rd pass 30_C Kraft BY (version 2) (version 2) | ecosystem: Environmental > Terrestrial > Soil >... | reverse complement strand
TGTGGATTACGACAAACACCTGTACAAGGTTCGCAACCTGGTGGAACGATTTATTGGTTGGGCCAAGCACTTCCGCAGGGTGGCGACCCGCTACGAGAAAACAGCACGTAACTTCCTGTCATTCTGGAACTTTGCTGCAATCCTCAACCTCATGAAATAATTGTCAACACGACCTAAGACGTGCGGTACAAACGGTTGTCATCGACGGCGTGTTGCTTGACGACCTGATCGACCAGGGCCAGGACGTCGGCCAGTGGGGCGATGGTTTCTCCTTGAAGAACTTGCCGAGGTGATTTTGGATTAGAGTCGAACGTGTTGGGGCACGGAATTCGTCCAACATCCGAAACCATTCGCCACGTTGTTCCGTATTAAGACCGATCGGGATTAATTCCCCCAGAGACGAAGTTTCAGCAGGACCGATCCGGCCAGGGCGGCTTCTTTCCAGTTCAACTTGGAGTGTCCAAAGCGGCGTTCTTCGTAGCTGATCGGGACTTCAACGAATGAGGCCCCCGCCTGACGAAGTCGGAAAAGGATTTCTTCCTGAATGGCATAACCCGTCGCCCGGGTGCGGGACCAGTCCACCTCGGCGAGCCGGTTCACTCGATAACAACGGAAGCTGCCGCTGTTGTCCTGAGTAGTGAGTCCCAGCACCATACGGGCATAAACGTTCAGGGACCAGCTCATCCACCATCGGGTCGCGTTCAACCCGACGGCATTTCCTCCAGGAACATAGCGAGAACCGATCACGACATCTGTCTCTCGGGCTTGATCAATCATCGACGGAATAAACCGTGGCGGGTGCGAGAAATCCGCGTCGAGGTTCACGAGCAGGTCGTATCCGTTCTCGATCCCGTATTGAAATCCTGCCGTTGTCGCCGAGCCGAGCCCGAGTTTACCGGGGCGGTGGATGACATGGATCCTTACGTCGTCTGCGGTCAGTTTTTCTACGAATGGCCCAGTTCCATCCGGCGAGTTGTCATCGATCACCAGAATATCTGCGTTCGGCAACAACTCCAGCAGTTGGGGAATCAACTGTTGGAGATTCTCCCGTTCGTTATAGGTGCAGAGCGTGATTAGGATACGTGGAGAACCGGTCAACAGCGGCTCACTGGTGATTTCCGGAACGAGGGAATCGGATTGTTCCGCGATGAGAGTCATGGGAGTTCTCCCTGCAAGTGTTCCGCTTTGGATTGAGTGAGGGAGGTTGGAAGAGGGGCAGCTTTCGTCTCAGTGACGGAAGAAGACGTCGGCACGCAGACCACTCGAAATCCGATAAAGGGGGAGGATTTCCATGGGGCCAGGATGGGGTAGTTGATGAAGCAGCCTTCCCCGACATAGATCCAGTCCCCGCCGCGAATGACCTTGGCATACCCGTCCAGAGGACCGTTCGGATCATCGTGACGCGAACGCTGGTAATAGTCACGGTCGAACCAGTCGGAACACCATTCCCAGGCGTTGCCCCTCATGTCGAACAGCCCCAGTGAGTTGGAAGGATAAGAGGCCACTGTCGTCAACGGTAATGCTGGACTGATCCCCGCCGTTTCACCTGAAGCATCGGAGACGGAGCGCTGAGAATTCCAGAGATACGGTTCGGAGGTTCGTGCGCGGCAGGCATATTCCCATTCTGCTTCGGTCGGGAGCCGATAGGTTCGTCCTGCGGCTTTCTCTTCCGGAAGCGCAGAGAGTCGTTCACAAAAAGTTTGCGCGTCATACCAGGTCACGTTGACGGCGGGCTTGTTCTGTGCCGATGCCGGATCGTTCGAGGCCGGTTCGTCGGGAGGCATGACTCGCTGGAATTGTCCCTGCGTCACCTCGGTTGTTCCCAGAAAGTAGTCGAACGTGATCCGAACCGGATGCGGCGGTGTTTCCGGAGGAGTGTCCCGGTCGTTGCCGCGGTCGGGGACTCCCATCTGAAACTCCCCTGCAGAAATCTTGACGAATGCCATGCCCAGCGAATTCGTCAACGTGCTTTCCTGAACCGCCACTCCCCGGAAAGGAGGAGGGGCTTCCTGAAATGAACCTGGCCAATACACGAGTTGGTTGGCCTGCTGATGAAATTCTTTCGAAGGTGTTTCGCGTGAGTGCAGATAATGCCAGACGGAAGGATCAATCTTGTCTGAGACAAACCGGACGGATCCATCCAGGAATGCCGCATTGACTCCCCCGACATGACGGCTGCGGGAAGCGGCATTCTGGTTTTTGTCGATGTAGGAGACGCAGGGCATACCGAGTTCGATGAGTTTGTCCGGACCGTATTTTTCGTTGAGGGCTCCTCCTCCCTGGATGTCGTCCGACCGGGCCCAGGGATTGTTGGGACCGAAGGCATCGCCGTTGATCCCGTGTCCCCAGGTGACGCTTCCGGCGATGTGCCCCAGAGCCCAGCAGCCACGAATGTCGATCGGATCGATCCCCGCCCGAATTTCGTTGAAGGCGATCAATGTGGAGCGGCCATTTATGAAATCGTTTTGTCCGAATGCCTTGTTGAACCCGGCGATCCCGTTTCCCCAGTACTCGAACTCCCGGCGTTCGCCGTCGATTCGAAGATGAGCACGGTCGCCGGTGGGAGTTTTAGTGCTCCCCGCACTCGTATGAAACGCATGAGTACCGCCATTCAGAGCATAGTTCCCCCGAGCGAACTCCAGGACTTGATCGGAGATCGGCTCAAACTGAAATCGGTTGTCGTCGCGATTGAACTCATCGACCGGGCAGATCCAGGCATCGACACGAGCCTCGCGAATCGGACGATTCTGCTCGGAACAGATCGGCTGGCTGTCGTCATAATTCATCAGCAGATCCGCGTGTCCCAGATAGGGAGCGAGTTCAATCGCCCAGTTTTTCCCGATGAACTGGTCCCATCGCGTTGACTCCTGTAAAGCGAGCGTGTTGAGTGCCGAGGTGTCCCAGTGTGCGGCGGCCGGAAACGTTCCTTGTTCCTGTTCGTATGCCGTCAAAGCCTGAGCCAGACGGGCCATTCGAACCGTGCATTGATGACGTCTCGAGACTTCCCGAGCATGCAGCACCCAAGGGGCCGCCAGTCCGATCAGGAGAATCGCGACCAGCAGTCCCACAGTGACTTCCAGGCGAGAGAGACCCGAACGAGTTTGAGGACTCTTCATGCGGTTATCGTTTGATCGCATACCAGCCAACTCCCCCTACGAGCAGGACGTTTGCCACGACGATGACCCAGAAACGGGAATCGCTTTCCTTTGTTTCCTCTTTGTTTCTGGCAACCTGAGCACTGAGCGTGTTGGTTTTTCCCTGCTGGGACTTGCTGCTGAGGGCGATTCGACTGTCGCGGAATTCACCGAGTGAAAGCCGTTTGTCCTCATCACGGTCCGCCGCCAGAAACATCTCCTCTCGCCGACCGATGGTCTTCTGGGAACCGGCATCCTTGCGGCCTTTGTATTCCCCCAGCAATTCGTCCAGAGTCAGGAAGTGATCCCTGTCCGTATCGTGAGCGCGGAACGCGATTTCCGCCGGAGCTTTCAGCAGGTCAATCGGAAAGTCCGATTCGTCAAGTGTGAGTTTTCCGTTCTGATCGGTGTCATAACGACTGAAGAACTCATACGCGAGACTGGCCAGGGGAATGGTTGTCCCGGTATGAAATTCTCCGAACGTGAGCACGCCGTCATTGTCCCGATCTGTCCGGCGGGTATGCCAGGCGGCCAGCCGATTCGCCAGCGGACTTCGCCGGTACTCGACAAGCGAAAGTTCCCCGTCCCCGTCCAGATCGAAAACGACCGCCGTTTTTGCCGCTAACGCCTGCTCACTCTTGGGAACACTTTTAATGACTTCATCTGGAGAGAGCTTCCCGTTCAGATCCCGGTCCGCCTGCAGAAACTGGGCAATCGGATCCACTCGGGGATAGGAAGTGGCGATCCATTCTGCATAGCTCAGAAAGCCGTCCTGATTCGTATCCGCTTTTTGAAACCGTTCGTCAGCGGTTTTTCCACCCAGTCCGGACTTCTGGAATTCCGTCAGACTGAGACGATCGTCTTTGTCCTGATCGAGATACCGGAAGTGGGAGACGTTGTAAACCACTCCGGAAATCTCCCGGCAGGGGAGGTCATCCCAGCGTTTGATTCCATAGGCCACATCTACCACCTGACGTAACTCTCCCACGGTGAGGCGACCGTCTCGATTCCGGTTCCAATCCTGAAACGGACTCAGTTGCAGTCCAGGTAACAAACGGGCCACTCTCCCGTTTCGAAACTCCTTTTCATCCAGCGTCTCGTCTCCATTCTGATCCGCTGCCTGAAAGGCCGCATGCAATTGCGTGAAGGCTTCGTCCGCCAGAGCGAGAATCGGATCGGGCGGGGCGACTCTTTGAGCGAGCATGGTCCGAGACGGAACGGAAAGATACTCGTCATAGGAAAGCTTTTCATTTCCATCGGCATCGAATAATCGGAAGTCTCGTTCCGCGGCATTCGCTGTCGTATAGAACGTTTTGAATTCGTCGAGATCCAGAAACTCATCCTGATTCCGGTCGGCGGCTTGAAAGTCGTCACGAGGTCTACGAAACGCCGTGGTGAATTTCAGTTCCTGCAGACTGAGTTGTCCATCTCCCGAGACGTCGTATCCGGAGAACATCAACGCCGTCTTGGCGACCGATTCGATCTGACGCCCCCAGCCGAATTCTTCGAGCGTCAAGAATCCATCGGCATCTCGGTCCGTTCGGGGGTCCGACCAAGCCTCGTCATACTGGGCTAGCGGGGAGAGGCGATATTCCAGAAAGTCCAAGTGACCGTCGCCGTCCCGATCAAATCCTGGCAGCAAGAATCCCACCAGTGGTTTCCATGTACTGGAGGTGATGGTGAGCAATTCCTCACGAGAAAGCTTCCCATCCAGATCGTGATCCAACGCGAGAAAATTCTTTAAGGGATCGCGCGCCATCAGCGGCCAGGCTTCTTCAGGAGAAAGCTTGCCGTCCCCGTCCTGGTCATGCTTGGCAATTTCGGCTTTCGCTTTTTCCTCACTGAGCTTTTGTCGATTTTTCAGGTCTTCCACTCCGATGAATCCATCCTTGTCCTGATCCAGATACCAGAAACCAGGCAAACTGAACATCAATCCGTTGGGCTGACGAAGGAGCATTCCGTTCAGACGCCGAATTCCGTAGGCCGCATCCATCACACGGACCACTTCTTCCCGGTCGACGGTCCCTCCGCCATCCAGATCCCACGCCAGCAGATCCGTCCGTTCCAGGCCGGGAACGGATTCCTGGGGTTTCGCGGCGGCAAATTCCTTCGCGTTCAGCACCCCGTCTCCATCCAGATCCCACTGGACCCAGGATTGAAGAATCCGCTGTCGGTGCTCTTGCGCCAGATCGACGATGGGATCAGGAATCTCTCCCCGTTGCGAGGCCGAAGGGACCAATGTCGGAAGAGCGGTGAATTCCCGTTCCGAGAGCATTCCATCCCGATCCCAGTCCACGACTCGAAAATCGCGTGTCAGACGAGCATGTTCCGTCTCGACTTCCCGGAGCAGGAGTTCTTCGAGAGAGACTTTTCCGTCCTGGTTCGTATCCCGAGCCGCAAACAGAACCTGAGGAGTGATCTTGTCGGTCTCGACGTGAAACTTGAGTTCCTGCAGATTGAGTTGACCGTCTCCAGAACGATCCAGCCGGGTAAACATATGAGCAATCATCGCGGCAGAATCGATCTGCCCTTTTCCCTTGAACTCATCCAATGACAGCAATCCATCCCCGTTGAGGTCGGAACGTACGAAAAACCAGTTGTGAGTGAAATTCGCGAGAGGAGAGAGTTGATATTCTCGAAAGTTCAACTGACCATCCCCATCCAAATCAAAACCCGGCAGGACAAAACCGGCCAGTACCTTCTGCAGATCCGGCGTTGCCGCCAGCAATTCCTGTGAGGAAATCAGGCCGTCAAAGTCCTTGTCCATGGAGAGAAACCGCAGCAAAGGGTCCTGGGCAAACAATTCCCAGGCTTCTTCCAGGGAGAGCTGACCATCCCTGTTCTGGTCGTGACGGGCCATGTCCTCCATGGCTTTCTCAAGATCGACCCGTCGCCAGAGTTGCCAATCACCGATGCCGATCACTCCGTCCTGATCGACATCCGCTTCGAGAAACCCAGACAGGTTGAAGACCAGACCATTTGGCTGACGCAACGGGAGTCCGTCCAGTCGAGAGACTCCATAGGCGGCCTCAATGACCCTTTTCACGTCATCACGATCAACTCCTTCGCCTCCATCCCGCCTCCAGTCCACCCAGGTTGTTTCCTCCAGTCCAGGAACGGACGATTGAAGTCGGGCCGCCGAAAATTCCGTGGCATCGAGAATGTCGTCTTCATTCGTATCCCACTGGGCCCAGTTTTTCAGGAGCGTCTCCACAGTCTCCCGGGCCAGATCAGCGATCGGGTCGGGGACCTCTCCGCGCTGGGAAGCGGGAACATCGGGAGAGGGAAGGCTCATCCATTCCTGTTCCGAAAGAACTCCGTCTCCGTTCCAGTCCACGACGCGAAAATCGCGTGTCAGTCGGGCCTGTTTCTGTTCCGGTTGACCGGCGAGCCATTCCTCCAGAGAAAGCGTCCCATCCCCGTTCGTATCTCTTGCGGCGAAAATGGCTTGAGGTGTCCACTTGCCGGAATCTCTCTGGAAGGAAAATTCCTCGGAGTTGAGCTTTCCGTCCCCGGTGAGATCCAGCCCGGCGAACATCAATGCGGTGATGGCGACCGATTCAATCTCTCTTCCCCATCCGAATTCCTCGAGAGACAACAGGCCATCCGCATCCCGATCCGTCCGGCTGATGTGCCAGTATTCATCGTAGTTCGCCAACGGAGAGAGTCGATATTCCTCAAAATTCAACCGGCCATCTCCGTCTCGGTCAAACCCCGGGAAAACCAATCGACTCAATGTCTTTTGAAACTCCGGTACGGTAACCAGCAACTCATACGGAGAGAGCAAACCATCCAGATTGGTGTCGGCAGTCAGGAAATTTTTGAGGGTATCCCGGGTGACGAGATCCCAGCTCTCCTCTAGAGACAACCGGCCATCCTTGTTTTTGTCGTACTTGGCAATCTCCCAGGCCGCCGCTCCTGCACTGACGTTGCGTCGATGCTGCCAGTCCGGCCCGGTAATGGCTCCATCCTGATCCACATCGTAATAACGAAACGTCGACAGACTGAAGACCAGACCGTTGGGTCGCCGAAGCAGAATTCCGTCCCGACTGCGGACCCCATAGGCCACTTCCAGCACTCGGATCGCCTCATCCAGATCCAGCGTTCCGTTGTTGTCGAGATCCCAGGACTTCCATGCGGTCTGATCCAAACCCGGAATCGCCCCGTGCGGTTTGGCGGCCTCGAATTCCCCGGCGTTCAGAACTCCGTCTCCATTGGTGTCCCATTGCTGCCAGGTTTTCCGAAATCGTTCAATTTGTTCCTGGGCGAGATCCGTGATGGGATCGGGAACCGTTCCTCTCTTGGACACATTGGTTGTGAGAGAACGCAGAACGTTCCATTCCGGTTCGGAGAGGACGCCATCCTGATTCCAGTCGACGACCCGAAAGTCTCGCGTCACACGAGGATGATCGTTCTTCGGATGTTGCGCCACCCATTCTTCTAAAGACAGCGTGCCGTCCTTGTCCACGTCGAAATCCGTGAACGATCTGGCCGTGGCCGGTTTGGCGTCCTGGGCTGTCAGTTCGTGCGACCAGCCCGTTGCCAGACTGATCCCGACGAAGGCAATCAGTGGAGTCAAGATCCAACGTTTCTTCATGGCCGCAATCCCCCGCTTAGAGCATCTTCAATAATGGTTTTCAGCGTTCCGCAGGCGAAAAGTGAAACTTTTGCGCCCCTGAACTCCCTCAATCGCTTGCACTCGGTCGAGCAAACTGCTCGAAAGCGACTTACAAAATCACTTCCCCATCCCCGCTGCGCGGGCACTCAGTAGATCAAACTGCTCGAAAATTTCTGTTATTCGATCCGGTCGTAGCGTTTCAGGCAAAACGTTCCGGAGTAATCTTTCATTACTGCTTCCGTACTCAGCCGCCAGCCTTCTCCCATGGCGACGGGAGGCCGGTTTCGTCCTCCCGTGGAGGTGTCACAGACCCACACCGTCTGCCAGTCCCCGGAGTCAATCGCAGCGGACGACAGGTACTCACTCTCGGACGTGACCGCGGTCCCGTTGAAGAACGGATAATCCTGCTCCTCGCCGAAGACTTTCAGATCGTCCGGACCATGATAAATTCGAGCGGTGATGTAATACGTGGGATTGCAGAAGACCAGCGGTTCTCCTTCGTTCCGATGCTCCTGCCAGGTCGCCAGCATCTGCTGCAAACCACGCTGCCCTGCACGCGGTTTCCGATGCGTGTGATAGTCCTGTACCAGAAAGATCAGTGTCCCTGTCAGCAGAAGTGCCAGCGGAATCCTCAGAAACCAGCTGGGAAGCCGGGCGATCCAGACCGGAATCGCCACACACATCAATGCGTGTCCCGCCACGAAATAGCGACCATTCACAATATTCGTGCTCGCCAGCGAAACCGCGACCAGCAGCACAAACGGCATCACAGCGGTCAGGGCCACCAGGATATCGAAGGACCTTCGTCCCGCTGCCACGAACAGAGAAATCAGCATCAATCCTTGTGCGATCCACAGCCCCAGGTTTGGATCACGGATCACCCGCTGCTGCCCCCCAAAGCCCTGGAGGAACGCGCCTCCCAGTAGTTTCCAGGTAAAGGGTTGAATCCAGAAGTCATCCTGAACCCGTGCATGTTGACTGCGAACCACCAGCACCCAGGGAAGCACGATCAGTCCGACAAATCCCATGACGATCACCGCCCGCCAGGCCAGCTGTTTCGTCGCTGACCAGTTCTTCCGCCCCTGAATCAGAATCACTCCCATTGCCAGCAGATGTGCCGCGAAGATGAACAGCATCGTCACATGCGTGTACAGCCCGGCCGCTTCCACAAGGGCGTAAGCGATCCAACGCCCCGTACGGTCCGGTTTTTGAACCGCTCTCCACAATAGCCAGGTGCTGAGAATCGACAGGCAGGCGACCGGAGCATACATCCGCACCTGCTGTGCCCAACTGATCTGAATGGGACTGAGCGCGACACATAATCCCGCCAGTATTGCGGCCAGCAAGGTGGCAGCCCGACCTGTTGGTCGGTCACGTTGATCCCGTAACGCTTCGAAGGTGAATCCGAATGCCCCTCCGACCGCTCCCAGACTCCACAACGTCGACAACAGTCGGGCCGACCATTCGGAATCCCCGAAACAGGCCACCCAGCTTTTTAACGTGAAATAATAAAACGGCGGATGGGTATCCTGAGCACAACTGGAGATCATCTCCAGAAGCGGAAACTGAGCCGTTCGAAGACTGTAGGATTCGTCAAACCAGTAAGGAAGATCCCCCAGACGAAGCAGACGCACTCCCGCCGCAATCCCCAATGTCGTCAATAGCGACAGGAGCACGATTCCGGTGAAGAGAGTTGAACGTCTTTCCGCCGAAGAGGAAATGATGGTACTCATCTCACTCACCTCCCCGCCATTGCAGAAGAGGGGCGTTCCGGGGCCGTCTCCCGGAAATAGCTGCGCAGGACGAGTGTCCCGTACCATTCCCGAATCTTTTTCTCTTCCTGTAACTTCCATTCCGAAGGAAGTGGAACGTTCCACGTTCCTCCCAGCCATTTCTCGGCATCGATCGTCCAGACCCATTCCTTCCCGGAGTCTTTCAGTTGTTCCGGTCTGAAATAGTCTTCATCCTTCATGACCGGCGTTCCCTGGAAATGCGGAAACCCCCGCCCCGGATCAAAGGCATAAACGTTGCTGAGCCCCTTGTTATGGACGCAGACGTTCAGATACAGCATCGGATTACAGACCAGAACCAGATCCTCTTCGGCTTTCGCTTCCTTCAGGAAAGTCACCGCCGCAGACATCCCGGGAACCTGCGCCCGCCGCGTGCGATGATGAGACTCCTCCAGCGTGGTCCAGCCGATCATCCCGATGGCCAACGACGCCATGCCGAACCGAAGAACACGAAACGGAAGACTCGCGATGAGTATCCCGATTCCGACCAGCAGACAGACATGGGCATAGATCAGAAACCGGGCAATAAACACATTTTCGGCGACAACCGACCAGATCACCGCCAAGGCATAGGGGATCAGCACCAGCCAACCCACCAGTCGTGCTCCCGGTTGGCGATGGATCAGTAATAACAGCACCGCCGCCAGCACCAGTTCCGCGAACACCCAGGACAACGTCTCGGTTCTCTTGAACGAGGTGTCCGTCAGAAACAGGTCGCGCCAGACCTTGATGACATCATTCCACTGAAACCGGCCGATCCAGTAACTCTCCTTCACTAATGCCCGCTGGTGAAGGAAAGAAGGAAGCCATAACGCCCAGAGCGACGCCGTGGCCCAACTCGCCAGAATGACCGGAACGAACTCCGTCTGCCAGGCCCCCGACCACCCCCGTCGCGCGGCCCAGATCAAGGCAAACGTCAGTTGGGCAAAGACCGTGAAGGTTCCATAATGATGCTGCAACGCCAAGCCCGCTGCCAGCGGGACATAACCCAGTAGCCAGCCCCACTTCCCCGTCTGAAACCACCGCAACAATGCCCAGGAGGACCACACCGTCAGGCAGGTTCCCAAGGCATACATCTTGATTTCCTGAGACCAGTGAATCTGCAACGGACTCAGCGCAATAAACGTCGCGGCCAATAAGCCCGCAATCTCACCATGTGGTCGAACGTTCGTCTTCTCACCAGAACCGCTCAATGCTGCTCTGGCCAGAAGATATCCTCCCACGATTGTTCCCAGTCCCCAGAGAACGGAGTACGACCGCAACGTCAGCAGGGAACCTCCAAAGAGTTTTCTCCAGACGGAAAGAAGCAGAAAATGAAACGGCGGATGGACATTCCGTTCGGACCGGGCGACGATCTCCCCCGGAGAGAACTGCGACATCCGCCATCCCAGACTTTCATCAAACCAGCTATGCACCGTCCCTAACTCATGACACCGGATCAGGAGTCCCAGGAATACGATCACCGCCAGGCCAACCCACGGCCATCGCGAAAACGGACGGGTGTTCTCCTGCACTTCCAATGGCTTCAGTTCGGAGACGACCGGGATGGCTGGCTCAGTCAAAACCCGCCTCCCGCAACAAGAGCCTGTTTGAGTGGCGTCCCTTCGAACGCTCCCCCTTGAGGACTGGACAGGGCTGCGTAAACCGCACCGTCAGTCTGCTCCGACAGGAACGAGACATGGCCATCCGCATACGCCATATTCACTCCTCCCGGGTGAAAAGAATTCGGAATCGGAGAACTCCCCTCTGCACTCCACAACCCGCTGTTGATCCGGTTATTGCCGGAGTTCGACAGGGAATAATCCACCTCCCCTTCGCGGCAATGGCCGTTCCGACAGGGATTCCCGATGTAGAACGCACAGCGGTACGGGTTGGAATCCGCAAACCCCGCCCCCGCATGGGCCGGATCATATCCCGCTCGGACGTTCTCCGTGACGAGAAACGTCTGTGACGTCCCATCCTGCACGTTTGCTAAGCTATGACTCCGTCGCGTGATATCGGTGTTCATGGTTTCCAGGAAGAACAGTCCCAGATGATCAAACAACACCCGATCCTGATCGTCGGACTTCTCGTCCCCCGTGCATCCCCGGCCATCCCCGTTCAGATCCAGAACCGTCCAGTTCCGATCCACCGGGCAATCTCGCACGCCATTCCGGTTCACGGTAAACCCCACTCCCCCATTAACCGCATAACTTAAATCCCGTTCCTTATCCTTATTCCGACTCAGATCGACGGGGCAGACATAAACCGGAACATAGGCGGTTGCTAATACTTTATTGGAAGAATGACTCGCCGGACGGGCCAGATCGAGTTGCTGATACAGATTCCCCTGGTCGACATACGGCAGAATCATCACTGCCCAGCTATGCAGTTGATGCGGATTCAGATTTGCATCATGCGAATAACTCCCAGAGGCCGGCAGACGACCGTTAAAGTGGTCATACTGCGTCAGGCCGAACGCAATGTTCCGCAGATGATTCAGACACTCGACTTTTTTCGCCGCCTCCCGCGCCCGCCCCATCGCCGGAACCGACAAGGCCAACAACAACGCAATCACTGCCATGACGACGATCAATTCCACCATCGAGAAGCCACGCCGGATCCGGTGCGGTAACCACACTCTTCCCCCTCTCCGACGCATTGGCTCCCCCGTAATGTGAAACATTCATCCGCTGGAGACGGAACCGTCTCCATAGACATCATCCGCATTCCCCTACGCGACGGACGGCGTTTTTACTGCCAAAAACCATCCTGTTCGGTGACCCGATAGTGCAAACTGCTCTTAAAACTTGCCGATGGGCTCCCGTCCCGCGATTGTTCCCAAGGCCGCAAACGTCGCGGCATCGATATGTGATGAGATAAATCGGACGGCCGTGTCGCACATCACAAAATTCGCTCCTCCTGGATGCTTACTTCCGAAGTCTGCCCCTTCGGCCGGGGGAGAAGAACAGGTTCCTGTTTTCGGTTTCGCCCAGGCATGACTTTGGGCGGTTTCGCCGATCATGATCGTATTGCTTTCCCCGTCGTAGACATCGGTCAGATCGGTGCGATGCTTAAAAATGTCTTCATTCCCTAGACTGTTTGAACGTCCCTCGCCGGATGCTAAACGGTCTTCCCGCTTAAAGGCCGGACATAAGAAGACCGGAAGTACGACCGCGGTGGATTGTTTCTGAACCTCGGATTGGGCATCCCGTTTGACAGTTAAAGGGCTGATCTGACCGAACAATGCAGACTGCTCCAGTTGTGGAAGCAGAAAGGCTCCGAAGCCCCAGTTGTTTTCCCCATCTTTGGGGAGATATCCGAACTGGCTGTGATGATTCTGTAATGCCGTCCCGATCTGTCGTAAATTATTCTGACACTGTGTTCGCCGGGCTGATTCGCGAAACGAATGAATCGCAGGCATCGCCAGGCTAATGAGTAACCCGATAATGCCGATGACGACAATCAGTTCCACCAGCGTGAACCCCGTTCGTTCCGGCTGTCGTCGGTATTGGCACTGTTGAATCTTCACGCGGTCCCCTTTACTCATCAAGTTTCGCTTCCAGCCAGCGAATGCCGATGTATGTCGCCACTCCGGCCACCAGCATCGTGTCCACCAGCAGGAACAGGTATTCTCCTTCCGAGGCACAGGTTCCCCACAGTGGAAACATCTTCGGAGGAATCTGTGTGGGATCGCGTGGGGGATACCGCTGGGCTTCGATGTTCGACCATGACAAAATCCCCCAGGCAACCAGATTGGGAACCGCCATGGTCATCCCCCAGCGAAACCCCACAATCAGTGAGTCTTTGGAGAAAAGGCGATCCAGGAACTGCTCCAGCCATTTTGGAAGAGTCAGTTCAATTCCGGTCAAGGCCCAGGCTCTGCTGATCAGCACGAACGGCAACGACAACAGAAAATACAGACCACGTCGCAGTCGGTACCGCACCTCATCAACGGCCCGCCGAAGTCGTGACTCCGACTCCACCGCAACCGGCCCGACTCCCGTCTGATGCCGATCCCGCCATTGCAACGCCGCCTCATACGCCGCCGCCTTGATCTCCCGACTCAGCCCCGATGACTCTTCCCCTCCGACCTCAACGGTCTCCCCTGCATTCTCTGACCCCTGAATCCTGCCCCCTGACCCCTTCTTTCTCTGCTCTGCCCGCCACCGCGACACATCCTCAGCCCGCCCCGCCTTATGAAACAACCCGGCAATCTCCCCCGCCGGATGCCAATCGCCCTGCTCCTCGGTTCGAACCAACACCTCCGGGTTCAGCACCGTTTCCTTCGCCAGAGAAACCAACTCCTCATAAGAAACTGGCCCAAGCGTCGAGTCGTCAAGAAGATAGAAATACCCCACCTTCACCATTGATGTCGTCCCCGTTGGCTCAGTCATGACCTCCCCGATCAGTATGCCCATACTGCTGACACGATATGAGTACAGCACCCGATCTGACTCCTTTGCAATTCCTCCTCCCAGCCCAGTCTTCCCTTGACCATGCACCTCATCCCATCCATATTATTGTCTACCTCCGTTTTCGGCGAACATACAAAACAGAGGTGACAGTCAATATTACAATAATATTAACAATAATCCATGGACCTACCTTCCAGCCATCCGACTGATTAAGTTGCAAGGACTGGCTACTATTATTATCAAAAACGTGATCCTTCATCCATGTGTCAGCTGCACTTAATGTGTCATCATCGAGCTTCTTTTTCTTCGATTGAACAAGAATATTGGCACCAGTCCTAGAATCTAGTACGTGAGTACCTATCGGCCATTCTATTTGAAGATCCGGCACTACTGGATCGACAATGCTATTAACAACATAAGAGAATGACCTTTGAATCGATCCATCCTGTCTGAGAAAACTGGCTACAAATTTCTTGGCAAACGAGAATTCTCCGTCTACGGACCATTCCTCCACATTGCATTGAAAAAAACGATCCCCAAGGGAATTGACAACTACATACTTTGTCATCTCTAGTGATTCACGATTCCATCTAAAGGACCACGTGTGAACATGTCCTGACAATGCCGTCGAGGAAAACTCTATACTATCGTCTTCGACGCTACTTCGAAATCCATCCAAGTCTTTAACATCTAACCATTTATCTTGTCCTAGTAGTCTGATTCCCAGGCCAATATCGCAATACTGGTCAGTAGGCATCTCTTTGCCTCTTTCGGCGATTGTGCCACGAGACAAATCATCATGGGAAATCATATGTCGCTCAAAACGGTCATCTGACAACGCTGCAGTAAACGAAAAAAAGCCTTCTTGCAAATTACCTCTAAGAGATGAGTCATGCTCATAGGCACTTCTCCAGTTGCCATGTCTTCGTAGTAGCTCACCTGTCCCAAAAGAAGACTCTGATGCAATCATTATTGTCAAATCACCAATCTTGGCACCATTAAGACCCTTCTCCTCCCCTGTTGGAAAACGGTCGATTGTGCAAGCGTACTTTATGTCAACATAAGACATTCTTTCTAACCACTTGGACCATTTCAATCTAGCTGAATCCACTTGACCTTCAGCGTAAACGACAACTGAATTCAGGACAGAAAGTGCAATTGCAATTACAAGTATATAAACGTTCAAGAAAACTTACCTCCTAAATAGAACCTCCACCAAGCCGAAGTGACACTTGTACTCCAACAAAACGGGTACCTTCTCTCCAACGCTCAGCGAACCGATCCACTAAATGCTTTAAATAGACCCTCCATAGAAATGGAGTGCCACTTATTCCCTGAAAAGCAGGCGATTCTGTTGCCTGATCTCGAAGATCAGACCATTAGGCGCTCTGATAGCAGTTTATCGCACACGTGCGTGCCGATTCGTTTTGACGTGGACCAATTTGTCTGGATACATATGCAGCTCACTCCAGCTTTGTTATGGAGCTATTTAGATACCGTAGAGCAGAAATTCAGACAACATATTCACATCTCATTCCACATGCCCTTGGTGCTACGAAAAAAACCTCATAATCAAATCCAAAATCATCGCAGGTTGTTGCAGCAGTTGGCCAGATACGCACTTTAGCACAGATGACCGTTGGCTGATCAGCATCTCGACCGCACATGTATTGCCTTGGATATAAGCCTTCTTGCGTGTTTGTCGCAACACACCAATCTATGGGATAAAATTCAATGATTTTGAAATACCTCATGGCGCCACCAACCAATTCGTGTTTACACTCATTTAACTCACGATTGTCATTAGGAAAGCATTTCACTATTTGTCGCATGCAGTATCCAAAATCGGATTCGCATGCTCCTCTTACAAGTGCTGATGAGAAACATACCAAAAGGATTGCAACCATCGGAATTGTATTCCAAATCCTGTAGTTCTTCTGACTCATTTCATTTCTACCTTTTTTGGGATGTCGGGTGAATACCTACTAAACAATAAAGGAATGACAGATGACAGTCTGTCGTTCCCCTCATTTGCTATTACAGTTATTGATCGTGCCGTTGTGTTGCGCAACCTTTCAATCGCAATTCTCTCTATTTTCACAGTCGCGGAAAGTTCTCCGCAATCATCGCGAGAATAGGACACTGTCCATTCCTCACGCTTGAGAGGATTCACCACATGCACAGCAGCATGCTTAGCATTCGGTAATCGAATTTTCAAATCAACATAAGGATCAAGTGGATGTGATAATTTTATGACAGAAGGAGTAATATTAAGTGACCTACTTTTGTATATATGAATCAGAACTTCCCGACGGTGCGATATATTTTCTAAGTTCCACTGGAATACTATTTTTTTTGTTGGAGAAAATTCAGCAGACTGGGTTATTCGAAGAATGCATTTTTTTTTAGCAATGGGCAGGTTTCTTCTCGATATGTCTTGAAGATCAATTATATATTCAGGTTCTTTCTGAATATTCAGTACGCTCGGAATTCGTGATAGCAAATCTTGCGATCCCGATATCTCAAGTACAGCTTCGCTGGAATCCCCTTCTGAATCAGGATGCTTAAGTGATATAGTTTTTGGTGATACTTGTAATCCAAGCGAGAGATCGACCGTTGCCCTGATTTCTGTGCACATCTCAAACATACCTGAATCATTCTGGATCGAAAGCCTTCCGCGAATATAGATAAATTTGGAGGAGAAATACGTTTCTTGGGGAGAAGGAGATATTGTAAATGGGATTGTAATCACAGATTTCTTTGGGATGCTTCGAGGGAAATCGCCAATTAGTGTGCAGCCACAGCTTGCTGTTATGTCAGATATTTCCGCAGTCACAGAGCTGTCGTTGTATACCTTTAGATTGCCTTCTGTTTTTTGACCAAGTGGAATTGACCCTAAATTGATAATCTTATCTGATTTAATTGGGTGATTTGTATGATTGTCGTTCTCTGGAATTTCCACTAAACGATTTTTCTCTGTTGTGTTATTCGATGCGATATTTACCGCAATTAGTATTACTGAAGTGATTAGAATTATTGTAAGAACGGTGTCCCAAAGCATGGGAATAGAGACTTTTTTCTTAAGTATGTGGTAGAGGCGTCGACTTGTCATTTTGTTTAATAAAAGAGATCAGAAAACTTCAAACCTTAATTTTTATGTGTCAGGAAATTTGTTATTTCGAATTTACCTTGTTTCGGGATTTCCTTTGGATTCGAAGCTGCCTCCATGGCATCTGGAAGAATGCCGACCTATTTTATTTCAGTATTTCTGTTTTGGTAGGTGTTTTGTCAATCAGTCGCGCTAACATTACGTATCCAATTCGTTCGGATGTATCTAAATTAAACTCAACTGATACTACTTCGTTGTCGAATCTACTCAGTTTGCTTAGCGGGAGGATTATCCATTTCCAGCATTTTTTTGATTCAGTTGAATACCCAGGCATTATTACTTGATCGAGAGGGATTTCTTTTTTTGTTATCCATCGTTTTACGAGTAATAAATCTTGTCCCCAATCAAAATTGCTACCGAGCAGGTGTCTGTACCCATTCTCCGGTCCCCCAGAGACCTCATTAAAGTACACCAGCTGATGTGGATACACCCGAAGAGTGCTGACAGTTGTTGCCAGTAGTAGAAGGGGAATCAGAATTTGGCAGCAACGGCCCATTGCAACCTCGTTGGCGTCCTATTCACGCCGTCATGTGATGTCGTACAGATTTACGAGAACGATTCAGGCAATTTTCGATTGCGAGTGATGCCTATTGGCTTCGGACAAGTTCACGTGCTATTGGAAAACGCCACGCGTGCTCGGGTATGAATTTCATGGATATGATTTGATGGTGATGATCCTACCCCGTCATTTGAGATTGTCAATGTCTTTCCGGGGGGCGATCGGGGGGCGCTAATTTCCATTGGATTCGGCCATTGACGAAGTCTCCATAGAAGTGCAGAACCGAGTTTTTTTGTTGGCGGTTCAGGCTTTTTACTGCGTCTTTTAATCGCTGCTTTGGCTGGATGTTCTTGGCAATAGGCAGCGGATCATCAATCCACTCCGGCCAGCCTTCTTCTTCGAATACGGAAAGGATCAATTCCTGATTGGAGGCTGTTCGTTTGAATCCTTTGACGAGGGTTTTTCCCACCCATAGTTCGCGTTCTTCAGTTTTCCAGAGGGGCTTGGGCCGTGGTTGTCCTTTTACCTGGCGGGCTGTCGTTTTTCTGGTGTGAGTGGGGCGTTGGGAATTATGGATCGCCGCTGTCGCCAATTCCCATAAAACCGGTATCGCGATGGGGTTAGGGACGAAATGAGAAGTTGGGGTGATTCGACTGCGCACAAGCTGGCGGCGGTTCCTTGCATGTGCTTTGGGCGAGAGTTCTTCCTGGTGTCGTATCAGGTTGTGATCGAGTAACCAATGGAGATCCGTCCTGCTGACACGGAAATGTTGCCTCAGTAGAGACCAGGGCAATACGGTCCTGTCGGAGAAAGTGGCCTTGAGTGGTGTTCTCTCATGGGCAAGTAGAATTGCCAGCCCTGCTCTGGCGGCTCCTTCAGGAATTTGACATGATGTTGCTGTGTTCTTGCATGTTTGACACTTCATGAGCAGGCCCGTTGCTGTGATGAAATGGATCGAATTAATCAGAGATGGACTATCGACATCCAGCACGGAACCGGCGCAGTCTCTTCCCCAAATGCCGAGTGGCATCTATTTAGAGAGTCGAAATCGAGATGGAAAAAGTGCCAAAAAATCAGACGGAATTTTGAAGATTTTCAACATTCCTGAAATTCATCACGAAACGGCAACTCAGGGGAGATGAGAAGACTTCGTTTTATCTTGCGGCAGATACCACCAGGCATTCACTCCGGCGAACACGTAACAAAATCCGAGAACCGGGAGGACATAGCGGACATGATGGTTAAACTCCAGTTGCGAACTGACCAGCACCATTACCATCAGTGCCGGAGTGAGAAGGACAATCAGGTCACGAATTGCAACAACAGGAGTCGTAGCGCGATGTTTCCAGAGAATTACAATCGTGATCCAGGATAAGATCAAGAGAGCTTGTGACCCGTGCGGGGTTTTGACAGCGAGTCCATAGATATAATAATACCACCATCCCCCATCCTTCCATTCTCCGCGAAGATAGGAAGGCTGACCATAATCTTCGAAGTCCTTTTTCTGTAAGTCAATTCCGCGTAGATATTGCTTAGGGACAGGGATTGGAAGTTCTCCTGTCCATGTATCAATAAATCGATTCCCTGGCGTCCCCGCTTTTTCGAGTCCGGTTAATGCGGTGCTGACGAACTGATATTCTTTCAAGCGGGTGAATGTCCCGTCAAATCCATAAGCAAGGTTCAAGAGATAAATTGCGACGAGCAGAATGGAAAGAAGTTGAAGAAGTTGCTGCCGAAGAGGCGTCGAAACCGCGTGGTCTTCTGCATTTTTCCTCAGTTTTCGTCGTTCAGCCCACAGCCAGAAAAGCCAGAACACCGGCCAGAGTCCAAACAGAATCACCCAGAGCGTTTTCGTTAATTCAGCGAGTCCGAGTACTCCCCCTGCGGCCAATGCCTTTCCCCAATTGGGCTGACGGAGCCATCGCCAGAACAGGTATCCAGCGCCTAATCCAAAGGATGTGGCAGCGCAATCTGGTGTCACCAGTTCTCCATGGGCCAGGATATTGGGTTCAAAGCACCATAATGTTAAAGAGATAAGACCTGCGAGATTACTCCCCCAGAATTCACGTGACCAGAAGAAGCAAAATAACCCACCGATCAGACTAAACGGAATGCATCCCCAACGGGCAATCGTAAATAGCCAGATCGAGCGTTCTCCATTGGCTTTGATAAAGTCTTCTCCCATCTTAAATTCCGGACGGGCACCGGGACTATCGTAGAATCCGCTCCAGTCTTCTTCATAGCCTGCAATCATGACCGGAATGGCGGCGACATAGTGTGTTAATGGAGGGTTGACCCGATAGACTTCAAACCGTCCAAACTTCCAATGGGTCAGTCCTGCGACCAGATGGCCGGGTTCATTTAATGTCGGACTATGCCGTGTCGCAGAGTATGCTAATAAACCGGCATGGAACGATAATAACAGAACGATCAGAAAAGTTGTGGCACGGTTACTATTGATGAATTCCACAAGACGGCTGAACCATGACGGGCGTTCCATACGAATCGTTCTCCAGCGCGATTACAAAATCTGTATGATTAGAGTTTAGCTTGTTTTTCTCGTGGGGACACCATTGAAGAACCCACCGACCATCCTGCTGGACCAAGTTCCCGTGAAATTGAACTCGACTTCGAATCGCCAATAGTTAAAAAAGGGAATGTGTTCCAGCCGCCAGATGGCGGCTGGAATCTGATTCCTTCCCAATCACCGCGATCAGGACCGCGGCTAGTTCTTGAGACGGATCTCACGTCGACGGGTTCGACCGTCGGGAGCGGGCAGGCTGCGGGATTCGAACCAGAATTTGATCGCCGCCGTCACTCGACTTTTGTCGACGTCCAGACGTTGTACGATTTCCTGGATGGGCAGATCCTCATCCCACAGTTCCTTGACTCGCTGAGACAGTTGTTCCGCCGGACTGGGGAGCATCGTCGTCCTTTTCAACTCGTGACGATGCTTGCGGCCATCCCGCGATTCCAGGCCGTCACGGGCCAGCGAGCGTTGCAGCAGCGTCGTCACCCAGGCCCGGGAGATCCCCAGCATGCGGCTGATCTCGACGCCGAGGTATTCCTCTTCGTCAAGCTTCCGAATCATCGTCATCAGTTCATCCTGAGAATCCGGCGCCACGAAATCCAGCGTCACCGTTTCCTTGAGTGGCGTAGATGACGAAGATTCCTCGGCCTTCGTTTTCATTCCCAGAGAATGCGCGACATGATGAACGCTCAGTTTGAACGTCCCGCGCCAGAAGAATGATTCCATCCCGGGCTTCTGAAGCTGTTCCACGACGATCTTGCCACCGACCAGGGCCTTGAGCGCCTGGGTCGCAGCCGGGGTTCCATTGCGCAGCGTTTCCCCCAGATGGGCGAGTTGTGAGCGTAACCAGTCTTCCGAAGGTTCTTGTGGATGCTGACGAGCATCCTCCTTGAGCTTCTTCAGCCGCTGGCCAAGAACAGCTTTTTGAGCCAAGCGTTCACTGCGCCGCTGGGTGATCTCCGGTGAGTCATCCCCGTTTTCAATGCAATCGACCAGTCGCTGGAGCTTGCGGTCAATGTCAGCCAGTTCCCGTTCAACGTCCTGAATTTCCAGAGGAACGGTGTTGCAATAATTCTTCCACTCTTGCCGACAAGCAGCCGAGACCGCCGAGAACCAGGCGTCATTAGCCAGGATCTTTTCACCAATCACATTCAGAATCATGGCTTCCGCCAGATTCTTGGGTAACTGGGTCTTGCAGCTGCAATGCCCCCCCCTTGTGTCCAGAGCAGAACAAGTATTTCACCTTGCTCCCGCCGATGACCGCATTCCGAACATTCAAACAGCCCGGAGACCAAGTAAATGGGATGGCCAAATTTATTCAGAGAGGAAGAGCCCCGAAGTTTTCCCTGATCGTCCCGGTGACGGGCATATTTGTCCGCATTCTTTTGCAGCAGCTTCTGGGCATCCTCGAATGTTTTCTCGTCAATGATCAAGAGTTCGGGAAAGTGCCGGACCCATGGGGCACACTCCTCATCCGACCGAGGAAGCTGGCGAATATCCCCTGTTTTGGGATCCCGCTCGTTGTAGTTCTCACCCCAGGGCCAGATGCCGATGTACTTTCGGTTCTGCAGGAGGTTGACGACCAGAGGATGCCTCCAGTCCGGTGTCGTCGACCGATGGTCTTTGGGGGCCTTCAAGCGATTCAACTCCCGCACAATCCAACCAATGGAGCGATTTTCCTGAACGAACCAGTGAAAGATCCGCCGGCCCCAGACTGCTGTTTCCAGATCGATGACATACGCCATGCGGGGCTTGCTCTCACGTCCACGGCGTTTGACTTCTGTCCCTGGGACAGGTTGAGAACCATACCCAAAGCACCAGTCTCCCACGGAGTAGCCCGCCAGCAGGGCTCCCTCCTGACCCCGTAGAACATTCTGGCCCAACTCCTTGATGTAGTGTTCATGCACCAGCGACATGAATGAAGCAATGAACTCCCAGCCGTCCCGATCGGAATCAATCCCTTCCGTGACGCTGATGAACCGAACGTGGTGCTTATGGACCAGTTCTTTCAGCAGCGGCATCGTGATAATCGACTCCCGGGCCAGACGGCTCAGACTGAAGACGTAGAGAACATTGAACTCGCCCCGCTCCGCGGCTGCCAGCATGGCGTTGAGACCATCCCGATTCCGCTTGGTGCCGGAAATCCGTTCGTCTGAAAATTCCAGATCCGGGAAGATCGAATGGCCAGTGACATCCGCCGACTCCCGGCACCGCCGCTGCTGGTCGGTGATGCTCTCGTCCCGCTGATGATCGGAACTGAACCGGGCATAACTGGCCCCCCGCGCACAGGGAAGCTGCCGCTGCTGGGCACGTAATTGCCGCTGACGACGGCGGCTGGGAGGAAGGGGCGAAGTGATCGCGGGAGCGGGAGCAACGGGCGAAGACTGGCTCCCCGGAACCTGTGCTGAATTTGTGCTGAAACCAACGCTCAGCAACGCCAAACAACCGCAAATGACCAGCACTGACCGGAAGCAGGCAAGTAATTGCGTCCCAATGACTTACAGCGCAAGTGCCGACTCTGTTACACTTAAGAAAATCGAGGGACGGATAATCTCCCCCTCTCCGCTGTCGAAAAATCGCCTCTTGCAAGTTCTTGTAAGACAAGGACTTGCGGAGGCGTTTTTGATTGGCACAGTGGATTGTGTCAATGATTGTGCCAATCATTCGGAGAATCGGGTCAGACATTTCAGGCGTCTCCCGGCTGACTCGGTGGGGCCAGTTCATTTTGAGCGGGTGGTGTCTCCTCAGACAAACAAACGGGAACATTCCCGGAGTCACGCGACTCCGGTGATTTCAGTGGCTTCAGGCGGCTCATCTGGCGGCGGGATTCCTGGTCGTGCAGGTGGTAGTAGTGCCGGACCATCTTGCTGTTGCGGTGCCCCAGCCAGGACATCAAAACCTGCTCCGGAATTCCCTCGTTGGCGCAGCGCGAGCAGAAAAAATGCCGGAACGAGTGGAGTCGGCCGTCGACGAACCCGATTTCCCCTTTTCCGGTGGGAAATTTCTCAGAGAGTGGAGTCAGGACATTCCGGATCAAAATATTTCGGACCGTGTCCGGTTTGATTTTTCCTCCCAACGGGCCGTGGAACACCCGGTTATCGTTCTGTTTCGGCAGGCGCTGGAGAATCTCCAGCAGATCCGGATGAATGGCGAGCGTCCGGCTGTATCCGGATTTTGTGGTCCGTCGTTCCCCTTTGAGATGTTTCGTTGATTTGCCTGTTTCGTCGGTCAGGGTGATCATTTCTTGTGTCAGATCGAGATCGGACCAGCGTAACCCTGCCAGTTCGGAGATGCGTAATCCCGTCGAAGCCAGTGCCACGATGACATCGCGCAACCAGCGCCGTTCAGGGGTGTGAGCACACCAGTCGATCATGGCCTGAACTTCTTCGGCACGCTAGCCCGGATGATTCACACCGTGTTTTTGGTAGGGACCGGTTTTGTGGGGTGGTGTCGGGGGGTAATGTCCCCCTCCCCAAGTTGCGTTTTGCTCTGTTCCCCCACACCCACAACGACAGCTTTTCGGTCAGTC
>Ga0182745_1001359_pt1 | contig 23685 bp, 20 predicted proteins | sample eDN3rd30CKraftBY_FD_128523 | JGI IMG/M metagenome (GOLD analysis project Ga0182745, IMG submission 128523) | Enriched backyard soil microbial communities from Emeryville, California, USA - eDNA 3rd pass 30_C Kraft BY (version 2) (version 2) | ecosystem: Environmental > Terrestrial > Soil >... | reverse complement strand
GAGGGCGTGTCGGGTGGCGGCCTGGTGAAGGTGACCATGTCCTGCCGTAACGACGTCAAGCGCGTCGCCATCGATCCCAGCCTGCTGGCCGACGACAAGGACATGCTGGAAGACCTGGTGGCTGCCGCGCTCAACGACGCGCTGCGCAAGGCCGAGGCCACGAGCCAGGAAAAGATGTCCGCCCTGACCGCCGGCCTGCCTCTGCCTCCGGGCATGAAGCTGCCTTTCTAGGCGGGACGGTATGGCAGGCGATCGATTCGTCGGGCCAGCGCCGCTGTCGGTGCTGGTCGATGCCCTCAAGCGCCTGCCCGGGGTGGGCGCCAAGTCGGCGCAGCGCATGGCTTACCACCTGTTGCAGCACGACCCGCACGGCGCCCGCATGCTGGGCCAGGCCCTGGGCGACGCCGTCGACCGGTTGCGCCATTGCGCGCGCTGCAATACCTTCACCGAATCCGAGATCTGCGAGACCTGCGCCAGCCCGCGCCGCGATGCCAGCCTGCTGTGCGTGGTCGAGACGCCGGCCGACCAGAACATGATCGAGGCCAGCCACAGCTACAACGGGCTGTATTTCGTGCTGATGGGCAGGCTGTCCCCGCTCGAGGGCGTGGGGCCGAACGAGATCGGCTTCGACCGCCTGCTCGAACGGGCCACCGACGGCCTGGTCAAGGAAGTCATCCTGGCCACCAACTTCACCACCGAGGGCGAGACCACCGCCCACTATCTTGCCGAGCTGCTGCGTGCGCAGGGGCTGGGCGTGACCCGGCTGGCGCGCGGCGTTCCCGCCGGCAGCGAGCTGGAATACGTCGACGCCGGCACCATCGCCTGGGCGCTGATGGACCGCCGCGCGCCGTAGCCGCGCTTGTCCGTTTTCAGTAGTGCGGAGGGATCTCGTCGCGCAGCGATGCCGGCGCGGCCAGCCCCTGCGCGCTCTGTTCCCTGACCCGGGCCAGTTCCCGCGCCAGCGCATCGATCTGTTGCTGCTGGCGGAAGACCAGTTCGTTCAATTGCTCCACCATGTCTTCCATGAAAGCGAGTTTGATCTCGACTTCCATCAGTCTCTGGGGGGCGGGAGTATCGGGCATGAGGGGCTGTCGTCAATACGCCTTGCTGTCGTGGACGACCAGACGCAAGGTCATGAAAAGAATGCGGATGTCCAGCCAGGGCGACCAGTGCTGGATGTAATAGCGATCGTACTCCACCCGCTTCATCATCTTGTCCAGCGTATCGGTTTCGCCGCGCAGGCCATTGACCTGAGCCCAGCCCGTGATGCCTGGCTTGACCGTGTGGCGCAGCATGTAGCCGCGTATCTGCTGCCGGTAGAACTCGTTGTGTTCCGATGCGTGGGGACGCGGGCCGACCAGGCTCATGCTGCCATTGAAGACGTTGAACAGCTGGGGTAGTTCGTCCAGCGACGTGCGGCGCAGGACCCGGCCCACGGGGGTGATGCGCGGGTCGCCACGGGTGGCCTGGCGGATCTTGCCGGGGTCCGGCTGATGCGTGTACATGGACCGGAACTTCATGACCTGGATCGGTTCGCCGTCCAGGCCGTAGCGGGTCTGGCGGAACAGGATGGGGCCGGGCGAACTCAGCCGCACGAGGGCCGCGATCACCAGCATGGGGATGCCCGCCGCGAGCAGCATCAGGGTGGCGAACAGCAGGTCCATGCAGCGCTTGATGCCCCGCGCGAGGCCGAGGATCTGGGTGTCGTGCAGGCGCAGCAGGGGCACGCCCGCCATGTTGCTGACGCTGACCTCGAAATCGCCCAGCGCAGGCGATTCCGGGACGAGGTAGATGGCAGACGTCGAGTCGCCCAGTTGATTCAGGATGGGCTGGGCGTAAGGGCTTTTCATCAGGGTCATGCTGATGAAGGCGACGTTGGATTTCTGCTCCTTCAGGTGTTCGACGGCCTGGGGCAGGGTTCCCAGGTAAGGCAGCGACTCCAGCGGCTCCGCCCGCGGAGTGTCGTCGAAGTACCCGTCGACGAGGATGCCCATGGCCGGCGAGCGGCGCAGCCGGATGGCCAGGGTCTGGGCCTGGAAGCCGGGCATGATGAAGACGGCGTGGCGGACGTACTGGCTGGCGCCGTAGAGGTGCTGCGCGCTGAGGCGCATCAGCGCGAGGCCCGGCAGCAGCGCCACGGGTGTCAGGAAGGCCCAGGTCTGCAGGGTTTCCCGGCCCAGGTCGCGGTGTTCGATCGGCAGCAGGATGAAGGCGAGCAGTGTCACCATGACCACCTGAGACCAGGTCAGGATGGCGCGCCACAGCATGAATGTCATGGTGCGGGTGCTGAGCAGCTGTTCGAAGCGGTAGTAGGCGATGCCGGTGGCCAGGGCGATGACGAGCAGCAGCGCCCCGTCCTCGTTCGAGGGCTGCCGCCCGAAATAGAGGCTGGTGGCGGCATGGCAGAGCAGCGCGATCATGGCTGCGCCGACGGCGGCCATGCTGAAGAACATGCGCTGGTGGGAGGGGAGGCGGCTGGTAGCCATGATGTTTCCTGTCAGCGGTCGCGAACGCCAGAGCGGTATTCCCGCCAGCAGATGGCGAGAAACCGGGTGTCTTCCACGAGGTAACGTCGCCACAGGCGTCGGGGATTGCTGAGCAGGCGCCAGAGCCATTCGAATCCCAGGCGCTGGATCAGGCGCGGGGCTCGCCGTTGCAGGCCGATGGCGAATTCCATGGCGGCGCCCACGCACAGGATAAGACCGTGAGCAAGCGTGGCGGCATAGCGGTTGGCCCATATTTCCTGCTTGGGCATGCCCAGGCAGACGAATACGAGGTCGGGTGCCAGAGCACGAATGCGATCCGCGGCATCGCGTCCTTCGTCGCCCAGCGGATCGAACTGCATGGAGGGTGTTATGACGGTGGCGTCGATGCCCGGATAAGTTGCGCCGAGGCGGGTCTCGAGCATCGGCCCGTCGTCCGGCCGGCCGCCCAGTATCACGACTTTCCATTCATGCTCCACCGCTCGACGGCACAGCGCGACGAACAGGTCCGCGCCGGTCACCCGCTCGGGCAGCGGGCGGCCCAGCAACCGGCTGGCCCATATGATGGGCATGCCGTCGGCGAACAAGTAATCGGGCTGCCGGTACGCCGGCTGAAGTCCACGCTGCTGGTCCAGCCGGACCACGTAATCGACATTGGGGGTGGAGACGATGCCGGCCGGACCCTGGCGGCTTTGCACGGCAGTGGTCAGAAGGTCCACCGCTTGCGGAAAAGTGGCTGCGACGATGTCTAGATCGAATAAGCGTACGCGGGCGGGGGACGCATGGGGCAGCGTGGTCTGCATGCTGGTGGGCGTTCGCCGTGCGAGGGCGCTTTATGAGAATGAGAAAGAGTGGCTCGCCGCGGCAACCTGCCGCGGCCGGCACGGCCCGATGAATGACGGCATTGCCAGCCTGTTTCCAGATGAATGCGCAAATGTTACACGCAAATGCTACAAGAAAAGTTCGCGAACCGTTGTCCCCGATGAGTGTTGTTTGCCGTCTGCGTACAAGGCGATGTCCGTCCCGATGGGCTCGGCTTATATAATCCCGCAATCTCGATTCCCTGGTTCAAATTCCCATGGAGCAGTTTTGAGGCGTATCGGCACTTATCCGGGCCCATTGCTGGCTTGCCTGTGTCTGCTGTTTGGCGGCAGTGCGGGGATCGCCGCCGAGCTTCCTCATCCTGGGAGGCTGGCTCCGGCCTCGGTCATCCCGTCGGAGGTCGGCGGGGGCGCCATCGCTTCGGTGGGGCCGGGTGATACCTTGTATCTCACGGTTTACGGTCAGCCCGAGCTGGCTGCCCAGGTGACCATCGATGCCCGCGGCCATATCGTCGTGCCCTTTCTGGGCGACATGGCCGTCGCGGGCGAAGCGCCTTCCAGCATAGCCAGGCGCATTGCCGACGGTTTGCGCTCCCAAGGGTATCTGAACAATCCCCAGGTGGCGATCGAAGTCGTCCGTGTGCGCAGCCGTATCGCCTCGGTGCTGGGGAGCGTGGCGGTGCCGGGCCGTTATCCCATCGAGGGAGAACTGACGCTGCTGGAACTGCTGGCACTGGCTGGAGGGCTCAAGGACAGTGCCGACGACGTGGCGGTCGTCCTGCGCAAGGACGATACTGCCGAGGGCGGCCAACGGCGCATCGAAGTCGTCGTCGGCAACAAGCGCTTGCCCGAGCGTCCCATCCAGGATCTTCCGCTGCAGCCTGGAGATGTTGTCTATGTGCAACAGGCGAAGCAGTTCTATATCTTCGGCGAAGTCACGCGCGCGGGCTCGTACCCGATGGAAGCCGAGCTCAACGTCATGCGGGCCCTGGCGCTGGCGGGGGGGTTGACCCAGCGTGCTTCCGAGCGGCGCATCAGTATCAGCCGCAGGGATCCCGAGACCGGCGAACAGCGCAAACATCGCGTCAAGCTGGATGACCCGGTTGCACCGGGCGACGTGATCTACGTCGACGAGCGCATTTTCTAACCAGGGCCGGTGTGCGCACGCCGCTGCGTCCCTTCGTCCGGTTTTCCGTCGCGCAGGCCTCGGCCGCGGCATGGTTGTGCGCGTGTTTGCCGGCGTTGGGCGCGCCGCAAGGGGGAGGCCATGACGCGCTGATCGAATCCGTCATCCGCGATTCCGTCATGCCGCCGCGGACAGCCGCGGGGCGGAAAATCTCCGCGGCACAGGCCGGCCCGGGGCCCCGGGCCGACGAGCCGCGGCCTGTGGTAAGCGAGGTCGACGCGAATGCCCGCTCCGGCCCGCCGCCTTCCGCGCGTGATCCACGCGATTCCGGGGCGCCGACCAGGGATGGGCTGGGCGCCGGTTCACCGAGTTTTCCGGAGGGCATCGACTATTCGATCCAGGCCTCTCGCATGGTGCAGCAAGTCGGGAACCCCTACCGCTTGCCGGATACGGCCGGCGACCAGCGACGCAGCGACACGGCCATCTCCGACGAGGTCCGGGCAGCGTTCATCGTGCCGCTGGCCTCGGAGCGCACCCGTTTGCTGGCCTCGGCGGCGCTGGGCAACGTCGCTTACCAGCACCAGGGCAAACTCGACTACCAGCCGTACGCGCTGCGAACCGTGCTGCAATGGCGCGCGGGGGATTTACTCCAGGGCAGCGCATCGGTCTCGGACCGGGTCCGGCCTTATCGCTTCCAAGCCTCCAGTTGGCCCGAACGCGATCTGCTCACGCAGCGCGATGTCCACGCGGATATCGGCTTGCGCGTGACCGAGTCGTTGACGCTGCCCGTGCTCAGCGTGGCGCGCAGCGCGTCGCGCAACGAATATGCTCCCAACCAGCAACTCTACAATCGGGACGACACGCAATTCCAGATCTCCGGTCGCTACGAGGGCATCGACAAATCGTCGATATCCGCGGGCATGACGCTGATACGCAGCAGCTATCCCGACAGGACGCCGCTGCAGATACAGCAGTTGGACCGTGCCTATGTGGATCGCGAGTACTTCGTCAACGGCGCATGGTCCTACAGCCCCAAAACGGCGGTCGAGGGATACCTGGGGTGGCGGCAACGCCGCTATGCCAATTTGGCCAGCCGGGATGTGGATTTCCTTACCGCCGACTTGCGGGGGTACTGGCATTACTCGGCCAAGACGTCGTTTCATGTGCATCTGCGGCACAGCCCCTGGGGCAACGAAGAAGATCCTTCCACGCTTTATTCGACCTTGACCGGAGGGCGGGTGGCCGTGCGCTGGGAAGCGAGCGAGAAGACCTGGTTGTCGCTGAACGCGGTGCGCGAGCGGCAGAAAAATACACGCATCGGCACGAACTCCGCGTCCAGCAGCGACACCTGGCGGGTGGGCGCCCGGCTGGAATGGCAAGTACTTCGCAATGTAATGCTGACTCTCGATGGGTGGCGGGAGCGAGTCAACGGCCATGGCCAGGCCAGTTATTCCGGCACCGTGATCAGGGCGGGCGTCATGCTCAATTACGATAATCAGGGGCCCGCTCCGGCCAGATTGTTCATGCACGAGGAGTGTGATGTGCCTCGCTATCTCGATACGCGGCTATGTGATTGAATGAAGCGGATATATCCCGTGGATCCTGCTTCACCGGCCATGTCGGTCCCAATGTCTGTGCCTGGATGCTTATACGATGCTCCTCGATGCCCGAGATTTACCTGAAGCGACCGTCTTGAGGGCCGATGTCTGTGTCATCGGCGCGGGAGCCGCCGGCATCAGCCTCGCGCTGGCGCTCAAGGACAGCGGGCACGAAGTCGTCCTGCTGGAGGGCGGCGGGACAGGCGATGAGGCCGACAGCCAGGCTTTGTATCGCGGCGAAGTGGCCGATGCCCGCTTGCACAGTCCGCTTGATCGCTATCGGCAACGGCGCCTGGGCGGGTCGACGACGATCTGGGGCGGGCGCTGCATGCCGATGGACGCGATCGATTTCGAGCGGCGCGACTATATCGCCCACAGCGGCTGGCCGATCCGTCTGGCGGATCTGCAGCCGTTCTATTCGGCGGCATCCCGATTGTGCGAGGCCGGCGACGCCGCCTACACCGTGCAGGAGGCATTCGGCGATGCGCCGCTGCGGCCCATGATCAGCGGCTTCATCAGCGAGGATTTCAGCACGGACGGCCTGGAACGCTTCAGTTGCCCGACGGATTTCGGCACGAGATACCGCCGGACGCTGGAAACGGCGCCAGCGATCCGGCTGGTGCTGCATGCGAACTTGACCGGGTTCGAGATGAACGAAGGCAAGACGCGGGTCGTTCGGGCGCAGGCGCGTACGCTGGGGGGGCGATCCTTGACCGTATCGGCGCGCGAGTTCGTGTTGGCGGCGGGAGGGCTGGAGAACGTCCGCCTGCTGTTGAACAGCCCTGGGCCGTCCGGGGCGGGACTCGGCAACGAGCGCGATGTCGTCGGCCGATACTACATGTGCCACGTGGCCGGGACGATCGGCGCCCTGACGCTGGCCGAGGGGCATCGGGCCTGGCATGGCTACGATGTGTCGGACGATGGCGTATATTGCCGCCGGCGCCTGGCGTTGACGCCTGCGGCCCAGCGCCGGCTGAGGGCGGGCAATTTCATTGCCCGCTTGCACCACCCCAGGATTCCCGATCCGGTCCACCGGACGGGCGTGCTGTCGCTGTTGTATCTCGCGCGCTTCGTCATTCCCTATGAATACGGGAAGCGCCTGTACGGCGGCGAGCATGCCGCCGCGGCGTCCACGCTTGCGCATGCGCGCAACGTGCTGTGCGATGTACCCGCCATCACCAGGTTCCTGTGGCATTGGTCATGGAAGCGGACATTGGCCGAGCGCAAGTTTCCCTCCATCATCGTGTATCCGAGGGTGGAGCGCTACAGCCTGGATTTCCACGCCGAGCAGGAACCGAATGCGCAAAGCCGGGTGACATTGGCCAGCGAGCAGGATGAACTCGGACTGCGGCGCCTGCGAGTGGACTGGCGCTATACCCGGCAGGATGTCGAAACCGTGCGCATCGCGCTGGCAGCCTTCGCGGCGGACGTCGCGGCATGCGGCGCGGGCCGGTTCGAATACGATCCGCACGAGGTCGAGGCGGAAATGACCCGGTACGGCGCCTATGGTGGGCATCACATCGGTACCACTCGCATGGGCGACGATCCGGCCAGTAGCGTCGTGGGCCGCGATTGCAAGGTGCATGGGCTCGACAACCTGTATGTCGGCGGCTCGTCCGTCTTTCCGACGTCCAGTCAGGCGAATCCGACCTTGACCGTGGTCGCGCTTGCCTTGCGCTTGGCCGATCATCTGATTCGCCGTTCGCCGGCGGGAGTGTCCCTGGGATGTCCATGAAAGAGATGGCTGCGATGGCGGGTGCCGGCGCTCGTGCCGGAGACGAGGGGTCGGGGAAACAGCGGGTACTGGTGCTGGGCGCGCGCGGATACGTCGGCGCAAGACTGGTCCGCCGCCTGGCCGCAGGCGGTTTCGAGCCGGTCGCTGTTTCGCGCGGAGGGGGCGGCGATGGCGTGGAATGGCACAGGTTCGACGCCGGTGACGGGGCTGCCCTGGCGGCCGCGCTGAAGGACGTTGGAGCTGTCGTCAACTGCGTGGCCGGTTCGGCGTCGGACATGGTGCGTGTGGCGCGGGTGCTGCAAGCATGCCTGATGGCCATGGCCCTGCCGCCGCGCCTGATTCATTTCAGCTCGATGGCCGTCTATGGAGCCGGTACGGGATCGATCGCGGAAGACCATGCGCTGGATGCAAGCATAAGCGCCTATGCGCAAGCCAAGGTCGAATGCTAGGACATACTGGCGCCGGTGGCCGACTGCTGGCTGCTGCGGCCCGGCTGCATCTACGGGCCGGGCAGTACCCAGTGGAGCGAACGTATCGCGCGCCTGCTCGAACAGCGGCGGATCGGCGACCTGGGCGCGGCCGGCGACGGTTGCAGCAACCTGGTCTACATCGAGGACGTTCTCGATGCCGTCGAAGCCGCCTTGCGGCATGATTCGTTGTCGGCGCCGCGCGCGGTCAACCTCGCCATGGCGGACGCGCCTTCCTGGAACGACTATTTCATGGCCTACGGCCGGGCGCTGCGCGCGGTGCCCGTACCGCGCCTGCCGCGCTGGCGCATGAAGCTCGAAGCACGGGTACTGGCGCCGCCGCTGAAGATCCTGGAAATCGCCGCGCGGCGGTTGGGGCTGCGCCTGGATCTGCCTCCCCCCATACCCGGTTCGCTGCAGCGGCTCTGGGCCCAGGATATCCGGCTGGATGTCCGGGCCGCCGAACGGCTGTTCGGTCTGAACTGGACTCCTCTCGCGACCGGCATCGCGGCATCGCTTCCTCAAGTCCCGGAATACCCATCATGAATCTGAAGCCTGTTGAATCCTCCCCTGCGTTATCCCCTCGAATCGTGCCGCTGGTCGTCATTTCTCCGGTGCGGGACGAATCCAAGTACTTGCGGCTGACCATGGACGCCATGGTTGCGCAGACGGCGCGCCCGGTCGAGTGGATTCTGGTGGACGACGGTTCGACCGATACCACGCCCGATATCGTCAGGGAATATGCCGAAAAATACCCCTTCATCAGGCTGATCGAGCGCAGGGACCGCGGCTATCGCAAGCTGGGTGGGGGAGTGGTCGCCGCCTTCGATTTCGGCAAAGATCGGATCGAGCACCAGGATTATGCGTTCATCGCCAAGCTGGATGGCGACATGTCGTTTGGCCCGCACTACATCGAACGCATGCTGAAGATGCTGGACGACACTCCTCGCCTGGCCTGCGTCTCGGGCAAGGTGTTCCGCCAGGAAGACGGCCGCTTCATCGAAGAGTTCCAGCAACCCGAGCAAGTCGCCGGACAATTCAAGTTATATCGGCGCGAGGCTTTCGAGGACATAGGAGGATTCGTCCAGTACCTGTCGTGGGACGGCATCGACATCCACACCTGCCATATGAAGGGCTGGGAGACACTCAGTTTCTACGATGAGGACGCGTGGCTCTGGCACCATCGCATCATGGGGTCGTCGGATCGCAGCATCTACGTCGGGCGCATGCGTTGGGGACGGGGCAACTGGACCATGGGCTACCATCCTCTCTTCGCCATTGCCGTCGGACTGCATCGCATGCGGGAAAAGCCGGTGGTCGTCGGTGGGTTGCTCATGATTGTCGGTTATTTCTGGTCGGCGATCCGAGGCGTGCCTCGCTACGAAAATCCGGAGTTCCGGCGTTATCTTCGCAAGAGCCAGATGCGGCGTCTCAAGGCCGTGCTGACCGGCGATGCAAGACTGCCGCGTACGCCTTCGTGAACGGCGGGGCGGCGGTCACTTGCCGTCCGCGACGACCTCGTACCAAGGACTGCTCTCGGCCGGCGCGACCTGGAGGTCGACACTGATCCTCCCGGACTGCCGGCGAACGCGATTGTCCGGCAGGGCGGCCATGCGTCGGCCGGCTCCGTCGAGCGGATAGATTGTGAAACGGCCAGACGAGGCGGTATTCCAACCGACTGTCACCGGAGACGCGGCCAGCCAGGCGGGCGGCTCCGCATAGCGCGATCCCGACGGGGAGCCCGCATGCAGGGGATCGGGTTCCAATGTGACCGCGCCTTTGCCGCCGGGGTGGGGGACCATCGCCTTCGGGCGAGGAGGGCTGGAGCCGGGCTGCGTGCCCACGGTCTGGCTGCCCAGTGCCAGCAGTAGACGGGAAGATGTACGGATGGGATGTCCGTCCCCGGAGGTGAGCAGGATGCTGGCGGTTCCCGAGGAGGAGGCGAGCGGCGCGACGGCCAGGCCGTCATCCCCGCCAGCGATTCCGATACGTCCGAACCATCCCATTGCCAGGGGGGTCCGCAAGGTCAGGACCTGCTGGTTGGGGTCGAACCGTACCGATCCGTCCGGCGTTGCATAGGGGGGAGAAGGCACAGCGCGTGCAGCGGGCGGCGGCGCGTCCGGACGGATGTCGATGGCGATCGCATGGGTCCAGGCCAGCGCCGGCTTGATGCCGTAGCGCCGCTCCAGATGCTGTTCAAGGGGATTCCCGGCCGGCTCTGCGGATAGTGCGAGCATGGTGCTCAGGCGCATGGGGATGTTCAGCCGGCGGTTCAGCGGTGGCAATTGTGCCGTCCGGTAAAGCCAGGCGCTCTGGCTTGCGAGAACGTATTTGCCCCAGTCGCCCCTGAGGGAAAATCCCGACGGTGCAGTCGACCAGGTCGCGCCGTCGGCGTAGTCGAAGAAAAAGATTCCATCCCAGTCCTGCAGCGCGGCCACCATGGCAGTGATAGGGATCATCTCGGCACTCTGAAGGCCTGGGAACGGATGGTTGAACTCGCTCAGGACGAATGGCTTGCGAACATCGCGCACGAACGCCAGGGTCAGCAGCTTCGCGTCCATGTCCTTGTTGGTCAGGGAGTCGTTCCAGATGCGCCAGTTTCTTGGATCGCTGAAGCCGTTGAGGAAATCGGGATGGGATACGTAGGTGTGCTCGTCTATGTAATCCATGTCCTCCTGGGCATGCAGGTTCAGTATGCCGCCGTAGCCGGCCTGGGTGCCCGTCGTGGCTACCGGGAAGCCGGCGGCATCCTGTACCGCGCGCCGGAGCCGGTCAAAATAGGCGCGGTCGGTATCCGCCAGGAACGCCAGGAAATCCCGGACGCGTCTCGGCTCCCGGCCGTCCGGGGCACCTGCCGGATCGCCCCCGGAGACCAGCCGGCCCAGCGGCGCGGGTAGCCGGGTCGAGGCTTTTTCAAGCCAGCGCCTGGTCGGGGCGGCATCCAGCGGCGACGGCAGATCGGGCCGTTGATCGCTGGTCAGGCACTTGCCCCAGGCGCGGCAGGCAGCCGTGGGTGAACCATAGCGTTCGTTCAGCCAGGCTTGCCATAGACCGCGCAGCGTTTCACGATACTCGCCGGGCACGGCATCCGGCCATTCCCGGCGCTGCCAGGCCGCCAGCAGCGATGCTTCGTTACTGATCTCCACCAGCGCCAGGGCCGGATTGCCGCGCAGGCCGAGCTGGGCGATGGCTTCGCGCGCATAGCGCTCTTGCAGAGCGACGAGTGTCGGGTGGTAGACGGCGATCGGCGAGGCGTTGGGCCGTGCCATCCGGGCCCGGTCGAAATCGGGTATGCCGTCGCGGATGCTGAAGGGATAACCGACACGCAGGTTGAGATCGACGTAGATTCCTTCCTGGCTCAGCGCTTCGATAAAGGCCTTGAGCCGGGAGACCGCGATGGGATTGAACGACGGATAAGGCTCGGGGAGGAGCAGGCTGGCGGGTGGATCCGTGGCGGTGCCGGGAGAGCTGTCGAGGTGATGCAGGCGAACGATGTTGATCCCGAGCCGGCGCAGGCGTTTGGCCAGGATCGGCGCGAACTCGGTGGATGGAAAGTTGGCGTCGAAACTCAGATTGATACCGAACAGGCGTATGCGTTCGTCATCCTGGGTGCCTGGACGCAGATCGGGGCCGGCCCGGTAGAAATGCGCGTCGCGAGCCTGTAGCCGTGAGCTGGCGTCGATGGGGCGGTTGAGCGCGGATTGATCTGGAAGCCCGGACAACCGATCTTCGTCCACGCTGAAAATATAGTGCCGGGAAGGCTCGGTTTGCCCGTGCGTCGACGCTGATACGGCGGCCAGTCCGGCCATGCCCGCGAGCAGGGCGGTGCGGAGCAAGGATTTCATTGCGGCGCCGTGGATGCGGATCGGGCCGGCCGGGAGAGCATGCCCGCGACTAGCAGCGATGAGTAGAAAAATATGCAGTTCTCAAAGAGCATGCCGCGCAGCAACTGGCTTTCCGAGAAACTATTGAGCACGATGATCACGAAAATGGCCCAATGCAGCGGCGCCCGCTCGGGTTCGACCCGGGACAGACGCAGCAGCAGGCCCAGGTGCCAGACCAGCAGCCCGGCAAGCATGAAGAGGCCGATCGCCCCCAACTCGTTCAGTGTGTCTAGATAGCCGTTGTGTGCCTGGAGCGGGATCCAATGGACCGCGTCGATGATGTACTGGGAGGGACTGCCCACGTTCAGCCAGAAGGCGCCGTACCCTATCCCCTGGAGCGGGTGGCGGTTGATCTCGATCATGAGCAGGTGCCACAGGTCCGTGCGACCGGTCAGATCCGCGCTTTTCCCCAGTACGGACAGCAGCGGGCCGCTCAGTTCGTTCCAGGTCGGCAGCCGGCCGATCAACGTGAAGAACAATAGTAGGGCCGCAAGCGCGAGCGTGATCGCGCCGAGTATGGGAGCGGCAAGCAGGGCTGGCGACACACGGTTCTTATAGTGCAGGAACAGCAGCGTGCCGACGCCCGCCGCAGCGGACAGAAGCGCTGTCGAGCTGTGGGACATGACCAGCATCAGCAGCGTGAAGATCAGCAGGAAGCTTCCGCTGCGTATCGAGATGTCTCTGAGGAACAATCGGTAGACCAATAGCAGGGTCCCGAAGCAGGCGGTCATTCCCAGGCCGTTCTTGTGCCAGAGTATGCCGCGCCAGCCGCCTTCTCGCAGCGAATCGACGCCGATCTGGGGTATCGCGATCACGACGGCGAGCGAGACGACCAGCAGCGTCGTGATCATCCGGGACAGCACGCGCGGCATGTGATCCGGACGCAGTTGCGGCAATGTCAGGCAGAGTCCGACCAGGACGAGCCCGATCATCTGGACCACGCGCTTGATCGTGACGACCGGGTAAGGCGACCAGAAAACCGTGCAGGCGGCCCAGGCGATCAGGATCAGGATGAAGGGATTCATCCGCCGCACCACGTGGAGCGACCAGGCGCCGTTCCTCCATGCAAGCAGGCCGGCACAGAGGAACGAGGAGCCGAACATGAGCTGGGTGAGCAGGGTGCCGTCCGCGAAGGATGCGTCGGCGACCGTGTTGTCGGCATAGAAATCGAAGATGCGCACGAGCGGATAGCCCAGTGTGGCTATCAGCATGGCGCCGACCAGCACGGCCACGATCCGCGAGCCGGGGGTGCGGGCCGGGGATGCCGTTGGTGTATTGGGGAAGACGAAGGGCGGAGATGCGGACATGTCGTGCCCGTGTCAGGCGGTGCGCCAGAAGTCCAGCGCATCGGCGATGTTCAGAATGCGATAGTTCCGCGCCTGGCACTCGGAAAGAAGCTGCTCCAGTACTTGCGGCGTACAGCCATAGGCGCCGGGGTTTTCTTCCACAGCGTGCGTGTTGAATATGAGCCAGCCGCCAGATGCGACCGAGGCCAGTGCCTGGCGCCAGGCTCCCGGTGCGGTGCCCGTACCGTACAAACGGTAGCTGTTCAGCGCGCCGAGATCGGCGCGGCCGCTGTGCGCCGGACCCCCAGTGCGCCGGCAGGAGGCGAAACGGCGCAAGCTCCGGCGTTTCGCCTTGAAATCGTAGACCCCGAAGGGGTAGGCGAAGTTGGCCGGCGGGGTACCGGTGATGCTTTCGAGCAAGCATGCGTTGCGGGCCAGGTCGGCCTGCCAGTCGGGTTGCCGCGGGCCCGACATGCGGCGATGCGACCATGTGTGGCAGCCCAGCTCATGGCCGTTGGCATGCAGGCGTGCCAGATCGTCGGCGGTGTGGGCGGGTTTTCCGTCTTCGTAGCCGCCGCCCAGGCTGCCGGCGACGTAGAACGTGCCCGTGCAGCCGCGTTGCTCGAGCAATCGGGCTCCCGTCCTGCAAGCGGATTCGATCACGTCGTCGAAGGTGAGGCTGACGACCGTCCGGCCAGGTGCGAGCGCAAGCCACCGGTGCAGGACCCGGTTGGCCAGCCAGCGGTTGCCTGAGGATGCAAGGTCTGAGAGCAGCATGGCGCAAGTATAGAGGGTGGGCCTGGGGCATGCACGTGCCGGCACGGGGTGGAAAAAACAAGGAAAATGGAGGCCGCCTCCGAAGGGGGCGAAATTTTTCGTCACCCTGCGGTGACAGGCGTGGGGGCTTTTTATGGCGATTTCATGAGCAAATACCGGCTTCCGAAAATGCTGAGCCAGGCCGCGGTGTCCGTGCTTGACCAAGCATGGCTCAGCGCATTGAATTTCATGCTCGGTCTGGCCCTGATCCGGCTGGCAACCAAGGACGCGTATGGCGTTTATGCGCAGCTATTCGCGGCAGGGCTGTTTGCGACCAGCGTGTTGGAGTCCGTCGTTCTCAACCCGCTGGTCAATTTGGTCAGCGGCAGGAACAGGGAAGACGAGACGACTGTCATCGGCCACATGGATCGCTATCAGCGGCGGCTCGGTTCAGTGGTCGCTCTGGTCCTGGGGGCGGCTTGCGCCGGAATCGCGGTTCACACCGCGCAACCCCATCCCTTGACGTTGGGCATTGCATTCGCCGCATTCATCAAGGCCAATGCCTCGCGCGAGTACGCCCGCAGCATCGCCTTCATCGAGTTTCAACCGGAGCGGGTACTGCGCATCGATGTCGCCTATGGGGCGGCCTTGATCCTGGGGGTCGGCACACTGGCCTGGTTCGGACTATGGCGTATCGACGGAATTTTCGCGGTGCTGGCCCTGGCCAATCTCGTCACCCTGAGCATCGAGGGGCGTCCTGCCTATCGCATGGCGGGAGCCTTGGGCAATTACCACGAAACCGTCAGGCAGGCGTGGAAGCGGGGAAGGCTGGGGCTGCCCGGTACGATCCTGGCGTGGATCGTCAACTACAGCTATCTCTATCTGGCGGCGGCCTGGCTTGGCGCCAGCGCGTCGGCCGATCTGAATGCATCCCGCCTGCTGCTGATGCCGATATCCCTGAGCGTGGTTGCCTGGTCGCGCGTGGCCAGGCCGCGCATTGGCCGGCTGGTGGGGGAGAGCCGGCAGATGCAGCTCGATCGCCTGCTGGGTTTTTCACTGCTGGCGCTGCTGCTGTCGACCGCGCTCTATGTGGTGGCGTTGTGGTTCGCGCTTCCGTGGCTGCAGGTGCATGTCCTGGGCGGCAAATACGACAACGCCGGCCCGTTGTTGCTGTTGTGGGGCATCTATTTCGCCGTGAACGCGGCGCGCTGGGTGGGAACGGCGGCCTTGATGGGCAAGGACCGCTATGGCTTCATGCTGGTTGAATCCGTCGTCTGTTTCATCGCCATGTTCGTGGCGTTGGCGGTGGCTGTCCCGCTCTATGGCGTAAGCGGGGCCGTCATTGCCTTGATCGCCGTCGAGGGGCTGAGCCTGGCGATGACCTGGGGGATCTACTGGTATGCCCGATCGAAATGAAAACCGGCGTCGCTCGAATCGGGCACGATCGTCTATTGAAACGAGGAATTTCGCTTCATGAGTCAGCAACCACGACGCATCGCCTGCCGCAGCCTGCCCGGTGCGCACATCCTCGTTCACGAGTCGATGGATGGCCTGGAGGATGCCTGGCGTTCGTTGGCCGAGCGCAGCAACTGCCATGTTTTCCAGACTTGGGAGTGGAATGCGGCCTGGTTCGAGTGCATCGGCCGCGCAGCGGGCGTGAAACCCAGGATAGTCCAGCTGGTCGATGCGCGGGACCAGATCCTCGCTCTGTGGCCGCTCGGCCTGTATCGGCGCGGGGCGCTGCGCGTGCTGGCATTTCTGGGCGACGTCGTATCCGACTACCGCGCGCCCCTGCTGGCTCCCGGATTCGCCGATTCCATGCGGGAGGGCGAATTCGCCCGGGTGTGGCGTGAATGCGAAAGAGCGGCGACCGGAGGCGATCTGGTCGCGCTCGAACGGATGCCGGCCCGGCTCGATTCGTGCGCCAATCCCATGGCGGCCTTGCCCGGCGCGATACATACCGAGAATGCGCACGCGGCGCGATTGCCAGCCAGCGTGGACGCCTACATGGCGCAGCGGTCGAAACAGTTGCTGGCAGCTCTCCGCCGCAAGGTTCGCCGCCTGTCCGACAGTGGCGAGTTGACGTTCACCCCTGCGCACGATCGCCAGACCGAGAGCCAGGCGCTGGCCGCGGTGATCCGGTTGAAGTCGCGGCGTTGGCGGGAGACCGGCAGCCGAGATCTGTTCGCGGAGCCCGCCTACCTGGCGTTTTACCGGACACTGACCGAACGTTACGGGCACGGCGGCATGGTATCGCTCTGCAGCCTGAAGGTGGGCGATACGATCGTGGCCGCGCAGTGGGGCATGGTGCTGCGTGGACGCTATTACTGGATCCTGCCCGGCTATGAAACGGGGGAGTGGCTCAAGCGGTCCTGCGGCCAGGTGCTGCTGCATCGCATGCTGGAATGGAGCATCGACTCCGGCCTGCAGGTGTTCGACATGACTGTCGGAGACGAGGCCTATAAAAAGGACTGGGCCAACGAACAACTGGCCTTGTATAGCTGGTACCGGGCCCGCACGCCGCTTGGCTGGGCATTCCTGCTCCGCCGCCGCCTGGATGCGGCGGCGCGGCGCATACCGTGGCTGCGCCGGTGGGGACGCGCCGTGAAGCGTACATTCGGGACTACTCCCGGACGTCCTCCAGCTGATACCAGCGAATGAAATTGATCCAGCGCCATAGCTGCCAGTCGAACGGACGTTTTCCCGCCATGACGGCATCGAAATGTTCGAGCATGGGAGCGGCCTTCAGGAACGGTACGGTCTGCGCCTGACGGACCCAGTCCCGGGTTTGCGGGCCGAGCGTCCGGAGCCAGTCGAATTCCGGCGTGGCGAGCCCTATCTTGTCCCGCCGGTCCAGAATCTGATCGGGCACGATGCCGCGCAATGCCGCCCGCAGCACGCTTTTGGTTTCGCCCGAGGCAGAGATCAGGTGTTGTTCGGGCATGGTGAGCAGACGCTGCGCGAGAGGAGGCGTCAGGAACGGCACACGGTTCTCGATCGAGAACCGCATGGCGTTGCGATCGCCTTGCCGCAACAGCGCCGGCAGGCCGCGGTCGGACAGCGCCGCGCCCAGTTTCTGCAGCACCCGGCTGCCGGGCCTGGGCGGACCGGCGGCCGGCCGCGGAAATCCGGTCTGGACTCCGGCCTGCTGCATCATGGCCTGGTTCAGCCAGCCGGAGTTTTCGGTCTTGCCGATCAGGCGCCTGAGGCGCTGATAACTGGCATCGCCAAGGAAGAGGGACGTCGTGTGCCGGATCAAATGGGGCAGGCTGCGGCCGGGCCAGGCGGACCAAGCCCGGGCGAACCGGCAGGCATCCAGCCAGCGGCCCGTTTCGATCAGGCTCTGCATACGGTAGGCAGGATAGCCGTCGTAGCCCGCCAGCAATTCGTCCGCGCCCTGACCTTCGAGCATGACCGTCAGGCCTTGCTCGCGGGCAGCCCGGAAGACGCGATATTGGGCATAGATGCTGGTACTGCCAAACGGTTCTCCCTGGGCCTGGATCAGGTCGTCCAGATGGTTGGCCAGGTCTTCCGGCACGACTTCGACGAGCGTGGAGCGGGCTCCCACGTGTTGGTTGACCAGGTCCGCCCATCTGGCTTCCGACTGGGAGGAGCCGGGAGCGACGAAACTCACGGTATGCAGGGGCAGATCGGGCTCGATGTGGCGGATGGCGCAGACGATGGCGGACGAGTCCAGCCCGCCCGAAAGCGCGGCGCCAACGGGGACGTCGCTGCGCAGGTGCAGCTTGATGCTCTCGAGGAACATCGAGCGGAATTGTTCCGCGGCATCGTTGAAGGACAGCCTTTCTTCGGTCCGGTCGGGCGGAGACCACCAGGTGGTGATCTGTGGCGCGGCTCCGGAGCCGATCTTCCAGCGCAGCAGATGCCCGGCCTGCAGCCGGTGCGTACCGGCCAGAAAAGTGCGGACGCCGTCGTCGTAGACCCCGTGGCAGAGATAATCGTGGGCCGCCTGCCAATCCATGCGCGCCGGCTGCCCCGCGAGAGCGTGGGTGGCGCGCGGTTCCGACGCGAAACTCAGGCCGTTTCCGTCCATGCGCCAGAACAGCGGCTTGATGCCAAACGGGTCCACCGCGCAAGTCAGCGTGTTCTCCAAAGCGTCGAATACGGCAAAGGCGAACATGCCGATGAAGCGGGGCAGCGCATCGGCCCCCCAGGTTTGCCAGGCGGCCAGCAGCACTTCGGTATCGGTGTCCGTGACGCAGCGCCTGCCCAGGCCTGCAAGCTGTTCGCGCAGTTCGCGATAGTTGTATAGCTCGCCGTTGAAAGTCAGCGTGTAGCGGCCGTCCTCCGAGACGCGAGGCTGGTGGCCGGCGGGCGACAGATCCAGGATGGACAGCCGGGTATGGCCGAGCGCGAGTCGGCCCGCGGCCGTGGGCCGCGTCGTCAATCCCTGGTCATTGGGGCCGCGATGCTGCAGCAACGCCAAGCCCCCGCGTAACCGTGCATCGAGCCCCGGTGGCGAATCAGGCCACCATCCCCCCAATATTCCGCACATGCGTGTTTCCGGTTCAGTTCGTCAATCCGTATTCCAGGTAGCGGTGGCCGAACAAGGCTCCGATCTTGCCCGCCTGGGCGTAGACTTTGCATAGCCACCGCATCGCGCGCGCATGCGAAAAAGGCAGGTATGCCAGCGCCAGCAGCAGTGCCATCGCCGCTTGCAGCAGGGCGCGAGTGCCCAGCCAGGTTCCCCTGGCTGCACGGCGCAGGCCGCGCAGCGGGCCGAGCTCGGCTCTTACGTAGCTCTGGCCGCCGCGGAAGGCACGTCGCAGTATCCAGCGCCGGTTGGCGCGCTGGGATGGGACTTCCTCGCTGACGATGGCTTCCTCGCACCATGCGATCCGCGCTCCGCGCAGCGTCAGTTCCCTGAACAGCATGGTGTCGGATCCGCCCGTGACACCGAAGTCCGGGTCGAACGGTCCGGGCAGATCCTGCAAGGCGCGGCGCAGCAGCAGGCAATTTCCCGAGTAGGTCTGCTGGTATCGCAATAGGGTGCCGGTCGGATGGGATTGTGTTGGAAAGAAGCCGCCATCCCGAAGCCAGGCGGGGGTTGCGGCGGGATAACGGCGAGCGACCGGCCCGATCACGGCTTCGGCGCCGCTCGCTTGCTGCGTACGCAACATGTGGGAAGCCCACCCGGCTTCAGGCAGCTCGTCGTCGTCGATGAACAGAATGGCCTTGCCGCGAGCAGCGGCTATGGCGGTATTGCGCGCCAGTGCGATATTGGGTGTGGCTTGGTGGAGAATGCGGGCATCGAACGGAAAACGGCCGAGCCAGGTCTGGCAGACGGGCTGGGCGCTGTGGTCCGGATCATTGTCCACGATGATCAGTTCGGCGCGAAAACCGCCGAGGTCGTGAGTGCTCAGCGCCTCGAGCAACGCCTCGAGCATCGCCGGCCGTCTGAAAGTGCAGACGCAGATGCTGACGTCGAGCGTGTCGGCGTCGGAAAGCGGCGTGGAATCGGAAACCATCGGGTCAGTTCCGCGCCCGGCGGCCAGCGGCGCGCAATCGAGGTGTTTTCGTCATCGGCGCTTCGTTGTAGACGATGCCGAACGATCGAGCTCCGGTTTGTTCCAGATGCCGGTACATGTCTCGCAGTTCGTCCACGCCGGTCAGGTCGCGTCGAGCCACGGCGATGCAGGCGTCGACCTGGCGCGCAATGATCTGCGCGTCGGAGTAGAGGCCATAGGCCGGCGTATCGACGATGAACAGGTCGAATTGGCTCGAAAACGCGCGGATCAGCGCCTGGAAGGCGGGTTCCAGCAGTAATTCCGACGGGTTGGGCGGCGGGGGACCCGCATCCAGCAGGTTGAGCTTGGGGAAGTGCGGGACGGATACGCCGGGCACGGCTGCGGCGCGGCCCGAAAGAATGGTCGACAGGCCGGAATGTTCGGCGGGGCGGGCGTTCAGCAGCCCCTGCTGGCCGGATTCTCGCAGATTGCCATTGATCAGGAGCGTACGTTTGCCCGCTTGGGAAAATGCGACGGCCAGGCTGGCCGCCATATAGCTCTTGCCTTCGTTGCGACCCGGACTGACGATGGCCAGGGTGGGGGAGCCGTCGCCCGCGAGCCGGGCGGAAATACCGGCGCGGATCTGCCGGACGGCTTCCGCTTCCCGGCTGAATGGCGCGCTGGCGATGGCAAGGTGGGAAAGGATGCCGGTGCCGCCCGAGACGGGATAGTTGTACTGTTCGGCAAGGATCGACTGCAGCTCGGCCTCGGTCAGCAGGCCGAGGCTGATCGCCGCTTCGCCGAAACGCATTTGCTGCCGGTTCTGCCGGTCGACGATCTGTTGTACCTGGAGGCCGGTCAACCGGCCGGATCGGACCAACTGTTCGCCTATGGTCACGCCCGATGGCGAGGCGTTCGCGGAATCGGGCTGCGTCATGAAGATCCCTTGGCAGCGGTGTTGGGAGCGATGCTGCCCAACAGGGGGGTTGCGACACATTGCAGGATGTCGTCCACACAGCGGATGCGCCGATGCCGTAGTTCGAGCAGCAGTGCGATACATAGTCCCATCATCGCGCCGACCAATACGCCTGCGGCGAGGTTCAGGAAGGTGCGCGGCCTGGACGGAGCGCTGGGAAGTTCCGCCTGGCGCAGTACGGATAGATTGGGAGCGTTGACGTTGCTTGCCGTCAGCAGGCCATCGTATTTCTGCAGCGCCGATCGGTACACCTGCTCCACGCTGGCCTGTTGCCGCTGGTAGGCCGCGATCTGATCATGATGTATCAGGCGCTCCAGCACTTTGGCGCGCTGGGTGTCCGCTTGCTGCTGCAGGGCGTGCTCCTGAGCCGTCAAACGCTGCACGTCGGACTGGAGCCCGCCCAATGAGGCCTGGGCCGTCAGGTTGATCCGCCGCTGGAGTTCCGTGCGTTCGGCGCGCAGGCTGATCAAGGTGGGATGTCGGCTGCCCAGAGAGGCTTGGGCTTCGCTGATGCGGCGCTCGGTATCCGCGAGTTTGCTTTTCAGATCGTTCAGCGTGGTGATTTGCGCGGATTGGGGCAGATCCTCGATCCGGACGCCGGCCTTGAGCTGGCGCGTGGCGGCATCGCGCCTGGTCTCGGCCTCGATCCGCTGGGTCTTCGCGAGATTGAGAGCGGCGGTCAGTTGATCGAGCAACTGTACATCTTCATCCTGGCTGTCGGTGTTGCCGACGATGCCGGCCTTTTGCCGATACGCCGTCAGCTTTTCCTGAATGGCGTCGGCTTCCTTGCGCAGATCTTCCAATTGGGCGTTGTATTGCTCGAGCAGGGCGCGCGCGGATGAGAAGGCCATGCGGCGGGAAACGGTGATGTAGGCCTGCACGATGGCGTTGGCCATCTGCTGGGCCTCGTCGGGCGAGCGGCCGGTATAGGAAACCGAAAGCACCCGGCTGTTGCTGCCTTTCTCGACTTTGGTGCTGTTCGTGATGCGGGCGACGAGCCGGTCGTCGGCCTTGGCCACGCCGTCCTGCGCCACCGATTCCCGGTATTCGGTCGTGGACTGCAGCCCGAGATTCTTGATGGCTTCATCGGCCACGACATGACTCTTGATCATGTCGATCTGGGTTTGCATGTAGCTGTCGTCCAGGGCGGCCGAGAAGTTCTGGCCGCCTATGGGGTTGTTTTCGCGGTAATCGATGTAGACGTCCGAGGACGCTGTCCACGCCCGGGGCAGGACGATGGTGAGGATGGCCACGATCAGCACCGTCGCGCCCGTGATGCCCAGGATCTGGCCGCGGCGGGCGCGCAGCATGGAGGTGAGCTGCCGCAGCGTGAAAAGGGGTTGGGACGCCTGGGGAACGATGGCCATGGGCGGCTCAAGCCTCGGAGAGCGCGGTGGATGTCAGGTCGACGTTGCCGCGCCCGATGCCATAGTAGGTCCAGCCCCGCTGGGCCAGCCGGCCCGGATCATAGAGATTCCGGCCGTCGAAGATGAGTTTTTCCTTGAGCGTCTGGCCGAGGGTGTCGAAGTCGGGCGCCATGAAGCCCTTCCATTCGGTGCAGATGAGCAGGGCATCCGCACCCCTCAGCGCAGCTTCCTTCGTGCCGGCCAGCAACAGGTCCGGGCGGTTCCCATAGATGCGCTGGGCTTCTTCCATGGCTTCGGGATCGAATGCCTGCACCCGCGCGCCGGCAGCCCAGAGAGATTCCATCAGGGTCCGGCTGGGGGCTTCGCGCATGTCGTCGGTATTGGGCTTGAAGGCCAGGCCCCATAGCGCGAAGGTCTTGCCCTGCAAGGCGGCGGCGCCGCCATAATGGGCGGCGAGTTTTTCGTAGAGCCGCTGCTTTTGGCGATTGTTGACCGAGTCGATCGCTTGCAGGAGTTGCGCATGATAGCCGGTTTCTTCAGCCGTCTTGTTCAGGGCGCGTACGTCCTTGGGGAAGCACGAGCCGCCGTACCCGCAGCCGGCGTAGATGAAGTCGTAGCCGATGCGCGGATCGGAGCCGATGCCCAGCCGGACCTGCTCGATGTCTGCGCCCAGCCGGTCGGCCAGGTTGGAGAGTTCGTTCATGAAACTGATCTTGGCGGCCAGAATGGCGTTGGCCGCGTATTTGGTCAGCTCCGCGGAACGGATGTCCATGACGACGATGCGGTCGTGATTGCGGTTGAACGGTGCGTACAGCTCTTGCATGGGGGCGAGCGTGTCGCGATCGTCTATGCCCAGCACGATCCGGTCTGGTTTCATGAAGTCGCGAACGGCGGAACCTTCCTTCAGGAATTCGGGGTTGGAGATGACGTGCACGGGGTGGGAGGTGCCGCGCCGGCGTTGAACGCCGGCGATCTGTGCCCGGACCTTGTCCGCGGTGCCCACCGGGACGGTCGATTTGTTGACCACGATGCGGGTGCCATCGATGTGTTCGCCTATGGTCGAGGCGACGGCAAGCACGTACTGCAGATCGGCCGATCCGTCTTCGTCGGGCGGGGTCCCGACCGCGATGAACAGGCACTCGCCGAAGGCTATGCCTTCTTCGGCGGAAGTGGTGAACCGCAGGCGGCCGGCGGAGCTGTTCTCTTTGACGATGGTCTCGAGGCCGGGCTCGTGGATGGGAATGAGGCCCTGCTCGAGGGCTGCGACTTTTGCTGCATCGGTGTCGACGCAGACGACCTGGTGTCCCGATTCTGCCAGGCAGGCGCCTGTGACCAAGCCTACGTAGCCGGTTCCGAAAATAGTGATTTTCATGGATGCGTCGCGTTCTTTGTCGTATTTTTCTGCGTTTAAAGAGGACTCGCGATGGCGCTACGATCGTTGTCGATGGCGATATTTCGTGCGCGTGGTCGTGCCTATGACAGGCCTTGGCGACGAAGGTCTTCAAGGTTTGCCGATTGTACCCTCGGTGCGATGCAGCCGGTGCCGGCGGCAACCGCGGTTCGGGCCCCGGTCCAGGATGAGCGCGGTCGCGAGCGCCTTGCCGCGGCGCGCGCTCGCATCGCTGCGCCGCCTTACAGTGCGGTCAGCAACCCGTCCAGCTTGCGCGCATCCGCCACGAACGCCCGTATCCCCTCGGCCAGCTTGTCCGTGGCCATAG
>Ga0182745_1001357_pt1 | contig 23698 bp, 23 predicted proteins | sample eDN3rd30CKraftBY_FD_128523 | JGI IMG/M metagenome (GOLD analysis project Ga0182745, IMG submission 128523) | Enriched backyard soil microbial communities from Emeryville, California, USA - eDNA 3rd pass 30_C Kraft BY (version 2) (version 2) | ecosystem: Environmental > Terrestrial > Soil >... | reverse complement strand
GTCAGCATCGCGGTATCAAGCTGGCTGCGCGCCCGGCCCTTCAGCTGCCGCAACTCCTGAAAGGCGATGTTCAGCGCGTCCCAGACCTGGTTCGTCAGGGCGGTGCGGACCACCCGCCCCCCCTCACGCGCGCGTTCGATGCAACTCGCGACCGAGGCCGGGTTTTCGCTGTCGAAGAACAGCCAGGACTCGACATTCTCCTGATTGATCTCGGCCCCGTAACGCTGGGCAAAGGTCAGTTGCGCACCCGAGGCGCGCAGAAGCGATTCCCATTCGTTGCGATAGCCTTCCTCGGTATTCGGCAGAAGGGTGATGCGCGCGCCCACATCCAGCAGACGGGCGGCGGTTTCGGCGCGTTCCAGATGGCGACCCATCCAGAACAGGTTGGCGGCGGTGCGGCTGAGCATCTGCGACCCCTCCTATTCCGTCAGAACCCAGGTGTCCTTGACCCCGCCGCCCTGCGACGAGTTCACGACAAGCGAGCCCTCGCGCAGCGCAACGCGGGTCAGCCCGCCCGGCACCAGCTCCACCCGGTCGCCGCAAAGGCAGAAGGGGCGCAGGTCGACATGCCGGGGCGCGATACCCTGATCGACGAAGGTGGGGCTGGTCGACAGCGCCAGCGTCGGCTGGGCGATGTAATTGCCGGGATTGGCTCTGATCCGCTCGGCAAAGGCCTCGATCTCGGCCTTGCTGGCCTTGGGGCCGATCAGCATTCCGTAGCCGCCCGAGCCATGGACCTCCTTCACCACCAATTCCTTGAGATTGGCCATGACATATCGGTAATCCTCGTCCTTCCACAGCGTCCATGTCTGGACGTTCTGCAAAAGCGGCTCCTCGCCCAGATAGAAGCGGACCATCTCGGGAACGAAGGTATAGACCGCCTTGTCATCGGCCACGCCCGCGCCGGGGGCCGAGGCGATGGCGACCCCGCCCGAGCGATAGACATCCATCAGCCCCGGCACGCCCAGCATGGAATCCTTGCGGAAACACAGCGGGTCGAGGAACGGGTCGTCGATCCGGCGATAGATCACGTCGACCCGCTTCGGCCCCTGCGTCGTGCGCATATAGACAAAGCCGCCATCGACGAACAGGTCGCTGCCCTCGACCAGTTCGACCCCCATCAGGTTCGCAAGGAAACTGTGTTCGTAATAGGCGCTGTTGAAATGGCCCGGCGTCAGGATCACGACGGTCGGCGCGCCCTCGCATTTCGCCGGCGCGACCGAGGCGAGGGTCCGGCGCAGCAATTCGGGATATTGCTCCACCGGCTCGATCCGGTTGTTGCGGAAGAGCGCGGGGAACATGCGCATCATGATCTCGCGGTTTTCCAGCATGTAGCTGACACCGGAGGGGGTGCGGCAATTGTCCTCCAGCACGAAGAATTCATCGCGGCCGGTGCGCACGATGTCGATGCCGACGATATGGGAAAAGACGCCGCGCGGCGGAACGAAGCCCACCACCGCCTTCTCGAAAGCGGCGTTCTGAAAGACAAGCTGCGCCGGGATGCGGCCCGCCCGCACGATCTCGGCCCGTGAATAGACATCGCGCAGGAAGGCGTTCAGCGCCCGCGCCCGCTGCTTGATCCCGCGCTCCAGCTTGCGCCATTCGCTTTGCAGAAAGACACGCGGCATCATGTCGAAGGGGATCAGCCGGTCCGGGTCGCCCCCCTCGCCATAGACCGCGAAGGTGATGCCGATGCGGCGGAACAGCGCCTCGGCCTCGGCCTGCTTCATCTGCCTGATCTCGGCCGGCATGGTTTCGACCCAGTCCGACAGCATGGCATAGGGCGCCCGGACCTGCCCGCTTTCCATCATTTCATTGTAATGCATCACCACCCCGGCTTCCCTCGTCACTGCCTGTGATCTTGGCACTCGGCCCGCCGCTGTCCATCGGAGGAACAAGGAATGCCGGGCGCAAGTTCCCCGCTGTCACCCGAGGAAGCAGCCCTGCCTAAAAACCGACCAGCCGCGCGGCCTGCGAAGTGCCGCCGCTGTCGCAGGGCATTTTATGCAAATGCGGGGAAAAGACCGCCGCCAAGGCCGGCCGCGCTAACCCCGCGCTAAGGATTGCGGCCTAAGCCTTGGGCATCACGATCAGCGAGGTAGGATGATGCAGCTCAGCTTGCTGCCCCAGGACGACGGCGTCACGATCAGGGTCGAGGAAAAACGCCTCGACGCCGCGGTCGCACTGGCCTTCAAGGACAAGGTGCGCGGCCTCGTCGCCCATGGCGGCGCGCGCGTCACGCTGGACCTCAGCCCGGTCGATTTCATGGACAGCTCCGGCCTCGGCGCGGTCATCGCCATCTTCAAGCAGATGCCCGCGGGCCGCAGCCTCGTGCTTTCGGGCCTCACCCCGAATGTCGAGCGGGTGTTCCGACTGACGCGCATGGACAAGGTCATGACGATCATCCCCGGCCCGGCATGGCACGACCGCGAGAGATGAGGGCCGAAACCCTCTCTCAGCGCCAGCCCATGCTGCACCGTATCTTCCGCGCCGACCCGATGACCGTGCGCCATGCGCTGAACTTCCTGCACGAAAGATTCGACGGCAGCGCCGGAGAGGAGGCGATCTTCCGTGTCGAACTGGCGCTGGCCGAGATTCTGAACAACATCTGCCAGCATGGGGGAGAAGGCGGTGCCGAAAGGCCGGGCGGACAAGGCCATGCGCCGCTGATCCATCTTTGCGTCATCCGCCATGTCGGGGGCATCGCTTGTGCGGTGACGGATGACGGGATTCCGCTGCCCGATCACTGCCTTGGCCCGCGCCTTCCCGGTGCGCCCGCGACGGGCCAGCGCGATGCCCTGCCCGAAGGGGGGTTCGGCTGGTTCCTGATCCAGGATCTGACCGCCTCGCTCAGCTATTTCCGCGAGGGGAGGCGCAACTTCCTCGCCTTCATCGTCCCGGTGGGGGACGCAGGCTCAAGCGGTCAGTTCAGCCCGAATTGCAGCGGATAGCGGCCATCCTCGAACTCGCCGAACATCTCGTCCACCTCGGGATGTTCCAGCGGCTCGCCCGAGACATCCGGGACGAGATTTTGTTCCGAGACATAGGCGACGTAATAGGTCGCTTCGGTCTCGGCATAGAGGTGGTAGAAGGGCTGATTGCGGGACGGGCGCGACTCTTCGGGGATGGACTCGTACCATTCCTCGGTATTGGCGAATTCGGGATCGACGTCGAACACCACCCCCCGGAACGGATGTTCCCGGTGGCGCACGACCTGCCCCAAACTGTATTTCGCCGTCTTGGCCGGAATCCGCATCGTCATGTTCCCGTTTCGCCGGGCTCAATAGCGCGGCGGACCGCCCGTGTCCACCAAAGCCGTCGCAATCGCCCCTGCAGCCGATCCCCACGGCGGCCGGATCGTCGCGACACTATGCGGGATTTCCCGCGGGAATCAGGGGCCGGGCGCCTCGTCCGGCTCCAGCGCGACGGTCGAGAGCGCCATCTTGGCCGAGCCTTGTGTCACCTGATTGCCATGCGAGAGATAGATCAGCACATGATTCTTCTCGTCATAGATCCGCTTCACCCGCAGCGACTTGAAGATCAGCGACCGCGAGGCCGAGAAGACGTCCTCGCCAGCCGGAGCACGCGCGATGTCGCCAATCGTGATCGGTCCCGTCCGCACGCATTCGATGGCCGAGTTCGACGGATCCTCGAACCAGTTCCCCTGTTTCAGGCGGTCAAGCATCGAGCGTTCGAAATAGGCCAGATGACAGGTCACGCCCTCAACCTCGGGATCGGCGATCGCCTCGACCAGAATGTCGTTGCCGACCCAGTCGACGCCCACCTTGCCGACGATCTCGGCGCGGGCCGGCATCGCGGCCAAAAGCAGCAGGGCAAGGGCGAGCCGCATGGAACCTCCACGGAAAGAACGGCTCCAGCATGGCGAGGACCGACCGGGCTTGCAACCCGGTCCGGGCTCAGGCCGGCAATGCCTCGCGGTGAATGGGCGCCCTGCCCTCCTCCGTCAGCAATTGCGGCTCCCCGCCGTCAAAGACCACGACGCTCAGCGGCCCGCCATAGGCGGCGCCGGTATCGATGGCGAGGCGGTTGCCGAAATGCGTCACCTGGTCGACCACGGTATGGCCATGGACGACAAGGATGCCGTGATCGGTCGCGTCGTCCAGAAAACCCTGCCGGATCCAGACCAGGTCATGCTCGGTCTGCTGCGACAGGTCGACATGCGGGCGGATGCCGGCATGGACGATCAGCGCCTCGGGAATCAGATGCCATAGCGGCAAGCCGTCCAGCCAGCGCAGATGCGCCTCGGGCACGGCGCGGATCGTGTCGGCCAGAATATCCGCGTGGTCGCGCGTGCCCCGCGTGACGCCATAGGAGGCAAGGGTCGGCCCCGCCCCCAGATTGGCATGATCCAGCCAGTGCCGCCCCGAGGCGAGGCCGGGATCGATCCAGTCCGGCTCATTGACAAAGCGCGGCAGGAAGCGGTCGTGATTGCCTTTCAGCACCGTCCAGGGCCGCCCCTCGGCCTGCCCGCGCATCAGATAATCGACGACGCCGCGCGAATCCGGCCCGCGGTCGATCAGGTCGCCGACATGGACCACCCGCCCGCCGCCGCCATGCGCCGCATCGTCACGGCCGATCCGCTCATGCACCGATCGCAGCAGGTCGAGCTGCCCGTGGATATCGCCGATGACATAGGTGCGCATCACGCCTCCGCAATGAAAAAGGCCCCGGAGCGGGTCCGGGGCCGGTCGTCAGGTCCTGATCAGACCTCGAAGTTGATCGGACGAACCTGCAGGAACTTGCCCGTCGCCCGCAGCGCCTCGATTACCTCAGGCTTCAGCTCCTCGTCCAGATAGAGGATCGCGATGGCGTCGTCCCCGGTCTGCGTCCGGCCAAGGGTGAAGTTCGCGATGTTCACGCCCAGATCGCCAAGGATCGTTCCCAGCGCGCCGATGACGCCCGGCACGTCCTTGTTGCGGGTGTAAAGCATGAACTCGCCGATCTCTGCATCGACATTGATGCCGCGGATCTGGATGAAGCGCGGCTTGCCGTCGCTGAAGACCGTCCCCGCGATCGAGCGTTCGCGCGTCTCCGTCACCACCGTGACCTTGATATAGCCGTCGAAGATCCCCGATTTGCCCTGCGTCGTGGTCGCGACCTGGACACCGCGCTCGGTCGCGATGACCGGGGCCGAGACCATGTTCACATCCGGGTTCGTCGCCTTCATGACACCCGCAATGACCGAGGCGTTCAGCGCCTTCAGGTTCATCTCGGATGCGACGCCGTCGTAAAGGACGTTGATCGCCTTGATCGGCTCGTCGGTCATCTGGCCGATGAAGGCGCCAAGATGCCCCGCCAGCTTGATCCACGGACCCATGACGGCCGCTTCCTCTGCCGTCACCGAAGGCATGTTCAGCGCGTTCTGCACCGCGCCGGTCAGCAGGTAATCCGACATCTGCTCGGCCACCTGCAGCGCGACATTCTCCTGCGCCTCATTGGTCGAGGCACCCAGATGCGGCGTCACGACGACATTGGGCAGATTGAACAGCGGGCTGTCGGTCGCAGGCTCGGTCGCGAACACATCCAGCGCCGCCCCGGCGACATGGCCCGACTTCAGCAGCTCGGCCAGCGCCTCCTCGTCGATCAGACCGCCACGCGCGGCATTGATGATGCGCACGCCCTTCTTGGTCTTGGCGAGGTTCTCGCGCGACAGGATGTTACGGGTCTTGTCGGTCAGCGGAACATGCAGGGTGATGAAATCGGCCTTGGCCAGCAGCTCGTCCAGCTCGACCTTCTTCACGCCCAGCTCCACCGCGCGCTCTTCCGACAGGAAGGGGTCATAGGCCAGGACCTTCATGCGCAGCCCCAGCGCCCGGTCGATCACGATCGAGCCGATATTCCCCGCGCCAATGATGCCCAGCGTCTTGTTGAAGACCTCGACGCCCATGAAGCGGTTCTTCTCCCACTTCCCGGCATGGGTCGAGGCGCTGGCCTCCGGCAATTGCCGCGCCACGGCGAACATCAGCGCGATGGCATGTTCGGCGGTGGTCACGCTGTTGCCGAAGGGCGTGTTCATGACGATCACGCCCTTTTTCGAGGCGGCGGGGATCTCGACATTGTCGACCCCGATCCCGGCGCGGCCAATGACCTTCAGGTTGGTGGCGTTCTCCAGCAGCTTCGCCGTCACCTTGGTGGCCGAACGGATGGCAAGGCCGTCATACTGGCCGATGATCTCGGCCAGCTTCTCCTTGTCCTTGCCGACATCCGGCAGATAGTCCACGTCGACGCCGCGATCGCGGAAGATCTGGACGGCGGTTTCCGAAAGCTTGTCCGAAACAAGAACCTTGGGCATCTCTCTATCCTCTGGATATGCTGGGGCCGCGCGGGTGCCTCCCCGGCCCCGCGCTTTGCCCTTCATCGTTTCACAAATACCCCGGGGGGTGCGGGGGGCAGCGCCCCCCGTTCAGATCAGGCCAGCGCGGCCTGCGCTTCGATCTCTGCGTTGAACGCATATTCGATCCACGGCATCAGCGCGGCCACGTCCGAGGTCTCGACGGTCGAACCGCACCAGATCCTCAGGCCCGCCGGCGCGTCACGATAGGCACCCGCGTCCAGCGCCACGCCGTCTTTTTCCAGACGCTTGGCGACGGCCTTGGCAAAAGCCGCCCCGTCCTTGATGCGCGGATCGGTGAATTTCAGGCAGACGCTCGTGGTCGAGGCCGTCGCGGGATCCTCGGCCAGATCGGCGATCCAGTCCTTGCCGGCGATGAAATCGCGGATCGCGCCAGCATTCGCGTTGGCGCGGGCTTCCAGCGCCTTGCGGCCGCCCAGCGATTGCGCCCATTTCAGCGCGACCAGATAATCCTCGACGCAGAGCATCGAGGGCGTGTTGATCGTCTCGCCCTTGAAGATCCCTTCGATCAGCTTGCCGCCCTTGGTCATGCGGAAGATCTTCGGCATCGGCCAGGCGGGGGTATAGCTCTCCAGACGCTCGACGGCGCGCGGGCTCAGGATCAGGACGCCATGCCCGCCCTCGCCGCCCAGCACCTTCTGCCAGCTGAAAGTCACCACATCCAGCTTGTCGAAGGGCAGGTCCATCGCAAACGCGGCCGAGGTCGCGTCGCAGATGGTCAGGCCCGCGCGATCCGCCGGGATCTTGTCGCCATTCGGCACGCGCACGCCCGAGGTGGTGCCGTTCCAGGTGAAGACGACGTCATTGTCGAAATCGACCTCGGCAAAATCGACGATCTGGCCATAGGGCGCCTTGCGGGTCACGGCGTCGAGCTTCAGCTGTTTCACCACATCGGTGACCCAGCCTTCGCCGAAGCTTTCCCAGGCCAGCATCTCGACCTTGCGCGGGCCAAGCAGCGACCACAGCGCCATTTCGACAGCGCCGGTATCCGAGGCAGGAACGATGCCGATGCGGTAATCGGCGGGAACGCCAAGGATCTCGCGGGTGAGGTCGATGGCCTCGGCAAGCTTCGACTTGCCGATCGCGGCACGATGCGAGCGGCCGAGCGGCGCGTCAGCAAGCATGTCCAGCGAGAAATTGGGGATCTTGGCACAGGGGCCAGACGAAAAGCGCGGATTTGCCGGCCGCGCAGCCGGAGCATTGATGCTCATATGTGTAGCCTTCCAGCTAGATAGCGCCGCGTTGGGGCGGCGTGTCCCGCTGACGGCGATATACCGCGCCCGGCCTTCAGGCAAGAAAAAATTTCGCGCCGTTCCGCCGGCCCCTTCCCTGCCGCCCCGATTGAAGCCGCGGGCGGTTTTGGCTAGTGCTGCGCCAAATCCCTCGCGCCCCGGAGATCCCATGTTCACCGTCACCATCCTCGCTGCGCCGGAACGCGCCGATCTCGCCGCCTCGCTGGTCGAGGAGCTGCGCAAGGATTGGGACGGCGGCCATGTCCTCTGGCTCAACCCCGGAATCGCCGCGGAATTTCCGGTCGAGGCCGTCCCCAGTGATTTCTGGAAGGCATGGGAAATCCTTCAACAGAAGGGCTTCGACCTCGCCATCCAGCCGACGCAAGGCCGGCGCAAGGCGGTGCTGCTGGCCGACATGGATTCGACCATGATCCAGCAGGAATGCATCGACGAACTCGCCGATGTCGCCGGCGTGGGCGAGCGCGTCGCCGCGATCACCGCCCGCGCCATGAACGGCGAGTTGAATTTCCACGAGGCCCTGACCGCCCGCGTCGCCCTGCTGGCCGGGCTTTCCGAATCGGCCATCGGCGAGGTGCTGGACAGCCGCATCACCCTTGCGCCCGGCGGCAAGGAACTCGTCGCGACCATGCGGGCGCAGGGGGCCTATACCGCGCTCGTCTCGGGCGGCTTCACGGTCTTTACCGGCCCGGTCGCCGCCGCCCTCGGCTTTGACGAGCATCGCGCGAATGAGCTTCTGGCCGATCAGGGCGTCCTCCTCGGCACGGTTGGCCTGCCGATCCTCGGCCGCGAGGCCAAGGTCGAGGCGCTCGAAGAAATCACCGCCGCCCGCGGCCTTACCCCCGCCGATGCGATCGCGGTCGGCGACGGGGCGAATGACCTCGGCATGTTGAAGCTCGCCGGCACCGGCGTCGCGCTTCACGCCAAGCCCGTCGTCGCGGCCGAGGTCGATCTCAGGATCAATCACGGCGACCTGACGGCCCTTCTCTACCTGCAGGGTTACGCCGCGGAAGAATTCGCGAACTGACACCCCCGCGTTCACGAACTTGCGAACTCGGCCCATCGGTGAGAGAAGCAGAGGATGAAAATCCGCTTCAAGGCCCTTTCCGTCCACCTGCTGACCGCCACCGGCGCGGTCCTGTCGATGCTGGCGCTGCTGGCGGCGGTGAATGCCGAATGGTCGCAGATGTTCTTCTGGCTCGTCGTGGCGCTGATCGTCGACGGCGTCGACGGCCCGCTGGCACGCCGCTATCAGGTGACGATCAACTGGCCGACCTATGACGGCGTGTTAATGGATCTGATCATCGACTATCTCACCTATGTCTTCATCCCGGCCTATGCGCTTTTCATGTCGGGCCTCCTGCCGGGCTGGACGGGCTGGATCGCGATCATCGCCATCACCTATGGCAGCGTGATCTATTTCGCCGATACGCGGATGAAGACAAAGGACAATTCCTTTGCCGGCTTCCCCGCCTGCTGGAACATGGTGGTGCTGGTCCTCTTCGCGTTGAAGCCGAATTTCTGGGTGATTCTCCTGATCGTGGTGGCGCTGACGCTGACCATGTTCACCAATGTGAAATTCATCCATCCGGTGCGGACTGGGCGCTGGCGCGCCATCTCGCTGCCGGTGACGGTTGGCTGGGTGGTTTTCGCGGTCTGGGCAGTCCTCGACGACTTCCACCCCGACAGCATCGCCCGCTGGGGCCTCCTCGTCACCTCGCTCTGGCTGATCGGCGCGGGCGCCGCACAGCAACTGACCGAGAAGCGGACTTGATTCCCCCGGCATTTGCGCGAAAACCTGCCTGACCGACCCGAAGAAGCAGATGGAGGCGGAATGCTTGGCAATTTCATGCGCGGTGCGGCGCTGGCAATACTGACGGCGACGCCGGTATTGGCGGCGCAGGATACGATCACGCTGGGCATGGTGCTTGAGCCGCCAAACCTCGACCCGACCGGCGGCACCGCCGCCGCCATAGACGAGATTGTCTATGCCAATGTCTTCGAGGGCCTGACCCGCATCGCGCCCGATGGCAGCACCGTGCCCGGCCTCGCCTCCAGCTGGGAGGCCGAGGACGGCGGCAAGGCCTATCTGTTCCACCTTCGCCCCGGCGTGACCTTCCATGACGGCAGCGCCTTCGACGCCGAGGACGTGATCTTCTCGCTCGACCGCGCCCGCGCGCCCGACAGCACCAATGCGCAAAAGGCGCTCTTCGAGGGCATCGAGACGGTCGAGGCGCCGGATCCCCTGACCGTGCGCGTCACGCTCAAGGCGCCCGATGGCGGCTTCCCCTTCAAGATGGCCTGGGGCGATGCGGTCATGGTCGACAAGGCCAATATCCCGGAAATCGCGACGAAACCCGTCGGAACCGGCCCCTTCCGTTTTGATGAATGGGTGCAGGGCGACCATATCCGGCTTGCCGCCTATGACGGCTACTGGGGGACGAAACCGGCGCTGAAAACCGCGACCTTCCGCTTCATCCCCGACCCGACCGCGGCCTTCGCGGCGATGATGGCGGGCGATCTCGACGCCTTCCCGATCTATCCCGCGCCCGAGACGCTGGCGCAGCTCGAGGCCGATCCCCGCTTCAAGGTTCTCGTCGGCACCACCGAGGGCGAGACCATCCTCGCCATGAACCACAAGAATCCCTCCCTCGCACTCCTCAAGGTCCGCGAGGCCATCGCCCATGCGATCAACCGCAAGGACATCATCGACGGCGCCATGTTCGGCTATGGCACGCCGATCGGCAGCCATTTCGCACCGCATAATCCCGATTACACCGACCTGACCGGACTCTCGGAATACGACCCCGAACGCGCAAAGGCCCTGCTGGCCGAGGCCGGCGTCAAGGATCTCACCCTGCGCCTCGCGCTCCCGCCCACGCCCTATGCCCGCCGCGGCGGCGAGATCGTGGCGGCAGAGCTGCGCGCCGTCGGGATCGAGACGCGGATCACCAATATGGAATGGGCCCAATGGCTCGAGCAGGTGTTCAAGAACGCCGATTACGATCTGACCATCATCAGCCATGTCGAGCCGATGGATATCGGCATCTACGGCCGCGACGGCTATTATTTCAACTACCAGAACCCGGCCTTCAACAAGGTGATGGGGCTTCTCGACGCCGAGACCGACCCGGCGGCGCGCTCGAAGCTCCTGAAACAGGCGCAGGAAATCCTCGCCAATACCTATGCCAATGTCTTCCTCTTCCAGCTCCCCAAGATCGGCGTGGCCAAGGCCCAGATCCAAGGCCTGTGGGAAAATGCCCCGATGCCCGCCAATGATCTCAGCCAGGTGCACTGGACCGAATAGCGCCCGCGTCTTCTTCGTTCCTCAAATACTCATGCGGCGCTGCCCCCGGGCGGCGCCCTTTCAGTTCTTCAGCACGATGCAGCGCCCACCAAAGCTGCGCAGCCGGGTGCAGAAGGCATGGGCCTCGGTCTTGGAGGAATAGCCGATCTGCGCCGTATAGACCTTGCGCGGGCCGCCCGAGATCTTGCGCCGCACATAGCTGACGCGCTTGCCGCCAAGGATCGGCCGCAGGGTCTTGTTCAGGCGCGACACCTGGGTCGTGACGCCGGACTGGCTCGGATGGGTGGCGACGATCACACCCCAGGGCCAGGGATGCTCGGGCGTGCGGAACTCGCGCAGCTTGCGGCTTGCCGCAAGATCGACGCAGGCGGCATAGAAAGGCCGCTCCTTGTCCAGCCGCAGGTCGGCGGTCTGCGCGGGGCTGTCGCGCCAGCTTACGGCGGTCAACCCGGTGATCGCCTGGACATAGTCCTGCGTCTCCCAGGGCAGGCCGCCATCCTGCGCGATGAAGCGCGCGGCGCGGTTCTCGCCACCATTATAGGCCACGGCGGCCAGGCCGACATTGCCGAACCCGTCGGTCAGCGACCGCAGATAGCGCGCCGAGGCCGCGATCGCCTTCGCGGGGTTGAAGGGGTCGTCAAGCCCGACCATCTCGGCCGTGCCGGGCATGAACTGGGCAATGCCCATCGCGCCGACCGGACTGACCGCCCCCGGCTCGAACAGGCTTTCCTTCCACAGCAACCGGGCGAAGAAATGCGGGTCGAGGTCGTTTTGCCCCGCCGCGCGCTCGATCACCGTGCAGACATCGGGAATGTAATTCGCCAGCGAGATGCAATAGAAGCCGTCATCCGTGCAGCGGCTCTTGGCCGAGAAGGCGCGGGGCGCGCTCAGGCCGTGGATCGCATCGACCGCCTCATAGGCCGAAGCGGGGCTGAGGACCAGCGCGGCAAGAAACCCAAGAACCAGACGACGCATCGGCGACTTACTTGCAAAGGATGGTGCGTCCGGGGAATAGCAATTCCGCCTCGACTTGGAAACCATCTAGGTAAGGGCCGGCGGTCCGTCGCCCGCGCAGTGTGGCTTGTCGGCCCGAACGAAGGAAAAGGCCCCGCCCTTCTGAGGGCGAGGCCGAAGCTTTACTGGGCGGCGGCGGTGGTCGCCGGAGTCCCCGCGGGCTCGAGATAGCCGTTCGGCAACTGGACCAGCGGACCTTCCAGCGCCTCGCTTTCGCCGCGCGAGCGGACCTTGACCCGCGTGCCGGTCGGGATCTCGCCAAAGAGGTCCATGATGTCCTGGTTGAACATACGGATACAGCCGGCCGAGGTCGCCTTGCCGATCGAGGACGGATCCATCGTGCCATGGATCCGATAAAGCGTGTCGCGCCCGCCCTGATAGAGGTAGAAGGCCCGCGAACCCAGCGGGTTGTCGATGCCGCCCGGCAGGCCATTGCGCAGCGGGCCGTAAAGGTCGGGCATGGTGCGCACCATGTTCGCGGTCGGCGTCCAGCTCGGCCAGGCCTGCTTGCGGTTGATCGAGGCCCCACCCTGGAAGTTCTTGCCGGCCTGACCCACGGCCACGCCATAGCGCATCGCCTCGCCCGGCGCGATCACGTGATAGAGAAAGCGCGCATAGGGATCGACGACGATCGTGCCCGGCGCTTCCGAGCCGTTATAGGCGACGCGCTGGCGGGTATTGCGGTCGGTCAGATAGGCCTTGCGGACGGCATGGATCTCGATCGGCTGGCCGTTCGGGCCACTGTCGGTGCGTGCGCCATAGACGCCACTCCCGACAGACGAGGTGGTGGAGGTCGGGGTCGTGGGTGCGCAGGCAGCAAGGCCAAGCCCCATCGCCAGCATCAGCGAGGCAAATCGCATCTGAGTTTCCCTTTGTAACGGCTGCGCGCAGGGGCCGCAGCCGAGGCAGCATTCAAGGCGTCAAGTCGCGGAATGCCACCGAGCAGGAGGGCGGCCGCGACTCGGCTGACTCCAGAAGTCTCCGCGCCGCCCGAATCCGTCAAGGGCAAGCCTCCGTGATCGGGCGAATCTGGCGCGGACTGTTGCCGAATGGCAGGGAATTTCGCGGCAATCGGCACTTTCTTGATTTCCCATGGAACCTTGCGGGCGACCGCTCGTTACTCCGCCGACCGCGCGAAGGCGCATACCTCCGCCGGTCGAACAGACAAGGGACCCGAAATGACCATCACAGCTCTTATCGTCACGTTGCTGATCGGCGCCATCGCCGGCTGGCTCGCCGGGCTGATCGTCAAGGGCCACGGACAGGATCTGCTGACCAATATCGTCGTCGGCATCGTCGGCGCGATCATCGCCAGCTTCCTGTTCCCGGCGCTCGGCCTTGGAATGAGCATAACGAGCCCGATCCTCGGCTCGATCATCTTCGCCACCATCGGCGCGGTGATCCTGCTGGTGATTTTGCGGCTGATCAGACGCGCTTGAGGGCGCCAGGCCTCCTCTCTCGCAGAGGAGGCCGACGAATAACCGCCGCGCCGGAATCTCCGGTTCGGGACGAGCCGAAATGACCTCGGGGGCATCGGACGGCGGGTCGCAAGGAAGGGCAATTTCTGCCCTTCCTTCCATATTTCCCGATCAGGCCTCGGCCGGGCGCAAGGCCCCGGCAGCCTTGGGCTTCGCCCCCCGGACATAGCGGGCATAGCCCAGATCGTCCGTCTCGATCTCGGGACGACGACCCGAGATGAGGTCGGCCAGCACCCTGCCCGAACCTGCCGACATCGTCCAGCCCAGCGTTCCATGCCCCGTGTTCAGATAGAGGTTCGGGATCGGCGTCGCCCCCACGATCGGCGTGCCATCCGGCGTCATCGGACGCAATCCGGTCCAGAACAGCGCCTTGTCGGGATCGCCCGCGCCGCCGAAAAGCTCGCCGACCGACTTGGCCAGCGTCGCGCGGCGGCGGTCGTTGAGGCTGAGGTCATAGCCCGCGATCTCGGCCAGGCCGCCCACGCGGATGCGGTCGCCAAGACGGGTGATCGCGACCTTGTAAGTCTCATCCATGACGGTCGAGACCGGGGCGCGGCCCTCGTCCTCGATCGGGATGGTCAGCGAATAGCCCTTGAGCGGATAGATCGGCAGCTTCAGCCCCAGATGCCGCACCAGTTTCGGCGAATGCGGTCCCAGCGCCAGCACATAGCGATCCGCGACCATCCGGCCCTGACTGGTGACGACGCCGCTGATCCGCCCGCCCTCGGCTTCGAGCGCCCGAATATCGACGCCCCAGCGGAAGGTCACGCCCAGCGCCTTCGCCATCTCGGCAAGGTTGCCGGTGAACTTGAAGCAATCGCCGGTCTGGTCGCCCGGCAGGCGCAGCCCGCCCACGATCCGGTCGGCCGAGGCGGCAAGCCCCGGTTCGGCCGCGACGCAGCCCGCACGGTCAAGCACCTCGAAGGGGACGCCATCGGCGCGCAGCACCTCGATATCCTTCGCCGCGCCGTCCATCTGCTCCTGCTTGCGGAAAACCTGCAGCGTGCCCTGCAACCGCTCGTCATAATGGATGCCGGTCTCGGCCCGCAGCTCGTCAAGGCAGTCGCGGCTGTATTCGGCGATGCGCACCATCCGGCTCTTGTTCACGGCATAGGCGGCGCTGGTGCAGTTCGCCAGCATCCGCGCCATCCAGCCCAGCCGCTGCATGTCGAGGCGGGGTTGCAGCACCAGCGGCGCATGGCGCTGGAACATCCATTTGATTGCCTTCAGCGGAATGCCGGGCGCGGCCCAGGGCGAGGAATAGCCGGGCGAGACCTCGCCCGCATTGGCGAAGCTCGTTTCCTGCGCCGGACCCTGCTGGCGGTCGATCACCGTGACCTCATGGCCGGCCTTGGCCAGATACCACGCTGAAGTGACGCCGATGACACCCGCACCCAGAACAATGATCTTCATCTATCCGCACCCTTTGAAAGAGATTGTCCGGCAGGATAGCGGCCTTTGCGGAAATGAAATCCCGATCTTCGCCGATCTTGAGGCGAATGAGGCAAATTTCTTCGTCAAATTTCAGATTATGAGATGGAATATTCGTTCATATCTCGATTATTGGAAAGATATATCCCTCCAGACCAAAGCAGCTGACGCGGAAATGACTCGTGCGGGAGTTGCCGCCCCCAGACAGCCTGCCTAAGCTGGCCGGCGAAGCACAGGTAGCAGTCCATGCCCCCAGAGAAACGCAAGAGCGCATTTGCCCCGTTCCGCCACGGCGACTTCCGCTTGCTCTGGTCGGCCACGCTGATCTCGAATTTCGGGGGGCTGGTCCAATCCGTCGGCGCGGCATGGATGATGACGCAGCTGACGGATTCTCCGACGCTGATCGCGCTGGTGCAGGCGTCGAACACCCTGCCGATCATGCTCTTCGCGCTGGCCTCGGGCGCGCTGGCCGACAATTTCGACCGGCGCACGCTGCTGCTTGGCGCGCAGGCCTTCATGGCCTCCGTCTCGCTGGTGCTGGCGGTGCTGACCTGGCAGGGTTGGATGACGCCGATGCTCCTGCTGTCGCTGACCTTCCTGATCGGCGTCGGGCAGGCGGTCTACAACCCGCCGTGGCAAGCGAGCATGGGCGATCTGGTCCCGCGTGAGGATCTGCCTGCCGCGGTGACGCTGAACTCGGTCGGGTTCAACCTGATGCGCAGCGTCGGACCGGCAGTGGGCGGGATCATCACCGCCGCCTTTGGCGCGGCCGCGGCCTTCGCGGTGAACGCGGCAAGCTATATCCCGCTCCTGGCCGCGCTGCTGCGCTGGCACCCGACCACGCCCGAGCGACTGACCGCGCGCGAGCCCTTCATCTCGGCCGTGGGGGCGGGGCTGCGCTATGTGGCGCTGTCGCCGAACCTGGTCCGCGTCCTGTCGCGGGGCGCGCTTTTCGGCTTTTCGGCCATCGCCATCCTTGCCCTCCTGCCGCTGGTCGCGAAATCCCACGCAGAGGGAGGGTCGCTGCTGTTCGGCCTGCTTCTGGGCTGCTACGGGCTGGGCGCGATCATCGGGGCGCTGGTGAACCCGCGTATCCGCTCGGTCCTGACCAATGAATATGTGGTGCGGCTGGCCTTTCTGGGCTTCGCGGGCGCATCCCTCGTCCTCGCGCTGACGGATCAGGTCTGGCTGCACGCAATCGCAATGCTGCCCGCCGGGGCAAGCTGGGTTCTGGCGCTGTCGCTGTTCAATGTCACGGTCCAGCTTTCGACGCCGCGCTGGGTGGTGGCGCGGGCGCTCGCGCTTTACCAGACCGCGACATTCGGCGGCATGGCGGTCGGGGCCTGGGTCTGGGGCGAGATCGCGTCGAATCAAAGCATCGACGCGGCGCTGATCTGCGCGGCGATCCCGCTGATCCTTGGCGCGCTGATCGGCCATTGGTTCCGCGCGCCCGAGTTCAGCAATCTCGACCTCGACCCGGTGAACAGCTTCCGCGAACCACAGCTGAAGCTGGACCTGCGCGGGCGGTCCGGGCCGATCATGGTGCTGATCGACTATCAGATAGATCAGGAGGACGTGCCCGAATTCCTGCGCCTGATGGCGCGGCGCCGCGACATCCGGCGGCGCGACGGGGCGCGGAACTGGGCCTTGCTGCGTGACCTCCAGCACCCCGAACAATGGTCTGAAAGCTATCACATCGCGACATGGGACGAATATGTCCGCCACAACCTGCGGCGGACGAAAGCCGATTTCGACAGCTATGAGGAGCTGCACAAGCTGCATCGCGGCGACGCCCCTCCGGTGGTTCATCGCATGATCGAGCGGCACAGCGTCGACGCAAGCGACGACCTGCCGCTGATCGGCAAGCTGGAACTGCCGCAATAAGCCGGCAAGCCGTTGCCGTGAAAGGCTTTACCGAATCCCGGCCGCCGTCTAGTTTTGCGCCATGCAGCGCTATGCCCTCCGTCGACTGATCATCCTGTGCCTCAGCCTCGCTGTGGCATCGGTGGTGATCTTTTCGGTGGTCGCACTGGTGCCGGGCGATCCTGCCAGCTTCATGCTGGGGACCGGCGCCCAGCCCGAGACGGTGGCGGCGCTGCGCCAGCAACTCGGCCTCGACCTGCCATGGCCGCTGCGCTACCTCGACTGGCTCGGCGGCGTGCTGACCGGCGATCTGGGGCAGAGCTTTACCTACAAGACGCCGGTTGCGGGCATGATCCTTGACCGGCTTCAGGTCTCGCTGCCGCTCGCGCTGATGGCGCTGGCGCTTTCGGTGGTGGTCGCGGTCCCGGTCGGCCTTTTCGCCGCGTCGCGACAGGGGCGCGCCGGCGACGGCATCACGATGGGCCTTACGCAGATCGGGATCTCGCTGCCGAATTTCTGGTTCGCCATGCTGCTTGTCCTGCTGTTCGCGGTCCGGCTGCGCGTCCTGCCGGCGGGCGGCTTTCCGGGCTGGTCCCATCCGCTGCTGGCGCTGAAATCGCTGCTGCTGCCTGCCGTCGCGCTGGCGCTGCCGCAGGCCGCGATCCTTGCGCGGGTACTGCGCTCGGCATTGGTCGAGACCATGGCGCAGGACTATATCCGCACCGCGCGGGCCAAGGGACTGACCCGCGGACAGGCGCTGCGCCGCCACGCGCTGCGCAATGCGCTGATCCCGGTCCTGACCATCCTCGGGATGCAATTCTCGTTCCTGCTCGCTGGCGCCATCATCATCGAGAACGTGTTCTACCTGCCCGGTCTCGGTCGCCTGATCTTTCAGGCGATCACCCAGCGCGACCTGATCGTCGTGCAAAGCGCGGTCCTGGTGCTGGTGGCGGCGGTCATTCTTGTCACCTTCCTCGTCGATCTGGGCTATGCGGCGGTCGACCCAAGGCTGCGGCGCAGATGAGGGTATCGCTGGTTCTGGGGGCCGTTCTGGCCGGGCTGGCCGCGATCGCGGCGGGCCTGTCGTTCTTCTGGACGCCGGGGGACGTGCTGCAACTCTCGGTGGCCGACAAGCTGCAACCGCCTTCGGCCGCGCATTGGCTGGGGACCGACCATCTCGGCCGCGACATGCTGTCGATGATCATGGTCGGCGCGCGCACCTCGATCGCGGTGGCGCTGGTCGCGGTGGGGATCGGCATGGGCCTTGGCGTGCCGCTGGGACTGGCGGCGGCGGCCAATCGCGATGGCTGGCTCGACGAGGTGATCATGCGCGGCAACGACCTGATCTTTGCCTTCCCCAGCCTCGTCATCGCCATCCTGATCACCGCCGCGCTGGGGCCATCGGCGCTGAACGCGATCATCGCTATCGGCATCTTCAACATCCCGGTCTTTGCGCGGGTGACGCGCGGCTCGGCTTTGCCGATCTGGACGCTCGACTATATCCGCGCGGCGCGGGTCTCGGGCAAGGGCGCGGCGCTGATCAACCTCCAGCATATCCTGCCCAATGTGGCGAGCGTGCTGATCGTTCAGGGAACGATCCAGTTCAGCCTTGGCATTCTGGCCGAGGCCGGGCTTTCCTATGTCGGGCTGGGCGCGCAGCCGCCGACGCCAAGCTGGGGGCGGATGCTGGCCGAGGCGCAGACGATGATCTCGCTTGCGCCGCATGTGGCGATCGTGCCGGGGCTTGCCATCGTGCTGACGGTCCTTGGCCTCAACCTGCTGGGCGACGGGCTGCGCGACGCGCTGGATCCCAGATTGCGCGGGTCGCGATGATCGAGGTCGCGGAACTAAACGTCACCCTTGGCAGCCTGCAATTGCTGCATGGCATCGACCTGCAACTCGAGCCGGGGCGCATCACCGCGCTGGTCGGCGAAAGCGGCTCCGGCAAGTCCCTGACCGCGCTGGCCATCATGGGCCTGCTGCCGCCCGAGATGCGGGTCGAGGGCCGGGTCGAGCTTGATGGCGACGACATCCTTGCCCTGCCCGAGCGCGAGCTTTGCCGCATCCGGGGCAAGCGCATCGGCATGATCTTTCAGGAGCCGATGACGGCGCTGAACCCCCTGATGACCATTGGCGATCAGGTGGCCGAGGTGCTGCGCCAGCACCAGCGCCTCCCCCGCGCAGTGGCATTGGAACGCGCGCGCGAACGGCTGGACCGTGTCGGCCTGTCCGAGGCGCGCTTTCCGCTGACGCTCTATCCGCATGAACTCTCGGGCGGGCAAAGGCAGCGGGTCGCCATCGCCCTCGCCATCGCTGAGCGGCCCGAGTTGCTGATCGCGGACGAGCCGACGACCGCGCTGGACGTCACCACGCAGGCCCAGATCTTCGATCTGCTGAAGGGGCTGGTCCGCGAGGAGGGCATGTCCCTCCTGCTGATCACCCATGACCTTGCCGTCGTGGCCGGGCTGGCCGATCGCGTCGCCGTCATGCAGCGCGGTGCCGTCGTCGAATATGCGCCGGCCGCGCAGATCTTTGCCGGCCCGCAGCACAGCTATACCCGCGAACTGCTTGCCGCTGCGCAGGCGCGGCCCCGCCTCGTCCTGACGCCGGCAAATCCGCCGCCGCTGCTGGAGGTCACGGATGTCGTGCGCACCTACCCCGCCCGCAGCCAGCGCGAGCGGGTGCGGGCCGTCGACGGCGTCAGCCTGACCATCCATGACCGCGAGGCGGTGGGACTGGTCGGGGAATCGGGCTGCGGGAAATCCACCCTGACCCGCGCCATCCTTGGCCTCGACCCGATCCAGGGCGGCAGGATCGCGCTGGACGGCCAGCAGATCCGCGCGGGCCAGCGGATGCCCCGCGCGCTGCGGGCGCGGATGCAGGTGGTGTTTCAGGATCCGTTCGGCAGCTTCGATCCGCGCTGGCGGGTCGAGAACCTTGTCGCCGAGCCCTTCCACCTGACCGGCCGCCCCGCCGACTGGCGTGAGCGCGTGGCCGAGTCGCTTTACGACGTCGGCATCACCGGCGACGCGATGCGCCGCTATGTCCATGAGTTTTCAGGCGGCCAGCGGCAAAGGATCGCGCTGGCCCGCGCCCTGATCATCCGGCCCAGCCTGATCATCCTGGACGAGGCGGTCAGCGCGCTCGATGTCCGGGTGCGGGCGCAGGTGCTTGAGCTTCTGGCCAGCCTGCGCGTGCGGCATGGCCTCGCCTATCTGTTCATCAGCCACGATCTGTCCGTGGTGCGTCAGGTCACGGACCGGGTGCTGATCATGCGCGACGGCAAGATCGTGGAATCCGGCCCGACCTCGCGCGTGCTGGAGGCGCCCGAGCATCCCTATACCCGGACGCTCCTCGACGCGACGCCGCGTCTGCCTCACGACTGCGACAAATCGGCGCGATCCTAGGCCCCGGCGCTTGCGGATCGGCCGACCGCTCATTACTTGCTGCATGCTTCGAAAGAAGGAAGGCAAGGAAGGAGTTTCGCGATGGGAATCGCGGTCAATCGCGCCATGATCGGTGATGAAGTCAGGCCAAAGCGGCGATCCGCCGCCGAGACGCTGATCTCGGCCTCGCGCGCCGCGCAGGAGGAGCTTGTCCAGCAGACAGGCGTTCCGGTGATTCCCGCCGTCGCCGAATCACCGATTCCCGTCCTTGCCCCGCGAAACCGCACGCCCGATCCCCGTCACGGCACGGGCCGGACGCCTCGCAAGGCCGGGTGACCGGCAGGACATTCGCCGCGACCGATCGAACGGCCGGCAGAGACGCATATATTACAAAAGATTTATCAAGGTTTTAAGACAGACGAGACTATTTCTGACCTCTGAAAGTAGACAGGCCCCGCTTGCCGCAGGGCCTGTCACTCCTCCCCGTGATGGCGGCCAAGCCTCCCCGAATGGCCGCCCAGGTATCTCGCTGCAGCACAGGCGCTCATCAGCTTTGCCTGTCTGCTGGTCATTTGTGCCCGACTAATTGACGCTATGTCAACTGGTCTACTTTCGCATACCGTCATTCGAGGGGTCTGCCTTGCAGTGCCCGCAACGATATTTCGGTCGCGTTGCGGGGAAAGATAGATAGTTGCGACTTTTGCAGCAAGTTCATTCTGCATCGCACTCCCCTCCCCTTGTCTGTCTTGACGCTTCGCCGCTTTCGGCGCAGGACGCCGAACAGGCCGCTTCAGCAGAAAAAGGAGAAGAAGATGACCCGCACCGTCTATCTGAATGGCGAGTACCTGCCCGAAGCCGAGGCCAAGGTGTCGATCTTTGACCGTGGTTTCGTGATGGCCGATGGCGTCTACGAGGTGACGAGCGTGCTGCAGGGCAAGCTTCTGGACTTTCCGGGCCATATGAAACGCCTCGCCCGCTCGCTCGCCGAGCTTGGCATGGGCAATCCGCTTTCGGACGAGGAATGGACCGCCGTTCACCGCAAGCTGGTCGAACTGAACGGGATCAACGAGGGGATGGTCTATCTGCAGGTCACGCGCGGCAATCCTGGCGACCGCGACTTTGCCTTCCCGCCGGCGGATACGCCCCAGACCGTGGTTCTGTTCACCCAGTCGAAGCCCGGCCTTGCCGCGAACCCGACCGCCAAGACCGGCATCAAGGTGATCTCGGTCCCCGATCTGCGCTGGTCGCGCCGGGACATCAAGACGGTGCAGCTTCTCTACCCCTCGCTCGCCAAGATGGAGGCGAAGAAGCGGGGTGCCGACGACGCATGGCTGGTCGAGGACGGCTTCGTGACCGAGGGCACCTCGAACAACACCTATATCGTCAAGGACGGGCGGATCATCACCCGCAACCTCTCGACCGACATCCTGCACGGGATCACCCGCGCCTCGCTGCTGCGCTATGCGGCAGAGGCGCAGATGCAGATCGAGGAACGCCCCTTCACCATCGAGGAGGCGCAGCAGGCGGATGAGGCGTTCTTCACCTCGGCCTCGGCCTTCGTGCTGCCGGTGGTCGAGATCGACGGCGCCAAGGTCGGAAACGGCACGCCCGGCCCGGTGGCGGCGCGCCTGCGGGAACTCTATCTGGAAGAATCCCTCAAATCCGCGCTCTGAGCGCGAAAACAGCGGACGCGCGGCGGTTTCCCGTCGCGCGCGCCATGCAGATCAGGTGGTTTGCTCGCGGACCAGATTGATGCCGCCAACGTCATCGACCTGAGTGGCCTTCAGGACGGCCAGCACCTCGCCATTCACGACAAGCTGCACGTCGTCACCTTCCTGCACCAGCTCATATTCTTCCTCGCCGGTATAATCCTCGGCAAGCGTCACGGTGATCCTGTCCGAGCTGCCATAGGTCACGACCGCCGCACCGCCGGCATCGCTGCGCAGTACGATCAGGTCGGACCCGTCGCCCGCATCCACGATGTCATTCGCGCCGGCATGGATCGTGTCATTCCCCTCGCCGCCCAGCAGCGTATCGGGCGCGTCGGGATCGGAGGCGTCGGGCGACAGGATCAGGTCGTCATCCTCCTCGCCGTCGATATAGACGGTGCCGCCATTGTCGATGATAGTATCGTCATCGTCGCCGCCGGTGATCGAATGATTGCCCGAATTGGTGATGATCGTATCGTCGCCATAGCCGCCGTCGATCGTGTCATTGCCCTCGTCGGCGCCGAGGTCATAGGCGCCGTAAAGGTCATCGTCATAGCCTAGATAGATTTCGTCATCGCCGGCATCGGCGGTCACGGTATCATCGCCATAGCCGGTCCAGACCAGATCATTGCCGCCCCCGGCCGAGACGAGGTCATTGCCGTCGAAGGACTGGAAGGCCTCGTCCTCGTCGGTTCCGACCAGCGTGTCGGCCTCGTCCGTGCCCTCGGTCAACTGGCGGCCGCCAAAGGGATCGTCCGGCGGCGGATCCAGGGATTCGTCGTCGTCATTGCTTGAAACGAGCGAGCCGATTCCGACAATGCCCAAGAGGCCCAACAACAGGAAAACGGTCTGATTCATCTGCTCACTCCAAGCTCGTCGGGCGGCAAGATAAACCGGGCACCTCCCTTCCGGCAACACGGCACGCGCGCAACTGACGCGGATGTGGCCTCATTGCCGCCCGTGCGCCCGGACCGCGCGTCCTGTTCAGTGGCCAAGGATCTGGCTCAGGAACAGCTTGGTCCGCTCGCTTTGCGGGTTGTTGAAGAACTCGTAAGGGGTGTTCTGCTCGACGATCTGGCCCTGATCCATGAAGATCACGCGATGCGCCACCGCCTGCGCGAAGCCCATCTCATGCGTGACGCAGAGCATGGTCATCCCGTCCTCGGCCAGTTCGATCATCGTATCCAGAACCTCCTTGATCATCTCGGGGTCAAGGGCGGAGGTCGGCTCGTCGAAAAGCATAATCCGGGGCCGCATGCAGAGCGAGCGGGCAATCGCCACGCGCTGCTGCTGTCCGCCGGAAAGCTGGCCGGGATATTTCAGCGCCTGCTCGGGGATCCTGACTTTTTCGAGGAAATGCATCGCCGTCTCCTCGGCCTGCTGCCGGGGCACCTTGCGGACCCAGATCGGGGCAAGGGTGCAATTCTCGAGGATGGTCAGATGCGGGAACAGGTTGAAATGCTGGAACACCATCCCGACCTCGGACCGCACCTTGTCGATGTTCTTGAGGTCGGTGGTCAGTTCGGTGCCGTCGACGACGATCTTGCCGGCCTGATGCTCCTCCAGCCGGTTGATGCAGCGGATCAGCGTCGACTTGCCCGAGCCGGAGGGGCCGGCAATGACGATCCGCTCTCCCTTCCTGACATTCAGGTCGATGTCGCGCAGCACGTGAAAGGTGCCATACCATTTGTTGAGCTTGGTGATCGAGATCGCGGTCTCGTCAAGCGGTGACCGGGTCTGTGTCTGGACTGCCATGATGACCTCTCAGCGATGGTCGCGCTTCAGGCGGCGCTCGAGATGCATCGAGTAGCGCGACATGCCGAAGCAGAGGATGAAGAAGATCGAGCCGACGAAGATATAGGGCTCCCAATAGGCGCCCTTCCATTC
>Ga0182745_1001356_pt1 | contig 23701 bp, 18 predicted proteins | sample eDN3rd30CKraftBY_FD_128523 | JGI IMG/M metagenome (GOLD analysis project Ga0182745, IMG submission 128523) | Enriched backyard soil microbial communities from Emeryville, California, USA - eDNA 3rd pass 30_C Kraft BY (version 2) (version 2) | ecosystem: Environmental > Terrestrial > Soil >... | reverse complement strand
GGCCTGCTGCCCTACATCGTGAAGTAAGGAGAGCAGCGTCATGGAAATCATCCTGCTCGAACGTATCGAGAAACTGGGCGGTATCGGCGACGTCGTCACCGTCAAGAACGGCTTTGCCCGCAACTTCCTGTTGCCCAACAACAAGGCGCTGCGCGCGAACGACGCGAATCGCAAGCTGTTCGAAGCCAACCGCGACAAGATCGAGGCCGATAACGCCGAACGTCGCACCGACGCCGAAGGCCGCGCCAAGGACATCGACGGCAAGCAGATCGTCCTGATCCGCCAGGCATCGAACACCGGCCAGCTTTACGGCTCGGTTTCGGTCCGCGACATCGTCGACGCGCTGGTCGAAGACGGCGTTGCCGGCGTGACCAAATCGATGGTCGAGCTCGAGCGTCCGATCAAGTCGCTCGGTCTCGTCGACGTCAAGGTCAAGCTGCACCCCGAAGTCGCCGTGACCGTCGGCGTCAACGTCGCGCGCTCGCCCGACGAAGCCGAAATGCAGAAGCAGGGCATCGACGTGATCCAGGCGATGTTCGAGGAAGAACAGGCCGAAGCCGTGGCTTCGGCGCTGGAGCCCGACAGCGAGGACGAGTTCGAAGACGTGGGCCCCGCTCCGTCGGAAATCGCCGCCGAGGAAACTCCGGCTGCGGACGAAGCCGAAGAGGCTTAATCCTCCCAAGCTTTTCGAAAGGGCCGCGTTCCTCCACGGGAACGCGGCCCTTTTCTTATGCCCGGCGCTTTCCTATGGCATCGGCGATGGCCGACACCCCCCTCCAGCGTCGTTTCGCCGCCGATGCGAGCCTGCTGCCGCACATGGCCGATCTGGCGAACGACCGCATCCTCGTCGCGCTGCTCGGCGAGGAGGACTATCGCGCGGCGAGCTTTCTCGACCAGCGGCTGCTGACCGAGCGGATCGGCCGCGAATGGGCGACGTGGGACGCGCTTCCCGATCTCGGGGCGGCGGCGGCGCCTCCTGATTTCATCTTCCACATCGGGCATGTCGGTTCGACCCTCGCCTCGCGGCTTCTCGCCGAGGCGAGCGGCGTCCTGCCGCTGCGCGAGCCGATGCTGCTGCGGATGCTGGCGCAGGTCGCGGAGCGGATCGACAGGCCCGAATCCTTATGGTCGCCCGATCTCTACTGCCGGCGGCTGGCGCAGGTGCGCGGCTGGCTCGGGCGCGGCTTCGTGCCCGGACAGCGCGCGATGGTGAAAGCGTCGAGCGTGATCACCGCAATCGCCGACGAGCTGACCGGCACCGACGCGCGCGCGCTGTTTCTCCATACGTCGCTGCCCCGTTATCTGGAAACGATCCTGGCGGGCGAAGCCTCGCTGGCCGAGACGCTGGCGCAGGCGCCCGCGCGCATGGCGCGGCTCGCGGCGCGGCTCCCCGGCTTTCCGCACGCCTTATGGCAATTGCCGCCGGTCACCCGCGTCGCGATGAGCTGGCTTTGCGAGATGGAGAGCGCGCAGCGCACCCTGCCCGCCGCCGACGCGCGTCACCAGTGGGTCGATTTCGAGGCGATGCTCGCCGACCCCGCGGCCGCGCTCGCCGCGCAATGCGCGCATTTCGGCCTCGCGGTGGATGCGGCGGCCATCGAGGCGGCGGTGAACGGCCCGATCATGCGTCAATATTCCAAAGCGCCCGAACATGGCTACAGCCCCGATCTGCGCCGCGAATTGCAAGCCGAGGCGGCGGCGAAGCATGGCGCGGCGATCGCCGAAGCCATCGAATGGGTTGAAGCGCTCGCCGGGCGCTATACACATCTCGCCGACCTGCCGATCCGCTAGGAAGACCCATGTTCAAGCTTGTTCCGCTTCTCAACGACCAAGGTATCCGCGCGCTGCGCGAGATCGCGGCGGGCGGCAAGTTCGTCGACGGGCGGATCAGCAATCCGCATTCAACGATCAAGAACAATCTGCAGCTTCACGACGCCGGCGCCTATGAACGCTCGTCGAAGATCCTCCTCGACGCGATGGTGCAGAATCCCGAGTTCATGGAATTCGCCTTTCCGGCGCGAATCGCGCCGCCGCTGCTGACGCGCTACACGCCCGGCATGCATTACGGGCTGCACCCCGATGCCGCCTATATTCCGCTGTCCGACGGCCAATTGCGCACCGACGTCAGCTGCACCGTCTTCATCAACGACCCGGCGGACTATGACGGCGGCGCGCTGCATATCCGCCTCGGCGATGCGGACCTTCGCTTCAAGGAAGCGCCCGGCGTGGCGATCGTCTATCCCTCGCACACGCTGCACGAGGTCGAGCCGGTGACGCGCGGCGAGCGGCTCGTCGCGATCACCTTCATCCAGAGCCTGATCCCCGACGTCGAGCGGCGGAACCTGATCTACGAACTGAACGAGGTCGCGGCGCTGGAGGGCAACAAGATGGAGCCCGAAAATTACACCCGGCTGCAAGCGGTACAATATCAGCTGCTGCGGATGTGGCGGCGCTAGGGCGCGCGCGCTCAATACCCCATCAGGCTCAGCACTTCCTTGCGGCTGCGCTCGTCGTCGAGGAAGCAGCCGAGCAGGCGGCTCGTCACCATGCCGACGCCGGGGGTGCGGACGCCGCGGCCGGTCATGCAGCCGTGCTGTGCGTCGATCACCACCGCGACCCCCTGCGGGTGCAGATTGTCCCAGATGCATTTGGCGACCTCTGCGGTCAGCCGCTCCTGCACCTGCAGCCGCCGCGCGAAACCGTTGAGCACGCGCGCGAGCTTCGAGATGCCGACGACGCGGTCGCGCGGCAAATAGGCGATCGACGCCTTGCCGGTGATCGGCGCCATATGATGTTCGCAATGCGACTGGAACGGAATGTCGCGCAACAGCACGATCTCGTCATAGCCGCCAACCTCCTCGAAGGTGCGCGACAGATGGACCGCGGGGTCGTCCTCATAGCCCTGGCAATATTCGAGCCACGCGCGCGCCACCCGCCGCGGCGTGTCGATCAGCCCCTCGCGCGCGGGATCATCACCCGCCCATTCGATCAGCGTCCGGACCGCGTCGAGCACATGACCGGGCACGACCGGTTTGCCGTCCGGGCCCAGTTCCACTTTTGTCATCACCCCGTCCTTACTGTTGCATCGATGCCGCACATTTCGCCATGAAATGGGCGATGCGCAACCCCGCGAGACCAAGAAATTCCTGCGCCGGGCCAAGTTTACGTTGCGGAATCTGTGCTTTTCCAGCTTTGGGACTCGCTTGAATTTCCGCGCATTTTCGGCGCGAACAAGTGGCTTGACGCTTTCGTCAACTCGGCGCACCTTCATGGTCATTACAGAGTTCGCTCAAGCGAACCGTAATCCGGAGAGCCCGGCGTAGTCCCCGACGCCGGTGGGAGAGGACGATGACCAGCACAGCTGGCAAGCGGGATATGCCGAGGCACCAGACCGATCCGGTCCGGCACCCTTTGCCACGTCGGGTCACCATCCCTCCCCTTTAAGCACAATTCGAGTTGGGCGGCCCGCGACGCGGGTTCGAAAAAGGGAGGATGTAAATGAAGTTCAAGGGACTGATGGGTTCGTCGATTCTGGCGATGGCGGTGGCGACACCGGCCTATGCGCAGGATAGCGGCGGCTCCACCACCGACGCCTTCGGCGGCGAGATCGTCGTCACCGCGCAGCGCCAATCCGAACGTCTGCAGGACGTGCCGATCGCGGTCAGCGCCTTCTCGAGCGAAGCGCTCGAAGCGCAGCAGATCAAGACGCCGTCCGACCTGCAGCTGACCCTGCCGAACGTCACCTTCACCAAGACCAACTTCACCGGCGCCAGCTTCACCATCCGCGGCATCGGCGACCTTTGCGTCGGCACGACCTGCGACAGCGCGACCGCGATCCATCTGAACGGCGATCCGCTGTTTTCGACCCGCCTGTTCGAAACCGAATTCTTCGACCTCGAACGCGTCGAAGTGCTGCGCGGCCCGCAGGGCACGCTGTTCGGCCGCAACGCGACCTCGGGCGTGGTCAACGTCATCACCGCGAAGCCGAAGCTGGGTCAGTTCGAAGCCGCGGTCGAAGGCGAATATGGCAATTATGATTCGCTCAAGGGCAAGGCGATGGTCAACATCCCCCTTGGCGACACCGCGGCCTTCCGCATCGCGGGCATCTATCTGAACCGCGACGGCTATACGAAGAACACCTTCCTCAACACCCGCATCGACGATCGCGACCTTTATTCGGTCCGCGGATCGTTCCGCTGGGAGCCGACGCCGGATACGACGATCGACTTGATGGGTTCCTATTTCCACGAACGGGACCAGCGCACCCGCATCCAGAAACAGCTTTGCCAGCGCGACCCGACCGGCATCCTCGGCTGCCTGAATTCGCGGCTCGACAATTCGCCGTTCAACGGCAACGCGACCTTCACCGCCGCGCTGACGTCGAAGGAATTCCTGGCCACACAGGGCATTCCGGCGATTTTCGCGCTGGGCAGTCTCTATGGCGAGGACATTTACGCCAACACGACGGTTCCCAGCGATTCACGCACGGTGAATACGGCCTACACGCCGAGCTATTTCACCAGCGAATTGATCCTGCAGGGCCAGATCGAACATAATTTCGGCCCCGTCTCGCTGCAGGTCTCGGGCCAGTATCAGAAGGTCAAGCTGGAAGCCCAGCAGGACTATAACAGCAATGTCGGCGACCGGTCGCTCTATGCGAGCGCTCTCGGCTATCTGCAAGCTGGCGCCGATGGTGATCTTGACGGCCTGATTCCGGGCATTTCCACCTATCTGGCACCCGTTGCGGCCGCCCTCATCCCGAACGGCCCCGACGGCCCGCTCTGCACCTCGCTGTCGGATGACACCGGGCTCGGCAGCTTCGGCGGCAACAGCATCTGTTCCAACCAATCGCTCCAGTTCGACCGGTCGAACCAGTATAACAGCAGCTGGTCGACCGAAGCGATCCTGACGAGCGACTTCGACGGACCGTTCAACTTCCTGGTCGGCGGCATCTACGCCAATTATCATCTGACCGAGAACAGCTATTATGTGAACGCTTTCTCGATCGATTATCTGGCGGGCCTGCTGGGCGCATTCAAATCCTATGGTGCCGGCCTGCCGCCGTCGTTCCTCGGCACGCCCTTCTATCGCAACAATACCGACGATCTGAAGATCAAATCCTATGGCCTGTTCGGCGAAGCCTATTTCGAGGCAAGCGACCGCCTGAAACTGACCCTTGGCATCCGATATAATAATGACCGCAAGACAGTGGCGGCACGGACGTCGCTCGCAAGCTTCCTCGTGCCCTTCGGTCAGACCGGATCGGCCTTCGATTCGCCGTTCGGCGCGGGCTATGACGCCGACCCGGCTACCAATCCGGTCATCGCGGGCGACGATACCCCCACCTGCGCCGAAGTGTCGCCGCTCGGGGCGGTCGGCTCGGTTCCGGGATGCGAGGCTTTCCAGGTCCGGTCGGTGAAGTTCGGCAAGTGGACGGGCCGCGCCGTGGTCGATTTCAAGCTCACCGAAGACAATCTGCTCTATGCGTCCTATTCGCGCGGCTATAAGTCGGGCGGCATCAACCCGCCGCTGTCGCCGGTCTTTACGGTGCCCGAATCCTTCGCGCCCGAGCAGGTCGATGCCTTTGAAATCGGCTCGAAGAACACCTTCGCCAACGGCAAGCTGCAGCTGAACCTCACCGGCTTCTATTATAAGTACAAGGATTTGCAGCTCAGCAAGATCGTCGCCCGCACCGCGGTCAACGACAATGTCGATGCCGACATCTACGGCTTCGAGGTCGAGGGCATGGTCCGGCCCGACCCCGACTGGGTGATCAACCTTGGCTTCAGCTATCTGCACACCAAGGTGTCGAGCGACAAGTTCACCAGCGATCCGCGCGATTTCGGCGGCGGACGGTCGGACGCGGTGATCATCAAGGACATCACCAACGGCGCGAACTGCGCGGTTGCTTCGGCATCCGGCAGCGCCGCTGGCGTCAACACCTTCGTGAACACGGTGAACACCGTCATCAACGCAGGTCTCGTCCCTGGCCTGAAAGGCGGCGCGGGCCTGCAAGGGACGACGGCCTTTCCGGCGGATGGCGGCATCGCTTCGACCGGCGCCTACGGGATTTGTGGCGTCCTCGAAGCGGCTGCGGCCGGCGCCTTCAAGGCCGGCGGCCTCGATCCGGCGGCGTTTGGCGGCATCGAATATTATTCGGCCGGCATTCCCGTCAACCTCAAGGGCAACAAGCTGCCGCAAGCACCGAACTACAAGTTCAGCGCTGGCGTCCAGTACACGGCGCATCTGGGTGACATGACCCTCGTCCCGCGCTTCGACCTTGCCTATACCGGCGACAGCTATGGCAGCATCTTCAACGGCAACGTCAACCGGATCAAGGGCTATGCCCAGGTCAACGCCCAGCTGCAGCTCAATGGCGCCGACGACAAATGGTTCGTCAAAGGGTTCATCCAGAACCTGTTCAATTCGAGCAGCGTCACCGGCGAGTACATCACCGACCAGTCGTCGGGTAACTACACCAACATCTTCACGCTCGAACCGCGCCGCTATGGCATCGCGGCCGGGATGAAGTTCTAACACCACCGGCGGCAGCGCCAAAAAAGGCCCCGGTCTCTCCATCGAGAGGCCGGGGCCTTTTCTTGTCCGCTGGGACCGGGCGGGACGGCAGACCGCCCCGCTCCCCCCATCAGAATTTGAAGCGGCCGGTCACACCATAGGTGCGCGGCTGGCTGGGATAGCCCGACACGCTGCCCGACTGAGCGACCGCGTTGAACACCGTCGTCAGATATTGCGCGTTGGTGAGGTTGCGGCCCCACACGCCGAGTTCGAACCCGTTGGTCAGCGCAACGGTGAACGACGCGTTGAGCTGGTTCACCTCGCGCTTCAGATTCTGCGCCACCGTCGCCGGAAGGCCGAGCAGGCCGTCGACGATCTGGGTCGGGCTTTCATACTGATAATCGACGTGCATGATCGCCTTGGTCCCACCCGCGAATTCGTGGGTGTAGGTGCCGCCCATCGAAACCGACAGGTCGGGGATGCCCGCGGGCTTCAGGCCCGACAGGTCGCCGAACGCCGACGCGACGAAGCTGTCGTATTTCGGATCGAGCCAGGTCACCGCCAGGTTCAGGTTCAGACCCCGCACCGGCCGCACCGACCCGTCGAACTCGAGGCCCCAGGTCGACTGCTTGCCCGCATTGGCGAGCGCGAAGCCGGTGCCGGTGAAGACGTTCGACTGGAAGCCCTTGATCGACTGCTTGAACACCGCAAGGTTCAGCGAGGCGACCGACCACTGTGCCTTCAGCCCGGCCTCATAGACCGACGATTCTTCCGGCGCCGCGAAGCGTGTGCCCGACACGAGGTTCGGCGTGCCGAGACCACCCGAAATGATCGCCGGCAAATCGCTGGCAAGCGGACGGCTGTCGCGCGACAGGTTGACCGAGCTCGCCTTGAAGCCGGTCGCATAGGTCGCATAGACGTTGAGCGTATCGGTCACCTTATAGGCGAGGCGCGCGCTGTAGCTGAAGTCGCCGTCGTTGGTCCGGCCCGGCTCGACGCTGTTCGGAACGTCGAGGAAGGGCGGCAGGAACTGGAATGCCTTCAGCGGATTGAGCGGGTTCGCCGCCGGGTTGTTCTGGTTGGCGTTCGCGATGGCCTGGAACTGCGCGAAGGTCGCCGCGGTTGCCGGGTTGGTCGCAAATGCCAGAACGGCCGCCGGATCGTTCGGATTGACACCCGCCTGCTGCAGCGCGCCGCCGAGTATCAACTGGTTGCGGAACGGCGCATAGGCCGGAGCATCGAGGTTGATACCCGAGAAGACGTCAGTGCTCGTCACGTCGGTCGAGAAACGCTTCTTGTCCTTGGTGTAGTTGCCGCCAAGGGTCAGCGTCAGGCGATCGGTGATCTCGAAATCGAGCGTACCGAAGATCGACCAGGCGGTGTTCTTCATGCGATAATATTCGTCCATGCCGTCACCCGCATGGAAGAAGGAGCCGCTCGGCGCACCGAGCGCGGCTTCGAGCACTGGAACGCTCAACGCGCCGCCGCTCGCCGCCTGGATCAGCGCATTGCCATAGGCGCGGAAGTCGTCGCCGAAATAGATCTGGCTGTGCTGTTTGATCTTCTCGTTGAAATAATAGCCGCCGATCAGGAAGTTGATCGGACCGTCGAAATCCGACGCCAGACGCAGTTCCTGCGTGAAGGTGTTGATCGCGGTATCGTCCGACTTCTGCCCGATCAGGTCGGCGCTGGTGAAGTCCGAATCCTGGTTGGTGTCGGCGCGAACCTGGCGATAGGCGGTGATCGAGGTCAGCGCCATATTGCCGAGATCATAGTCGATCTGACCCGAGCCACCGTAATTCTTGATCACGTTCGACGACAGGAAATTGTTGTAGACGCGGTAGGAGAAGGGATTTTCCGCATCGACGCTGGTGCCGCCTGCCAGAAAGTCGGTGATCGGCACGGTCGGGCCGGCGATGACGTTGCCGGCGATGCAGCAATTCTCGTCGATCTTGTCATAGTCGCCGATCAGGCGGATCGACAGCGCGTCGGTCGGCTCGAACAGCAACTGGCCGCGCACGCCCCAGCGGTTGCGGTCGTTGACGTCGGTGTCGAGGTTCAGGTCGCGGGCATAGCCGTCGCGACGGTTGAAATTGGCGCCGAGCGAGAAAGCAATGGTGTCGCTGATCGGGCCGGTGATGTCGCCCTTAAGGACGATGGCGTCATAATTGCCGTAGCTCGCCTCGACCGAGCCGCCGAACGTATATTGCGGCTTTTGCGTGACGATGCTGATGACGCCCGCCGACGCGTTCTTGCCAAACAGCGTCGACTGCGGACCGCGCAGCACCTCGATACGCTCGACATTCGGCAGGTCGCCGATCTGGGCGGCCGAGCGCGAGCGATAGACGCCGTCGATGAAGACGCCGACCGACGGTTCGATGCCGGGGTTGTTCGCGCCGTTGCCGAAACCACGGATGATGAAGTTGGTGTTCGCGCTCGACTGGAGCTGCGAGACGCGCAGGCTCGGCACCGCCGACTGCAGGTCGATGAGGTCGCGGATCTGCGCGTTCTGGATGTCGGCGGCCGAGGTCACCGAAACCGCGATCGGCGTGTCCTGCAACGTCTGCGAGCGCTTCGACGCGGTGACGATGATGTCGTTGCCATAGTCGGTCGTGCCCGAGGTCGCGGCGGCCGCATCGTCGGCGGGGCCCTCCTGGGCAAAGGCGAAAGCGGGGGTGGCGGCGCACAGCATGGTGGCGCCCAACAAGATGTTGCGCAAAGTCATGGTGTCTCTCTCCAGACCATCGGAGCGCGGCCCGTCGGGGCCTGTGGAGGGGGAGATGCTCCGGCGGTGACGGTGGCTGTAAGGCTCCGCCGCGCCGCGTCAACGCACAGGACCGGAACAGGCCCATTTTGCGGGCATTCGTGACTTAAAAGCAACAGTTTACGCTACGGCGAAGCGCACCGGCCCCATCGGCGCGCAGGTTCGGTGGAGCGGCTGCGGCAACGAATGACAGCCCCACGACAGAAGGTCATGCATCCCAAATGCGTCCGGCGCGTTGATAGGGCATGGCGACCGTCCCCGAAGCCACACCGCAGGAGCGGCTGCTGCGCTATAACAATGGCGCGGTGCTGCTGCACTGGTTGACGGCGCTGATCGTGGTCGCGCAGGTCATCGTCGGTTTCACCTTTGCCGGAATGGAACGCGGCGCAGCGCGCGGCGACCTTTTCACCGTCCACAAGACGATCGGCGCGACGATCTTGATCCTCGCGCTCGTGCGGCTCGGCTGGCGCCTTGCCCACCCGCCGCCGCCCTTCCCGACCGAATTGCCGCGCTGGGAACGCATCGCGAGCGTCTGGACGCATCGGGCTTTCTATGTCCTGCTCATTCTGCTTCCGCTGACCGGGCTGATGGCAGTGTCGGGGGGCGCGAGCGCCGAGAGCAAGACCAGCACCGCGCTGCTCGGCGGCATTCCCTTGCCGCTAATCCCCGGCGTGTCAGACGATGCCGGGGAAGCGATCGGCAGCATCCACGAATTGCTCGTGTTCGTGACGCTGGCGCTTCTCGTGCTGCACGTCGCGGCGGCGCTCAAGCATCAGATCGAACGCCAGCGCGCCGCCGGGCGGATGCCGCCTTTCCGCGCGCCCGGTGAAGATCCACACCCCTCTCCCTGATTTTCTTCGACCCTTTCCTTACTCGATACGGAAGGCCATGCGATGAATCGGTTCCGTCAGTATTTCCCCGCCCCGCTTACGGCGCTGGTCGCGGGCCTGATCGTCGCGGCGATCGGGCTTGTCCTGCTCATCGGCGGCCTCTGGCTCGCGGCGCTCGGCGGGTCGGCCTATTATCTGGTGACCGGCGCGGCAATGATTGTATCGGGCCTGCTGCTGATGCGCGGGCGGCGGCTCGGCGGCTGGCTCTATGCCGCCATCGTCTTCTTCACCTTGATCTGGGCGTTGTGGGAAGTCGGGGGCAATGGCTGGGCGCTCGTCCCGCGTGTCGTCGCGCCGGTCGTGCTGCTGGTGCTGGTCATCTTCGCGATGGCGTCGCTGACCGACCGGCCGCGCCGCTGGCGGCTGGCGCTGGCGAGCAGCGCGATCGTCGTCCTGCTGTTCGCGGCGGGCGGTGCGATGCTCGGCTGGCTCAACCATGCGGGCCCCGAACGGCCCCTGCCCGGCCAGCGCTGGGCCATGGCCGATCCCGCGCTGATGCAGAGCGGCGCCGACTGGCCGGCCTATGGCGGCAGCTATAACGCCCGGCGCTATTCGCCGCTGGCCCAGATCACGCCGGCGAACGTCGGCAAGCTCAAACGCGCCTGGATGATCCACACCGGCGACCTGCCGTCGTCGAAGCAGGTGCGCGGCACCTATGGCGCCGAAAACACGCCGCTGAAGGTCGGCGACAGCCTCTATGTCTGCACGCCGAAGAATATCGTCCTGTCACTCGATCCCGTCACCGGAAAGCAGCGCTGGCGGTTCGATCCCAGGATTTCAGACGACGCCATCCCCTATACCGCCGCCTGCCGCGGGGTGAGCTACTATGCCGTGCCCGATGCGGCCGCCGATCAGGCGTGCGCGCGGCGTATCATCTTCGGCACGCTCGACGCGCGCCTCTTCGCGCTCGACGCCGCGACCGGTCGCCCGTGCCAGGATTTCGGCGCCAATGGACAGGTCGATACCAAGATCGGCATGGGCAGCACCCCGCCGGGCTATGTCTCGATCAACTCGCCGCCGACGATCGTGCGCGGGGTCGTCGTCACCGGGCACCAGGTGCTCGACGGGCAGGACCGCTGGGCGCCGTCAGGGGTGATCCGCGGCTTCGACGCCGTCACCGGCAAGCTCAAATGGGCGTGGGACATGATGCATCCCGACTGGACCGGCTATCCCCCACCGGGACAGACATGGGCGCGCGGTACGCCGAACATGTGGACGATCGCCTCGGGCGACGAGCAGCTCGGCCTCGTCTACCTGCCGATGGGCAATGCCGCAGCCGACTATTATTCGAGCCTGCGCCGCCCGGCCGAGAACGACTATGCGACCTCGCTCGTCGCGCTCGACGTGACGACGGGCAAGCCGCGCTGGCGCTTTCAGGCGGTGAAGAAGGACGTCTGGGATTACGACTTCGGCGCGCAGGCGACGCTGATCGACTATCCGGGCGCGGGCGGGTCGATCCCCGCGCTGGTGCTGCCGTCGAAGCAGGGCGACATCTATATCCTCGACCGCCGCACCGGCCAGCCGCTGACCCCGGTCGGCACGATCAAGGCGCCGGGCGGCGGGGTCGAGCCCGCCGAGCGGTCGCCGACGCAGATCGTGTCGCTGTGGCACACGCTCCGCAAGCCCGCCCTCACCGAGCGCGACATGTGGGGGATGTCGCCGATCGACCAGATGATCTGCCGCATCCAGTTCCGCAAGGCGAGCTACAAGGGCTTCTTCACCCCGCCGACCAGCGACGGTCGCTCGATCGAATATCCGGGCTATAACGGCGGCACCGACTGGGGCGGCGTCGCGGTCGATCCGGTGCGCGGCGTGATCGTCGCCAATTACAACGACATGCCCAACTATGTCCGCCTCGTCCCCCGCGCCGAAGCGAACAAGAAAGGCTGGGCGCCGCGCGATCAGGCGCGCGGCAACATCGGCGGAGCCGAAGGCGCGGGCGATCCGCAGGCGCACACCCCCTATGCCATCGACGTCAACGCGGGCTGGCGCCTGCCCTTCACCGGGATGCTGTGCAAGCAGCCGCCCTATGGCGGTATCCGCGCGATCGACATCGCGACGGGCAAGACGATCTGGGACCGCCCGCTCGGCACCGCGCGCACCAACGGGCCGTTCGGTATCCCCTCGATGCTGCCGATCACGATCGGGACGCCGAACAACGGCGGGTCGGTGGTCACGGCGGGCGGGCTGATCTTCATCGCCGCGGCGACCGACAATCTGATCCGCGCGATCGACCTTCGCACCGGCAAGACGGTCTGGTCCGACGTGCTGCCCGCGGGCGGACAGGCGACCCCGATGACCTATGAGGCGAACGGCAAGCAATATGTCGTCCTCTATGCCGGCGGCCATCACTTCATGGAGACGCCGATCGGCGACGAGGTCGTCGCCTACGCGCTGCCGTGACGCGCCTTATCCCTTCAGCAGTTCCAGCGTGCGCTCGCGCATCGCGAATTTCTGCACCTTGCCGGTCACTGTCATCGGAAAACCGTCGACGAAGAGGATGTGGCGCGGAATCTTGAAATGCGCGATGCGGCCCTGGCAATAGGCACGCACGGCATCCTCATTCATCGCCGCGCCTTCGCGCAACAGGATCCAGACGCACAATTCTTCGCCATATTTGCGGTCGGGAATGCCGACGCCCTGAACGTCGAGAATGTCGGGATGGGTGAGAAGATATTCCTCGACCTCGCGCGGATAGATATTCTCGCCGCCGCGGATCACCATGTCCTTGATGCGCCCAACGATCCGGCAATAGCCCGCCTCGTCGATGGTCGCGAGGTCGCCGGTGTGCATCCAGCCCTCGGCGTCGATGGCTTCGGCGGTTCGCTCCGCGTCATCCCAATAACCGAGCATCACCGAATAGCCGCGCGTGCAAAGCTCGCCGGTCTGTCCGCGCGGCACGGCCTCGCCCGCAAGGTCGATCAGCTTGACCTCGAGGTGCGGCTGGACGCGCCCGACGGTCGATACGCGAAGGTCGAGCGGATCGCCCGGATCGCTCTGGAAACTGACGGGACTGGTTTCGGTCATGCCATAAGCGATGGTGACCTCTTCCATATGCATCCGGTCGATCACCTCGCGCATCACCGCCATCGGGCACGGCGACCCCGCCATGATCCCGGTGCGCAGCGACGACAGGTCGAACCGGTCGAAATCGGGATGGTTCAGCGCCGCGATGAACATCGTCGGCACGCCGTAGAGCGCGGTGCAGCGCTCGGCCTCGACGGTTTCGAGCACCGCATGCGGATGGAAGGCCTCGGCCGGATAGACGATCGTCGCGCCGTGGACGACGCAGGCGAGGTTGCCCATCACCATGCCGAAACAATGATAGAGCGGCACCGGGATGCACAGCCGGTCGGCGGCGGACAGCCCGATCCGCGCGCCGACGAACGCCCCGTTGTTCAGGATATTGCGGTGCGACAGCGTCGCGCCCTTCGGGAAACCGGTGGTGCCGCTGGTGAACTGGATATTGACCGGCCTGTCAGGATCGATCGCGATATCGGCAAGCGCGCCGGTGGCGTCGCTGGCGAGCGCCGCGAACGGCAAACAACCGGCGTGGAATTCGTCGCCGAGCACCACGACGAGCCGCAGGTCGGGGAGGCGCGCGGCGCTCAGTTGGCCCGGCGCCGCCGTCGCCAGTTCGGGCGCGAGTTCGCCGAGCATCGCCACATAATCGCTGCTCTTGTGCGACGGCGCGAAGATCAACGCGGCGCAGCCGACCTTGTTCAGCGCATAGTCGAGTTCGGCGACGCGATAGGCGGGGTTGATGTTGACGAGGATCAGCCCGGCCTTGGCGGTCGCGAACTGGACGATCGCCCATTCGGCGCAATTGGGCGCCCATATGCCGACGCGGTCGCCCGGCTTCAGCCCGCGTTCGAGCAGCCCCGCCGCGACCGCATCGACCCGTGCCTTGAGCGCGCGCCACGTCCAGCGCACGCCCTGGTGCCGGACGACCAGCGCCTCGCCCTCGGGATCGCGAAGCACGGCCCGGTCGAAACAATCGCCGATCGTCCTATCGATGAGCGGCGGAGTGTTCTCGCCGCGAACGAAGCTGTCGGTCATGCGTCCGCTTTCCCGAACTCTGCATCGCGCAATTCCTTGCGCCGGATCTTGCCGCTGACCGTCTTGGGCAGGCTATCGACGAATTCGATGCGGCGCGGATATTTATAGGGCGCCGTCGTCCGCTTCACATGATCCTGCAACGCCGTGACGAGCGCGTCGGACGGGTGGTGGCCCGCCGCGAGGACGACGAAGGCCTTCACCACCTCGCCGCGCGTCGGGTCGGGGCTGGCGACGACGGCGCTTTCGGCGACCGCTTCATGCTCGAACAACACGCTCTCGACCTCGAACGGCCCGATGCGATAGCCCGAGGAGAGGATGACGTCGTCGGCGCGGCCGACGAACCAGAAATAGCCGTCGGCATCGACCGTCGCGCGGTCGCCGGTCAGATACCAGCCGTCCCTGAACACGCTCGCGGTGCGGTCCGCGTCGCCGCGATAGCCGAGGAACAGGCCCGGCGGGCGGCGTTCGCCGACGCGCAGCGCGATGTCGCCCTCCTCGCCCGGCGGCAGGATCTCGCCATCGTGGCCGATCACCGCCAGATCGATCCCGGGAGTCGGGCGCCCCATCGCGCCCTGCCGCGCCGCGCTGGCACGGTTGCAGCAAAGCAGCACGGTTTCGGTCTGGCCGTAGCCGTCATGGATATCGAGCCCGGTCGCCTTCTTCCACAGGTCGATGACCTCGGGATTCAGCGGCTCGCCGGCGCTGACGCAGTGGCGAAGATGCGGGAAGGACCGTCCGTCCAGATCGGCGCGCACGAACATGCGATAGGCGGTCGGCGGCGCGCACAGCGTCGTCACCGGATGCGTTTCGAGCAGATCCATCGCGGCGACGGGGTCGAAGCCCGGCGCATGGTGGACGAAGATCGCCGCGCCCATCAGCCACGGCGCGAACAGGCTGCTCCACGCCGCTTTCGCCCAGCCGGTGTCCGACATGTTCCAGTGGAGGTCGCCGGGGCCGAGGTCGAGCCAGAAGCGGCCGGTGATCTCGTGCGCCAGCGGATAGCCCGCGCCGTGGATCGTCATCTTGGGCTGGCCGGTGGTGCCGCTGGTGAAATAGCAGAGCGCGGGATCGTCGAACGCCGTGTCGGCGATCCCGGCCAGCGGTTCGGCAGCCGCCTTGGCCCCGCTGTAATCGAACCATCCGGCGCGCGCGCCGCCGATGTGGATCAGCGGAATCGCGGCATCGACGGGCGTTTCGTCGACGCGCGGCGCGACATCGACCCCGGCGACGATGCAGCGCGCCTCTGCGGCTTCGCAGCGATAGGCGATGTCCTTGGGTGTGAGTTGGACGGTGCCGGGCGAAGCGATCGCGCCGAGCCGCAGACAGGCGAGCATCAGCTCCCACCACTCGATCTCGCGCGACATCAGGATCAGCACCGTGTCGCCGCGCCCGACGCCCGCGGCGCTGAGCACCGCGGCGGCGCGCGCCGCATGGTCCGACAGTTCGGCGAAGCTGCGATCGACGACGGTGCCCGCGCCGTCGGTCCACAGCATCGCGCGATCGCCGGGTCTTTCGCTCGCCAGCCGGCCGATTGTGTCGCGCGCGAAATTATAGCGCGGCGGCGGATTCCAGTCGAAGGCTTCGCTCATCCGCCGCGTGCCACGTTGATGACCGACAATTGCGTATATTCGGCTAGGCCCTCCTCCGCCTGTTCGACCCCCAGGCCGGAGGATTTGACCCCCGCCATCGGAATATGCGGGCCGATGGCGACATGCTGGTTGACCCACACCGATCCGCTTTCGATCCGTTCCGCGACCGCCAGCGCGCGATCGACGTCGCGCGACCACACCGACGCGCCGAGGCCATAGGGCGACGCATTGGCGCGCGCGACGACGTCGTCGACGTCCGAAAAGCGGATCACCGGCAGGATCGGGCCGAACTGTTCCTCGTCGACGATCTGGTCGCCGTCGGTGACGTCGCGGACGATCGTCGGGCGCAGGAAATAGCCGGCGCGGTCGATCACCTCGCCGCCCGCGACGATCGTACCGTCGGCGCGGGCGCGGTCGAGGAAGGCCTTCACCTTCTCATATTGCGCCTTGTTCTGGATCGGCCCGATCTGCGCGCCCTGCGCCAGCCCGTCGTCGACCACCGCCGCTTCCGCCAGCCGCGCCAATTCCTCGCACATCGCGTCGTAAATGCTGTCGTGAACATAGGCGCGCTTGATCGCGAGGCAGACCTGCCCGCAATTGAGGAAGGCGGCGTTGAAGATGCCCTGCGCGGTGGCGCGGACGTCAACGTCGTCGAGCACGATGCCGGGATCGTTGCCGCCGAGTTCGAGGGTCAGCCGCTTGAGCCCATCGGCGGCGCTCGCCATGATCTTCTTGCCCGTCGCGGTCGATCCGGTGAAGCCGACCTTGGCGATGCGCGGATCGGCGGTCAGATAGCCGCCGAGGTCGTTGGCATCGACGATGATGTTGACCACCCCCGGCGGGAAGATCTTCTGGCATAGCTCGCCCAGCATCAGCGCGGTCACCGGCGTCGTCGGCGCGGGCTTGAGCACGATCGTATTGCCCGCGATCACCGCCGGGCCGATCTTCCAGCAGGCGACGAGCAGCGGGAAGTTCCAGGCGATGATCCCCGCGACGACACCCAGCGGCTTGCGGCGGACCTGGATCAGCCCGCTCGCATCGTCCTGGATCGTCCGTTCGGCGATCTCGAGCGTCGCATAATGGCGCAGATAGCCGTCGGTCCAGGCGAGTTCCCCCTGCGCCTCGGCGAGCGGCTTGCCCTGTTCCTGCGTCAGCGCGCGGGCGAATCTGTCGGCGTTGGCGGCGATCGCGTCGGCCAGCGCGGCAACCTTCGCCTGCCGCTCGGCCAGCGGCACCTCGGCCCAGGCGGGGAAGGCCGCCGCCGCCGCCTCGATCGCCTCGTCGGCCTGCCGCTCGGAGGCGCGCGCGACGGTCGCGAACACCTCCTCGGTAGCGGGGTTGATGACGTCCATTTCATGATCGCCGTCGACCAGCCGGCCGCCGATCAGCATCTTATAGTCAGACATGCCTCTCTCCGATCAGAATTTCGCGCCCACGGTCACGCCATAGGTTCGCGGAGTCCCGACATGGTTATAGTCGAAACCGAAGCCCGCGAGCAGGTCGACGCGCGAGGTGAAGTAGAATTTATTGGCGAGATTCTTGCCCCAGACCGACGCCGTCCAGCGCCCGTCGGCCGATTCCCAGTCGATATGCCCCGACAAGAGGGCATAGGATTTCTGCCGCAGCCGGGGGACGTTGAGCACCTCGAAATATTGGTTCGACGAATAGTTGAGGTCGCCGTGCAGGCTGACCTTGCCGCTGCCGCCGTCGATCACCGTCGCGTCGAAGCCGCCGGTGAAGGTCAGCTTCGGCGCGTTCGACAGCCGGTTGCCGCTGACGTCGACGCCGCTCACCGTGCCGCGCTTGATCTTCGTGCTGAGCAGGCCGAGGCCGCCGCGCAAGGTCACCATGTCGCCCGCGCGGACGGTCAGTTCGGCCTCGCCGCCCTGGATGCGCGAACGCGGGATGTTGAGCAGGGTCTGCGCCGCGGTTCCCGGATCGACGTTGATGAACTGCTGGTTGGTGTAGGTGTAGTGGAACGCCGCCATGTTGAGCGTGACGCGGCGATCGGCGAATTGGCTCTTCAGCCCCAGCTCGAACGCGTCGATCTTTTCGGCCTTTGCCACCGACAGCTCCGACGGATCGAAAAAGGCCTGCGCGTTGAAGCTCGGCGCGCGGTAGCCGCGGCTGTAATTGCCATAGACCATCACGTCGGGGTTGATCTTGTAATCGGCGCCGATCTTGCCCGACAGATTTTCGGTGCTGTAATCGAGCCGCGACGGCGGGATCAGATTGGCGACGAGCACGCCGTCGACGCCAAGGGCGTTCGATTCGAAATTGCTCTGCACGCCCTTGTCGTAGGTGAAGCGGAGGCCGCCGCGCAGCGTGAGCTGGTCGGTGACCTCGAAGCTCATGTCGGTATAGAGGGCATAGCTCTTCTTGACCTGGTCGAAGCTGTTGCGGAACAGGCAGGCGAGCGGAAGGCCGGCCGCGCAGTCGTCGACGTCGATCACGCCGTTGCCGTCGACGTCGATGTCCTTGCCGATCTCGAAGGTCGTTTCGTTATAGACTTTTTCGCGGTTAAAATAGGCGCCGAGGATGAAGTTGAACGGACCGCCGAAATCGCTCGTCAGCCGCAGGTCCTGCGCGAATTGCGTCGCCCGGTCGGTATAGGGGATTTCGAGCAGTTCGGTCGCGGTTCCGTCGGTGTCCTCATAGAAGGCCAGCCGGCCCTTGTCCCACGAGGTGACGCTGGTGATCGCGAGCGCATCGCTGAGATCGACGGTGCCGGTCAGCGATACCGACCAGGTGCGCGCGCGGCGGCGGTCGGTGACGTTCGCCTCGATCTGACGCGGGCCGAGCCCCGGCCGGTTCACCGCTTCGGGCTGGGCATAGATGCCGTAGTTGCGCGGATTCTGATAGCTGGTCGAGGCGCGGAGCACGAAGCGTGCGCTGTCGCTCGGCTCGAACAGCAGGCTGCCGCGCACGCCATATTCGCGCACGCTGGCAAGGTCGGGCTGACCGGGAAGCTGGTTCTTGAACCAGCCGTCGGCGCGCGCGAAAGTGAAGGCGACGCGCGCCGCCAGCGTCTCGCCGAGCGGCACGCTGAGCGCACCGTTCGCTTCGTAGCGGTCGTAATTGCCGTAGCCGAGGTTCAGATAGCCCTCGGTCTCGCCGAGCACGGGCGTGCGGCTGATCAGGTTGACCGCGCCGCCGGTGGTGTTCTTGCCATAGAGCGTGCCTTGCGGCCCGCGCAGCACCTCGACGCGTTCGAGATCGTACATGGCGACGCCGAGGAACGCGAAATTGCCCTTGTAGACCTCGTCATAATAGGTCGCGACCGGGCTCGCCTGGTTGAGGCTGTAATCCGACATCGACACGCCGCGCAGCGCGAAGATCGGGGTGTTGTCGCCCACCGTCGAGGTGAGCTGAAGGTTGACGATCTTGCCCGCGAGTTCGTCGGCCTGCGTCACCCTCTGCTTGTCGAGCGAATCCCCGCCAAGCGCGCTGACCGCGATCGGCACGTCCTGAAGCCGTTCGGATCGCTTCTGCGCGGTGACGACGATGTCGGTCCCGTCGTCGGCGACCGTTTCGGCCGGAGCGGGCGTTGAAGCGGCTGGGGCGGGCGCTTCCTGAGCCAGCGCCGGAACCGACGCTCCGGTCAGCAGCATCAGCAGCAGCATGGGGCGCACCGCCCCACCTTCATTCACCTTGATCATCGAACATCCTCCCTGTTTTTATCGCTATTTCCCTGTCGTCATTTCCGCTTCGTCAAACTCCGCCACCAGCCGCGCGCGCATGGCGCTCGCCTCAGCCCGCAGCGGCTTGCTTCGCAGCCGGCCGATTTCGGCGGCGGTGTAAGGTTTGAAATCGGCGGGCAGGTGCGCCGGGTCGAACCGCGCCAGCGACCAGTTCAGCACCTCCGCCAGATCGGCATCGGACAGCGCCGCCGTCGCGACGCCCGGCACTCGCGCCAGATATTCGCGCCCGCCCGGCACCTGCAGGAAGCGCGCGACGAAGCCCGCCATCGTCGGCGCGGTCTGCGGCGTTCCCGTGGCATCGGGGCGGTGGCATCCCTGGCATTGCAAGATCCAGTGCTGCCGTGCGCGCACCGGGTTGGCGACGCCGGGCATCGCGTCCGGACTGGCCGGGCCGGGTGTCGCCACGGCCGCCCCGGTCGCCAGCATCAGCGCGGGAACGGCCAGCCATCTCATTTGCCGGCGGTGCCCGGCTGCAGACGCGCCACGGCGGTGGGAGCGAGCGAGGCACCCCCCGCGCGGTAGCCCGCGATCTCCTTTGCCGTGAACGCTTTCGCCGACGAACCGCGAACCACATGGTTGAGGACCGAGGCGATTTGCGCGTCATTGAGTCCGGCCTGCGCCGGCATCGTCCCGCGATAGATTTTTCCGGCAACGGTGATCGGTCCCGACACGCCGCGGATCACGACGAGCGCGAGATAGCGGCGTCCGGCGGCCGTAGCCGCGAGCGCGCGCACATCGGCCTTCAGCGGCGGAAAGGCGCCGGGCACGCCCGATCCGTCGGCCAGATGGCAGGCCGCGCAACGCTTGTAGATCGTCGCGCCGTCCTGCGCGGTCGCCGGTCCCGCCGCCGTCAGCGCGGTCAAGGCAAGGAGGGTCGCCAGCCGCCGCATCACTGCTGCTCCAGCGCGACGCCGAGGATCACGGCGGTCGAGCAATTATAGACCGAGCTCGAGGTGCCGAGGCACCAGTTGATGTCGTTGTTCGCCTGCGGGCGGACCATCGGCCGGTCGTTTTCGTTGCGGTTGCACAGGCAGCGCCCGCACGAAGATTTGCCGCAGCAGTCGTTATAGCTGATGATATAGGCGCGGTTGTCGGCGGGGTTCTGACAGGTGCCGATCCAGGTGATCGGCGACATTTCGGTCCCCGGCGGGCACGAGCTCGGCGAGCCGCCGCAGCAGCTGCACAAAAAGCCGTCGATCGCGCAATAGCGCCAATAATCGCATTTCGTCTGGTCGCCAGGATCCTGCGGATTGCCGCTCGATTGCGGCGCGACCGGATCGCCGCCGCCACCGTGGGTCTGCGCCTGCGCCCGCGACACCGGCAACACCGGGATGACCGCCGCGCCGGTCAGCGCGCCGCCGATCAGCGTCAGCAGGCTGCGCCGCGAGGTCGCGCGCGCGACGTTGCGCGTCACCTTCTCCGAAAATTTGTCGAGACCCGACATATTCGTCCCCTTCCTGTCGTTTCGCCCGGCTCAACCGCGCGCGAGATAATCCTGAATCGAGGCGACGCGGCGTTCCTTGGCCTCGAACAGGCTTTCCAGATGCTCGCGATTGTTGACGAGGCCGAGCGAGGCGATGCGGCCCTCCTCGTCGATCAGCACCGCATAGGGGAGCTTCGAGACGCCGAGCGACCGGCCCAGCTCTTCCGACAGCACATAGTCGAAGCCGGTGAGCCCTTCGGCGATCGCCAGCCGGCGGTGCGCGGCGGGATCGCCGTCGCTCGCCAGCACGACATCGAGCCAGTCGTGCTCGGCGCCGCTCGCCGAGCGGACGATGGGGAGCAAAGTCTTGCAGACGGGGCAGTCGGGCGAGAGAAAGAAGAGAAGCTGGCCGCGGCGGTGACGCTTGCCGCCGATCGCGACCTGTCCGCCGTTCAGCGTGTCCAGCGTCATCGCGGGCGCCATGTCGCCGACATTGACCTTCTGGTGCAGTGTCAGCGCCCCGGCGGGCGCGATCCGCTCGTGCAGGACGCCGACCTGCCGCGCGAGCGCCGCGACGAGGACGCCGAGGACGGCGACGGCGATCCAGAGCAATATTTGCGAGGCGAGGAAAAATCCGGTCATCGAGTGACACTCCTGCGAGGTGCGGGAAGGCTGGCGAGTTCGCCGGCGGCAAAGAGCAGTGCGGCAAAGGCGAGGGCGGCGAAGATCGACGCAATGTCGATGCCGCCGCCCCCAGCGGGAGAGAGGCAAAGCAGCAGCGCGGCGGCGGCGAGCGCGAAGGCGCGGATGATGGCGAAGCGGCCGATTCCGCTCTTGCGCGCGCCGAAGTCGCAGCCGCAATCGAGCCCGCCGTCGCCTCGCCGCCGAGCCGCGAGCAGAGCGATGCCATATCCGGCCCACAGCAGCGCGGCGAGCAGCGCGCCCGTGGGCCGCGAAGCGGGAAAGAGCAGCGCGAGCGCCGCCGCGAACTCGGTGGCTGCCGCCGCCATCGTCACCGGCATCGCGACCGCGGGCGACAGGCGCAGCAGGCCCGCGGTCGCCTGCGTCAGCCGCGCGCGCTCGACGAGCTTGTGCGCCACCGCGGTCGTCAGGACGATGGCGAGGAACAGCGAAAGGACGGGAAACACGGCGGCCATCAGCGCGCCGCCGTCATCGTCATCGGATCGTGCACGACGCTGACGATCGTGCGGACGAACGCCCCGCTCGCCGCGTCATAGACGTCGAGCGATCCGTCGGGGCGCGAGGCGACGAGCAGCGGCTTTTCCTGCTGCGTCGCTTCGATCGACACGCTGTGGTTCCTGAGCGCGATGCGGCGGACCAGCGTCTTCGTTTTCGGATCGACCACCCACGCTTCGGTCCCGCCGTCCTTGTGCGTTCCCTCGCCGCTTTTGGGGTTCATCAGGATATAGAGCAGCCCGGCGCGGTCGGCCGAGATCACCTGCCAGCCGCCGGGCCGCCATTCGGGTTCGCCGCCATCCTGTTTGGGAAGCGCGAAGCTGCCGAGATCCTTGGCGGCGGCGCCCGAAAAATCGATCGCGCGCACATGGCCCTTGAAGCTGACGAACCAGCCCGTCCGCCCCACCATCGCGGGGGTCATGAACAGCGGATCGTCGTCGATGTCGTTGAATACGGCGCTGGTCACGGCCGGCCCGGCCTTGCCGGCGGCGTCGAGCGCGATGCTCGTCATCGTTCCGTCGGCGCAGAGCGAGGTGAAACCGCGCGGCCCGGTCGGATAGACGAGCGAGCAACCCGGAAGCTCGATGTCCGACAAGATCTTGCGGCCGTCGAGATCGACGACGGTGACCGACGCGCCGGGCGTGAAATTGAACACCAGCGCCCATTTCTCATCATTGGTGAGTTGCAGGCTGTTGCGCAGCGTGACGAACAGCCCGCGCTTGCCGCCGGGCAGGACGATCTCGTCCTTGGGGGTCAGCGTCTTCGTGTCCCAGATCGTGATGACGTCGGTGCGCTCGCCGCGGGTCAGCCGCGAATAGAAGGTTTCGCCGACATAAATTTCGCCGCGCGTCGTCGAGGGCAGCATGACACCGAACTGCGCGACGGGAATCTGTCCGCGCAGATTATTATTCTCGGCACCGACGTCGACGATCGCCGCACGGCCATCGGGCAGGCTGTTGAAATGCAGGTCCTGCACGAAGACCCAGCTGTCGGGATAATGTTCGGGAAGTTCGGCGACGGTCGGAACCGGCTCTTCGGGCAGCGGCTGCGGATAGTCCGCGGCGCCGGCGGCGCTCGCCGACATCAACAATATGGCAAAAGCCGCCGCTCGGTTGATGCGCGCCATCCTCCGTCTCCCTCATCCTGTTGCACCGGGCTCTGGTGGCCCGCATCCAAACATTATGCGATCGACTAAATTTAGTCAATCGAGTAAAGTCGGACGCTTGCCCGAGAGAGGCGAGTTGGCTACGCGGAAGCGCAGGAGGCCAAGAAAATTGACCAATTTCATCGTTCCGGACCTGAAGATCGCACCGCGGATCGGGGGTTATGCGCGCGGTCAGGATGGCTTCGAACAGATATTGCGGTCGGCCCTGTCGCTGCTCGTGAACCACGGCGCATCGGCTTTGACGCTTCGCCGCATCGCCGCCGAGTCGGGCATGAACGTCGGCAGCCTCAACTATTATTTCAGGTCGAAGGAGGATCTGATTCGCGAGTTGCTGAATGCCGTGATCAGCAGCTACGAAGAATCCTTCGACGAGATACTCCACGAACCGGGCGCGAGC
>Ga0182745_1001355_pt1 | contig 23706 bp, 14 predicted proteins | sample eDN3rd30CKraftBY_FD_128523 | JGI IMG/M metagenome (GOLD analysis project Ga0182745, IMG submission 128523) | Enriched backyard soil microbial communities from Emeryville, California, USA - eDNA 3rd pass 30_C Kraft BY (version 2) (version 2) | ecosystem: Environmental > Terrestrial > Soil >... | reverse complement strand
GGGCCGACCCTGCAAGGCGTCGGTCGCATTCTGGATCAGGTTGATGAAGATCTGCTCCAGCCGCATCTTGTCGGCGCAGACTCGCAGAGTCTCCACAGGCGGGGTCCAGTCCAGGCGAACGCCGGCCGTGCGTAAACGGTCGCCGATCAGCAGCAGGGCGCCGTCCAGCGCCTCGTTCAGACTGACTTCGTCCACCAGCGGGGTCCGCTTGCGTGAAAAGGAGCGCAGCTCCGTCGTGATCCGCGCGACGCGGTCGGTCAGGTCGACAATGGACGCCAGATCGTCCTGAACCTTGGCGATGCTGCCGCGCTGCAGATAGCGCGCGCCGTTTTCGGCGAAGGCGCGGATCGCGGCGATCGGCTGGTTGATCTCGTGGGCGACGCCGGCCGTGACCTGGCCGATCAGGCCGAGGCGGTTGGCCTGGGCCAGTTCTTCGCTGGCGGCGCGCCACCGACGGTCGGCCGCCAGGCGCCCTTGTGATTCCTCGCGCAGGCGGCGATTGGCGTCGCGCAATTCGCTGGTGCGCGCATCGACTTCCTCCTCCAGGGCCTGACGGGCGCGAACCTGGGCCAGGCGGCCCATGTGGATGCGCCAATAGGCGGCGAAGGCCATGACGGCGGCGGCCAGAACGGCGAAGACGACCAGGCGAGCCTGGAGGTTGGCGCTCCTGTAGGCCGGCTCCAGCGAAGCCACATGCAGCAGGGACGCGCCTTCGATGGCCGCAGCCGTTCTCGACGAACGAAAGCGGCCTTCCGCATCGGCCATGCTCAGGTCCCCGTCTCTATTCTGCATGAACCGGAGCGGCGACAGCGGCAGGGAGGCGAACTGAAGGGCGCTGCGGATGCCCTGATGATCTTCAGGCGTCAGCGGGCGTGTGGCGCGAAATCGCCAGGGGTCGTGGTCGGTGATGATGACGACGCCGCGAGGATCGACGACCAGGGTGTGCTCGGCCGTTCCGCTCCATTGCGCTTCCAGATCGGCGAAATCGATTTTGACGACGATGACGCCCAGGGTTCGAGCGCCGTCGTCGATCCTGCGGGCGATGAAGAAGCCTGGCCGCCCGGTGACCGAGCCGACCGCAAAGAGTTCGGCCTCCCCATGAGCCATGGCGTTGAGGAAGTAGGGGCGATAGCTGAAATTCTGTCCGACGAAGCTGCCGGGCTCGTTCCAGTTGTTCGCCGCCAGCGTCAGGCCGTTCGGCGCGATGACATAGATGGCGGCCGCGTCGGTCCGCTCCGCCAGCAGCTCCAGCTTGCCGTTCAGGCGCGCCACGGAATCGGGACGGGCGTCGCTGAGCACGGCGTGGACGTCGGGGTATTCGCTCAGCACCAGGGGAAGGAGGCGGAACTTCTGGAGGGCGCCGGCCAGTTGACGCGCGCGCTTGTCCGCCTGCTCGGCGGCGGCGGCGTCCGTCGCAAGCCGGGCCTGGCGCGCAGCCCAGTAGGCGCCGCTCCAGACCGCCAGTCCGCAGCCCAGGATGAGGCTGACCGCCACCAGCGTCAGCATGCGGTGTCGCGGCTGCAGGGCGTTTCGCACGGAACTGTGTGGTTTGCGGGACAAAAGGCGGTCTCACATGGGCGGTTTTCGGCACGCCGGAGCGGCGCGGGATCGGGACGAGACAGGCGTTAAAGTAAAGAAAAACATCGCGTTGTGAAGTTTTCGCGCGACTGCGTTGCCGCCTCGATCATCCCCATGACTATCATTCTTCATCGAGCCGTCGCAGAGCGGTTTAAGGGATTGGGGGCGCGGATATGTCAGATTTGATGAGCCGGGATCACTTCGATTGCAAGAATAGATTCTCCCGGAGTCGGTGATATGTCTTCAATGACTAACGCGCGCCGCCTCAAGAACATCATAGGCGGATCGACAGGCAATCTAGTCGAGTGGTTTGACTGGTATGCCTATGCTGCGTTCGCGCTTTATTTTGCGCCGATCTTTTTCCCGAGTGAGGATGGAACGGCCCAACTTCTAGGCGCCGCGGCCGTTTTTGCGGTCGGTTTCCTGATGCGGCCCATCGGCGCCTGGATCATGGGCGTCTACGCCGACAGACGAGGCCGCAAGGCCGGCCTGACCTTGTCGGTCACCCTGATGTGCGCCGGCTCCCTGCTGATCGGCTGCACGCCGGGGTACGCCCAGATCGGCATCGCCGCGCCGGCCCTGCTGCTGGTCGCCCGGCTGTTGCAGGGCGTCAGCGTCGGCGGAGAATACGGTTCTTCGGCCACCTACCTGTCCGAGATGGCGACGGCCAAGAACCGCGGCTTCTGGTCCAGTTTCCAGTATGTGACCCTGATCTCGGGCCAGCTTCTGGCCCTGCTGTTGCTCATCGTCCTGCAGGCGACGATGACGGATGAGGCGCTGAGCGCCTGGGGCTGGCGCATTCCCTTCTTCGTCGGGGCGGGCTTGGCCGTGGTGGTGTTCTGGCTGCGCCGGGGTCTGGACGAGACCAACGCCTTTAAGGCGGAAGACACCCGCGCCGCGCCGAAATCCAGCGCCATGCTGCTGATCCTCAAGCACCCGAAGGAAGCGCTTCTGGTGATGGGGCTGACGGCCGGCGGCACGCTCGCCTTCTATACCTACACCACCTATCTGCAGAAATTCCTGGTCAACACGTCGGGCTTTTCCAAGGACGCGGCCACCCAGATCAGCGCTGCGGCCCTTCTGGTCTTCATGCTGCTGCAGCCCGTCGTCGGAGCCTTGTCGGACCGGATCGGGCGGCGTCCGGTGATGATCGCCTTCGGCGTGCTGGGCGTGCTCTTCACCGTGCCGATCATGTCGGCCCTGGCCACGGTGAACAGCGCGCCGGCGGCCTTCGCCCTGGCTCTTGCGGCCCTCGTGATCGTGTCCGGCTACACCGCCATCAACGCCGTGGTGAAGGCCGAACTGTTCCCGGCGCATGTGCGGGCCCTGGGCGTGGCCCTGCCTTACGCCATCGCCAACGCCCTGTTCGGCGGCACGGCCGAGTACGCCGCTCTGTGGTTCAAGTCACAGAATAACGAGAGCGCCTACTTTTGGTACGTGACGGTCATGATCGGCATATCGCTCATCGTTTTTGTTTTCATGAGAGATACTAAACATAAGAGCATGATTACTCACGATTGAAATCAGTATTAGCGAGCGTAATCACAAAAACCCGGCTGCGCAGCGAGGGGCTGTAACGCAGGTCTGGAGTGGGAGGGACTGAGCGATGATTAGGGATTTCAGTGAAGTTGGCTTGAAAGCGGCGAGCCTGGCGTCAGCCAGTCTGCTCAGCCTGACGGCGGGGACGGCGTTCGCTCAGGAACGAGCGCAGCCTGAAGCCGCTGAGGCCGCGCGGGTGGACGACATCATCGTCACCGGCGTGCGCGGAGCGCCGCGCACGGCGATCGAGAGCCCGACGCCCATCGACGTGTTCAACGCCGAACAGTTGCAGCAGGGGGCTCAGACCGGCGTGTTCGAGTCGGTGCGTTACCTGGTGCCGTCCTTCAACCTGCCGGCGCGATCAGGCGGCGGCAGCTCCACCGTCATCGCCACCGGGGCGCTGCGAGGCCTGAACCCGGACCAGACGCTGGTGCTGGTCAATGGGAAGCGTCGTCACCGGACGGCGCTGATCAACTCGGTTTCGACGCTCTACAACGGCTCGGTCGGGGTCGACCTGAACATGATCCCGTCCAGCGCCATCGCCCGGGTCGAGGTGCTCCGCGACGGGGCGGCCGCCCAGTACGGCTCGGACGCCGTGGCGGGCGTCATCAACGTGATGCTGAACTCCAGCGCCCAGGGCGGCAGCGTCTCGGTCGCCCATGGTCGAAACTTCGACCGCAATGACGGCCGCTATGTGAACCTGGACGCCAACCTCGGTCTGGCGCTGGGCGAGGACGGCTTCCTGAACCTGTCGTACAGCTTCATGGATCGCGGCGCGTCGAACCGGGCGGAGCGCATCGCCGATTCCGTGCGCCTGTATCCGCTGTTGCCCGACGGTTCGCTCGACCCGCGCGAAGCGATCATCGACCGGATGGTGACGACCAACTACGGCACCATGCCTCAGGTCTCCAACGTCTTCGGGGCGAATGCGGCCTATACGGTCAGCAATGAGCTCGAACTCTACGCCTTCGGCACCTACGGTCAGCGCAAGTCCGACCTGAGCTGGACGTGGCGGCCGCCCACCAACATCACCGTCCTGCCCGAGATCGCGCCGGACGGCCTGCGCACCCTGACCGTCATCAAGGACAAGGACTATGAGGCGGTCGTCGGCGCCCGTGGGGCTCTGGCCGGCTGGGATTGGGACCTGTCGACGGGCTACGGCTCGAACGTTTCGGACTGGGAGAACTACAGCCTGAACGCCAGCCTGGGGCCGAGCAGTCCGCGTCATTTCTACATCGGACAATTGGCGTCGGCCGAGTGGGTCAATGCGCTGGATGTAACGCGCGGTTTCACGCTCGAGAACGCCGGCGAGTTGCAGGTGTCCTTCGGCCTGCAACACCGCTGGGAGAACTACACGATCGAGCAGGGGGACGAAGCGAGCTGGATCCAGGGCGATTACGTCCGTCCGCCGGGCCAGCCGTTCGCGGGCCAGCCCCTGCCTCCTGGCACGCAGTCCACGCCGGGGTTCCGGCCTGAAGACGAGGCCGACGTCAGCCGCAACAACTACAGCGTCTATGGCGAACTGGGCTGGAACCCGACCGAGCGGTTCTATCTCGGCGGGGCCGTGCGCTACGAGAATTTCGACGACTCGGCCGGCGACACCACCATCTACAAGATCAGCAGCCGGTATGAGTTGAACGACTGGGCCGCGCTGCGGGCTTCGTTCAACACGGGCTTCCGCGCTCCCAGCCTGGCGCAGCAGGCCTATTCCGCCACCACCAGCCAGTTGCGCGACATCCGGGGCACCGGGGTCGCCGAGTCCCTGCGGTTGAAGAACTTCCAGGTCAATTCGCCGGAGGCGATCGCCCTGGGCGCGAAGCCGCTGACGCCGGAAATGTCGGAGAACCTGAGCGTGGGCTTCACCCTGACGCCCTTCTCGAACTTCGTCCTGACGTTTGACGCCTATCAGATCGACGTCGCGGATCGCATCGCCGTCACGACGACCTTCTCGCCGATCGATACGCGTCTGTCGGCGGACGGGGTGACGACCATCGGCGAACAGCTTCAGGCCATCATGGTGGCCAACGGCCTGTCGCCGGATGTCAGCGGTCAGTACTACACCAACGCCATCGACACGCGGACGCGCGGCTTCGACGTCGTGGCGACCTACAAGTACGGCACGGTCGGTTTCGGCGATTTCGATTTCAGCTTCGGCTACAATCAGAACGAAACCGAGATCACCGGCATCATCGACAATCCGCCGGAGCTGGCGGCGCTGGGCGATATCGTCATCTTCGACCGCAGCAAGCAGGCGGCGCTGACGGAATCCTTGCCGAAATCCAAGATCTCGCTCAACGGCGGCTGGACGCTGGATCGGCTCAGCGCCAACCTGCGTCTGACGCGGTTCGGCGAATACACCACGCGACACTCGTCCAATCCGGCATTGGACCGCGAGATTGAAGCCGCCTGGATCACCGATCTTCAGGTCAACTACGACGTGACGGACGCCGTTCGCCTGACGCTGGGCGCCAACAACATCTTCAACGTCTACCCGACCAAGATTCAGGAGCCGTCGGCCGACCTGGGCAATGGGATGTACAGCGGGCTTGCGCCGTTCGGCTTCACCGGCGGATCCTGGTTCGTACGCGCCGCCTACAAGTGGTGATCTAGGGGAAGGTTCCGGGGGCGTCGCTGCAACGGCGTCTCCGGATCTGGGTGAGAGGGGAAATCCATGCTGAGAGTTCTGCACCGGGCGACGTCCGCCCTGGTTATGGCGACTGCGATCGGCCTTGCGCCCGGCGTCGCCCTTGCGCTGGCCGAGCCGACCTCGACGCCGCAGGCGCCGATTGCGGCCTATAAACCGAGAAGCAATGAGATCCTGTGGGACGGCTACGGCGTCCCGCACATCTACGGGGTCGACGCGCCCTCAGCCTTCTACGGCTACGGCTGGGCCCAGGCGCGCAGCCACGGCGACAATATCCTGCGCCTGTATGGAGAAGCGCGGGGCAAGGGGGCCGAATACTGGGGCCCGGATTACGAACAGACGACCGTCTGGCTGCTGACCAACGGCGTGCCGGAGCGCGCTCAGCAGTGGTATGCGCAGCAGTCGCCTGATTTCCGCGCCAACCTCGACGCCTTCGCGGCGGGCATCAACGCCTATGCGCAGCAGAACCCCGACGACATCTCGCCCGAGGTGCGGCAGGTGCTGCCGGTTTCCGGCGCCGACGTGGTGGCCCACGCCCATCGCCTGATGAACTTCCTCTATGTCGCGTCGCCCGGCCGCACCCTGGGCGAGGGCGACCCGCCGGACCTGGCCGATCAGGGATCCAACTCCTGGGCTGTGGCGCCGGGCAAGACGGCGAACGGGAACGCCCTGCTGCTGCAGAACCCGCACCTGTCCTGGACGACGGACTACTTCACCTACTACGAGGCGCATCTCGTCACGCCGGACTTCGAAATCTATGGCGCGACCCAGATCGGCCTGCCGGTCATCCGCTTCGCCTTCAATCAGCGGATGGGCATCACCAACACCGTCAACGGCATGGTGGGGGCCACCAACTATCGGCTGACGCTTCAGGACGGCGGCTATCTGTATGACGGCCAGGTGCGGCCGTTCGAGCGGCGTCAGGCCTCGTATCGCCTGCGTCAGGCGGACGGGACGACGGTCGACAAGCCGTTGGAGATTCGCTCCAGCGTCCATGGCCCGGTCTTCGAGCGCGCGGACGGCACGGCCGTCGCCGTTCGGGTCGCCGGTCTGGATCGGCCGGGCATGCTCGAGCAGTATTTCGACATGATCACGGCGGACAGCTTCGACGACTACGAAGCCGCCATGGCGCGGATGCAGGTGCCGACCTTCAACATCGTCTACGCCGACCGCGAAGGGACCATCAACTACAGCTTCAACGGCGTGGCGCCCAAACGGGCCGAGGGCGACATCGCCTTCTGGCAGGGGCTCGTGCCGGGCGATTCCTCGCGTTACCTGTGGACCGAGACACACCCGCTGGACGATCTGCCGCGCGTCACCAATCCGCCGGGCGGCTTCGTGCAGAACTCTAATGATCCGCCGTGGACGCCGACCTGGCCCGTCACCTACACGCCCAAGGACTTCCCCTCCTATCTGGCGCCACAGACGCCGCACTCCCTGCGCGCTCAACAAAGCGTGCGTCTGATGTCCGAGAACGACGACCTGACGCTGGAGCGCTTCATGGCGCTGCAGTTGAGCCACCGCGCCGTCATGGCCGACCGCACCTTGCCGGACCTGATCCCGGCCGCCCTGATCGACCCCGATCCCGAGGTCCAGGCGGCAGCGCGCCTGCTGGCGGCGTGGGATCGCGAGTTCACCAGCGACAGCCGCGCCGCCCTGCTGTTCGAGGAATGGGCGCGTCTGTTCGCCGGCCAGAATTTCGCAGGCCAGACCGGCTTCGCCACGCCCTGGTCGCTGGATAAGCCGGTCAGCACGCCCTACGGCGTCCGCGATCCCAAGGCCGCCGTCGATCAACTGCGGACCGCCATCGCCAACACCAAGCGCAAATACGGCGCGATCGACCGGCCGTTCGGCGACGCCTCGCGCATGATCCTGAACGACGTGAATGTTCCGGGCGCCGCCGGCTACGGCAACCTGGGTTCCTTCCGGGTCTTCACCTGGTCCGATCCTGACGAAAACGGGGTTCGCACGCCCGTCCACGGCGAGACGTGGGTGGCGATGATCGAGTTCTCCACGCCGGTGCGGGCCTATGGCCTGATGAGCTACGGCAACTCTCGCCAGCCGGGCACGACGCACTACAGCGATCAGATCGAACGCGTGTCGCGCGCCGACTTCCGCGAACTGTTGCTGCGGCGAGAGCAGGTCGAGGCCGCCGTCCAGGAACGCACGCCCTTCAACTTCAAGCCATGAAAGGCCTGACCATGACACGACGGATTGGGTATTCGGCGGGCGCGGCGTCGCTGGCGCTGATGGTCGCCGCCTCTGGAGCGGCGGCGGGCGAGCCGGCCTTCACTTCGGTTCAGGTCGAGGGCTTTTCGGTACCGGGCGCGCTGTCGAACGCCTGGGCCGACTTCGACAACGACGGCGACCTGGACCTGGCCGTCTCCTGGAAGAGCGGCGAAGTTCGCCTCTATCGCAACGACGGCGGCGCTTTCGTCAACATCGGCCCGGAGATGGGCCTGCCGACCTCGGGCATCGAGATTCGCGGGCTGAGCTGGGGCGACTTCGACGGCGACGGGTTCGTCGACCTGATGGGCGGATCGAACGTCATGGGCGATCGCGCGGCCAATCGCTCCTTCGTCTGGCGCAACGACGGCGGTCTGCGTTTTGTGGAGCAGGCCGAGACGCTGGGCCTTGTCGTGCCGGGGCGGATGAGCCGCCAGGCCAACTGGATCGACTACGACAACGACGGCGCGCTGGACTTCTATGCGGCGGACCGTGCAGGGCCGAACCAGCTCTTCCGCAATCAGGACGGCCGTTTCGTTCCGGTGATGGGGGAGGGCGGCGTTAACGACGTTCGCGCCACCGTCGGGGCCTGTTGGCTGGACTATGACCGCGACGGCGACCTGGACCTGTTCCTGGCCAACCAGTCCGGCTCCACCGACGCCTTGTGGCGCAATGACGGCGGCAGCTTCGTCGATGTGGCGCCGGCCCTGGGCATGGATCAGGCCGGGCGGGGTCGCAGCACGGGCGGCGTCGGTTGCGCGGTCGGCGACTATGACAACGACGGGAACCTCGACCTCTTCGTCGCCGTCTATGGCGCGGACCTGCTGTACCGCAATAACGGCGACGGGACGTTTTCCGAAGTCGCGGCTCAGGCCGGGCTGGACCACGGCGGCCACGCCGTGGCGGCGGCCTGGGGCGACTACGACAATGACGGCTGGCTGGACCTCTTCGTCACCCATTATGAAGGCGAGCCGGGCAAGCAGATTCCCGTCAATCTGCTCTACCGCAATCTCGGCGACGGCCGGTTTGAACAGGTCCTGACCCGCGAGAGCCTGTTGAACGCCGGCGATCACGGCGTCGAATGGATCGACTACGACAACGACGGCGCGTTGGACCTGTCGCTGACCGACGGATACGGCGACGAGGGCGGCCACTTCCTTTTCCATAACGATCTGGCTGAGCCGGCGCGCTCACGCAGCCTCAGCGTTCTGGTCCTGGACGAGGGCGGAAAGCGTATTCCGCCAGGCGCGGAAGTGCGGCTGTTTGACCGGGAGGGCCAAATTCTCGGAACCCGGCAGGTCTCGACGGGGGGCGGCTATAACGCCCAAAGCGCCGGTCCCGTGCATTTCGGCCTGGCCAGGATGCAGCCGGTTCGGGTCGAGGTCAGCTATATGGGCGGCAAGCGGGTCGTGATCGAAGATGTCGATCCTCAAGCCTTCATCGGCCGGCGACTGGCCGTGACGCCGGCGGGCCTGCTGAAGCAGCCATAGGCCCGCCGTCGCGATCACGAAGCGGCTGATAAGCGCCCCCCTTCGCCGTCGCCGAGATCGGCCCTCGGCCTTGGTCGCACGCGCGTCATCGCGTTTGCGGAAGGTCTCGCCTATATAGCGACCCTTCCGTGTCGTGCGGATCGGCCACGTTCCTGACGGGAGTTTCGAGGACGTCGTCGTTTCGCGTGCGCTCCGTGTGCGCCAGTGTTTTGATCTTTCTAGATAAATGACGATAAAACAACCGCATAGGCTATCTGTCGCGCACATGATGGATGGGGCTGATTATTGTATGTAATCAGTAGGTTGTTGGTCGGCGTGTGCAAAATTTGCACACGCAGTTCTGCTTTTCTTTCCTTTTCGTTCTCGCGAACCGGCGCGGATTTCTACGTCAATGAGATCGGCGATTAACCGAATGCGTACTTCGTACGCTGCCGTTGGCGAGTGCCCACTGAAGCGCTCTGGTGGTGCCGACGTTCTGACCGCGAGCGCCATCCAGACCGAGTTTACGATGTTCAGGCCTGCGCTAGTACCGGCATCAATCGCGTACAGATTTAGGCTATCGAGATAGAAGTTCGAATCGTCCTAGGCGCACCTACGCTGGAGCCACTCATGGCGCGCTAAACCACACTACTGAACGACCGAGGATGACTCATAGCGGACGTTCGGGAAGTCCGCTTCCCGCATGGAGGATAATGCGACAGCGAGAACAGGGGCGCTCGGCCCTTTTGTGTGCATGGCTGAGGGAGCATCACTACCGGTCGATTCATGCGCTACGATCCGACCCATGACGGGCCCCAATCAGCACTACATTCCCCAGTTCCTTCAACGCGGCTTCGGCGTGCGCTGGGCTGGCAAGACCAAGGATATCTGGCTGTATCGAAAAGACGAGCCACCCACCTTGGAGCCAATTGAGCGTATCGGGGCCGAGACGCATTTCTACTCATCGCCTTCCGACAGCGAGAACGCTGAGCTGGATGCTAAGATCACCAAGCTTGAGCGCCCTTTGGCGCGGCAGGTGAGAACACTGAGCCTGCTCAAGAGCGGCAGTGCCGTTGACCCCAAGATCGCCTTTGACGTCCTGTTCCACCTTGTCCCGAGGACGAGGCATGTTCGCTCGACGTTCTCGGACGCTTTCGCTTCGATTATCGACGGGGCGCTGACGCTGTTCAGCGATCCGGCGACCCTCATGCATCTTGCTGGCCTGGATCAGGCCGTGGTGAACGAAAAATTCCGCAAGGAGCTGGGCTCCAAACTCGTGGACGACCCGCGCTTCCAACAATTTGGTTTTCCGGCACCACTGTTCGAGAAGCTGGCGTTTCAGATGGCCAAGGAGGGTTTCGCGTCTGGTCAGTTTCCCCAGCTCGAGCCGCTCTTCAGCGAGATGACGCTGATGGTCGACAATCTCGGTCCACTGGCCCGGGAAGGCCACAACAAGCTTCTAAATGACCTTGTCGAAAAGGGCATCATACGGCCCGATATGGACGGGTGGACATGGACGATCGAAGCCGCACCGGACGGCGGCGTCCTGCTGCCTGACTCGATCGCCATCGCCTATGACAATGTCGGGGATTCGTATCCGCTGCTTCTCGCCGGCAAAGGCAAGGTGGAAGCCGTCGTGATGCCGCTTGCCTTCAACAAGGTACTTCTGGGGCGTCGCGACTTGGCTTGGAAGCTTCCGCTCGACCGGCTGAACAACGATCTCGCCGCTTGCAGTGACACTTTCCTCGCCCCCTGCGGTGTCCGGTTCGCCCCCCTCGCCGACTCCATCGGCACCCGCAGCGAGATCGTCATTGGCGAAATGGTTGACGGGGCCCTGAGCCGGTTTGTTGTGCCCGTCGACCCCCTGCTGGAAGCGACAGCTGGGGACGGGGACTTCCGAGCCGGATCCGAGCCACAGCAATTCAGCTACATGGTTTCGTTCCGCGATTGCGCCGACCAGCCGACCGCCGAGAAGATTGCAGCCCAGCTCAATGTTCTGACCACACAGCTCAGCAGGATAATGCCGCTGGCTCGCCTGGACGGCGTCACCGTCGCCTACAATTACCCCCAGGCCGTCGCAGAGGTTGACCGCGGCCGTTCCGATATCCGGCCGGCAACAACAGCGTCCGCGGAGGTTGGTGTGGGCATCGCGCAGACGGTCGCCGTCTTTCGGGGCGACCTCGTCAAGTCGCACCTAGTTCTGGCCTCAAACGTCGCATATGCGCTGATCGACGAGGACAGTGACACCCAGCTCTGGGCGATCCACGCCATCGCCAATCAGCTTGCGCTGGTGGCGTTTCAAGATGTCATCGACACCACGCTCCCGGACACGATGCTGCAAAAGCTCGAGGGCATGCCCGGCGCTCTGTTCGGTGCCATAGGCGGTGCGCTGGACAGCTACGTCGCCAGCCGGGAAATCAGCTTCCTAGGTGCCTACGAGACGGTCGAAGCGCAATACGCGACTCTGCTTGAGCAGGCGGTCGATCGAGCACTAAAAGATTTCCCCACGCTTCGGGTGGCTTACCGCTACCACGGCGACTTGGACCGCCTACTCTCCGAAGCCTTGTCGCATGCCCGCTACATTCTAGAATTCAGTGCGAAACTGCTTGGTCATGCGGACGAAAAAGGTGCACAGCCATGGAAGCACGGTGCGTTGGCCGCATCCCTCAAGCGCGCTGGGCTCAGCAACTGGATTGTGACCTTTGAAGCGGATCTTCAGCGCTTCTACGCACGCGTCGGCCAGTGGGAGTCGTTCGACGAGTTCCTCGCCTTTAACCGGCATGCCGAGCGTATGCTTTGGCTGATGGGCCTGTTTCCATGGGACGACGAGAGTGAGGCGCGTATCGAAGTGCCACTCGAGATTGATGGCCTCACGCTCCTGCAGGACATCCTCGACGGGAAAGCGCCAGACGTCCCCCCTCTGACTGAGGAACAGAAAACGCAGCTCAACGAGATTAAGTCGCTCGCCGAACTTGAACCGCCGCGACCATTTGGCGTGGCTGCTGACTGATCCGGATCTTGCGACTGCAACCGGCGGTCGCCGCGTCTGGGCCGAAGGGCTTGACCAAGGTGGCCCCGTTAAGGCTCAGCTCGCGCTATAGGCGTTCCATGATGACGCAGATTTCTGTTGAGCTAGATCGCCGCTTCCGCACGGTAACCGCTGCTGAAGCCGCCGCCCCAGCCCGACTTTTTGCGTCGGGCCTAGGCGGTGAATTGGGATGGGACGATCTGCTCGACCAGCCGCGCGTCGTCATTCTCGCAGAAGCGGGGAGCGGCAAGAGCCACGAATTCAAAGCCTGCGCGAGGGCGATGACCGAAGATGGCGACCTAGCCTGCTATGCCACCGTTCAGGATCTGGCTCGATCGGGCTTCCAGGCGGCGCTTGGGCCGGCGGATAGACGGACATTCGCCGAATGGGAAGCCGATCCAAAGGCTCACTGCTGGCTGTTCATCGACTCCGTCGATGAGGCCAAGGACGAAGGCCTGTCATTCGAGACCGCCATGCGGCAACTCGCCAGCGCCGTGACGGGTCGCGAGGAGCGAGTGAACATTCTCATCTGTGGCCGGTTCACGGACTGGGATTTTGCGGAGGATCCAAAGGCCATGACCGAATGGTTGGCCATCCCAACTCCGCCTGAACCCTTGCCCGACTACCGGGATCTGATCGTGGAGACTCTCCACAACAAGACTCCTCCCCGCGCCAAGCCCGCGCCGAAGGCCGATGTCTCGATCGTGCTCATGACGCCGCTCGACAGGGAGCAGATCCGGCGGTTCGCGGACGCATCCGGAACTCCAGACGTGGATGGTTTCATTGCCGCGATCGAGCGCGGAGATCTGTGGGGCTTCGCGGGCCGACCCCTCGATTTGGAGTGGATGACGCTCTACTGGCGCAACAACGGTCGGCTCGGAACCTTGGCCGAGATGCTGGAGGCGAGCCTCGAGACGCGTTCGATCGAGGTGAAGGCGGCCAAGCGCCGGCGGGATCCGCTGTCTGCGGATCAGATCAGGTCAGCGCTGCGACGGATCGGGGCCGGACTTCTCCTGACGGGGGCCGAGACCGTTCGCGTACCGAACTCGGGCTCTGCACAGTCGTCCGTCGAACATGCCATGGCTTTGGAGCCGCTTCTGGCGGAATGGCCGACCAGGGACATCGGCGTGCTTCTCTCGCGTCCGGTCTTCGACCCCGCCACCCTGGGACGCGTCCGTCTTCACAATGACAATTCGGGGACGGTGCGCAGCTATCTCGCCGCCCGATGGCTTGACGACCGCCTGACCGATAACTGTCCGCCCCAAGCCGTTCACGATCTTCTGTTCGCCGATCCTTACGGTCGCGCTGTCGTTCGACCGGGCATGGCGGAGGCGGCGGCCTGGCTGGCTCTGCGGCGTCCTGAAATCGCCGAGGCGTATCTCGCCCGCGATCCTGTCGCGCTTCTGACCCACGGCGACCCGGCCGAGCTTTTGCCCTCGATAAGATTGCGGCTGGTCGAGCGCGCGCTGGAGGCGGTCAGGGAGCCAGACCATGCCTTGCCCTGGTTCACCCAGGGCTATCTGCGTCGTGTCGCCGACCGTTCGCTCGAACCGCTTGTGGAGGGCTGGTGGCAACGGTATGGCGAGGAAACTGATCCGCGCCATCTCATCCTCCAGATCATCGAAATGGCTCGATTGACGACCGGGCTGGAGATCGCCCAGGACGCGGCGTTCGATGCCACGCTCGACGATCGTTCGCAGATTCTCGGCGCCAGGGCGTTGCTGGCGCTAGGGAGCGACCAGGACACCGAAGCCTATGTCCGCCATGTCCAGACCGGAGCCCGGACGCTCCCCCGGTCGGTCGTGATCTCCGCTCTCGCGGTCCTGTTTCCGGCGCATCTCGGAGTAAATGATTTCTTCGACCTGATCGATGCGGCGGGGGTCGCCGACGCCGAAGGGAATCGAAGCGTCTACCCCTTGGGCGGAGAGCTTCATGCGGACGTCACCGACCCTTTAGAGCTCCTGGTTTTCGTCGAAGCCGTTCTGGCCCGGATCGGCCCGCTCAATGAAGCGCACGAAGAGCCAGCTTTCCTCGAAGCGTTCGGCCAGACCGCGGTGTCGGCCGCACTGCGACTTCTCAAGATTCAGCCCGACAGTCTGCCTGACCCGGTTGTCGACCTGATCCTGCGTCTCGGCGAGGGGCAATGGTCCAGGCGAAGAGAGGCCGAAGAACAGGAGCTGGCCGCCGCCATTGTGAGCTCCGCGTCACGCCGACGCCAGTCGTTCTGGCGCGCCGTCGAGGTGTTAAAGGACCATCCCCATCAGGACGGCGATCTGCCGACCTTGAATCAGCTCCTCCACTACGGCTGGCCGGGCAATCTGGGTCCTGAAGACCTGACATGGCTCCTTGAGGACGCTAGGGGACAGGACACGGTCGACAAGCGAAAGCTTGCGTTCGAGACCGCCCTCGTCATCCCCCGCGACGCTGAGGCGTCCGCGACGGCCGAAGATCAGATCGAGGCGATCGCTGCCGTCGATCCGGACCTGCAGCGGCTTCTGACCGCGCGGCGGACGCCGGAGGCGCAGAGTCCGAGCCTGACGGCGTCACTGGCGAAGATCGCGGCGCAGCGCCGGACGCACGAACTGAAAACCCGGGAACGCGACGATAGCTGGGTCCGGTTCATAGAGGGTCTACGTGCGGACCCCGGACAGCTCGACAGCCTCATACCCCAGACGAAAACGACCGCAGATAGCCGTCTGGTCGATCTGTACCAACTGCTGTCATCGCGGATGCGGTCGCGATCCCGATATTCTATCGAGAGCCTGGCGGCGGTAGAGCCCATCCTCGGGCCTGTGGTGACCGCCAAGTTTGGCACCGCCCTGATCGCCTTCGCCCGCAACTGGACACCGGTCGCGCCGAGCCAGCGCGGGCCGGACGCACAAGGGTTTACCAGTTTCGACATCATGGGCCTCGCCGGCCTTTCCCTTGAGGCCGCGAGTACGCCGCATTGGGCTGAAGGTCTCGCACCGGATGCCGCTCGGCAGGCCGCCGTTTACGCCCTCGCCGAACTCAACGGCTTCCCGCACTATTTCGTGCGGCTGGCCGCCGTGCATCCGGCGACCGTACAGGCCGTTCTGGATGCCGAGGTCGCCGTTCAGGTCGCCGCCGGGCGAGCGGACGTCCATGGCATTCTCGACAGGCTTGCCTATGCCGATGTCGCACTGGCGAAACTCGCAACGCCATCCTTGGTCGGTCTGCTGGAGGACGAAGCGAACTTCCCGCTGGCCATGCTGCCGAAGGTCGTCGATGTGATTGCGCGGGGCGCGCCCGAGCAGACGCCGACGCTCGCACCGATGGCCGCCCGTCGCGCCATCGCGGTCACAGAGCCGGAAGCGGCGGCGCTTTATCTCGCCGTGTTGTTCGCCGCCGATCCCGAGCAGGGCGTTGAAACCCTTGAGCAGAAAGCCGCCAGCCTGACCGACGCAGATCGCACGGCTCTGTGCACGGCCCTGTTGCCGCGGCTGTTCGGCGATCGGATGGGCGTCAATCCGATCAGTCCTCCAATGTCATTCGGCGGTCTATTGAAGCTGATCCGGATCGCCTTCGATACGGTTCGGCTTTCCGAAGACCTGGATCGGGTCGGGCGCGGGGTATATTCGCCCGGAGCGCGGGACCACGCCCAGGATGCCCGCGACGCGATCCTGTCCCGGTTGGAGGAAACCCCGGGAGAGGCCACCTACGCGGCGTTGAAGACGTTCGCCGCGGCGCCCGGCTTCCCAGTGCCATCGAGCTGGTTGTTGCGCGCAGCCCGGCGCCGGGCCGAAAAAGACGCGGCCCTGACGCCTTGGAAGGTGGCCGACGTTATCGACTTCGAGCAGAGCTTCGAGAAGTCGCCCACGACGACGCTCGAGCTCCAAGCCCTTGTTCGGCGTCGTGTCGAGAAGATCGCGCATGACCTGGTGCATGGAAAGTTCGCCCAGGCCGACACCTTGAAAGGACTAGTCGACGAGAACGCCGTCCAACGCTGGATCGCCGATCGTTTTGAGACGCTCCGGGGCCGGGCGTATTCGGTCGAGCGGGAAACGCATGTCGCCGATGAGAAGGAACCAGACATCACTCTCACCAGTCGCGACAGCAGCGTGGTGCTGCCCATCGAAATCAAGGTGATCGATGGATTGAGTGTGTCCGCTCTGGAGGCGGCGCTCGAGAACCAGCTGTGTGGCCAGTATCTGCGGCATGCCACAGCGCGCCATGGGGTCCTGCTTCTGATCCATCAGAGCCCTCGCACCGCTGGCTGGAAGCTGCCAGATGTCGTGGGGTACGTTCCGCTGAGCCAAGTTCTCGCGCACCTCGAAGACCAAGCGAAACGAATTCGGGAACGGGACCCGCAGGGCCCTCAACCAATCGTGCTGCTCATTGACGTTTCGAAGTAGGGAGCGGGCGACACGCGAGTTCGCGACCACTTATGCTCCGATATCCGAACGGAAGGCGCCCGCTCCCGCAGGCCACTGGAAGACGGGGCCGGAGCACGCCTTGAAGGCCGCCAGCGAATGTCCGCTGTCGCTGCCCCCCGCCGATGTCCGCTCATGGCGCGTAGCGACCGCCAGGCTTGACGGCGCGGCTTGATCGTTTCGAGCGCAAGACAAACCGCAGCTTGTTACTCGATAGCTGAAGTGCAACCTTACCCTGCGCCGCTTCTCAGCGGCTCGCGTCCGGGGGGACACATTGGCCGGTGTCAGTAGCAAGCAGCTTTTGACGAAGGTGGACGGGACGCCGGAGAAGCGGCTCTTCCTCTCGATCATCAGCGACTACGATCTCAAGACCGGGCTCTGCGAGCTGGTCGATAACGCGATAGACTTGTGGATGTCGGAGGGGCGCCGATCCGGCTTCGAGGTATCGGTCGAACTGGACGTTGATCGCCAGGTCATTTCCGTGACCGACAACGCCGGGGGCGTCGCGGAGGGCCAGGTGCGGCTGCTAATGGCTCCCGGCGCAAGCCGGAATGACCCTGCGGCTGAAGTAATCGGCATCTTTGGGGTTGGCGGGAAACGCGCGGGCGTTGCACTTGGCGAACACGTCCAGATTCGAACTCGTCATAAGAAGGAGAAGAGCCTTCTCATCGAGATCACAAAAGAATGGATCGGCACGGACGATTGGCATTTCGAGGTTTTCGAGATTCCGAACATCAAGCCTGGCACGACGACAGTGGACATCTCCATGGTTCGCCAGGGGTTCGATAAACAGGACGTCGAATCCATCCGCCAACATCTCGCCGAAACCTACAGCTGGTTTATTGACCAAGGCGTCGCCGTCTCACTGAACGGTGAGGAGCTAGATCCCATCACCTTCGACGTGTGGTCCTATCCGCCCGAATATCCGCCGCGCTGGGCCTCGTTCGACATCAACCCGACGCGCGACGGCGCTCTGGCCGTCCGGATCTCAGCAGGCCTCTTAGGCGACCGGGACATCAAAGGCGAAAACTACGGAGTCTACTTCTACTGCAATCACCGTCTCATCGTGAAAGAGCTGCGGACCCGTGACGTCGGGTACTTCATTAGCAGCGAGGCAGGTGTTCCTCACCCGGACGCCTCTCTGTGTCGCGTCATCGTCGACATCCAGGGGCCGGCCGAGCTAATGCCGTGGAACAGTTCCAAAAGTGGATTGAACTACAGCCATCCCGCCTTCGCGCAGCTGCGCCCGCGGATCATCGACTTCGCCAGCTGGTTCAGTTCGCTTTCGCGTCGCCTCAAGGGTAGATGGGACGACGAGGTCTTCAACTACCCCACCGGTGAGATGGAGGAGGTCGATCCGGCGGCGGCCCGGTCTGACAAGCGGAAGGTCCTACCGAAACTGCCGCGCTCGAGACGTCCCCCGCGAGTCGATGAGCTGAAGGAGAAAAACAAGCGCACTGTCAGCGAGCAGCCCTGGACGCTCGGATTGGTGGAGGCGATGGGCGTGGTCGACCTAATCGTGCGCCAGCCGCGGGTTGAGACACGCAACCGGATCGCTATCATCCTTCTGGACAGCAATCTCGAGATTGCCCTCAAGGAATTCATCGTCAACCGCACTGACCTGTTCAAACCTTACAAATACAACGACGCCTTCATCGGCCAGCTATTCAGCCGGCGGAGCGAAGTTATGAAAGAGGTACAGGCGCACATCTCTCTGTCTGCGACGATTCTCGGCAAGATCAATCACTTCTATATCTTGCGGAACAAGCTGATCCACGAGCGGGCTACGATACACATCAGCGACACACAGGTCCGGGACTATCGAGAAACTGTAGAAACGGTCTTGAAGAAGCTGTTTGCCTTGAAGTTCCCGGCAGGCTGAGACCTTGACCGCAAAGTGTGCGTGAACGCTTGCCAGGGCAGCGCCGTGGTTTGGCTGGCGCTCTTGATATGCCCTGCTCCAATGTCGGGATGTCGGTAGAGCTCTGATGTCCGCTCATGGCGCTAAGCCGACCTGATCGCGATGGCGGACAGGTCGTTGGCTGCATCGATCGGCACGCCTGAGGCTTTCCGTTCTGAATAGCGGTCCACCAAATGGCCGGCATGGGCGCGGGTCAGGACAGTGAAGCGCACCAGTTCCTCCATCACGTCGACCATGCGGTCGTAGTAGCTCGACGGCTTCATTCGGCCGTCGTCGTCGAACTCCATGAAGGCTTTTGCCACGCTGGATTGGTTGGGGATGGTGATCATCCGCATCCAACGGCCGAGCAGGCGCAGCGTGTTGACCGCGTTGAAGCTCTGCGAGCCGCCCGACACCTGCATGACCGCCAGGGTGCGGCCCTGGGTCGGGCGAATGCCGCCCATGTTTAGCGGCAGGTGGTCGATCTGAAGCTTCATGATCCCGGAGATCTGGCCGTGGCGCTCGGGGCTGCTCCACACCATGCCTTCCGACCACAGGGCGTGTTCGCGCAGTTCGTGGACGGCGGGGTGGTCATCATAGTCGACCTGATCGGTCAGCGGCAGATCGGACGGATCGAAGATGCGCGTCTCGCAACCCATGAACTGCAGCAGGCGAGCAGCCTCTTCAACGCACAGGCGGGAGTAGGACCGATCCCGGAGCGAGCCGTAGAGCAGCAGGATACGCGGCGGATGATCGTTCAGGCCGAGGCCCAGTGCCGGACGGTTCGACAGGTAAGCCGGGTCCAGCGCGGGCAGGTGATCGGGATCGGGCAGGGCGCGAAGACGGGTCATTGGGTACGCAACTCCTTGAACATGAATGCTGCCGAAGCCGGACACAGGGCGCTAAGCTGCCTGGAGGCGGCGATGGCGGTCGGCGCGGCTGATCGGGGCAGGGCGGTGTAACCGTGCCGCTCGAAGAAGGCGGCCGCCGCGGTCGTGAGCAGGTAGAGGCCGGACGCATTCTGCGCGGCAGCCTTAGTTTCCAGCCAGGACAGGATTACTGAGCCGTGGCCTTCGCCGCGACGGTCGTCGATGACAACAATGGATCGGATCAGGGCGTCGGAGCCGACCTGCTCAAGCCCGCCGTAGCCGATCAGTCCGGCATCGTCCTCGAAACGAAAGAAACGACGGCCGGGCTCATGGAGGTCATCCGCTGGCAGGCCGGCGGCCTCCAGCGCGGCGATCAGATCGGGGGTGGGCTGGGGCAACTCTACGACGTTGAAGCCCATCAGTAGGTATCCTGCTTAGGGGCGGTCGCTTGGAAGTAGCGGCGGCCCAGCCACAGTGCGACCGAGACCAGCAGGATCAGCACGGGCACCTCGACCAACGGGCCGATGACCGCCGCGAAAGCGACGGGCGAGGCCAGTCCGAACGCCGCGATGGCGACGGCGATCGCCAGTTCGAAATTGTTGGAGGCGGCGGTGAAGGCCAAGGCCGTAGTGCGCGGATAGTCCGCCTCGATCAGCCGCCCCATCAGGAAGCTGACCAGAAACATGACGAAGAAGTAGATCGTCAGGGGGATGGCGATGCGCAGGGCGTCCAGCGGCAGGGCGACGACCTCGCCTCCCTTCAGGCTGAACATGGCGACGATGGTGAACAACAGGGCGATCAGGGTGATCGGCGCGATGCGCAGCAGGAAGCGCGTCTCGTACCAATCATTTCCCTTCCTCGCGACCAGGGTGCGTCGGGTCAGGAAGCCGCCGAGGAAGGGCAGGCCCAGATAGACCAGGACGGCGCCGGCGATGGTCCAGATGCTGACACCGACCACGCTGCTCTCCAGCCCGAACAGGGGCGGCAGCACGGTCAGGAACAGCCAAGCGTAGAGGCTGAAGAAGGCGATCTGGAAGATCGAGTTGAAGGCGACCAGACCCGCCACATACTGGTTGTCGCCGCGCGCCAGCTGGTTCCAGACCAGCACCATGGCGATGCAGCGGGCCAGGCCGATCAGGATGACGCCTGTCATGTATTCCGGCTGGTTACGCAGGAAAACGACCGCCAAGGCGAACATCAGAACCGGCCCCAGCACCCAGTTCTGGAACAGGGACAACAGCAGCACGCGCCTGTCGGCGAAGACGCGCGGCAGTTCCTCGTATTTCACCCGCGCCAGCGGCGGATACATCATCAGGATCAGGCCGATGGCGATGGGGATGTTGGTCGTGCCCACGGACAGGCCATCGATCCAGGCGGGGAGCCCCGGCACGACCGAGCCCAGCAGCACGCCCAGCGCCATGGCCGCGAAAATCCACACTGTCAGCCAGCGGTCCAGGAAGGACAGGCGGCGCTTCGGCTGCTCAGTGATCACGGCGTCGACCATTAGCGGACCCTCCGGCCCTCGGCGTCGATGACGATTTCGCCGTCTTCCTTGGAGAATGGCTTCAGCCCTTCCGACGGCCAGAGATCGAGAACCGCTTCGGATGGTCGACACAGCTTCACCCCCAGCGGCGACACCACGATCGGACGGTTCAGCAGGATCGGATGGGCTTCGATGGCGTCCAGAAGTTGATCGTCCGTCAGGTCGGGATCGCCCAGCCCCAGTTCGGCGAAGGGCGTGCCTTTCTCACGCAGAAGGCTGCGCAACGGCACGCCCATGCGCTTGATCAGCCCCAGGATCATGGCGTGGCTGGGCGGCGTCTTCAGATACTCGATGACGTGCGGCTCGATCCCGACGTGGCGGATCAGGGCCAGGGTGTTGCGCGACGTCCCGCAGGCGGGGTTGTGATAGATGACGACGTCCATGATGGCCTCAGGCGCGGCAGGGTGAGAGTTCGGCCAACAGCGGCTCGCACAGCTCGGCGCGACCCTGGCAGCAGTCCTTCAGCAGGAAGACGACCAGTGTTTGAAGGCGACTTAGGTCGGCGCGGTAGATGATTGACCGGCTACGGCGTTCGGAACAGATCAGACCGGCGCGAGACAGGACGCCCAGATGCGCCGACATGGTGTTGGCCGGGACCGCCAGGGTGTCGGCGATCTCGCCGGCGGGCAGGCCGTCGGGTTCATGCCGGACCAGCAGGCGGAAGGTCTCGAGCCGCGTGTGCTGAGCCAAGGCGGCGAGGGCGAGGATGGCGGCTTCTGATTCCATAATTCCAAGATAATAGAATTAATAATGTTGTCAAAAGCCGTGAAGAATGTCGTCTACCTAGCGGGACGACAATGACCGCTCATGGCGCGTTCCCGCCGCTCTCGCAGGTCAGCCCGCTGAGATGTGCGTGAGTTTGTCGGGATTGCGGACGATGTAGATCGCGCGAATGCGCCCCTGATCGATATCGAGCGCGGTGGTCTGGAGACGGCCGTCGGGATTGTAGCTGATATAGCCCGGCAAGCCGTCGATGATGGCGGTGCGGACGAGGATCGGGCGATGCGCGTCCTTGCCGGAGACGTGCGCGAACAGCCGAAGAGCGTGCTCGGCGCCGCGGATGATGTTGCGGAACGCCGAAACCTTGCCCCCGCCATCGGCGTGAATCTCGACGTCGTGGGCCAAAAGTCCCGCCAAGGCAGTCGTGTCCCCGCCGTGCGCGGCCTCGAAGAAGGCGCGGGCGATCCGGTCGGCCTCGGCTGTGTCGAGCGCGTAGCGGGTCCGCTCCGATTTCACGTTTCTGCGGGCGCGGGACGCCAGCTGCCTCACCGCCGCCGGCTCGCGGTCCAGCGTCACGGCGACGTCCTTTAAAGGCACCTCGAAGATGTCGTGCAGGAGGAAGGCCGCGCGCTCGAGCGGCGAGAGGCGTTCCATCGCCAGCATCAGGGTCACCGTGACGTCATCGGCGATCGTCTCTATCGGATCGACGGTGCCGACCAGGGGGTCGGGCAGCCACGGCCCGACATAGGTTTCCCGACGCGCTCTCGCTGACTTCAGCCGGTCGAGGCATAGGCGGGTGATGATGCGCGTGAGATAGGCGCCCGGCGTGTCGATGCTGATGTCGACGCCCGTCCATCGCAACCACCCGTCCTGGACGACGTCTTCCGCCTCGCTGAACGAGCCGAGCATTCGGTAGGCGAGTCGCAGCAGGCGGGGGCGCTCCGCCTCGAAGGCTTCCGTTCTGAGGTCTGTTTGCGTCATCGCACAGCAATCCCGGTGGACATCGAATGGATGACGAGCGAGCCGTCCGCAATGTGACAGGCGTGATGTGAGATCGGCCATGTCACATTCCGACGGGCCGCCTCGTCACATCCGTACAGCGCCGATGAACGGCGCCCAAGACGGAGACCTCCCCATGACCACCCCGAACCGCCTGACCTGGCATACGGTCGCCCCGGAGGGCGCGAAAGCCCTCTACGGCGTACACCATTACATTATGACCGGCGCCAATCTGCCCGAAGAACTCATCCATCTCGTGTTCCTGCGGGTGTCGCAGATCAATGGCTGCGCGCATTGCATCGACCTGCACACCCGCGACCTTCGGAAGACCATGTCCATCGATAAGGTGACCCTGGTCCCCGTGTGGGAGGAGGTCCCGCACCTGTTTCCCGAGACCTATCGGGCGGCGCTGGCCTGGGCCGAAGAGGTGACCCGGGTCAGCGAGACCCATGCATCGGACGAGGCCTATGCGGCCGCCGCCGCGGTCTTCGACGCTAAGGCGTTGGTGGATCTCACGATCGCCATCGCCGCCATGAACGCGTTCAACCGGCTGGGCGCGCCCTTCCGCCTGCCGGTGAAGGCGCAACCCTGATTGCCGGCGCGGCGCCTCCGCAAGGGGCGCCGCGCTGTCGCCCCGTCGACGCGGAGCGCTGAAGCCGCGTTGGGTGGCCGGCGCTCTTCGGCCTTATCCGAACCTATATCTCAAGTTCCGTGAGGTCCTCTGAGAGGGACCAAAGCCGTTCTGATAGGGCTGGATCGCAGGCCCAGGCCGCCACACCCTTGCGGCCTTGTTCACCGGT
>Ga0182745_1001353_pt1 | contig 23707 bp, 24 predicted proteins | sample eDN3rd30CKraftBY_FD_128523 | JGI IMG/M metagenome (GOLD analysis project Ga0182745, IMG submission 128523) | Enriched backyard soil microbial communities from Emeryville, California, USA - eDNA 3rd pass 30_C Kraft BY (version 2) (version 2) | ecosystem: Environmental > Terrestrial > Soil >... | reverse complement strand
TAGCGTCGCGGATCAAGCTGCTTCGACCTGCTCGAAGCACGCTGAATATCTACCCCTCGTCGCGCGATCTCTCCGTCACTCCCGCGCAGGCGGGATTCCATCCCGCCGACTCGGATGGATTCCCGCGCCCGCCTGCGCGGGGACAGGCTCCGCGCGGGAATGAGCAGATAACGAGCACATCAGGTTTTTCCTAAACGAGCTCGAATCCCGTCACACCGTGCAGCTTCCCGATCTCGTGATCGGCGATCGCCACGAATTCGCGCGCTGCCGGTGAGAGATGGCGCCAGTGCCGGAATGCCCAGCCGATCGATACCGGCGGCAGATCGGCGATGAGTATCGCTTTCACCGCGCCACCCTTCTCGAAGTTGTGCGCATGCACGGCCGGCACGATGGCCTGTCCCAGGCCGAGCTCGACGAAAATCCTGGCCGTGTCGAAATCATCGAAGACCACTTCGGCCTTGAGCTCGATGCCGCGTTCCAGCGCCGCCTGTTCGATGGCGCTGTGGTGAGTCGTGCCGCCGGCCAGTCCGAGATAGCGGATCGAGCCGAGATCCTCGAGCAGCAGTTTGCGCCGCTTCGCCAGCGGATCGTCCTTTGCCGTCAGCAGGAACAGGCGCTGCCGGGCGATGGTGCGCTCGTTGATGCCGCGTACCGGCTCGCCGGTGGTCACGAAGCCGAGATCGGCCTTGCTCAAACGCAGGATCTCGAAACAGCGCCGGGTCGAGCTGGCTGGCAGGAAGCGCAGGTTCACGCCCGGATGCTCCTTGCGGAAGCGGACCACGGCCTGCCTCATGAAATGCCGCACCGTGGTGCCGCCGGTGGTGATGGTGAGCGTGTCCGATTCGCCTTGCTGCAGGGCGCGGATGCGCTGCAGGCCCACCTCGATGGCATCGAGGCCCTCCAGCGCGAAGTCTTTAAGAATCTTGCCGGCGGCCGTCGGTGCGATGCCGCGCGCATGGCGTTCGAACAGGCGTACGCCGAGCTCGGCTTCGAGTCGCGCGATGTGCTGGCTGATCGAAGACTGCGTACGGCGCAGCTCGCGCGCCAGTGAGCTCATGTTGCCGGCTTCGCAGGCCGCGACCAGGATGCGCAGGTCTTCGAGAGTCATGCAGTCATATAAGCATCTACTTGGGTAATTGCAAAGAGCCTTAGCGTTGACTAATGGTGATGCCGATGGAATCGTTGCGCCGCCCGGCAATTCGGGGCAGGGGGCGCAACCACATGAAATCTCACCGGCTTTCGGTTCTCGACATCGTTGCCATGAAGCGTCGTGGCGAGCGCATCGCCGCGCTCACGGCTTACGACTACACGGCGGCACAAATGGTGGACGCCGCTGGCGTGCCTATCATCCTGATCGGCGACACCCTGGGGATGGTGGTGCAGGGGCAGGACACGACGCTGCCGGTCGGCCTCGATCAGATCATCTATCACGCGCAAATGGTGGCGCGCGGCGCACATCGCGCCTTGTTGATCGGCGACATGCCTTTCATGACCTATCAGGTTTCGGTGGAGGAGGCGATGCGCAACGCGGCACGCCTGATGACCGAAGGCAAGGTCGGAGCGGTCAAGATCGAAGGCGGACTGGAGATCGTGCCGACCATCGAGCGCCTGGTTCGCGCCGGCATTCCGGTCTGTGGACACCTTGGATTCACGCCGCAGTCGACGCACGCCATGGGCGGTCCGCGAGTCCAGGGGCGCGATCCTTCGGTAGCGGCTTCGCTAGTTTCCGCAGCTAAAGCGCTGGAGGCGGCGGGTGCTTTTGCCGTGGTGCTGGAGCTGGTGCCGGCGTCGGTCTCGCAGGAGATCTCGCGCCAGCTTGCCATTCCAACCATCGGTATCGGTGCCGGCCCGCACTGCGATGGCGAGATCCAGGTGTTTCACGATCTCTTCGGCCTGTATACGGATTTCCAGCCGCGGCACACGCGGCGTTATCTGAACGTCGCGCAGGATGTGGTGGCAGCGGCTCGCCAGTTCACGCGCGACGTGACGGCGGGAACATTCCCGGGCCCGGAGCAGACGTCGGATCTCGTGCCGGAGGCGAAAGAGCGCTTCCGCGCGTTGCTGCGTGCCTGAGCGGATCAGGGATCCAACGCTTGATGAATGAATCGCGCAGCCCGGCTTGAGCGCTGCTCAGCCCGACAAGGGTTTGTACGAGAATTTCTGTCCGCCCACCGAGGCTTCGTACATCGCGCCGCCTTTGACGATGGTGAAGATGGCCATGCCTTTGTAGTACCTGCCCGCCGTGGTCGCGTCCTTCTTGCCGCCGCTTGCGCCTGCGGTGGCGCCAGTGGTGCCGGCCTTCGCCGATGCGGCGGCCGTGATCGCCACCGCACCGATATCGGCGCCGAATTCGAAATTGCCGCGGGTGAATTCGTCGAACGCGCGCTTGTCCTCGAAGAACACGATCTGGCTGTAGGCCTGGCCGCCGGCCTGGAAGCCGATGCTCAGCTGGGTCATGGACGTGTCGCCGACGTATTTGCCGCGCTCGTACACGCGTCCATCTCCATGGGCGCCGCCAACGACCAATCCGCCTTTACCGACGGTCGGAAAGACTGCATAGCCGTAGCTGTCGTTGAAAAAAGCCGCGCTTTCGCCCGCGTTCTTGAACAGGGAGACAGTGTCGCTGTAGCTGTCGGCTGCGGCGGCCGCGCCCCATGTCATCAGCACCGCACCCAGCAGGGCAAAGATGGCTCGCCGCATGACGCTCCTCCAATGCGGACGAGGATGCCCGCGGCAGTGAGTGTTCGGGCTTCCCGAAGGGCTGAGAATACGTAGTTTGGGAACACGGCGTCGCGGCGCGTCGGGTGTTCGTGGCCGAACATGAGGCGAATCTTACAAACATGGCAAGTTAATTGAAGTGGACCGGCGGGCAGCGCGGCCGGTACGGTGCAGACATTGAAAGGAAGGAGGTCGGCATGGTCGGCGTTTCTCTGCTGGGTATCCCACACGACGCGAACTCGTCTTACCTGAGAGGAGCGGCCGAAGCGCCGCCGTTGATCCGTCGCGAGCTGCATTGCGATGCCCGGAGCATCTGGAGCGAGAGCGGCGTCGATCTGGGCGCGCCCGGCCGGCTCAGAGATCACGGCGACATCCAGTTCGATCCTGCCGAGGATCCCTGGCACACGATCGAGCGCAGCGTCGGACGTGCATTGGAGTCGGGCGATCCCTTGATCTGTCTGGGCGGCGATCATGCCATTACTCACCCGATCCTGCGGGCCGTGCGCCGGTGCCATCCGGCGTTGACGATCGTACATATAGACGCGCACCCGGACATCTACCACGCGTACCAGGACAATCCGCGCTCGCATGCTTCGCCTTTCGCGCGAATCATGGAAGAAGGGTTGGCGGACCGTCTGATCCAGATCGGGCTGCGCACGGTCAACGATCATCACCGTGAGCAGTTCCGGCGTTTCGGCGTCGAAGCCATCGAACCGTCGCGCTGGAGCGGGAACCTGCAGCTCGATCTGAAAACGCCCGTGTACGTGTCGCTGGACATCGACGCATTGGATCCGGCGTATGCGCCCGGCGTGTCGCACCGCGAGCCCGGCGGTCTCTCGCCGCGCCAGGTCATCGATCTGCTCCATCGCATCGATCAGCCCATCGTGGCCGCGGACATCGTCGAGTACAACCCGCGCTGCGACATCTCCGATCTGACGGTGCTGGTGGCAGCCAAGCTGTTGAAGGAGATTGGCGGCATGATGGTGCGGACCAACGAAAGCCGTGCCGTAGAGCAGTCCGCCACACTGCGCTAGAGCAGTATTTGCAGCAAGTGCCGTTACGCCGCGCGCGGATACGTGAACAGCAGGAAGTGGATCGTGTTCAGCGTGAAATGCGCCAGCATGGACATTTCCACCTTGTCGGTGACCCGGTAAACCAGCGCGTATGCAAAACCTGCCACAGTCGCCAGCAGGACGTAACTGGCGCCGCCCGCAAAATGCGCCATGCCGAAAGTCGTCGCGCTGATCGCGATGGCGAGCCAGGCGCCGTACGGCCGATGCTGCCATGCATGCTGCAGCTCGCGCTGTACCAAGCCGCGAAAGAAAGCCTCTTCGCTCAGGCAGGTGAGCAGCAGGTTCGAGGCCGCCCAGATCCAGAACAGCGCCGGCCACTTGGGGTCGTAACGCAAATAGTCCAGGGTGAAGGCCAGAATGGCGATGGCCGGGACCATGACGAGAATGATCGGCGCGGCCCGCTGCAGCGCCTGTCCGAGATCGCGTGCGGTATGGAGCAGCCCGCCGTAGACGATGCCCAGGATCAGAATGCCGACGAGGGTCTTGTCGAAGTTCAGGTACAGCGTGTACGGCTCGGCGCCGGGCGATAACACGATATCGCGAGCAATCAGCAGATTGTGAAAGCCAGGCAGGACGTGTGCAGCAAGTGCCACGCTCAGGAGCACAATGGCGATGGCAGCGAGGGCTTTGAGCGCTCTCGCCGAGGTGCTTGCACTGGGCCACTGTACGCGACGGTAGAGGACGCAGGCTGCGGCGAACAGGACGATCCACAACACCGCGACATTCGCCAGCACGCCAGCCACGTAACCCGCGACGACCGCGAGCAGCAGCGCGCCGCTCCACATTGCTCGTCCCACCCACAGGCCGAGGATGGCAATGCCCAGCAACACGAATGTGATGACGACTGGAACCGGCGGCAGCGCTTGGATCATGGAATTGTCAGGGCAGGGACGGAAAGATGCGTGGCGGGCACTGCCGATGCTCGCGCCTTGCAGCCGACGCCGATCGGCGTCGATGCATCCGCATTGCCCAGGTTCAGTCCCCGCGGGCAGATCATCCAATGCGCCAGGCTCAGGTCGCAACAGTCGCTGGATTTTTCTCCGACCACACGCTGTCTCGCCGACCGCGCAGCGCACGAGTTCTGGAGATCCTGGCCAACCCGAGAAAGACGATGGCGCCTGCGACCGCCACCAGATCGATCAGCATGCCGCTGCCGCCGTGATTCCAGCCGGAGCCGAGCACCCCGGTGGCGCTGAGGACGCTGGTCAACGGAATGGCTGCGGTAGCGAGTGCTGCGGCAAGCAGTAGCTCGCTTGCGGCACGAGCCGCGCCGCGTGCAAATGCCCACGCAACGGCACCCAGGAATACCGCGTAGTAAATGCCAGTGTGCTAGGCGCCGACGTCGGCGACCCGGCCCGGCAGCCATTTTGCCGCGGCGATGGTGAGCGAGATGCCGGCCATGCAGCCCGCCGTGACACCAATCGTCAGGTTGGCCATCACATGGGTCGAGCGCTTCTGCACCACCGCGCCGCTGCGACGTTCGAGCTTGCGTCGCGATTCGATCCACAACAGATTGCCGGAATAGAACAGGAACGCGCCCGCCAGGCCGAGCAGGAAATAACCCCAGCGCACCGGGTTGCCGCCGAAGCTGCCGAAATGCAGCGTGAAGAAGCCGGTGAGGGTTGCTGACCAGTTGTCCTGCTGGCCCGGCAGGAAATCGCGCGCCACGATTTCTCCCGAGTAGGGATCGACGCTGGCGAAGCCGCTGGTCGGTGCGCGATGACCGTAACGAGGATCGGAGCCCGAAACACGCGCTTCCAGTGCACCCTCATGGTTCGAGAATGTCATGGCGGCGATTTCGAAGCCCGGGGCCTGCGACTGGATCCGGGCGACGAGCTCGGCCGGCGTGAGCGGCCTGGCGCCGTCCGGCGGCGCCGTGTGCGACGGCTCGCCAATGGCGAACATCTGATTCAATGCGCCGTGATAGCTCACTTCATTCTGCACGTCGTAGATCTGATCGTGGAAAGCGAAGATCACCGAAGTCAGCGCCATGATCAGATGGAACGGCAGGCTCAGCACGCCCAGCACGTTGTGCATGTCCAGCCACATGCGCTTGAGATTCTTGCCGAGCCGCAGTGCGAACAGATCCTGCACGAACGTCGGCAGCAGGATGATCACGCCCGAGACCAGCGCCAGCGCATACATGAGCGCAATTGCGCCCATGATCGGCATCGAGATCTCGTGCTCGAAAGGCAGCCCGATCTGCTGATGCAGCACGTCGATGAGCTGTGCCACCTGCGCCGGTTCCTGCTGCACCACTTGCAGCGAGCCGTCGGCGGCAAGGCTGGAAGCGTAGAGTCTTCCGCCGTTTCGCCCTTCGCCGGGCTTGCGCACGCGCCAGGTCATTCGCGCGGGTTGCTCCGGCCCGGTCGCAACCACGATCTGGTAGTTGTTGGCGGCTTCAGGATGCGCGGCCAGTGTCGCATCGATCAGCTGTTGGGTATCGGTGAGCGGTGGAGGCGGCGCCAGCGTGGTCGGCGCCGACGCCCAGCGTTCCAGCGGCGTTTCGAACATCGTGATCGCGCCGGCATAGAAAGCGATGAACAGCGCCAGTCCGCTGATGATGCCGACCCAGGTGTGGACGTCCTTGTAGACGCGAACGATATCGGTGCGCATGGGAAGAAAGGTCAGGTAGCGAACCAGCGGCCGGCGAACAGCGCGCCGTAGCACACTGCATTGGCGAAGAGCAGCCAGCTCCAGGCGCGGGCGCCGGAGCGGAAGAGGAAGCAGACGCTCAGCACGGCAGCCCAGATCGGCGCGACCAGCCACATGTTGAGCTGCGCCTTGGCCGAGCTGTGCATGAGTCCGCCGGGCCCGAACCAGGCGAACAATCCGGTCAGCGCTATCGCGAGCGCGAAGCCGCAGATCAGGCCGGCACTTGCCTTGCCGAGCCAGTCCTCGCTGCGCAGTTGAGCGGGTGGCTTCATGACGCTTTGCGCTTGCGCAGCCAGGCGAACGCCAGCGGCAGCACCGTCCAGATCAGCATGACCGCCGTGAGCAGCACATAAACCGCGGTCGCCGGACCCGTCACCTGCAAGAACGACGTCAGGCTGACGATCAGCGCCGCAATGCCGAGCATGCAGCCGATGCGTGGCGCGATTCGCTGCGCAAGCATCTGTTGGTTGGGGGAGGCGAGATACAACGCACTCGCGCCGGTCACGGCGCAGATGAGGCCAAGGAGCGCGAACGCCGTACTCATCACAGCACCGCCACTCCTACCAGCGATACTGGGCGCGCAGCGACAGCGTGCGGCCGGACCCGTAGTAGCACGAGGCGACGCTGCCACAGGTGGCGACATACGTCTTGTTCGTCAGATTGCGCACGTTCGCGGAGAACGACATACCTTCGCTGCGACCGCGGCCGCCGTGGAAGTCGTAGCGTGCGAACAGATCGAACAAGGTGTAGTCGGGCATCCGCAGCGTGTTGGCGACGTCGCCGAAACTCTCGCCCACGTAACGCACGCCACCGCCCAGGCCCAATCCTGCAAGCGCGCCGCCCTGGAAGCGGTAATCGACGAACAGCGAGGCCATGGTGTCCGGTAGCTGCGACAGCGTGTTGCCTTGCTCGGCGGCGACGTTGCTTCGGGTCACTTCGCCATCGGAATGAGTTGCGGTCAGGATCACAGCCATGCCGGACGGCAGCGTGGCGCGGCCCTCGAACTCGATGCCGCGTACCCGTCCTTCGCCGGTCTGCACCTGGCAGCTGCCATCGCCGCAGACGTGAGCCGGGTCGGGGTCCGGCGTGGTGATGTTCTGCTGCGTGATCTGGTACGCGCCCAGGGTTACGAAGGTGCTCGATCCCGGCGGCTGAAAGCGGATGCCGGCTTCGATCTGCTGGCCGGTGGTCGGATCGAATGGACGGCCGTCGTAGAAGCTGCCGGTCGCCGGCTGGAAGGATTCGGAGTAGCTCAGGTACGGAGCGAAGCCGTTGTCGAACAGGTAGACGGTGCCCACGCGGCCGGTGAAGGCGTCCGCGTCGGTGATGGTCGTGGTCTGACTCACGGGATTGAAGGCATCGTCTTTCGCGGTGTCGTAGCGGCCGCCGAAAGTGACGCGCAGGTTTGCTGCTTCGAGCTGGTCCTGCAGGTAGAAACCGGTCTGCCGGCTCTTGGTCTCGGTGTAGCCCTGCGGCGCCAGGCCAGCCACGTAGCCAGCGGAGCCGCGCGCTTGCGGGTTGTAGATATCCAGCAGCGGCAACACCAGCTGCGCCCTGACGCCATCGCGATAGTGTTCCCAGTCGGTGTGGAAATAGTCGATGCCGCCGAGCAGCGTGTGCCGCACCGGACCGGTGCTCAGCCTGGCTTCGAGCTGGGTATCGACGGCGTAGCCGTCAGTCTCGCCGACGCCTTGCACTGCGCGCCGTCGAATCGTCTGCCCGGGAATGCAACCGGCGATGACAGGTGACGCATTGCAGTCGGTGACCGTGTCGCCGCTCAGCACGGTCACGCGGTACAAGGTTTCGATATGGGTGTAGCGCAGGTTGTTGCGCACGGTGAAGACATCGTTGAAGCGGTGCTCGAACAGCGAGGCGGCCAGATACTGGTCGCGATCGAAGCGGTTCCAGTCGGGCTCGCCCAGGTACTCATCCAGTGCGATGCGACGGCCGTTGCTCGGCCGCAGCGTTCCGGTCGCGGGCAGGAACTGGTAGGTCGAGCCGCCGCGATCACGTTGGTACTGGCCGAGGAGCGTCCAGGTGGTATTCGTTCCCGGCGCCCACGTGAGACTCGGCGCTGCGTAGTAGCGGCTGTTGCTGGTCTTGTCGATCTGGGTATCGCCATCGCGCGCCAGCCCGACGAAGCGGTATGCAAGATCGCCGCTCGATCCGAGCGGTCCGCTCACGTCGCCCGCGATCTGCGGTTGCCAGCGTCCGAGGTCGGTGTAGCCGGCGGACTGCAACATGAGTTCGCCATGCGGCGTGAAGGTCGGACGTTTGGTCACCAGGTTGACCAGTCCGCCCGGCGCGGTCTGACCGTACAGCGCGCCCGACGGTCCTTTGAGCACGTCGATCTGCTGCAAGCCGAACGGATCGAACGCCGGTCGCGTCCACTGACCGCCCGAGGGCAGGCGCAGGCCGTCGACGAAATTGTTGTTGCTGGAGAAGCCGCCGGCGCCGAAGCCGCGCACGCTCACTTCGTCGACGCGACTGTCGATGCCGGAGGCTTCTGCCTGCACGCCGGCGGAATAGGAGAGCGCATCCGCCACCGTTGCGACAGCCCGTACGTCCATCTCGTCGCGGGTGATCACGGAGATGGATTGCGGTGTCTCGATCAGGGGGGTGTCGGTCTTGGTGGTCGAGCCGGCGGTGCTTTGACCGGTGGCCGTCACCACGACGATTTCGAGTTCCGATTGCGCGACGCCGCGTGAAGTTGCAGCCGCGCTCGCCACGACGACCAGGATCGTAGCCGCAGCCCGCCGACGGTAAGCCATTGCCTCTCCGATTGATTTTCGGATTAGTGGCTGGCTTGGCAGCTGGCTGGATGAGAAAGTGAGGCGATGTTAATGCGAATCATTCTTATCTTCAAGGCCTGCACAAGGATGAAAAGCGGCAATGCGTGGACGACAGTTCGCGGCGCCGCGAACGAATCGCGGCATTCGCTTTATCGGTTGCGATTATCGGCCGGCGTGCTGGATCGAACCGAGTGTCGGGCCCGACCGGCTTCGCGCAGCGCAGCCTTTGCTGCATCCGCGTCCAACGAGTGATCGCCTGCGTCCCTGGCGATGGCGCACAGCAGGAGCACGGCATTGGGGTGTTCCGGGTCCGTTGCGGAGAGCACGACCTTCAGCTTGTGATGTTCGAAGGTGGCCCGCAGTCCCTCGGCCACGGTGCGCGCTGCGCTGTTGGCTAGGTCATCCTGCCGCCGTGTCATCTTCGCGAGGCTTGTCTCGGCGGCTTGGCCGGCACGCGTCAGCCAGTCAAGGATCGGTCTGGTTTGTGCTCGCGCCGCGCCGGAGGAGCCGTGGAGCAGGGTGCCGATGCGATCGAGTGCCTCGCGTTCGATTGCCGTCATCGCGCCGTCATGAGCCTGCTGCAACCAAAGCGCGAGCGCAGTGGCATGCCGATGGAATGCTCGTGTGGACTGGCGCAACGCTGCCTGGGTTGAGCCTTCCCGTAGCCCGTGCTCGTGCCGATAGCGACTGCAGAGGCCGGCGACGTGATCGACGAACTCGTCGGAGTCTTTGACTTGCCGTGCGATCCGTTCCAATCGTTTGCCTGGCTTCCTGCGCTTGATGGCCTCGGTATGCTGTTTCGGGATGCGCGAGCGCGAGGGTTGGGCGGATCGGGTGTTCTTGGCCATCGGTCGAACGGGTTCTCTTTATCCATGCATGGATCGCCTGCCGAGTTTACCTCGCATCTACTCAAAGCGTGGATCGACTGCAGGAGGTGGATCGTCATTCCTGCACCTGATCCTGCGTGGCGGGGTAGACGACCTCACCGTCGGGGCGAATCGTGGCGCCGGCAGTGAGGCGGGCGGGTTCCAGGCGGCCTCGCTCCATGATGTGGAAAACGCTTTCTCCGCGGGCGATCAGGTGATCGGCGACGATGCGCCGGTGGCACCGCCACCATACGGCTTCCGAACACATGATCGCGCAGCGCTGCTTGCGTCCTTCCTCGATGAGATGCTCCAGGCCGGTCTGAAACTGCGCCGAGAGCGCGTAGTCGGCATAGTTGTGGAAGCTTTCGTTGGTCCAGAAGCCATTGAGGTCCCGGGCCACGTTCCGGTCCTTGCTGCGCAGCCCTCCGAGCGCCGCCACATGCTCATACGAAATGCCGAAGCCCGCCAGCGCCTCGGGCAGCGTGTCGGTGTTGAACTGCGGATTGGCTCTCGACCTGGGAATCGTCCGGACGTCCACGAGCCGAGCGACGCCGGGTTCGCTCAGCAATGCAACCAGCGCTTCGAGGCTGCGATTGGAGTGGCCGATGGTGAAGAACGGCAGCGTCGCGCGCCGCTTCATGATGCGTGGTCGAGGGCGCTGCCTTTGTGGGCCGCGACATGCTCGGTCTTGTCGCTTTTGATTTCGTACTGCGGGTCGTCTTTCGAGGCGTGCCGGCGATGGCCCTTGTAGTCGAAGTCCCGGGTGTGGATGGCGATGATCGTTCCGGACACCCGGCCGGCTTCGGAATTCCAGCGGACGTGATCGCCGATCTTGAATCGCTTGGTCATCTCGCAGCCCTCGTCTTCACGGCGCCGATTGCGCCTTTGAGGGCAAAGGGACGCCGCCGATTCAGCTTGCTACTCTGTGCACGAACGGTCAAATCAGAAAACAGTCGCCGTACGACGCGAACGGCGGCTCGGCAGACCAGCGGGGGAACGACGACGTGAGCATTCCGGACGACATCTTCACCGAACCCGAGAACATCGATGCCGACACGCTGAGCAATCTCGGCCCGCTGCGGCGCCTCGCCGGCATCTGGCAAGGACAGCGGGGAGTCGACGTCAATCCGAAGGCTGACGGACCGGAGCAGCGCAACTACCTCGAGCGCATCGAGATGCAGCCGATCGATCCGCAGACCAACGGGCCGCAGTTGTTTTACGGTCTGCGCTACCACGTTCACATCAATACCGCCGAAGAGCAGATCGCCTTTCACGACCAGCTCGGCTACTGGCTCTGGGAACCGGCCACCGGCCTCATCCTGCAGACCGTGGCGATCCCGCGCGGGCAGGTGGCGATCGCCGCCGGACAGGCGCAGCCGAACGCGGACAAGTTGATCCTGACGGCAAAACGGGGGCAGACGGATTACGGCATCTGCTCGACGACTTTTCTCGAACAGGCCTTCCGCACGGATTCTTATCGCATCGAAGTCGATTTCCACTCCGATGGCTCGTGGAGCTACGTCTCCGACACCCTCCTGATGGTGCGCGGTCGCGATACCCCGTTTACGCACCGTGACCGCAACACCCTGACCAAGATCGCCGAGCCCGATCTGAATCCGTGGCAGAAGATCATCCGGGATGCGAGCGCCAGGCGATGAGGATGGTGATCGATGGTTGCGTTTCAGGAACTGCACGCAGCGCCGGTGTCGAGCGCGCTCGACCAGGGCTCGTGGGGCCGACCAGTAAGTTACCGTAATGAAACGTTACGTTACCGGCCGCCCTGCCGGACCGACTTATGCGATCGGCGCGCCGTGAGTGTGTCAGGGGAGCCGCATAGACAACTCCACCTCGCTCGCGAACGGCACGGAAATGTAGCCGCGGTCCGAGCGCATGCGTGTCAGGTAGTCAGGGCACATATCTGCGTTGTCCGCGACGATCAGCGCCCCGGCACACAAGCGCGGCTCGAGCAAATCGAGGATGCGTGCATAGAGCGCCTTGGCACCGTCGAGCAGGACCAAGTCGATGGTGTCGGGCAGATCGTGCGTCAACGTCTCCAGCGCATCGCCCTCACGGATCTCGACCAGATCCGCCAAGCCGGCGGCGTCCAGGTTCGCACGCGCCTGCGTCACCTTGCCTGGCTCGAACTCGGTACTGATGAGATGGCCGCCGCCGTTGTCGCGCAAGGCGGCGGCAAGGTGCAGGGTGGAAACACCGAACGACGTGCCGAACTCGACCACCGAGCGTGCGCGGCTGGCATGGGCAAGCATGTATAGCAAGCGACCGGTCTCGCGCGAGACGGCGAGATGAGCGTCCTTGGCGCGCGTATAGAGCGAGCGCCAGTCAGCTCCGCCAATCAAACTCGCGCGCTGTTGCGGCGTCATTTCGCCCATCTGCTCTTCCAGCACGGACTGGGTGGCATCGGCGTCATCGAACAAGCGGGTCAGCAGGGTCGAAACGGGCGGCAGGGCAAGTGTGTTCATGGCATGAATCCTCGGGGATGGCGGATGAAGTGCAAGCGCCGATAGAATGCGAATGATTCGTCGTGTTTACAATTCGCATTCCGGAGCTCCGCCATGAAGAGCCGCAAAAACCCGGTAGTGGTGCCGCGCAAGCGCCCTCGCCAGGCACGCTCTACCCGGCTGGTTGCAGACATTCTCGAGGCAGCTGTTCGCGTTCTGGAGCGCGAAGGCGCCCGACGCTTCACCACGGCGCGGGTGGCGGAGACGGCAGGTGTCAGCGTCGGCTCCCTCTATCAGTACTTCCCCAACAAGGAAGCCATCCTGTTCCGCCTGCAGGCGGACGAGTGGTCACGTACCGGCGGGCAGTTGCAAGCCCTGCTCACCGAGACGAACCAGCCGCCATTGCAGCGCCTGCGCGCGATGGTGCGAGCCTTCTTTCATTCCGAGTGCGAAGAAGCAGCATTGCGCACCGCGCTGGCCGATGCCGCACCGTTGTATCGAAATGCGCCGGAGGCGGCGATACATCGCCAGGCTGGTCGGCGCCAACTGATCGTATTCATGAGGGAGGCGCTCCCCGGCGTCGCTGCGAACAAACGCCAACATGCCGCTGATGTGGTGATGACCGTGTTGACTGCGACCGGCAAGAGCGTGTCCGAGCAGGGACGCTCGCGTACCAGTGTCGATGCGCTGGCAAAGGCGGTAAGCGAAATGCTATGCGCCTATCTGGAGCGCGTGGCACAGCAAGGGGCGTGAGTCCGGTGGCGGTCGCATCGAGCCGACTCGCCGTCCTACGCAAACGCAATCACTCGCTCTGCACCGGGCAAGAATGCGCTTGGATCGCCAACAACCCTCCACGTCGTGACGTTGGCTACGGCACGCAATGGATCAATTGCAGATGAGAATGATTTGTATTAGTGTTACGGCGCTGTGCGTGCTCAAATCGTCCATCCGCTGCGTCTCTTGCTGCTGGCACTCCTGTTGTCCGCCGCCGCTTCGGTCATGGCCGAAGCGCGCTGCAGTCATGGCAGCACTGCTTCGCTGGGCGAAGACGCGAGCTGGGTGTTCGCGGACTTTCAGCCCGTTGCCCCCGATCAAGAGGACTCGGCGCCACGGGCCGGCAAGCTCTGCAAGCACCGTGTTCGAGGGTTCATCGTCGCGACGGCAGTTCATCTCGATGCTGCCCACGCCTGCGCATCCTGCGCCAGCCCATGGCCGAACCTCGCAAGCTCGATCGTCGATTCCGTTTCCCTTCCCCGCAGTGCGTTTCCCAGTTCGCACGACCGTCCCCACGCCAGTCCCCGATTGCAGTTGAAGCTGCAACTCGGCCAGGCGCCCTGACAGCACTCCCGAGCTGAAGTCTCCTCGTGCGTTCCGGTTCGCCGGACGCGCGCCCGAGCCCGTTTGACTCTTTCATTCGTATCGCTCCTTCATTCGAGGTCCGTTCGTCATGCCTGCGTTATCCATGTCTTCGCGCAAGACCATCGTGCGTCATCCTGTCGGTCTCGCCGTCTGCCTGATTCTCGCGACTGCTGCGGCACACGCCCAAGATTCCTCGGTCCACGATCCAAGGACCGTCGAGGAAGTGGTGGTGACCGCCGCCGGTTTCGAACAGAAGATCGTCGATGCTCCTGCGAGCATCAGTGTCGTGTCCTCGCAGGAGCTGGTGCAGCGTCCTTACATCACCCTGATCGATGCCGTGCGCGATCTCGAAGGTGTGGATGTCGGCGAGACTTCGGACAAGACCGGCCAGCGCACCATCAGCATCCGCGGCATGGGCTCGGACTACACGCTGATCCTGATCGACGGCAAACGCCAGAACAACCACGGCGACATCTATCCGAACAGCTTCGGCGGCAACCAGTTCAATCACATTCCGCCGCTGGATGTGATCGAGCGTATCGAGGTGATCCGTGGACCGGCATCGACGCTCTACGGCGCCGATGCGCTGGGCGGCGTGATCAACGTCATCACCAAGAAAGTCTCCGACAGCTGGCGCGCATCGGTTACGACGGGTCATTCCTTCCAGGAGAACGACCGGTTCGGCACCGACACTACGTACGACATCACGGTGTCCGGCCCGTTGGTGCGCGACGTGCTCGGCCTTTCATTGCGCGGTTCGCGCTACGAGCGCGACGCGTCGCTTCCCGAGTACGACGTCATTACGGATCCGTCTGGACAGGCGCATGAACGCGCGCTCGGCTTTGGCGGCGGCGGAAAGACCACGGACAACACCAACACGTCCTACGGCGCCACGTTGAACTGGAGAATCTCGCAGCGGCAGGACATGAGTTTCGACTTCGACACGTCCGAGCAGATCTACGACAACACTCCGTTCACCAACAATCTCGGCACGACCGCCTATCCGCTCGGCACCGTCGACAACGTCGGCGAGCTGTGGCGTGCGCAGCCACGCGCCGGGTATGCGTCGGACCAGAAGTTCACCCGCGACCAGTGGTCGGTGACCCATCGCGGCGACTGGGGCTTCGGCAGCAGCTTCGTATCCCTCGCGCACATCCAGACCGGCAATCACGGCCGCACCCTGCCGCTCACCGCGACCGAACGAGCGCTGCATACCCAGATTTTCCAGGGCACCGGGGCCTACGCCGATCTGTCGACGGCAGAGCGCCGCGCCCTGCTGGAACAGACTTTCCTGCCGCGACCGAAGCGCACGATGGAAAGCAGCCAGTACACGCTCGATGCCAAGCTCGACTTTGCGGTGGAGAACTTCGCGGGACGCCATCACATGGTGGTTGGCACCCAGTACATCGACGGTGAGCTGGAAGACGGCGTATTCGGCATGGAGAGCGGCGCGGACGGCGCTGGAACGGTGCAGGAACACAAGATGTACTCAGTGTTCGCGGAGGACAACTGGACGCCGATCGAGCCGTTCACGTTGACCTTTGGCGTGCGTTATGACGATCACGAAGTGTTCGGCGATCACGTGAGCCCGCGCGCCTACGCGGTGTACACGATCAATCCGAGCTGGAGCATCAAGGGCGGTGTCGCCACCGGTTTCAAGACGCCGAAGACGACGGACCTGTACGACGGCATCACCGGTTTCGGCGGGCAGGGCACCTCGCCGTTCGTCGGCAATCCGGATCTCCAGCCGGAGACCAGCGTGAACACGGAAGTGGCTCTGTACTGGACCGGTGCAGGCGGGCACAGCTTCAACGTCACCTATTTCCGCAACGACTTCAAGGACAAGATCGCGCGCGGCGAGACGAACCGAAGCTGCGAGGCAACCGGCGGCGTGCGTCCTTGCGCCAATCTGGGTGCCTACGCGGGATTGGGTTACACGACCTATGCGCAGAACATCAATATCGACGAAGCCAGGATCCGCGGCGCCGAAGTGGCTGGTCGCTATCGCATCATCGAGCCGCTGTCGGTGCGTGCCAACTACACCTACATCGATAGCGAGCAGACCAGCGGACCGCAGCTTGGCCAGCCACTGACCGACACGGCCAAGCACATGGCGAATGCGACGCTCGACTGGTCGGTCACCGACACCTTCAGCACGCAGCTGGTCTGGGAAGTGCGATCGAAGCGCTTCCGCGACGTGGATGATGCCGGCAACGCCCTCTACTACAAGGGCTACGACGTGCTGCATCTGGGGGCGCAGTATCGCTTCAGCGACTATCTGTCGATCAATGCCCGCGTCAACAATCTGCTCGATCGCGACTTCACCAGCTTCCAGACCACGTTCGTGGATAACGGTGACGGCACCTGGACGCCGAGCTACGTCGATGACTACAACAACAAGGACAAGGCGAGGAACTACTGGCTGAGCGTGAATCTCGCATTCTGACGCACGCGAGTGCCGGTCGATCTCGTCGAAGAGTTCGGCCGGCACTTTGCCCAAGGGCACGGAGTCTGGATGCGGGCGCCGCATGAATCGGCAAGCAGCTGCTCGGGCTCTCGCCTTGATGCTCAGGTTCGAACGGCGATTGCGTGTGGGACTATCCCCTCAGAGCCGCTCGACCCAATTCGCCAGCGCGCTCCGCTGGGCAACGGACAGGTTCTCGAAGCGTTGACGGGCACGCAATGCCTCCCCGTCATGCCAAAGAATGGCCTCCTCGACCGAACGTGCCCGGCCGTCGTGCAGAAGCCGCAATGGCTGACCGCTGGCTGCCGCTGCTGCGAGTCCCCATAGCGGTGCCGTGCGCCATTCGCCAGGCGCGGCTTTGCCGGCGAGTTCGCGATCGGCGAGTCCGGGCCCCAGGTCATGCAGCAGCAGATCGGTGTACGGGTGAATGGTGGCGACACCGCCGTCAACGTGAACAGGCAATGCTGATCGATGGCATTCGGCGCAGCCGATGTTCTCGAACAGCTTCGATTCCTTCGAGCCCCGGTCGAGCGCGCTCGACACCGGCACTGCGTGCAGTTCCTGAAACGTGATCAAGGCGTCGAAGAGATTCGCCTCGACTTCCGGTGAGCCTCCATTCGGAGCGTTACGGCACGCAGCATCAGCGACGCCACAATCAGCATGAGTCCCGATGAGTTGCGTGGAGAGTCCCATTTCACGCGCGAACGCGCTCGCGGTTTGCGAAGCTACGCTGTGCTCGGTGGCCTGCCAGCCGAACCGGCCGATCGACGCCGGGGTCGAGTCACTCGACCATGACACTCGACCCGAGACATCGCGCGATCGGCCGGAACTTGCCAGTCGCTGCAGCTCTGAGTCCGACACGCGTTCGAGCAGGCCCACGCCCTGAACGGACGGCGGCATCCGCGGCATGATCAACACGTCCTCTGACAGCGGCGCGCCCGACAAGCGAGAGATCGAATAGCTCGGCACTCGCAATGATGCCGTGCTCCCGTCCGGATAGGTATGCACTTGGGTGTCGTAGCGGATCGACACGACGGCTTCCGGCACAAAACCGCTCACGGCGTTCGTGTTGAGCACATGACCGTATTCGGGGATGCCGCGTTCGACTTGCCCGTCCGCACTCAGGCGGCCAAGCTGAATCACCAGGTCGAGTGGCGCTTCTCCGTCTCCGCGCGGGCCACGTCCACGCCGACGGCTGTTATGACACGCGTCGCAGCTCTGAACATTGAAGAGCGGGCCGAGACCGTCGGTGCGGCCAGTCGAGGCGCCGGTTGCGGCAGACCATTCGGTGTTGAAGACGGCCAGGCCCAGATCAAAGCGCGCCTGCTCGGCCTGCGTGAGCGAACGCCACGGTCGAGGTGCACGCATGTCGTCCTGAACCACGACTCCCAAGGCATCCGGGGATCGACACGCGCCCAGGCCCAAGAGACAAAGGCCGAGCACGGCGCTCGTGATCAGCCCGCGCCTCATTCCACCAATCGACTCCACCGCAACGGACTCGCCGCTACTTTGCGACCGTCGTGACCGCCAGCAGGATGCTTGCGTCGGCTGCCCCGCTCAGTTGCAGCGTCAGTTCGCGGCCGCCGGGGAGGTCGTACTCGACGATCTTGCGCGGGCGCTCGCAACCGCGGGCGCCCTGAAAGTCTCGCGACTTGAGCATTGCGGTGCCGTCGATGACATCGATCCAGTGCCCGCTGGTAATCGAGATCCGATAGCGGCCGGCCTGGTCGGTGCGGAAGCGAAGGATTCCCGCATGTGCGCCGTCGGGCAACGTCGGCTTGCCGGGAGTGATGACGAAGGTGGCGGCGCTCTGGTCCGCGAGCGTGATCTCGTAGGGCGTGTTCAAGTCGAGCCGTGACAGGTCGCTCCGAGGATTGGATGCGGCAATGAGTGCGCGCGGTTGCTCCTTCATGACGGCGAGCTCGTGTGACACATCCCACGTGAAGCGGGTGCAGGGATCGTCCTCGGCAGCCGCTGCAACCTGACAACACAGGATGAAAGCGGCCGCCATTGCTGATGCTTTGAGTGCCATCGTGGAATCCTCGAGAACTAGAAGCGATAGTCCAGCTGGGCGAGCCAGGTCCGTCCGGCCTCGTAGAAGCCTTCCTCGTAGGCGTACAGCTCATCGGTCGCGTTGCGCACGCCCAGCTCGAGTCCCAGGCCTTGCGTCGGCGTGAAACGCAGGAACGCGTTTGCGAGCGTGAAGGCGCCCGCAACGCGCGATCCGCTGCTGTTGCTGTAGCGCTTCGACTCATGTTGCGCGTCTATCCGCAGCGCCCATTGCGGCAGGAACTGCCAGTCGCTTGCGAGCAGGTACTTGTACTCCGGCGTATTGGTCGAGCGGATGTTCGGATTGGTGAGATTGTCCACGTCGACGACATTGATCTGTCCGCTCAGCTGCAACGCCTCGATCGGCGTGAAACCCAGCGACAGCTCGACGCCGCGATTGCGCTGCTCGCCGATGTTCTGCAGCTGCGTGCACGGCGGGCTGGCGCATGTCGTCGGCGCGAGCGTGATGCTCTGGATGGCGTCGGTGAGTTTGCTTTGGAACAGCGCCACCTTGGCATTCCAGCTCGGGGTCTTCACTTCGTAGCCCAGCTCGTAATGCAGTGCGGTCTCCGGATCGAGTCCCGGATTCGGCACGACGGCGCCCAGGCCGCCGGAGAAGCGCTCCTTGATCGTCGGAAAGCGTGTCTTGCGGCTGACGCCAGCCACCAGCGAGCGGGTATCGCTCAGCCGGTAATTGGCGATCAGCTGGACGTTGTCCGCCGTCGACTCGTCCGTGCGGATGGGCGAGAAGGTGCCCGGGCCGCTGTCGTACACCTGGACGGTCCGCTCGGGCTGAATCATGTGCGAATACGATGGAGTCAACGCCAGTGCATCGCTGATGCGCCACTCGTGCTCGATCGCAACGTCGTAGGTCGGAATTTCAGAGCGCTGCTGTGGCAGGAACGGCTGGGTCTGCGCTTCGCGGTGAACGTCCTGTCGATAGTGTGCGGCGACGCGAGTGACGTGAGCCGCGTTCCAGCTCCACTCGAAATCGATGCTGCCGCCGTAGGTGTAGTCGTCGTAGTTGCTGCCGTGAAACGCGTAGGGCCGCGTCTGCGTCGTGTAGGTGGCATCGTCGAACGACTCCAGCGCATTGCGAAACGAGTCGCGAAACAGTCGCCACCGCAGCGTTCCCTGCGAAGTCACTGCGTTGCGGGCGACGAAATAGACGCTCTCCTTGTCCCAGTACGGCCAGTTCCAGAAGCGCGCCTGCACGCCGTCGGGCCGCGTCGGCGACCGAAGGTAGCTGCCGGCATAGGGCGGGTCGTGCTTCTCGCCGTCCTGCCGGTAGTAACTCAGCGCGTACTCGTTGTTCTCGTCCGGTGCATAGCCGATCTTGGCGCTGATCACCACGTCCCGACTATCGGCATTCTCCCGCGCGCCGCCATCCTCCGCCGCTACCGGCTGGAAATCGTGGGGCAATCGATAGCCGTCGGAGTCGGTGTACGAAGCGGACAAATGTCCGTACCAACGCTCGCCCATCCCGCCTACTGAAAACACCGCGCGTTGCTCGATGCCGTTGAAATGATCGTCGGTCTCCGTGGCGATGCGTGCTCGGGCCTCGAACGGTTGCGTCGGCCGGCGGCTGATGACGTTGATTGCACCGCCGAGAATGTTGGGGCCGTACAGGAGCGAGGAGAGTCCTTTGCTCACCACGACCTGAGAGACGTAGTCGACCCCGAAGCGGGACAGGTCCACGTTACCGTCATAAGGCACATAGACGGGGATGCCATCGATGAACAGCGGCACCTGGCGGCTGGAGAATCCCCGCACCGACACGAGCCGTTCGCGCCGCTGTCCAAGGTTCTGCACGCTGACGCCCGGAATGAGATCGAGCACCTCGGCAAGATCGTCACGATGCCGGGCGGCAATCTGTTCGGCGGTGGCCACATCCGTCGTTTGCGCCGTTGCCGCAGCCTCGCGCTGACCGATGACCTCTACGGTGCCCAACGTGAAGCTGTCGTTCGCTGGGGCGGTCTGTGCGAGCAATGCTCCCGGGGCAGCAGCGGCGAGCGCAATCAATACGGCCTGAGTCACTCGCGCCGCGGCAACGCGGGCAGAGGGCTCGAAATTTTCGCTATGTTTGCCTGGATATTGCGAGAGGCGCATTGTCGGGTCTTCCCTCATCAAAGGAACGGTTGATGCGTGAAATCGTGGTGTCAGCGTACGAGCGTGAAGCCGTACTTCTCGAAGATCGCGGCTGCCGTCTTGCTGGAGACGAAGGTCACGAAACGCCGGTCGTCGTCATTGGCCCCGGCTACGGCGGCGATCGGATAGCGGATCGGCGGATGGCTGTCTTCCGGGAACGTGTCGAGGAGTTTGACCTTCTTCTCGATGTTGGCATCGGTGAGATAGACGATCCCGAACGGGGCTTCGCCTCGTGCCACGAACGCGAGCGCCGAGCGCACGTTCTCCGCACGAACGAGCTTGCCTTGTACCTGGTCCCAGACGCCTAGGCTGGTCAGCGCGGCCTTCGCGTACTTGCCGACAGGCACCGAATCGGGATCCCCGGTTGCGATGTGCGCATTGCCCACCGCAGCCAGCAATGCCGGTCCCGAGGTGATCCTGACTTGGACCGTGCTGTCGGTCGGCGCGATCAGCACCAGCTCGTTCGCCAGCACATCGCGACGCGTGCCGGGTGTCAGCAATTGCTTCTTCTCCAGGTAGTCCATCCATTCTTCATCGGCCGAGAAGAAGACGCCGACCGGCGCGCCTGATTCGATCTGGCGCGCCAGGGCGGAGCTTGCGGCGAAAGAGGCTTTGACGGGGATGCCGGTTTCCCTGGTGAACGCGGCGCCGACCTCCGTGATCGCGTCCGTCAGCGAGGCGGCTGCGAATACGGCGACTGGCCGGGTCTGCTCCGCCGCCGGGGCCTGGCTGACGAAGAACGTAGCCGCAATCGCCAGAAGGGCGCGACAGAGCGTGCGCATGGTGTATCCCGACGTTATTCCCCACTGAATATTGCGGATGCTAGCAGCTGCCACGGGTGAAGCAAAGGCGCGGCAACGAGGCCGGTCGCGGACTTGCGAACCCGGCGCCTTCGCGGGAAGCTGCGCCGGGTTACGGAGTTGTCGACATGCAGAGCGTCCGATTTCGGATCGACTTCAATCAACATTGCTCGATCGGTCCCGGCAAGATCGAGCTGCTCGAGGCGATCTCGCGCAGCGGGTCCATCAGTCGGGCGGCCCAGGAACTGGGCATGAGCTATCGGCACGCGTGGTTGCTCGTGGACAGCCTCAATCATTCCTTCACGGAGGCGGTGACGACCTCGAGCGTCGGCGGGGCAGGCGGCGGTGGCGTCAAGCTGACGCCGTTTGGCGCGGATCTCATCCGACGCTACCGGGCCGTTGGCAGGCGCATCGAGACTCTGGCTCAAACGGAGTTCGAGGACTTCGTGCGCAAGGCACGCTCCAGTGCGACTGCGGGTCTGGGACGTCGGCGTCTGGTCAGGCGGACGGGTCGCGCTCGGGCCAAGCCTGCGTCTTGAGAAGCACGCCTGTTCACGCGTCATCAAGGCATCCGGCGATGACGCTGCGGAGATACCCCATGAGAGCGCTTGTCGTCCTGGTCGTCGGCTGCCTGGCAGGTTGCAGTCACGGTGGCGATGCGTCCGGTGCAGCGGCGGCCCCGTCTTCCCGGCAAGCCTCGCCGGATGTTCAGCTGGCTGCGCATCCCGCGGGCGCAGCCGTGGATACGCCTGCGACGCTGCAACCGGATCTGGCCAAGGCCCAGGCCCTGCTGAGGCCCGAAGAAACCCTGGACTCGCTCACGTTCGATGCCAATGGCGCCGCGACTGCCCAGGGCAGCGTCGACGGATACAAGAGCACGGCATGGGCGGTGGCCGTCCCTGCGGGACGAGCGCTCACCGTGTCGCTGGCGTCGGCGAACCAGAACATTTCATTCGACGTCTGGGACGTGAACGTGAGCGGTGCCGTGCATCGCGGCGAAGTCGATGGGCGCGAGGCGATCGTCAAATCCTCCGCCGACACGACCTACCTGATCCGCCCGGGGCTACCCCGCGCCATGGCAAGAAGAGACGAGCAGGGCGAGTACACGCTTCAGCTCCAGCTTCGATAATTCGTCGCCCTCAAGCAGTCGGCTTACTCGCCGCAGAATCCTTGACCGGTCTCGGCGCGAACGGCGTGATTCCGTCGCTGTGACCCATGATGGTCTGCTCCGGCTCCGCGCCTTCGGAAAAGCACGGTATCGATGCTGACGAGTCGTTCGTCGACGCCGCCTGCGTGAAATGACACCGGTGCGTCCGTAATGCGGCGCGCGCTTGTTCCCATCAGCGAGACGGACTGTGTCGGCTCATTTCTCGACGCGCCATGTTTCATTCAGCGCGAGAAAGCCGCTTGCATGCTGGCCGGGTGCGCGCTTGCCGTCGATGACGATTTCCTGCTGCTTCGAGTTGACGCCCGACAGCGTCATGATGACGCCGAACTGTCGTGCGAACGCGAAGTCGATCCAGCGTGGTTCGGAAAGACCGCCCGTCCACTTCAGTTCTACAGTGTGGCCGCCACCCTGGCAGGTTTCGGTGCGGCCGTTGACGCCGTCGTTGTGCTGCGTGACCGTGCCGACGATCGTTTCGAAGGGTGGGGCGTTCCAGGTGGGAATCAGGCGCTCGAGGATTTCTTTCGAGGCGATGTACTCGGCCAGTTTCGGGTTGTCCGTGATGACGAACTTCTGTGCGGCTGGCGTCGGTTCGTTGACGATGACGAAGCAGGCCACGCCTGGACCGACCGGGCTCCAGGTGACACGCCAGAGGTTTGCCGTCGTCACGCTCGGGACTTCGAAGCCGCCGGGCTTGGCCTTGTGATCGATCGAGGGGTTCTCGCCGACGATCAGCGTGCGCGTGTTGTCCGGTGGTTGCTGGGCTCCCGCCGGGGTCGTCGCCGTGAGCACGATCCCCAGAAACCCGAAGATTCCCCATCGGAATCCGTGCGTCATCTGCTTCATTTTTATCGCGCCTTCGTTCCTGGCATCAGCCAATCGCTTTCAGTTCCTGCGGGCTGTAGCGAACCGTTGCGGCAGCGATGTTTTCTTCCAGATGCTCGACCGAGGTGGTGCCCGGGATGGGCAGGATCTGCTTGGAGTGCGATAGCAGCCAGGCGATGCCGCCCTGGTATTTGTTGAGTCCGTGCTGTTGCTCGGTGGTCGCCATTCGCTCCTGGTAGCCGGCAGGTGGATCGAAGGCCGGATTGTTGGCCGGACCGGGCGGTTCTCCTCCCGGCATTTCACGCGCCAGCGGGGCCCACGGAATGAAGACCAG
>Ga0182745_1001352_pt1 | contig 23713 bp, 20 predicted proteins | sample eDN3rd30CKraftBY_FD_128523 | JGI IMG/M metagenome (GOLD analysis project Ga0182745, IMG submission 128523) | Enriched backyard soil microbial communities from Emeryville, California, USA - eDNA 3rd pass 30_C Kraft BY (version 2) (version 2) | ecosystem: Environmental > Terrestrial > Soil >... | reverse complement strand
GGCGGCCTCTCAACCCTGCCGCTCGCTGCGCTTCCATTCCTCCCAGCCGGGATCGCCCTGCATGAAGGCTTCGATCTCGGCCCGGTTGGCTTCCAGCTTGGGGTCGTGCTTCAGGTAAAGTTTCGTCTCGCGCGCGATCACGCCGGAAAGGATCAGCAGGCCGATCAGGTTCGGGATCGCCATCAGCCCGTTCATCACGTCCGAGAAGTTCCAGACCACGCCCAGCGGGACGGTGCAGCCGAAATAGACGACCAGCGAGAACAGGACGCGGAACGGCATCACCGCGCGATGGCCCATCAGGCGCTCGACATTGCGCTCGCCGTAATACGCCCAGCCGAGGATCGTCGAATAGGCGAACATCACCAGCCCGACGGTCACGATCCAATGGCCCCATTGCCCCGGCAATCCGTGGCTGAAGGCCTGCCCGGTCATGACCGAGGCCGAGATCTGCTGGCCGGTCGTGGGATCGATCTCGCTCCAGACGCCGGTGGTGATGATGACGAGGCCGGTGCAGCTGACGACGATGATCGTGTCGATGAAGGTCTGCGTCATCGACACCAGCCCCTGCCGCACCGGATGGGTGGTCTGGGCCGAGGCCGCCGCGATCGCGGCCGAGCCCATGCCGGATTCGTTCGAGAAAATGCCGCGCGCCACGCCATAGCGGACCGCGATCATGATGGTCGAGCCCAGAAAGCCGCCGACCGCCGAGGTGCCGGTGAAGGCCTGGCCGAAGATTTCGCCGAAGGCCGCCGGGACTGCGCTGGCATTGGCCAGCAGGATATAGATCGCGCCCAGCACATAGAACAGGATCATCACCGGGACGAGGCCGGCCGTGACCTTGCCGATCGACTTGATGCCGCCGACCAGCACGACCAGCGACAAGACGGCCAGCGCGGCGCCCGTCGCCCAGGTCGGGATGGCGAAGCTGCTGTGAAGATTCGATGCGATCGAGTTGCCCTGCGTCATGTTGCCGATGCCGAAGCAGGCACAGACCGCAAAGACGGCGAAGGAAAGGGCAAGGAACTTGCCGAAGGGGCCGGGAATGCCGCGCTCAAGATAGTATTGCGGCCCGCCGTTCTTTTCTCCGACCTCGTCGGTGGTGCGGAAGCGCACGGCCAGGAATGCCTCGGAATATTTCGAGGCCATGCCGAGGATCGCGGTCACCCACATCCAGAACAGCGCGCCCGGCCCGCCGATCCCGATCGCGGTGGCGACGCCCACGATATTGCCGGTCCCGACCGTCGCGGCCATTGCCGTGGTCAGGGCCTGGAATTGCGAAATGTCGCCCTCGGCATCGTCGTCGCGGCGCCGGAGCAGGCCAAGCCGCAGTGCCGCGCCAAGCCGGAGGATCTGGATCCCGCCCAGCCGCACCGTGAGGTAAAGACCGGTCCCAAGCAGCAGGGGGATCAGCATATACGGCCCCCAGACGATGCTTCCGATCATCCCCAGAAAGCTTTCCACGCCATCCAGATTCATGAGAGGTCCCTTTCTTCCGTCATGGGGGCGTTCAGAGACCCGTTACGTCCCGATTGTCAACCCGAAGGGGAACGGCCATATCTCCTGATGGTTGCGTGTCTTTTTCCGCTTGCTGCCTGGGGGTGAGCGTCTGATTGTGCCTCCGGTGGCCGGATATAGGGCTTGACCTCAGGTCTCAGCGCGTCATCATCATGAAATCCGCCCAGCGACGAGGCCAGGCATGATCACCTTGAACGTGAACGGTCGGGACCATGATCTCGACATAGATCCAGAAACACCACTCCTTTGGGTGCTGCGGGACGAGCTTCGTCTGACCGGCACGAAATTCGGCTGCGGTATCGCGCAATGCGGCGCTTGCACCGTCATGCTTGACGGGATGCCGCGCCGGTCCTGCATCACCCCGATCTCGATGGCCGAGGGGCGCGAGGTCACCACCATCGAAGCCATCGAGGGGCCGGAGGCCGAGGCCGTCAGGTCCGCATGGGCTGCGATCGACGTGCCGCAATGCGGCTGGTGCCAGTCGGGCCAGATCATGTCGGCGACAGCCTTGCTGCAGACGATCTCTAGCCCTTCGGACGATGACATCGACAATGCGATGGCGGGGAATGTCTGCCGCTGCGCGACCTATATCCGCATCCGGCAGGCGATCCACGACGCTGCCAAGACGCTGGAGGGTTGACCATGGGAATCGTGACGACACGGCGGGCCTTCCTCGCCGGCGGTGCGGGACTGACGCTGGGGTTGATGCTGCCGCTTGGCGCGAGCCGGGCGCAGGTGACGGTCAGCGGTCCCTTTGCCCCGAACGCCTTTATCCGCATCGGGACGGACGATACCGTCACCGTGCTGATCAAGCATCTCGAGATGGGGCAGGGCCCCTATACCGGCCTCGCGACCCTCGTGGCCGAGGAGTTGGACGCGGACTGGGCGCAGATGCGGGCCGAGGGTGCGCCGGCCAATGACGCCCTTTACGCCAATCTGGCCTTCGGCGCGCAGGGAACCGGAGGCTCGACCGCGATTGCGAACAGCTTCATGCAGATGCGCAAGGCGGGTGCGGCTGCGCGTGCCATGCTGGTTTCGGCCGCTGCCGAAACCTGGGGCGTCCCCGCGGCAGAGATCGTCGTCAAGGCAGGCACCGTCTCGCATCCCGGCAGCGGGCGCAGTTCCGGCTTCGGCGCCCTGACCGAAGCGGCGGCGAAGCTCCCGGTGCCCGAGGATCCGCCGGTGAAGGCGGCGGCGGATTTCGTGCTGATCGGGAAGGATCTGCCGAAGCTCGACACCAAGGGCAAGACCGATGGCAGCGCGCAATTCACGATGGACATCTATCGCGACGGCATGCTGACGGTGCTTGTCGCCCATCCGCCGAAATTCGGCGCCACGGTGGCGAGTTTCGACGACAAGGCGGCGCTGGCGGTCAAGGGGGTCGAGATGGTGCGCCAGATCCCTTCGGGTGTCGCCGTCTATGCCCGCAATACCTATGCCGCGATGAAGGGCCGCGAGGCTCTTGTCGTCGAATGGGACGAAACCGCCGCCGAGACGCGCGGCACGACCGAAATGTTCGAGGCCTTCAGCAAGGCCGCCGCCGAAGGCGGGCAGACGGTCGAGGAAAAGGGCGACATGTCTGCCATGGCAGGCGCGGCGAAGGTGATCGAGGCGGAGTATTTATTCCCCTACCTCGCTCATGCGCCGCTGGAGCCGCTGGATGCGGTGATCGAGGTCAAGGGCGGCAAGGCCGAGATGTGGTTCGGCTGCCAGTTTCCCTCGATCGACCGGCCCACGGTCGCGGGGGTGCTGGGCCTGCCGGTCGAGGATGTCTCAATCAACGTTCTGCTGGCCGGAGGTTCCTTTGGGCGGCGGGCGCAGGGTTCGGGCCATCTCGCGTCCGAGGCCGCCAATGTCGCGAAAGCGGCGGGGCGCGACGGCGCCTTCAAGCTGGTCTGGACGCGCGAGGATGACGTCAAGGGCGGCTATTACCGCCCCCTGACCGTGCATCGCTTCAAAGCGGGCCTCGACGCCGATGGCCAGATCGTCGCGTGGGAGAATACGGTCGCCAACCAGTCGATCATGAAGGGCACGCCGATGGAGGCGATGCTGAAGGGCGGGCCAGACAATACCTCCTACGAGGGATCGACCGGATTGCCCTATCTTTTCGGGGCGCGGCGGATCGGCTGGGCCAGCATGGAAAGTCCGGTCAGCGTTCTCTGGTGGCGGTCGGTCGGCCACACCCATACCGCCTATGCAGTCGAGACCTTCCTCGATCAGGTGCTCGAGGCGGCGGGCAAGGATCCGGTCAAGGGCCGGTTGGAGCTTCTGCCCCCCGAGGCCGCGCGTGAGCGTGGCGTGATCGAGAAGGTGGCGGAAATCTCGGGCTGGACCGGCCCGACGCGGGACGGCAAGGGCTATGGCGTCGCCTGGGCGAAAAGCTTCGGTTCCTATGTCGCGCAGGTGGTCGAGGTCGAGGACCGGGGTGGAACGCCCAAGATCACCCGCGTCTGGTGCGCTGTCGATTGCGGCGTCGCGGTCAACCCGAACGTGATCCGCGCGCAGATGGAGGGCGGGATCGGCTATGCGCTTGGCGCCGTCCTGCACAGCCGCATCACGCTGGCGCCCGGCGGCGAGGTCGAGCAGTCCAATTTCCACGACTACCCCATGCTGAGGATTTCCGAGATGCCTGCAGTCGAGGTCGCGATCATCGCGAGTGATGCCGATCCCACCGGCGTGGGCGAACCGGGCGTGCCGCCCCTTGGCCCGGCCATGGCGAATGCCTGGCGCGCGCTGAAGGGCGAGGCGCATTACAGTCTGCCCTTTGCCGGGGCGATGTCATGATGCGTCGAGCTATTTCGGCGCTGGCACTCGTCCTCGTCCCGTTTTCGGCAATGGCGCAAGAGGGTCTTTCGGATCCAGAGGCGTTTGCCGGCATTGCCGATGAACAGGCGCGCTCGGTCGCGATCTTCGAAGAGATGGGCAAGGTCCTGACGCATCCCCGCTGCCTCAACTGCCATCCCGTGACCGGCGGGCCGACGCAGGGCGATGACATGCACCCGCATTCGCCGCCTGTGGTGCGCGGAGAGGCCGATTTCGGCGCGGCCGGGATGAACTGCAATGTCTGCCATGGCGACAAGAACGTCACCCTGACCTCTGCGATCGGGTCGATCCCCGGTCACGAACCCTGGGCGCTGGCCCCGGCCAGCATGGGCTGGCAGGGGCTTGGCCTTGGCGAGATCTGCGCGCAGCTGAAGGATCCCGAGCGCAATGGCGGCAGGACGCTGGACGACCTGCACGAGCATAACGCCACGGATGGTCTGGTCGGCTGGGGATGGGATCCGGGCGAGGGCCGAGAGCCGGTGCCCGGAACGCAGGAGCTGTTCGGCAAACTGACCCGCGCCTGGATTGATACCGGCGCCGCCTGCCCGAGCTGAGGCCGCCTAATCCTCTGCGTGCCGCCCGCCGGGCGATGAGGGGGGCGTGTCGTCCCCCTCGGCGAGGGATTTCACGGCGAGTTCGATGAAAAACCCGCGCTCGCTGTCGGTCAGACGGTCGAGGATTGCGGCCTGCAAATCGCGCACCACCGGGGCCAGCGCCGAGAGGGCGGCGTCCCCGGCGGTGGTCAATCGTAGCGTGCGCGCCCTCCGATCCTCCTTGGCGACCGGGCGTTCGATGAAACCCTTCTGCTCCAGTCGCTTGACCACGCCGCCGATCGTCGCGCGGTCATAGGCGATCATCTGGGCAAGCGTCGCCTGATCTATCCCCGGAAATCGGCGCAAGGTGTCCAGCGCCGCAAATTGCACGGAGGTCACGTCGTGGCCGGCGGCCCGCATCCGTTCCTGAAACACCGCGGTCGAGCGTTGATGCAACCGGCGGATCAGGTGCCCCGGCATTTCCGCTAGATCACTGCCGCTCACCTTACCCTCCCTCTATTGATATGCACACATATCATATTGACAGGCCGAGCCTCGGTCCACTATTAAATGATAAGTATACATATCATCAGGGAGGCCGATGACATGCAGTTCCACCTCAACGGATTTCGCAGCGGCGACCCCTCGATTGCCGAGGCGGCGACGGATGCCGGCACGCGGCCGGCGGCGGTCGATGTCCTGATCGTCGGCTGCGGCCCAGCGGGCCTGACGCTGGCCTCCCAGCTTTCCGCCTTCCCGGAGATCAGCACGCGCATCGTCGAGCGGAAACCGGGTCCGCTGGAAGTCGGGCAGGCCGACGGGATCGCCTGCCGCTCGGTCGAGATGTTCGAGGCTTTCGGCTTCTCCGAAAAGGTGACGAAGGAAGGCTACTGGGTCAACGAGGTCGCGTTCTGGCGTCCGGGTGCCGAGGGGAAGGGACTCACACGCGCCGACCGCATCCGTGATGTGGAGGAGGACCTCTCCGAAATGCCGCATGTGATCCTGAACCAGGCGCGCGTCCATGACTTCTACCTTGAGGTGATGCGGAACGCGCCCCGGCGACTGGTGCCGGATTACAACCGTGAACTTCTGTCGCTGGAGGATTCCGGTGATCCCGACTATCCGGTCCTTGCGCGCTTTGCCTGCCTCGACCGCGAGGGCGAGGTCGAGACGATCCGCGCCCGCCATGTCGTCGGCTGCGACGGCGCCCGCAGCACGGTGCGCAAGTCCATGGGCCATCAGCTGAAGGGCGAGGCCGCCCGCCAGCTCTGGGGCGTGATGGATGTGCTGGCCGTCACCGACTTTCCCGATATCCGGCTGAAGGCCGCGATCCAGTCCGCCGACAAGGGCAGCATCCTGATCATCCCGCGCGAAGGCGGCTATATGGTGCGGATGTATATCGAGCTTGACGAGCTGCATGGCGACGAACGCGCCGCCGATCGCAACGTCACCTCGGAGATGCTGATCGACAAGGCCCGGGCCATTCTCGACCCTTATCACCTCGACGTGCGGGAGGTTGCCTGGTGGTCGGCCTATGAGATCGGCCAGCGCGTCTGCGATGCTTTCGACGATGTTGCGGAGGCCGAGCGTGGGACGCGTGCGCCCCGCCTTTTCATTGCCGGTGACGCCTGCCACACCCACAGCCCCAAGGCCGGGCAGGGGATGAATGTGTCGATGGCGGACACGTTCAACCTCGGCTGGAAGCTTGCCGCGGTCCTGCGCGGACAGGCCTCGCCGGTGCTGCTGGACACCTATTCCGCCGAGCGTCAGGCCAAGGCGCGCGAGTTGATCAACTTTGACCGCGACATGGCGCGGCTTTTCAGCGCCAAGCCCCGCAATGCCGAGGAAGCGGCGCAATTCCAGAGCTATTTCAAGCAGCATGGCCGCTATACGGCGGGGGTCGAGACGCGATACGACCCGTCGTTGATCACCTGCGACGATCGCCACCAGTCGCTGGCCCGCGGCCTGGTCGTCGGGAAACGCTTCCACTCGGCCCCGGTCATCCGGCTGAGCGATGCGAAGCCCATGCAACTTGGCCATGCCTTCAAGGCGGATGGACGCTGGCGGCTTCTGGCCTTTGCGGCTGCGGGCGACACGGGTGCGCAGGACGGCGCGATTGCGGAGCTTTGCCGCCAGCTGACCGAGGGGCCGGAGGCACTGTTGCCGCGCTATACCCCTGACGGCGCGGACCCCGACAGCGTGATCGATCTGCGCGCTGTCTTCCAGACCGGACACCGGCAGATGCGCCTTGAAAACCTGCCGGCCGCGCTGCTGCCGGCGAAGGGCAGATATGGGCTGGTCGACTACGAAAAGGTCTACTCCGCAACCGGTGCCGCCGGCAGCGATATCTATGACATGCGCGGTATCGACCGGACGCGGGGCGCGTTGGTCGTCCTGCGCCCCGACCAGCACGTCGCGCAGGTACTACCGCTTTCCGGTGTCCAGGAACTCGGCGCATTCCTGGCGGGCTTCATGCTGCCGCGCTGACGCCTCGAACCGACCGGGGCGCGCGGCATTGGCGGGTTTTGCGCAGGATACCGCCGAGCAGATGCGCCGCGCCATTCGGGGTCATCGCCGGTAGGGCGGGCGCTCAGATTGCCCTTGAAAATCCCGCGTGGCCGTGGATACCGTGTGACCACGAAAAGAATATACGAGCTGATCAGCGCCGCGACCCCAGCGAATTAAGCCAGGCGCGAATATCCTACGGCGCATAATGCTATCTATGTGGAGAATACCCTGTGCCGGATTTGAAAGTTTACATAGGCTGGGACTCGCGCGAGGATATCGCTTATCAGGTCGCACGATCATCCCTGATACAGAATGCCACGGTCGATGTCGAGGTTCAGCCGATCCGCCTTCAGGATCTGGTGGACCAAGGGGTATATACGCGCGATATTGACCCTCTTGCTTCGACGGAATTCACCTATTCGCGTTTCTTCACCCCCTGGCTTGCGGATTACAAGGGGTGGGCGCTATTCTGCGATTGTGATTTCCTGTTTTTCGGGGATGTTGCCGAATTGCTGGATTATCGTGACGAAAGCAAGGCGGTGCTTTGCGTCCATCACGATTACACGCCCAAGGAAGGGCTAAAGATGGATGGCAAGATCCAGACCAGCTATCCAAGGAAGAACTGGTCTTCGTTCATGCTGTTCAATTGCGCGCATCCGTCGACCCGGTCGCTGACGCCGGAACTGATAAACAGGGAAACCGGCGCCTATCTGCATCGGATGCAATGGGCCGCTGACAGAGAAATTGGCGAATTGCCCGAGGTATGGAACTGGCTGGAAGGGTGGAGCGGAAAACCGGCCTCCGGCTATCCGAAAGCGGTTCATTATACGAATGGCGGTCCCTGGTTCAAGGATTGGCAGGACGTCGAATATTCCCGGAACTGGGTGGATATCGCCAAAAGCATCGACCCCAAGTTCAAGCCCGTCTAGGTTTGGCCCGACCAGAACGGGAGGCCGGTTTTTTCGGCAACGTGTCGATCGGCGGTAAATATGGGATAACCGCGCGCGAGAAATCCCCTCAGGGCGTCCATGTCCATCGCCGTGTGAAGGCGGGAATGCCCAAGATCATTATAGGCATGGCCGGTGGAGAGAGGATTGATCCCGGTCAGAATGACGCTTTCCGCGCCGCTGGCGATTGCAAGGGCCGCGCCGACAATGCCATTCGACCATTTTGTCTCGGCCTCAAGCTCGAGATTGAGTTTGCCGGTAATTTTACGCATGAGGGCGATCCGTTCATAGCGGCTCATGACTGTCAGATCATCATATTGATACCCGAATCTGCCCAGCCCCTGTTCCAGTCGGCGAAGGTCGTGGCGCCAATGGAGAACGATCAGCTTGCCGGTGCGCTGGTTTTCCAGAACCCGGCGAACCTCACGCGCGGAGGCGTTGGTACCCTCGACCTGGTTGAACTGCATAAGGGTAATGTCCGGCCGCTGGTCAAGCCAGCCTGCCGCCGCGATCTGCGAGGCGTTGACCGTTATCACACGGAAGCTTTCGTTCCACCCCGCCGGGCGCGACGAGAACGGCGCCGAACCAATGACTATTGCGGTCTTTCCTTGCAAAACCTCGGAAACCTCGGGCACCTGCGGCGAAATCAGATGATACTTGGCACGGCGATAGGCATATTTTCGGAAGCGGGCGATTGCTGTCGTAAGTGTCACAATTGCCATCCTCCCTCAGCCCTGTAGACTTGTTGCGAAACGATTCTGCAGAAATGACCGGGTAGCGCAAGATATGGACGTCGCGGGCAAAGCGGATTTTGCGGCAGTCACCTGTGCCGACCACAACATGTTGGGTGCCGCATGTTGTGTGCTGCTCTCAGTCCGCGACAATATCGATGTTCCCTGCCGGCTTTTCCTGGTCGCCCTCGACATGTCCGGAGCGGATGCGAAGGATGTCGCCGAGTTCAGCGAACGTCATCAGTTAAATATAGAGGTTATCGGCTTCAATAGCGATCTGCTTCCGAAGATATCACGGGGCAGATGGTCTCCGTCGGTGCTGGCGCGCCTGTTTCTCGATCAGATCATTCCCCCGGATGTTAAGCGCCTTCTTTATCTTGATGCCGATACGCTCGCGGTGGATCGTCTGGATGCGCTTCAACGGATTGGCTTCATGGGAAAACCCGTGGCTGCGGTGGACGATTTCATCATGGCCTTCCCTCGAAAATTGAAAAAGAGGCGCGAGAAGATCGGTCTGGGGCCGGAGAGCGCCTATTTCAATTCCGGGGTTCTGCTTTTCGATTGGCCGCATAGTTTGAAATTCGACCTTTTCCGCGCGGCGAGGCACAAGCTGGAAACATGTTCGGACAGTTATCATGCCACGGATCAGGATGCGCTCAATGCGACACTTGACGGGAAATGGCTTCGACTGAGCCCGCGATGGAATGCACAGACCGGATTTCTGCGCGAGATATCGGCTCCGGCGATCCTGCACTTTACCGGGCGGAGAAAGCCGTGGCAGAAGCAGGCGTCCTGGCTGCACAGAAGATATATCCGAAGATATCGCGACTATCTAACCGGAACGCGATGGGACTTGGGGCCGCGGTCCGGTGTGCTTGAGGTTGTGACGAGCTTCCTGCTATATCTGGGTAAGAGCCTGGAGGGCTTGAGGAAGGCGAGCAGATTGAAGCGTTATGTCAACAGGTCGGATGGGAAAAGTATCTGGAAGAATGGAGATGAATGATATTTTTTCCGATCCAAGCCTGCCTGTTCAGATAGGCTATGATGCGGAAGAGTGGCGGAATTTCTTTTCACGATATTCTCAGATCATTCTGGTCGCCAATAGCGACGAAGTCGATATCGACCATCTGAAGAAAACGAGTGAGGAAGGCGTCCTCTTCATCTTCTTCAACAAGGTTTACAAAGTTCTTGACGGGTCATTTGATCGTCCTGCGATTCTGGTCTGTCGAAGCGGGATGATGGGCGCAAATATCGTGCATCGGCGCGAGGTTCCCGAGGTTCTGAAATATTTCAACCGGGACACTTTTCTGGGAATAATCAACATTGCGATCAGCCCGGAGGAGCGGTTCAGTCCTGCCGAAGCTTTTGAGGGGGCGAGCGTAAAGCACCTGCATCTTGGTGCAGTCCTTTCGCCTTTCTATCCAGAAAAAAAGCTCCCAACCACCGGTTTCGGATTGGCGCTTTGGTTGCGCGGCCTTGGCATTCCCGCGCGCATCCGCCTTGCCGGATTCTCCTCCAGACGCAGCGAAAGGTGGAAGGTATTCGATGTTCACGACTGGACGTTCGAACAGGTAGCCCTGCGCCTGTTCCACAGATCCGGGGATATCGAGTTGATGCCTGATCCCGGGACCAATCCCTATATCGCCTTCCAGAACGAATTTCCGCAATTCTCGCATATGGACATAGCCTTGACCGCGAATGAGGTCGGCTCCGAACGGCTGATGATGGTCAGTTCGACGGTCGACCGATTGATGTCCGTCACCAAAATTTTGCGCTTCCTTGACAATTCGTTTCGGAAGATTCGTCCGAAAACCCGCAAGCAGCGTTTTCTCCAGCGGAATAAGTGAGGGGGCAGCGCAAGATACTGCGCCGCGAGCCAGTTGCCGGAATGCATGCACCCGAGGGAAGCCGGCAGGTCCGGCTTGCTCTGCCCTTGAATCCGTGCAGATTTGAATGGGACCGCAAGGAGTGCCGGGCGTGACGAAACCCGTTCAGAAGATCGCCCTTCCAGCGCTGACGGCAATGGTCGTTGGCTCGATGGTCGGAGCGGGGATCTTCAACCTGCCTGAGCGCTTCGGTCTCGCGACCGGGCCATTCGGCGCGATCATCGCGTGGTGTATCGCCGGGGCAGGGATGTATACCCTTGCCCGGGTGATCCAGATGCTGGCAGAGCGTCGCCCGGAAATCGACGCCGGGATTTTCGGATATGCGAAAGCCGGTTTCGGAAACTATACCGGCTTCATCTCTGCCTTTGGTTATTGGCTCAGCGCCATGCTGGCCAATGCGTTTTACTGGGTTCTGATCGGCGCGACGCTCGGGACGTTCTTTCCGATATTCGGAAACGGGAATACGCCTGCCTCCATCGCCCTGTCACTGGTCGGAATCTGGGCCTTCCATTTCATGATCCTGAAAGGGGTCGAGGAAGCGGCCTATATCAATACCGTGGTCACGATCACCAAGCTCGTCCCGATTCTGGTGGCGCTTGCGGCCATGATGCTGGCCTTCAACTGGCATGTCTTCGCGGCGAATTTCTGGGGTGGCACCGATATGCCGGCAAAGCCGCTGATCATGCAGGTCAAGGATACCATGCTGATCACCGTCTTCGTCTTCATCGGGATCGAGGGGGCTAGCGTCTATTTGCGATATGCCAGAAGCCGGGCCGATGTCGGGCGCGCGACCATCCTCGGCTTCGCCTGCGTGACCGGCATGATGGTTCTGGTCACCCTGCTACCCTTTGCCATCCTGCCGCGCGCCGAGGTGGCAATCCTCAGCCAGCCATCCCTGGCGGGTGCGCTGGCGGCCGCGGTCGGCGCGTGGGGGCGCTGGTTCATCTCGATCGCGGTGATCGTCTCGGTGCTCGGTGCCTATCTTACATGGTCGCTGATCGTTGCCGAGGTGCCTTTTGCCGTCGCGAAATCCAACGACATGCCGCGCTTTCTTGGACGCGAGAGCAGTCGGAATGTCCCGGCGAATGCCATGTGGGTTTCGAATGGCATCATCACGGTTTTCCTGATCTCCTCCTATTGGGCGGCCGATGCGTTCAATTTCATGCTCGATATGGCGGCGGTTGCGGTCTTGCCGCCATATCTTCTGGTGGCGGCCTATGGCGTCCTGCTGACCCGCTCGGCTGAGGAATATTCGGATCGGCCGCGGGAACGACGGCGGGACTTCACCATTTCGGTGATCGCGACGATCTATTGCCTGTTCATGTTCCTCGCCGCCGGGATCAAGATGATGATCTTGCTGGCGGTGCTTCTGGCGCCGGGAACGCTGCTTTATATCTGGGCGAGGCGCGAGCAAAATCTGGCTCTTTTCGCCAGAAGGGAGCTTCCGCTCCTCGCCGTGGTCGTGATTGCCGCCCTGATCGGAATGGCGGGCATTCTGGCAGGGACGCTCAGCCCGTGATGCGATTCAGCGCACGGCGAGGCTGCCGGCAAAGCCAGCGATGAAATCGGTCAGTGCCGCGCGGGACTGCTCATCGACCAGTTCTCCCTCGGCGTCGAACAACCCGCCTGCGCGTGAGACCATCAGCCGCCCCTCCGTCCAGATATCGCATCTGAGCGTGCGCAGCACCGGCAGCCAGTGGTTCTGGGCCATGATCGTGCCGAAACCGCCCGGCGATGCGCCGATCACCGCGACCGGTTTACCGACGAAATGCTTCAACCCTTCGCCGCGGGACATCCAGTCGATGGCATTCTTGAACACGCCCGGAATGCCATTGTTATATTCCGGTGTCACCAGCAGCAGCCCGTCTGCGGCCTTCAGGTTGGCCTGCAGGGTGGCCACGGCGGGCGGCAGTCCACTCGCCGCTTCGACATCGCCATCGTAAAGCGGCACGTCGCGGATGCTGCCGATCTCGATTCGCGTGCCCTCGGGCGCGGCCTTGGCGGCGGCGCGCAGAAGGCCCGCATTGAACGATCCCCGACGCAGGCTGCCCGATAGCCCCATTATGGTTGTCACGACGAGTCCCTCTCGTTGGTTGATCCGGGCGACATGGCCGCCCGCGACCAGTCTGGTCTGGCGCGACAGGATCGGCAAGGCATCCCTCGCGCTGGATTTGCGGGGGGCGCGACCCTGCCTCAGCCCCTAGCCGCGATGCCGGCGCCGGACCTGTCCCGGCCGGCCCGCGATCTTCAGCTGCGCATCCCCCCTCGGCGCGCGCGAGATCACCTTGCCGCGCGAAACGACCGCGAGGCGGGCAGGGCGCAGCCGCAGCGCCTCGATCGGGTCGGATGCGTCCAGCACCACCAGCGAGGCCCGCTTGCCGACCGCCAGCCCCAGATCGTCCAGCCCCAGAATGCCTGCGTTGGTTTCCGTGACCATCTGGAAGCAGCGCGCCATCTCCTCGGGCGAGGACATCTGCGCGACATGCAGCCCCATGAAGGCCACGTCGAGCATGTCGCCGGTCCCCAGCGAATACCACGGATCCAGCACGCAATCCTGCCCCCAGCCGACGCGAATGCCATGGGCTTGCATTTCCTTGACCCGAGTGAGGCCCCGGCGCTTGGGATAGCTGTCATGCCGGCCCTGAAGCATGATGTTGATCAGCGGGTTGGCGATGGCGGAAATCCCGGCCTCGGCGATCAGGGGCAGCAGCTTCGAGACATAGTAATTGTCCATCGAATGCATCGAGGTCAGGTGGCTGGCGGCCACCCGTCCCTGCAGGCCAAGGCGCTGCGCCTCATAGGCCAGCGCCTCGATATGGCGGGACATGGGATCGTCGGTCTCGTCGCAATGGATGTCGACCATCAGCCCGCGCTCGGCTGCGATCTCGCACAGCTCCTTCAGCGAGGCCGCCCCATCGGCCATGGTCCGCTCGAAATGCGGGATGCCGCCCACGACCTCGATCCCCATGTCGAGGGCGCGGATCGTGTTCTCGCGCGCGGTCGGGTCGCGGTAGAAACCGTCCTGCGGGAAGGCGACCAGTTGCAGGTCGATGTAATCCTTGACCCGCTCGCGCAGCTCCAGCATCGCCTGCACGCCCAGCAGGCGGTCGTCGCAGGTATCGACATGGCTGCGGATCGCCAGAAGGCCGGTCGAGGCCGCCCAGTCGCAATAGGTCAGCCCGCGCTCGACCATCTCATCGACCGTGGCGATTTCTTTCAGTTCGCCCCAAAGTGCGATGCCCTCGAGCAGCGTGCCAGAGGCGTTGATGCGCGGCAGGCCATAGCTCAGCGTCGCGTCCATGTGGAAATGCGGATCGACAAAGGGCGGGCTGACCAGATCGCCCGTCGCGTCGATCACCTCGGCCGCCTGGACGTCATCCGGCAGGGCCTCGATCGCGGCGATCCGGTCGCCCTTGATGCCGATATCGGCGCGGGTTCCATCGGGAAGGGTGCCGCCCTTCACGATCAGATCGAACTGGCTCATTTTGGACCTTTCATCTTTCGCCCTTGCGGAAGGGCTGCATCAGCGCGGCCGGAACCGAAGCCCGGCGCGAGGTTAGGATCAGGGCGAGGATGGATAGCAGATAAGGCAGCATCAGGAAGATCTGATAGGGCAGATGCGCCCCGAGCGGTGTCTGCTGCAACCGGATCTGCAAGGCATCGAAGGCCGCGAAGAGGAACGCGCCGGCCACGGCCTTGCCGGGCTTCCATGCGCCGAACACGACCAGCGCGATGCAGATCCATCCGCGCCCGTTCACCATCCCGAAGAAGAACGAGTTGAAGGCCGAAAGCGTCAGGAACGCGCCACCGACCGCCATCAGCCCCGATCCGACGATCACCGCGCCCGAGCGCAGGCCCGTGACCGAAAGCCCCTGCGCCTCGACTGCGGCGGGGTTTTCGCCGACCGCGCGGATCGCAAGGCCAAGGGGCGTGCGGACGAGGATCACGGCCAGCAGGATCGCCAGCAGATAGGCGAGATAGGTCAGCGGCGTCTGGTCGAACAGCGCCGGCCCGATCAGGGGGATCTGTGACAGGCCGGGGACGGGCCAAGTCTGAAACGCCTCGATCTTGGGCGGAGAGGTGACCTCGGGCAAGGCAAGGCGATAGGCGAAATAGCTCGACGAGGTGGCAAGCAGCGTGATGCCGATGCCGACGACATGCTGCGAGAGGCCGAACAGCACCGTCAGCAGGGCGTGCAGCGCGCCAAAGACCATGCCGGTCGCGAAGGCCACCGCGACGGCCGACCACAGGTCCATGCCGGAATAGGCCGCGAACCAGCCCGCGAAGGCCCCGGCGACCATGATCCCCTCGATCCCGAGGTTGAGGACGCCCGCGCGCTCGCACAGAAGCTCGCCCAGCGTCGCGAAGATCAGCGGCGAGGCGATGCGCACCATCGCGATCCAGAAGCTGGCCGAGATCAGGATATCGACAATCTCATTCATGCGCGGCGCAACCTGTAGCGGGTCATCGTCAGGGCCAGCACCATCGCCAGCAGGGCAAAGGCCAGCAGGATGTCGGCGATATAGGTGGGCACGCCCGCCGCGCGGCTCATGCTGTCAGCCCCGACAAAGATCGCGGCGACGAAAAGCGCAGCCAGCACCACGCCCAGCGGATTGAGCGCGGCCAGCATCGCGACCACGATCCCGGTATAGCCATAGCCGGGCGAAAGGTCAGAGGTCAGGTTGCCCTTGAGGCCCGCGACCTCCGAGAAACCGGCCAGAGCCGCCAGCCCGCCCGAAAGGGCGGCGGTCAGCATCACGACTCGGGGAACGCGGATGCCTGCAAAGCCTGCCGCCGCCTCTCCGGCACCGACGGCGCGCATCTCGAACCCGGCGACGGTCTTGCGGTCGAGGATCCAGATCCCGACCGCCGCGATCAGGGCAAGGGCAAAGCCCCAATGCAGGCGCAGCCCGTCGACGATCCGGGGCAGGCGCGCCTCTTTCAGCAGGGCCGGGGATTTGGGCCAGCCCATGCCCATCGGATCCTTCAACGGTCCCTCCAGCAGCATCGAGACCAGAAGCAGCATGACGAAGTTCAGCAGAAGCGTCGTCACCACCTCGTCCACTCCGAAGCGCAGCTTCAGGAAGGCCGGTCCCATCAGCATCAGCGCGCCGGCAAGCATGGCCGCCAGAGCCAGCACCGGGATCAGGATTGCCGAGGGCCAGGGCAGCGCGCCGGTGCCCAGCAGCACTGTCATCAGCGCCCCGGCGTAAAGCTGCGCCTCGGCCCCGATGTTCCAGAGTCGGGCGCGGAAGGCGACGGCGACGGCAAGCCCGGTGAAGATCAGCGGCGTGGCGCGATTGAGCGTTTCGAGCAGCGCGAATTTGGAACCTAAGGCGCCCTTGACGATCAGGCCCAGGACGGCCAGCGGATCGGCCCCGGCGATCAGGGCCAGCACCCCGGCAAGCAACACCGTCGCGCCAAGCGCGACCAGCGGCGGCAGGATCCGGCGCGCGGGGCCGGGCGCGGCGATGGGTTCAAGCCGCATGATCGAAGCCCTGACCGGCCATCCACAGGCCCAGTTCCGCCGGCTGCATCGAGCCGCGCGCGAATCCGGGCGAAAGCCGCCCCTCCGAGATGACGTGGATGACGTCTGACAAGGCCATGATTTCTTCCAGATCTTCCGAGATCAGCAGGATTGCCGCCCCGCGTTGGCGCGCCTTCAGAAGCTGCTCCTGCACGAAGCGGACGGCGCCGATATCCAGCCCGCGGACCGGCTGGTTCGCGAGGATGATTGCGGGGTTCTCCTCGAGCACGCGGCCAAGGATCAGTTTCTGCATATTGCCGCCCGAGAGCAGGCGGATGCGGGCATCCGGGCCGGGGCAGCGGATGTCATAGCTCGCGATCAGCTTTTCCGCATGGCTGCGCGCAGCGCGCCAGTCGATCCAGCCCGCGCGCGAGAACCGGGGATCGCGGATGCGCTCGATGACGGCATTCTCGGCCAGGCTGAAATCGCCGATCGTCCCGGTGTGATGGCGGTCCTCGGGGATGCGGCCGATGCCATGGCCGACCGCAAGGGCGGGGGACCAGTCGGCGACGGTCCGGCCAGCGACGATGACCTCGCCCGAGATCGGGCGGGCAAGGCCCGAGATCAGCGCCGCAAGCGCCGCCTGCCCATTGCCGGAGACGCCGGCGAGTCCGGTGATCCGCCCACCCACCAGATCGAGCGTCACGCCCGACAGGTCAGGGCGGAATCCCTCGGTCACGACGCGGTCGAACCGCATGGCGATGGCGCCCTCAGTGGCGGGGGCAAGCATGGGGGTGCTGACCTCGGCCCCGACCATCATCGCGGCAAGGCGGGTCGCATCGGTCCCGGTGGTCGCAACCTCGCCCGCGACACGGCCATGGCGCAGCACGACGACGCGATCGGCAATCGCCATCACCTCATGCAGCTTGTGCGAGATGAAGATCACCGCCAGCCCATGCGCGACCGCCTTGCGCAAGGTGGCGAACAGGGCGTCGGCCTCCTGCGGGGTCAGGACTGCGGTGGGCTCGTCAAGGATCAGGACGCGCGCCTCGCGATAGAGCGCCTTCAGGATCTCGACCCGCTGACGCTCGCCCACCGAAAGGTCGGCGATGCGGGCGTCGGGATTGACGGCAAGGCCGTATTCGTCCGCGAGCGTCTCGATCCGGTGGCGCGCCGCGCTGCGATGCTGCCGCGCCTGCCACAGCGAGCGCGTCCCGAGCAGCAGGTTGTCCAGAACGGTCAGGTTCTCGGCCAGGGTGAAATGCTGATGCACCATACCGATCCCGCGCTCCAGCGCGGCGCGGGGCTGGCCGGGCGGCAGGGGCGCGCCCAGAACCTCGATGCTGCCCTCGTCGGCCGTGTAATGGCCGAAGAGAATGTTCATCAGCGTGGTCTTGCCCGCCCCGTTCTCGCCCAGAAGGGCAAGAACCTCGCCTTCCGCGACCTCAAGCGAGATCGCGTCATTTGCAAGAACCGGCCCGAAACGCTTGGTGATCTTCGACAGACGCAGCGCGACGGGACGTGGGGGCGGGGTCAGGTCCGGCATGGGTCGTCAGTTCGCCTTCGGCTCGCTGTCGTCAACGACGACCTCGAAGCTGCCATCCTTGATCGCGGCTTCCTTGGTCGCGATCAGGTCCAGCGCCGCCTGCGGGATCTTGCCCTCGAAGGTGCCGAAGGGTGCAAGCGACGCTCCGCCTTCCTTCATCAGCGAATAGACCCCGTAATTGTCGGACTTGAACTCGCCTGCCTTCACCTTGGCCAGCGCGGCGTTCAGCGTCGGCGCGAAGTCCCACAGCGCCGAGGCAACGACGGTTTCGGGATAGTCGGCCTGCGTGTCGATGACGTTGCCGATGGCGAGGACGCCCTTCTCCTTGGCTGCGTCCGAGACGCCGAAGCGTTCCGCATACATGATGTCGGCGCCCGCCTCGATCATCGCAAGGGCGGTTTCCTTGGCCTTGGGCGGATCGAACCACGAACCGATGAAGCTGATCTGGAAGGTGGCGTCGGGCCGGGTTTCGCGCACGCCGGCGATGAAGGCGTTCATCAGCCGGTTCACCTCGGGGATGGGGAAGCCGCCGACCATGCCGATCTTGCCGGTCTGGGTCATCGCGCCGGCGACGATCCCGGTCAGATAGGACGCATCCTGAATGTAGTTGTCGAAGACGCCCATGTTCTCGAGGCTGCCATCGGGCATGAAGCTCGACCCCATGAGGAAGGCGGTCTCGGGATAATCCGCCGCGACCTCGCGCGCCTCCTGCTCGACGCCGAAGATCTCACCGAGGATAAGCTGCGCACCGCCCTCGGCATATTCGCGCATCACGCGGGGATAGTCGGTATTCGAGACATTCTCCGAGAAGGTGTATTCGATCAGCCCGGCCGCTTTCGCCGCCTCGGCTGCCTTGTGGATCCGGCTGACCCATTGCTGCTCGACCGGGACGGTATAGATGCCCGCGACCTTGATCGGCGCTTCCTGCGCATTGACGCGCATGCCGCCAAGGGCCAGCCCCGCCAGACCCGTCGCGATCAGATGGCGGCGATTGATATGCAGAGATTTGGTCATTTTGTTTCCCGTATCCATCCTGTTGCGGTGCTTGTCTGACCTGCATAAGCCGGCGACGATTCTGTGGCCATGTTTGTGCAGGCTTCTTGTCGAAATGTTGGGGCTTGCTCAAGACTTGGGCAAGCTGACCTTGCGGCAAAGGATAAGCAACTGGAGGGGGTGATAGCATGCTAGCGCATTGCGCTGCCAGCCCATCCGCAGGACGGGATTGTCGCCGCCCGAGGGCAGGGCGCGAAGGGGAGGCGGCGCGGTCAGGCGCGCGGCATTCCGGTGGGACGTCCGGTGCGTTTCTGGGCGGCAATGCGGAAGGGCGCGTTCGGCGCGCCGTAGCCGTCGTAATTGCCCTGCCGCTGGACGATCTCAAGGAAGAAGCCGTCCTTGCGGGGCACGGAATAAAGCTGGAAGAACTGCCCGCCCGCATCCTCGTCATACATGATGTTGGCGTGGCGCAGCCGCTCGGTCAGGGCGGCATCAAGCCCGAAGCGCGCGGCGACGTCGTCGTAATAGTTCGCGGCGATCCGCAGCACCGGGAAGCCGCGCTCGTGCAGGGCGGCGGCGGTGGCGAAGATGTCGGCCGTCGCAAAGGCGATATGCTGGACCGATGAGCCGAGGCTTTCTTCGATGAAGCGCCCGGCAAGGGTGCGGCGCGCCTCGGCCCCGTTCAGGGTGACGCGCATCCCGCCGGTCCTGACCGCTTGCGACCGGACCAGCCCGTCGGGGTCGATCACATCGACCATGGGCGATCTCGAGGCATCGAAGATCTCGGTATAGAACAGCGACGAGCTGAGCATCTCGTCATAGGGCATGGTTTGGGCGATATGGTCGATGCCGGTGATCCCGGCCCCGGCGGGAGTTTTCCCCTCGACCCGGAAATCGACATCCCAGATCCGGCCGAGGTCCGAGCGGTTGTCGAGAAAGCGCAGGACGCTGCCGCTGACGCCGCGGATCGCGGGGATGGCAAGCTCGCCGCTGACGACCTCCTGCTGGTGCGGCTGAGCAAGCAGCGCGGTCGCGCGCCGGAACGCCGCCTGCGCGTCGGGCACGTCGATGCCGATTTCGGACACCGTGGTGCCATGCGCGACATAGGAGGTGCGGGCAAAGCCACTGGCATCGGTATTGACCAGCAGGTTCACATCCCCCTGCCGCCACAGCGTCACCGGCTTTGACACATGGCGGCCTGCGGGATGGAACCCGGTCGCCGTCAGCAAGGCGGAAAGCTCGGGCTCCTCCTCCTCGCTGGTGGCGAATTCGATGAACTCGATGCCCTTCACAGGGGCGGGCGGCGGAAAATCGGGTAGGTCGATCGACAGCGCAGGCTCGGCCCGGCGCGCCCGGTCCTGAAGCGAGATCAGGCTGCGATGCCCGTCCAGCGCCACAAGCCGGGGCAGGCCCGAGCGGAACTGGTCATTGAAGATCTCAAGGCTGAGCCAGCCGTCATAGCCGGTCGCAAGGACGGCGCGCATGAAGCCCGGCACATCCAGATCCCCCTCGCCCGGCATATTGCGGAAGTGGCGCGACCAGTAAAGCAGGTCCATCTCGATCGCCGGGGCATCGGCAAGCTGGACGAAGAAGATCCGGTCGGCGGGGATCGAGCGGATGGAATCGGGGTCGAGCTTGCGGCCCAGCGTATGGAAACTGTCGAGGATCAGGCCGATATTCGGGTGGTCGGCGCGGCGCACCACCTCCCACGCGTCGCGGTGGTCGTTGACGAAGCGGCCCCAGGCCAGCGCCTCGAAGCCGACGCGCACGCCGAATTGCGCGGCAAGATCGCCAAGCTCGCGGAAGTCCTGTGCCATGCGGTCGATGCCGCCCATCGCCGCCGGATGCGTGGACGAGCAGAACAGCACCAGATCGGTGCCAAGCTGGTTCATCAGTTCGAACTTGCGGGCGGCGCGGGCGAAGGCGCGGGCGCGATAGGGTTCGGGCAGGCCCTCGAAGTCGCGGAAGGGCTGGAACAGCGTGATTTCGAGGCCGTGATCGCGGACCATGCGCCCGACCTCGGCGGGGCCGAAATCCGAGGCGATGAAATCCTGCTCGAAGATCTCGATCCCGTCGAAGCCCGCGGCGGCGATGGCGGCAAGCTTCTCGGTCAGGTTGCCGGAGAGGGAGACGGTGGCGATCGAGGTTTTCATGTCGGATTCCCTTCGGCGGTTACTTGTCCTTCCGTCAGCGGACCGGGCAGTCGGCCGCGGACAGGCAAGGCGAGAGTGGCTGGTCCCGATATCCCCCCGAACCTGCCTCCGGTCAGGATGCTGGATCGGGAGCATAACGGCAATTACCGTTATGTTCTCGACATTAACGAAATGTTATTTGGCGAGGGAGGGTTCCGAGGGCCGCTGCCTTCCGGGCGTTCCTATTCGATCATCCCGGCTTCCCGGTAGAATTTCTCCGCCCCCGGATGCAGCGGAATGCCGGCCCCCTTGGTCGCATTCTCCAGCGTGATCGACCCGCCCTTGACATGGCCCGCCGCGAAAAGCCTGCGGGCGCTATCGCTGTAAAGCGCCTTGGTGATGGCGTAGATCAGTTCCTCGGGCTGGTCGGCGCTGGTCACAAGCTGCGCCCCGACCGAAAGGGTCGCGACAGTCTTGTCCTGGCCGCTATAGGTGCCGGCGGGAAAGCTGTTCGCCGCGAAAAAGCTGTAGGTCTCGCGCAGCTTGTCGGCGGCCTCGCCGTCGATCGGGATCAGCTTGATGTCATGCTGGCTGGCAAGCTCGGCAATCGCGCCCGCCGGATAGCCCCCGACGAAGAAGAAGGCGTCCATCTGGCCCTCCCGCATCCGGGTGGCAGCCTGATCGGGGCGGAGAAACTCGGCCCTCACATCGGATTCGGACAGGCCATAGCCCTCGAGGATGATGCGGGCATCGACCAATGTGCCCGAGTCCGGCTCGTCCAGCGAGACGCGCTTGCCCCTGAGGTCGGCGACGGTCTCGATCCCGGCATCGGCGCGGGCGACGAGGTGGATGCTTTCGGGATAGAGATTGGCGATCAGGCGCAGCTTCTCGACCGCGGGCTGGCCTTCCCAGAGGCCGGTCCCGGTCTGTGCCCAATAGGCCACGTCGGATTGGGTGAACCCGGCCTCGATCTGGCCGGCCTCGATCGCGTTGATATTCCCGACCGAGCCGCTGGAGGCGAGGGCCGTGGCCACCAGCCCCGGCACGCCGCAGGGCCCGCCATCCCCGCAGGGTCGCGCGCCGGGTGGGCTGGAGATGGCGTTGGCGATCAGGCCGCCGATCGGATAATAGGTTCCCGCCGTGTTGCCGGTGCCGATGCGGAAGAAGGTGAGCTCCTGCGCCGCCACGCACTGCGCGAGGATGCCTATCGCGGCCACGATCCCCAGGATGAAATGTTTGCCCATGTCGCGACCCCCGCTGAAATCGGTCCGACGCTAGCATGAAAGCACGGGCAGACAGAAGCGGTGGCCTTCTCCGGCAGATCGGCGCGCGAGGGGCCGGTCTGTTTCAGCCGGCAAGCAGCATGTCGGGACTGATCGCCTCGATCCCCAGCGCGCTGCCGACGGGGGGAGAGATCAGCCGCCCCTCATGCGTGGCCAGCCCCGCCCGCAGATGCGGGTCGAGTTCGACGGCCCGGCGCCATCCGTGCTGGGCGAGCGCGAGGATGAAGGGCAGCGTCGCATTGCCAAGCGCCTGGGTTGAGGTCCGCGCCACGCCCCCGGGCATGTTCGCCACGCAGTAATGGATCACCTCGTCGACCTCATAGATCGGATCCTGATGGGTGGTGGGACGCGAGGTCTCGAAACAGCCGCCCTGGTCGATCGCCACATCGACCAGCACCGAGCCGGGCGGCATGGTGGCAAGCTGGGCGCGCGACACCAGCTTCGGCGCCGCCGCGCCCGGCACCAGCACCGCGCCGATGACCATGTCCGAGGTGGTCAGCAACTCGGCCGTTGCCGCTGCGCTAGCATATTGCGTGGTGAGCTTTCCCATGAAGATGTCGTCAAGATACGAAAGCCGCGGCACCGAGCGGTCCATGACCGTCACATTCGCGCCCATACCCACCGCGACCCGCGCCGCGGCCGCGCCGACCACGCCACCGCCGATGATCAGCACATTGGCGGGCCGGACGCCGGGGACGCCGCCCATCAGGACGCCGCGCCCGCCATTCGATTTCTGGAGTGCCCAGGCCCCGACCTGCGGCGCGAGGCGTCCGGCGACCTCGGACATTGGGGCAAGCAGCGGCAGGCCGCCGCGCGCGTCCGTCACCGTCTCATAGGCGATGGCGGTCACGCCCGAGGCCAGCAGATCGCGGGTCTGCGCCGGATCGGGCGCCAGATGCAGATAGGTGAAAAGGATCTGTCCCCGCCGCAGCATTGCACGTTCGGAGGCTTGCGGTTCCTTGACCTTGACGATCATGTCGGCCCCGGCAAAGACCGAGGCGGCATCGGGCAGGATCCGCGCGCCCGAGGCCAGATAATCCGCGTCGGGAAAGCCCGCGCCCTGACCTGCGCCCGTCTCGATCAGAACCTCATGGCCCCGGCCTGCCGCTTCGGCCACCGCATGGGGTGTCAGGCCGACGCGAAATTCCTGCGGCTTGATTTCCTTGGGGCAACCGATCCGCATGTTTTCCTCCCGTCTCGGCATGTCAGGGACAGTCTGGCATCCTAACCGGGAAAGATCCTGCCAAGTTCGCCCGGAAATTGGCAATCAGATCGAAGATTTCTGCACCGGAGGCATCAGAACGCGAATTTCCTGCCCATTTCCGGTCGGAACGGGCGGCGTCCTTCGC
>Ga0182745_1001351_pt1 | contig 23720 bp, 27 predicted proteins | sample eDN3rd30CKraftBY_FD_128523 | JGI IMG/M metagenome (GOLD analysis project Ga0182745, IMG submission 128523) | Enriched backyard soil microbial communities from Emeryville, California, USA - eDNA 3rd pass 30_C Kraft BY (version 2) (version 2) | ecosystem: Environmental > Terrestrial > Soil >... | reverse complement strand
TTCGTCGCCGAGTTCGAGCACCGACAGCCCGGCCCGGTTGTACGCCGTCGCGCCGGCTCGGCTCGCTCCCATCACCGCCGGCGCCCAGCCGTAGCCGCGGGCCAGCGCGAGCCACTCGTCGATCGCGTGCGGCCAGGCCTCGGGGTTGCCGATGGGGTCACCGCTGGCCAGGCACACCCCGACCTCGACGCGATAGGTGACGGCGGCCTTCCCACTCGGGGCGAACACCACGGCCTTGTCCCGGCGGGTCGCGAAGTAGCCGAGTGAATCGTCGCCGTCGCGGTCGAGCAGACCGCGGATCGCGGATTCGTCGCTGCCGGTGAGCGCGTTCTCCGCGCGTTGCGAGCGGAACAGGACGACGACCGCCGCCAGCAGCGCCAGCGCACCGAGCAGGCCCAGCAGGGTGTTGACGAAACCGTTTGGGCGACCGCTGAACTGGTCGTTGTCGAGGATCGTCAGCGCGGTCACGCGGTTGAACGCCCACAGCAGTCGTTCGTCGCCCGGCAGCGAGCCGGGGAACAGTTCGACCAGACCCCAGCCGATCAGGGTCCCGAGTGCGAGTCCGCCGACGAGCACCGCGAGTGCCTTCCACACCGCTCCGCGCCGGACCCGCGTGTAGAACTGCGGGTATGCGGCGATGAGGATTCCGACGACGGCGAGATGTACGACGAGCGCGACGGCTGCGTTCGGGTTGCGTTCGGTCACCGCGACCACGGCGTTGTCGATCGTGAAGGCGATGAGGTAGACGGTCAGGATCCACCAGGCGATGCGTTTTCGTCCGGCCAGAGCCGCCGCGAGCAGACCGACGACCAGTGCGTACGAGAGGCTGGTGTCCGGTGCATCGAAGTAGTAGGTGTCGATGTACTCGCGCGGCACGTGGATCCAGTAGCGCAGGGTCGGCGAGATCGACCACAGGGCCACCAGTACGGCGAAGACGCCCAGGACCGTTCCGGTTACGTGTGGGACAGAAGCGAGTCGCCCCCCGGTGGTCGCGGCGGGCAGTCGCGTGGAGACGGCCGGTGGGACGGTGACATCCGCAGGCATGATCACGACGTTAGCCGCGCTGCCGGAAGTGGGCTGTGAAACCAGAGGATTCGGGCGCATGTGCCGGGGTGGGCGTCGCCACGACGCCCACCCCGGGGGTGATGGAGTTCCGGTGGTCAGACCCGGCTGCGGCCGGTCACGAGCTTGACGAGGAACAGGAGGATGCACGCACCGACCAGGCAGGTGACGAAGCTGAACAACCAGCCGCCGCTCTCGACGTCGGCGCCGAGGAGGCTGAAGATCCAGCCCCCGAGCAGGCCGCCGACGATGCCGACGACGATGTTGAGCAGGATGCCCTGCTGGGCGTCGGTACCCATCAGTTTCGAACCGATCCAGCCGGCCAGGCCGCCGATGATGATCCAGGCGATGATGCTCATTGACAACATAGCGTCGAGTCTCCTTTTTCCGTTATCGGTGTCGCGTCGGGGATTCCCCGGCCGAAGCGTCGATATACCTTGTGATGCAATATATTTCGAGTTTCATTCGGATGGTGGTCAACCGCCGATCATCACCGACGCGGTGAGGATGCATCCGGCGGTGGCGAGCGCGACCAGGGCGCCGAGGGGCGCCGAGTGGGTGAGGACGGCGGCCGGGATTCCCGTCACGCCGATCCCGGCGAGAGCGAGTGAACCCGAGAAGCCGATGGGGTGATCTGCGAGGCGGGTGGGGGATCCGTCCGGGCGGGCTTCGACATCGTTCCCGCGTGAGGTGATCGGGCGTCCGGCGATTTCGGCGTGCATAGTCGTCCTCTCATGCACGGCGCTCGTGTGCGCCATCGGGGGCGTACCTGCTGTATGACCGGAGGGATGCCCGTTTCGTGACGGATCGATACCTGCGGGAAGGCCGATGCGTTCGAATTCAGGCGGAGGCCGGGCGCAGTGCCTGACGTTCCGTCTCGGACAGTCCTCCCCACACGCCGTGCGGTTCCCGGACGGCGAGTGCGTGTTTCAGGCAGGCCACTCGCACCGGGCAGCTGATGCACACGGTCTTCGCGGCGATCTCGCGGCGGCGGCGCTCACGGCGGGACTCGCCGGTAGGGGCGAAGAACACTGCCGAGTCCGTGCCGCGGCAGGCCGCGCGCAGCTGCCATTCCCACTCGCTTTCGACGGGTCGCAGACGGGGATTTCGATACTGTCCGATTCGCTTGCTGCGACCGGTGTTCTCGGCCATTTCCATACCTCCGGCTCGATGGGGAAATCGAAATTCGCTTTCGAACAGGTGATTACTTGTAGGGCACTCGCCGTCGGCATGTCAAGCTCGAAAAAATAGGTTTGAAGTGCAGAAACAGGGGTACGGGCCCGTCGTCGAATTTCGATGTGTGGAACGGCCGCGAGCGGGGTAAACGGCGATGATCACGTGTAGCCTTCAGTGAATGGAATACCCGGATGTTGCACCCGAATCGCATCTCGGACTCGCCGTGGAGGTCACGGACAGTGTGGTCGTGCTGCACGTGAGTGGGGAGATCGACATCGTCACCGCGCCGGCGTTCGAGCAGAAACTCGCCGAGTTGGCCTCTCTGTCCGGTACCTCCGCGTCCGATACCTCGGTACTGGTGGTCGACCTGCTCGGCGTCCGGTTCCTGTCCTCCGCGGGTCTGGCCGTGCTGATGCGCACAGCCGACGAACTCGAAGGCCGTTCCCGGTTCCTGATCGCCGCTACCGGCCCGGCGACCGCGCGGCCGATGACGCTCGTGGGCATGGCCGAGACTCTCGAGATATTCCCGACGGTGGAAGCGGCACTGACGACGGTATGAACGAGTGCGAAAGGCGGGTCGTGGCGGCTACGGCGGATCGGCACCTGGTGATCGAAGGCGAACGCGCCGACCCACACGTGCTCGCGACGGTGCGGCGGCAACTCGCGGAATTCGCGCGGGTGATCGGGTTGCCGCCGGACACCACCGGCGATGTCCTGCTCGCCACCTACGAGGCGCTGGCGAACATCGTCGAACATGCCTATTCGCCCGGCGACCCGGGCACGTTCGATCTCGTCGTCGAACACCGTGACGAGGACGCGGCGCTCACCGTCACCGTCGTCGATCGAGGGTCCTGGAAGCCGGAGGCCGACAACAGCGTGACGAGGCGCGGTCAGGGACTCCGGCTGATCAACGCCCTCAGTGAGTCCGTGCGGGTCGACCGTGGAGACGGGGGAACGCAGATCCGGATGCAGTGGCACTACAGGCCGACGCGGGGCGGTTGAGACGGGCGGCGTCGGGGTACGAGTTCACATAATCCCGACTCGAGGAGGGCCCATGAAGAAGATCATCGCTGCTGCACTGGTCGCATCCGGAGCCGTACTGTCACTGGCCGCCTGCGGCGACGACGACTCCGACTCCGCATCGGTCACCACCGACAATTCCGTCGAAATGCAGACCCCCACGGAGGAGGAGACCACTGCCGGCGAGACCACCGCCGACGAGACCACGGTGACGTCCACGGACGAGCTGGGCGCGTTCGACCAGGCCAAGCTGAGCGCCTTCGTCGTCGCGTTCCGCACGGGCTACTCGGACCTGTCGGAGAACCGGGACGACGCCAGCATCGAGAACATCGTGATCACCTCGTGCAACGATCTGGCGAGCGGTGCCGACGAGCAGCAGGTCACACAGCAGATCATGACGCTGGCCGCCAACAACGACGTCCAGCCGACGCCCGAGCAGGCCGAGCAGATCTACGACCTGGTCACGCCTGCCTGTCCCTGACCTTCGCTTTTGCCTCGGCCGCGCGGCCGTCTCCGGTCATGTCCGCTTCCTGACGCGCCCGGAGGCGGTCGCGTTCTGCAGTGAGCGCGGTGTTCGCATCTTCGAGCTCGAGAATGCGGGCGATGCCGGCGAGATTGATGCCCTCGGCGACCAGCGCGACGATCCGTTCCAGCCGGGCGAGGTCGTCCCCGCTGTAGCGGCGGGTGCCGCCGGCGCTGCGGGCCGGCGTGAGCAGACCGTGCTGTTCGTACAGCCGCAGGGTCTGGACTCCCACTCCGGCCAACTCGGCCGCGACCGAGATTGCATACACCGCCTGGGACGAACCGGGCAGGTGGTCGCGTCGATCCGAGTTCATGACATCCCTTTCTGATCGGACTGTCAGATTACCTGATGCCATCCCTTGCGCTCTTCTCTATTCAGTGGTACATAATATCTATGTCAGATGACATAGGTTATCTGAGTTCCTTCAAGTGAGAATGGAGTGAACCGGAGGTGGCGACCATGTTGATGCGCACCGATCCCTTCCGCGAGCTGGACCGCCTGACCCAGCAGGTATTCGGTACGCCGGCACGCCCGGCGGTCATGCCGATGGATGCTTGGCGGGAAGGTGACGAATTCTTCGTGGAGTTCGATCTGCCGGGTATCGACGCGGACTCCCTCGATCTCGACGTCGAACGCAACGTGGTCACCGTGCGGGCGTCGCGTCCCGAGCTGGATGAGGGACGAACCATGATCGCCGCGGAACGCACGCGCGGTGTCTTCAGCCGGCAGCTGTTCCTCGGGGAGAATCTCGACACCGACCGGATTCGCGCGGAATATCGTGACGGCGTGCTGCGACTGACGATCCCGGTGGCCGAGCAGGCGAAGCCCCGCAAGATCGAGATCGCGCGGGACAGCGAGCGCCAGGCGATCAGCGCCTGATCGCCCCCGGTTGCTTCGGGAGATCCGATGACGACCGTTGCAGTTCCTGATCTGTCATCGCTCGACAACCGGTTGCTCGTACCCGACCTGGATCTTTCCGGGTTGTTCGGCGAGATCGAGACCTTCGGCCGAGAGATCCCGGCACCGCCGGAACGATCCATGAGAGTGTCCACCGCGCTGCGGGATCGCGGCGGGGAAACCGGATTGCGGTATCCCCCCGTCCTGCAGGGCAGACGACCGAGGGGGATACCACCCACCCAGCGCAGCCCTCCGGAGGGGTGACGGCCTTCGGCCCGTACGAAGGCCCAGCCCCGAAGAGGAGCGCCGGCATCGGCTCGACCGAGAGTGAGGTGATGCCAGTCGCCGGCCAATGCGTACCTCATCCGTCTTGCCTCTCCTCCGACGGGTGGGCCCGGACGACATCGTGTCTCCGGGTCCACCCGATTCTTCTGCCGGAGCGCCACCGTGCGGAGGGGCCCGGAGCGAGGAAAACGGAAATTTCCGAAAAAGGAGGAATAAGTGGCCCGGAATGGGGGTATCAGGGGGCGTTCCTGTGGCACAGAAGGGAGGCGAACGATGCAGACGAGGCAGGGGAAGGCGCCGTGGAAGACCGCTCGGAAGTCGGTGGTGAAAAGCATGTACGCGCTGTACGGGATCTCGTACTTCCGCGGTCACGGTCCGGAAGCGGGTGCGCGGGCGCGCACGGAGCGAGCAGGAGGGGCGATCTCGTGGGCGTAGCGGATCCCGAAAAGGTAGCAACCGGCGACTTGCCCGAAATCACACCGGGCTCGCAGTTGAGGCTCGATGTCGACTTCACCGAGGGTGTCGCCGTGCTGCACGCGGCCGGCGAGATCGATGTCGTCACCGCCCCGGCGTTCGAACGGAAACTGACCGAGTTGGCCGCGCTGTGCGGCACGTCCACACTGGTGGCCGACCTGCTGGATGTCCAGTTCCTCTCGTCGGCCGGGCTCGCGGTGCTCATGCGCACAGCCGACGAACTCGAGGGCAGATCCCGGTTCCTGATCGTCGCCGACGGTCCGGCGACCGCGCGGCCGATGGTCCTGGTGGGGCTGGCCGAGGCTCTGGAGATCTTCCCGACCGTCGAAGCTGCCTTATCGACCGTATGAGCCACCAGGGACGACAGGCTCCACCACCGGCGTCGGTTCACACCGGCGGCGGTGATCGATGCCTCTGCCTCGACGGGCTTCCCGCCGACCTGACCGCGCTCGCCCCGATCCGGCACCGGTTGGCACAGTTCGCCCGCGAGATCGGCCTCCCCGCGGACACGACCGGCGACATGCTCCTGGCGACCTACGAGGCGCTGGCCAACGTCGCCGAGCACGCCTACCCGCCGGGAGAGCCGGGCACCTACGATCTGCATGCGGTCGATCGTCCGGAGGGCGTTCTGACGGTCTCGATCGTCGATCGGGGGACGTGGAAACCGGAAGCCGACAACAGTCGTACGCGTCGCGGTCGGGGCATACGCCTGATGCACGCCTGCAGCGACAGCGCCCGCGTCGAAACGGGCGACGAAGGAACCCGAATTCATCTGCAGTGGAACTACGGGACGGACCGCACTTCCCTGCCCGAGTCAGAACAGCAGGTAGAACCTTGACACAGACCGCATCTCGTCCGATGCCGTCCGCACCCGAACCGGAGCCGGGCGGCGCCGCGATTCCGACGACATTGTCGGTGCCCGCGCTGCACGCCCAGCTGCCCGTCATCCGCATGCTCACCGAGGTGGTGGCGATGCACAGCGGGTGCACCCTCGATCAGGTCTCCGATCTCAAGCTGGCGGTCGACCAGATCTGCACGCTCCTCATCGACGCGGCCGCACCGGCGACCGAGATCACCTGCCGATTCCACGGGGGTCGCGAGGTGTTCGACATCGAGGTCACCGCGACGACCGTGCGATCCTGGCGACCGGAACCCGACAGCCTCGACTGGCGGATCGTGGAACTGCTCGCGGACACCGTGTCTGCGAGCGAAACCCCTGCGCCGAACGGGGAAACCGCGGAATCGACGGTGAAGTTGAGCATCGGGATGCCGACATGACGCTTGCCGAAATCGATTCTCCCTCTGCCGGAGCCGGTCCGGCGAACACCCGAAGAATCGACGAAGTGGAACTCGCGGAGCTGTTCGTCGCCCTGCGTGGATGCACTCCCGGTTCCGCCGAGGCCACCGCCCTTCACGAGAAGATCGTCACGGCCGCGATGCCGCTGGCGCAGAACATCGCTCAGCGATTCGCCGGCCGCGGTGAGGACATCGACGATCTGAACCAGGTCGCCTATGTGGGGTTGCTCCACGCGATCGACCGGTTCGACGCCGAGAAGGGACGGGGTTTCGCCGCGTACGCGGTCCCCACCGTCATGGGCGAGATCCGTCGCTACTTCCGTGACCACGCCTGGTCCACGCGCGTACCGCGGCGGCTCAAGGACCTGACCGTGTCCATCAACAAGGTCACCGACGACCTCTCGCAGCGGCTGGGCCGGTCACCGACGGCAGCGGAGATCGCGGCCGAGATCGGTGCCGATACCGGCGAGGTCATCGAGGCGCTCGCCGCCCGCAGTGCATATCAGCCCGCCTCCCTGGACACGCCCCTCGATCTGTCCGACGACGGTTCGGGTGCGACGCTGGCGGACACGCTCGGCGAGGAGGACGAGCAGCTCGCGAAGTCCGAGCGCTATCTCCTCCTGAAGCCGCTGCTCGAGCGCGTCCCGGAACGCGAGCGACACATCCTGATGCTGCGGTTCTTCGAGGAGAAGAGCCAGTCGGAGATCGCGCGGGAGATCGGTGTCTCCCAGGTGCACGTCTCCCGGTTGCTGGCCCGGACCCTGGCGGAGATGAGGTCCCGGCTGGCCGAGGAGTAGGGCGATCGCCCGGTTCGGATGGGCCGGGCGAGGGTACCCACGTCACCGAAGAATGCGCTGTTCCCACGGAGGCTGTCGTGACCGCTGACTCGCACCGCGACGAATCGGACTTCGTCGTGGTGGCCAACCGTCTTCCGGTGGACCTGGAGGAGCAGCCCGACGGTTCGAGAGCGTGGCGGCGCAGTCCCGGTGGCCTCGTGACGGCCCTCGAACCGGTTCTCCGGAGTCGGAACGGAACCTGGGTGGGATGGCCCGGTGCCTCGAAAGGCGAGATCGAGCCGTTCGTCCTCGACGGGCTGCGGATGTATCCGATCCACCTGAGCAAGGACGAGGTCGAGGGCTACTACCACCGATTCTCGAACAGCACGCTGTGGCCGCTGTACCACGACGTCGTGGTCAAACCGACCTTCGACCGCAGCTGGTGGGGCACCTATCGGGGGGTGAACCTCCGATTCGCCGAAGCCACGGCGCGCGCGGCCGCACCCGGAGCCACGGTATGGGTGCACGACTACCAGCTCCAACTGGTGCCGGCGATGCTCCGGGAGCTGCGGCCGGACCTCAAGATCGGTTTCTTCCTGCACATTCCGTTCCCACCGTCCGAGCTCTTCGCGCAGTTGCCGTGGCGGGTCGGCGTGCTGCAGGGGATGCTCGGCGCCGATCTGGTCGGATTCCATCTGCCCGGCGGCGCGGAGAACTTCCTGGCGCTCGCGCACCGTCTGCTCGGTCTCGAGACCCAGCCGATCCGCGACGGTGTGGGCAGCGTGGAGTGCGGCGACCGGACCGTGCGGGTGGGCGCATTCCCCATCTCCATCGACTCCGCGGAACTCGTGGAGCAGGCACGCAGCGAGAAGATCCGTGCCCGGGCCGCCGAGATCCGGGAGGAACTCGGGGACCCCGAGCACCTTATGCTGGGGGTGGACCGCCTGGACTACACGAAGGGCATCGATCTGCGCCTGCAGGCGATCGGCGAGCTCTACGACGACGGTCGGCTCGATCCGGCGAAGCAGGTGATGATCCAGCTCGCCACCCCCAGCCGGGAGCAGGTGGAGCAGTACGCACTGATGCGCGACGCGGTCGAGCTGCAAGTGGGCCGGATCAACGGTGAGCACGGACAGCTGCACCGTCCCCCGGTGCACTATCTCTACCAGCCCGTCGACCGCGAGGAGCTGATCGCCCTGTTCGTAGCTGCGGACCTCATGCTCGTCACCCCGCTGCGGGACGGAATGAACCTCGTCGCAAAGGAATACGTGGCCTGTCATCCCGACCACACCGGCGCGCTCGTGCTGAGCGAATTCACCGGGGCGGCACACGAACTGCACCAGGCGTACCTGGTCAATCCGCACGACCTCGACATGGTCGAGGACGTCATCGTCGAGGCGCTCGACGCCGACCCGGCCGCGCGCGAGGAACGGATGGCCGCGATGCACGAGCAGGTGGTCGAGAACGACGCCCATCGGTGGGCGGCAAGGTTCCTCGACGCCCTGCGTCGCTCCGGTGACTGACGGTCCGGCGATCACCGGGACCGTGACGTCGCGTCAGTGCCGGGGCAGGCGCACGACCTGGACGAAGAAGTTGTCGATCTGCCGCACCGCCGCGATGAACTGGTCCAGATCGACCGGCTTCGTGACGTAGGCGTTGGCGTGGAGCTTGTAACTCCTCACGATGTCTTCCTCGGCACCGGACGTGGTGAGGATGACGACCGGGATGTCCGCCAGGTCCGGGTCGGACTTGATCTTCTCGAGGACCTGGCGGCCGTCGTACTTGGGCAGATTCAGATCGAGCAGGATCAGATCGGGACGGACGGCGTCGGCGTATTCGCCTCTGCGGTACAGGAAATCGAGCGCCTGTTCCCCGTCGCGCACGACGTGCAGCGTGTTACCGACCTTGTTGAATTCGAAGGCCTCCTGGGTCATCAGGATGTCTCCCGGGTCGTCCTCGACGAGCAGGACGTCGATGGCGTGGCCTACGGGGTTCATGGGTTCGTTCCTTCGGTCGGTGTGGCAGCGACGGGCTGCGCGTCATCGGTGGGTGGGTTCTCGGCGACCGGCCGGGCGACCGGAAGGGTGAAACAGAAGCGGGCGCCGGTTCCGGAACTCGGGTCGAGCCGGATCTCACCACCGTGGTACTCGACGATCTTCTTGCACAGGGACAGCCCGATCCCGGTCCCCGAGTACTCCTCGCGGGCGTGCAGTCGCTGGAAGATGACGAAGATCTTCTCGGCGAATTCTTCGGGGATACCGATTCCGTTGTCCTGCACACATATCCGCCACATGTTGCCGTCCTGATCCACGGTGATGACAACCCGCGGTTCAGTATCGGGGCGGCTGAACTTGAGCGCGTTGCCGATCAGGTTCTGCCAGAGCATCGACAGCAGGGTCGGGTCCCCGTCGACCTCCGGCAGCCGCTCGGGCCGCTCGATCCGCGCGCCGGTGTCCTCGACAACAGCGGTGAGGTTCGCCAGCGCCTTGTCGAGCGGGCGGTCCAGGGGGAGTCGCACGAATCCGTCACCGACGCGGCCGACCCGGGAGAACGCCAGCAGGTCGTTGATCAGTGCTTGCATCCGGCGCGCGCCGTCGACGGCGAAATCGATGTATTGCCGGCCGCGGTCGTCGAGTACATCGCCGTAGCGTTTCTCGAGCAACTGGCAGAACGAGGCGACCTTACGCAGCGGCTCCTGCAGGTCGTGGGACGCGACGTAGGCGAACTGCTCGAGATCCGCGTTGGATCGACGCAACTCCTCCGCGGTCGCATCGAGCTGGCGGGTCTGCTCCTCGAGCTGCCGCTGACGATCACGGACGACGTCGAGTTCGGTGACGATGCGGCGGCGCATTCCCTCGATGTCGGTCGCGAGGGATCGGATGTCGGCGGGCCCGCGGCCGGCGTCGACCCGATGCTCGAATTCGCCCTGCGCGACCCGGCGTGAGGACGCGGCCAGCCGCGCCAGCGGTTCGGTGACCGCAACGCGCACGAGCACGGCGAAGATGCCTGCCGCGACCACCAGCACGATGGCCAGGGCCGCGTACACGACGTTGCGCATCGTGCGCGCGCGATCGATCTGCGCCCGCGCGTCGTCCACCGCCTCGGCCAGGTGCCGGTTCTGCTGGTCGAAACTCGCGCGGACCTCGTCGAACAGGTCCCGGCCGCGCTCGTAGAACGCCGGATCGGGCGCCGGAGTGGCGAGCAGAGGTTCCGCGAAGGTGGACTGCCATTCCTGTGCGGTCCGTTCGAGGGCGTCGAGATCGGCGAGCAGGTCGGGCCGGTCCTCGAGCAGTTCCCGGATCCGGTTCTCGGACTGCTGCTCGATCTGCAGGCCGTCCCGATAGGGGGCGAGGAAGGTGTCGTCCGCGGTGAGGGCGTAGCCGCGCACGCCGGTCTCCTGATTCACCAGTGCACTCTGCAGCTGATAGGCGGCCGAGCGGGCCGGCATGAGGCGGTCCGTCAGGTCGTCGGTGACGCGCGAGTTCGCGCCGAGCGCCGCTGCGCCCGCTATGGCGCCGGCGATGACGAGCAGCGTCATGATCGCCAGGATCAGATTGAACCAGGCCTGCACCGTCAGTTTCGTGCCCGCGGCGGCCTGTGGGGTCGGAGTCGTCACGAGCGGCCGTCTCCGTCCGCCCATTGCACGTGCAGGACCGCGACATCGTCGCTCAGCCCGCCGTGCGGTGCCGCGAGCGCCTCCACGCGGGCGATCAAGGAATCTACGAATTTCTCTCCACTGCAGTCGCTTCCGAGTTCGCGGGCGAACTCGAGCAGGCCGTCCTCGCCGAGCCGGTCCAGTTCGTCGATCCTCGCCTCGAACAGTCCGTCGGTGAACAGCACCAGTCCGGTCCGTTCGTCGATCTCGATCGTGGTCTTCCGCCACGTGCCGCTCTGCTTGCGCAGGCCCAGCGCCGGTCCGCCGGGTACCTCGAGCCACTGGACGTCGTCCGGGGTGCGCAACAGGATCCCCGGATGCCCGGCACGCACCACCTCGATCGAACGGCGGTCGGCGGAGAGGACCACGCTGGTCGCGGTCGCGAAGATGTGCGACCGCGGGCGTTCGGCGACGAGCAGTTGTTCCAGTGTGTTCATCTTCGTCTCGACATCGACGCCGCCGAGAACCATTGTGCGCCAGCCTATTCTCAGGTTGACACCGAGCGCCGCCTCGTCGGCGCCGTGGCCGCAGACGTCGCCGATCAGCACGTGGACGGCGCCGTCACGGGTTTCGACGACATCGTAGAAGTCGCCACCCAGCAGACCGCCGGCCCGGCCCGTCCGGTACCGGGTCACCACATCCACACTTTCGCTGCGCAGCAACGGAACCGGAAGCAGACCGCGTTCGAGCCGGGCGTTCTCGCGGGAGCGCTGTTCACTCGCCTGCAGCGCGGCGGCCGCGTGTTCGGCCCGTTTGCGTTCGATCGCGTAGCGCACCGAGCGGGTGAGCAGCTCCGCGTCGACGACACCCTTGATCAGATAGTCCTGGGCGCCCTCGGCGACCGCGGCGAGTCCGGCCTGTTCCGCGGCGAGGCCCGTCATCACGATCACCGGCACACCGGGCGCGTACTTCAGCACGGCCTCGAGAGCATCGAGACCGTGGGCGTCGGGCAGGTTCAGATCCAGCACGATGCAGTCGGGCCGGGTTGTACCGAGCCGGGTGCGGGCCTCGTCGAGCGACTGTGCCCAGACGATGCCGAAGTCGATCACCGCGTCCGAGGCCATCTCCTCGACGAGGAGAGCGTCGCCGGGATCGTCCTCGATCAGGAGCAGGGACACCACGGCAGCTTCGGACCTGCCCAAGCTGCCATCGGTGTTCAACACATGTCCTCCTGCGCTCGTCGCGTGACGCCCGCCGGGCCCTTCCGGACCCGGCGGACATGGTGAACCTTTATCGAATCTAGCCGTTGACGGCCGGTTCGGGATCGCGAGTTCCCGTCCCGGAGTCCGCCCCGTCCCGCGACGCGAGCTTGCTGGGCCACCAGATCCGCTTGCCGATGTCGATCGTCAGCGCCGGTACCAGCAACGATCGCACGAGCAGCGCATCGAGGAGCACACCGAACGCGACGATGAAGGCGATCTGTCCGAGGAACAGCAGCGGGATCACCGCGAGCGCCGAGAACGTGGCGGCCAGGACGACACCGGCCGACGTGATGACGCCACCGGTCACCGTCAGCGCACGCAGCGTGCCCTCCCGGGTACCGACCCGCGCGCTTTCCTCACGGACTCGGGTCATGAGGAAGATGTTGTAGTCGATCCCGAGTGCGACGAGGAACACGAACCCGAACAGCGGCACGACCGGGTCCGCGCCGGGGAAGTCGAGCACGTGGTTGAACAGCAGCGACGACACCCCGAGCGTTGCCGCGTACGAAACGATCACCGTGATCATCAGCAGCACCGGTGCGACGATGGCCCGCAGCAGCAGGATCAGGATCAGCAGCACCACCGCCGTGACCACCGGGATGATGACGGTGCGGTCACGGGTCGCGGTGTCCTTGGTGTCGAGATCGACGGCGGTGGTACCGCCGACGAGGGCCTCCGCCTCCGGAACGGCGTGCACGGCGTCGCGGATGCGTTCGACGGTGTCCTCGGCCTCCAGCGAATCGGCGGGATCGGAGAGTGTGGCCTGCACCGCGATCCGGCCGTCGACGACCGTCGGGGCACCGTCGGGGCCGGCCAGCGGGGTGACGGTGGTGACGCCTTCGACGCGAGCGGCCGAGGTGACCGCCTCGAGTGCGCCTTCGCGGGCGACGATCACCGTGGGCGAACCGCTACCGGCATCGAAGTGTTCGCCGAGGATCTCCTGACCGGACGACGAATCGGTCTGGAGCAGAAACAGATCCGACGATGCGATGCCGCTGGCCTTGAACTGCGGCAGCAGCAACGCGAACCCGACGAGGACGACGCTGCACACCATCCAGATCGGCCGCGGGTTGGCACCGACCTTCTGCGCGATCGAATTCCAGAACCGGTGCGCCGACGCGAGATCACCGCGGTCGGCCTGGGGATCGGCCTTCGGGCGGGACGGCCAGAACGCGGATCGGCCGAGCAGCACCAACGCGGCGGGCAGGAACGTCATCGATGCGACGAACGAGGCGGCGATACCGATCGCGGCGACCGGTCCGAGACCGCGGTTCGAGTTCAGATCCGACAGCAGCAGGCACAGCACACCCGCGATGACCGTCGCGGCGGACGCGGCGATCGGCTCGAGCGTCGACCGCCACGCGGTGCGCATCGCCTCGTACTTGTCCTCCACCGCACGCAGTTCCTCGCGGTAGCGCGCGACCAGCAGCAGGGCGTAGTCGGTGGCGGCACCGAACACGAGGATGAACAGGATGCCCTGACTCTGCCCGTTGAGGGCGATCGTGCCGGCGTCCGCGAGCATGTACACCGCGAGGCTGGCCAGAGCGAGCGCGAACACCGCCGAGATGATCACGACGAACGGCAGGATCGGGCTGCGGTAGACCACGAACAGGATCAGCAGCACCACGCCACCCGCGACGAGCAGCAGAATCCCGTCGATTCCGGCGAACGCAGCGGACAGGTCGGCGATCTGCCCGGCCGGGCCGGTGACGTGCACGGTCAGCCCGTCCGGTGGGGAGGCCAATCGGTCGCGCAGTTCCTCGACCACGTCACCGATGTCACTCTCTGCATCGACCGGGACTATCAGCTGGGCGGCCTGACCGTCCTGGGACGGAATCGGGGGCGGACCCACCGACTCGGCGGCGAGAAACGCCAGGTCGTCGGGGGTGATCCCGGATTCGCGTTCGGCGACGACGATGGCGGGTACCGCGTTCGTGGACGTGAACTCCGCATACAGCTGATCCGCTCGGGTCGATTCGGCCGATGCGGGCAGGAACGCGCTGTTGCCGTTCTGCGCGACCTCGCTGAGCTTCCCGGCGAACGGACCGCCGCCCCCGGCGATCGCGAGCCACACGAGCAACAGCAGTGCGGGTAGCAACCAGCGGAGTCGCCTCGTCGGGCGCTTCGGTGGTGTCGTCGTGCTCGTCAAGCGTTCCTCCTGAAGTCGGTGGCCCTTCGCCGTGTGAACTATCCTGCCGTGCCTGCGTGGACGAGGGGCATTCGGAGCGAATCCGGCCGCGGATGGGTGTCGCCGGGCTCCCTTTTCGGGACATGAACCGCGTTAGGGTGTGGCGTGGCCGCCACACCGTCGTCCCCGGACCGGTCCCGCACCGACCTGATCGCCCGGTTGCGCGCGGCCGGGTGCGTATTCGCCGAGGAGGAAGCGGACCTGTTCGCCGTCGCGGCCCGAAGCCCGGAGGAACTGTCCCAACTGGTCGGGCGACGCATCGACGGCATGCCGCTCGAGCACGTCCTGGGCTGGGCCGAGTTCTGCGGACTGCGCATCGTGGTCGAGCCGGGGGTGTTCGTGCCGCGTCGCCGCACCGAGTTCCTCACCCGCTGCGCAGCCGAGAAGCTGATGCCCGGCGACGTCGTCGTCGACACGTGCTGCGGTTCCGGTGCGGTCGGGGCGGTGCTGGCTCACTCGGTCGCGGGGGTAGAGCTGTACGCCGTCGACGTCGATCCGATCGCCGTGCGGTGCGCCCGCCGCAACATCGAGCGGTTCGGCGGCCGCGTGTTCACCGGCGACCTGTGCGCGCCGCTACCCGCGTCGATCGCGCGGCGCGTCGACGTGCTCGTGGCGAACGCGCCCTATGTGCCGTCGCACGCGGTCGCGTTCATGCCGCCCGAGGCGCGGTTGCACGAACCGCGGGTCGCGTTGGACGGGGGCGGCGACGGACTGGACGTGCACCGTCGGCTGGCGGCCGAGGCCCCCGGTTGGCTCGCGCCGGGCGGGAGGCTGCTGATGGAGATCGGGGAATCCCAGACGGACACGGCGATCGCGATCTTCACCCAAGCCGGTCTCGCTGCGACAGTCCGGGTTTCGGAGGAGCACGACGCCACCGTCGTCGTCGGTACCCATCCGTCGTAGCGCCCACAGCCGCCGACGGCCGAGACAGGAGCGCGATGCATGCCGCGCGCTGCTGTCTTCCCGGCGCGCCGGTAGCTGTGGCCGGATGATCTACCCATGCGCCGGTCCGGGAGTTGGGTAATTCGCCCGACGCGGCGGATCGGCCTGCGCTCCTAGCGTGAGAGACGTTCACAGCAGTACTCACGCGGAGGTTCCCATGACCACCGAACATGTCGAAACCGTCATCATCGGAGCAGGCCAGGCCGGCCTGTCCACGGGATATCACCTCCGTCGCCGGGGGCGGCCGTTCCTGATCCTCGATGCGAGCGACCACATCGGGGACCACTGGCGCAACCAGTGGGACACCCTCCGGCTGTACACCCCGACGAAATACGACAGTCTGCCGGGACTGCGCTTTCCGGGTGGGTCGTGGACGTTCCCCGGCAAGGACGACGTCGCCGCCTACCTGAACTCGTACGCCGAGACGTTCGAGCTGCCGGTCCGCATGCGCACCCGGGTCGACCGGCTCTCCGCCTCGGACGACGGCTACGTCCTCGACTGCGGGGACCGGAGGATCACTGCCGAGAACGTCGTCGTCGCCACCGGCACTTTCGGACGCACACCGAAGCTGCCGGACTTCGCCGTCGACCTCGATCCGTCCATCCGGCAGCTCCACTCGAGCGAATATCGCCGTCCCGCGCAGCTTCGACCCGGGCCGGTCCTCGTCGTCGGCGCCTCCCACTCGGGCACCGACATCGCATACGAGGTCGCCGCGACCCATCCCACGACCCTCTGTGGCCGAGATTGCGGCCAGCTCCCGGTCCGCCCGGAAAGCCCGGGGTTCCGGGTGGTCTTCCCCGCGCTCGTGTTCGTGGCCAAGCATGTCCTCACGCGGCGGACCCCGATCGGACGCAAGGCGATGCCCGAGATCCGATTCCACGGTGGGCCGATGATCCGGGTCAAGCGGCAGGATCTCCGTGATCGCGGTGTCACGCGCGTGCTCGACCGGGTCGTGGACGTCCGCGACGGGCTTCCGCTGCTCGCCGACGGGACCGTCGTCGACGTGACAAATGTGGTGTGGTGCACCGGTTTCCGTCAGGTCTTCGACTGGATCGATCTGCCCGTGTTCGGAGACGACGGCTGGCCGAAGGAAATGCGAGGCGTGGTCGCGGACGCACCGGGTCTGTACTTCTGCGGGCTCTCGTTCCAGTACGGATTCGGTTCGATGGTCCTGCCGGGTGTCGGCTACGACGCCGAGTTCCTGGCCCGGACGATCTGTGCGCGTCGCGCCGAGGCGGCTTCGCAACCCGCCGCTGCCTGACTCCACCGCGCGTATCCTCCGAGATGGAGGACGCGCGATGGGCATCGTGGAGGATCTGGCGCGGGCACGCGAGGCGTTCGAACGCCGCGAATGGGCCGTAGCGTTCGATCGGCTCTCCTGCGCCGGTACCCTCGACGCCGGCGACCTCACCGACCTGGCCACCGCGGCCTTCCTCTCCGGTGAAGTCGACGCCGCCGTCCGCGCGTTGCAGCGCGGCTATGCGGCCGAGGTCCGGCAGTGCAACCCGCTCGGCGCGGTTCGGTTCGCCTGCTGGTTGTGCCTCGTGCTGAGCCTGCGCGGGGAGATGGCAGTGGCCGGCGGCTGGGTGGCGAGGGCGCAGCGCCTGCTGGGGGACCGGACCGACGACGTGGCAACGGGCTTCCTCTCGTTGTTCGAGATGCATCGACACCTCGCCGGCGGCGATCTTGCCGGTGCGGAGGTCGCTGCGAACCGGATGAGCGACGCCGGGTACCGCAGCGGGAACGCCGACCTGATCGCGTTGGGCCTGATGGACCGAGGGCGCCTGCTGATGTATTCCGGGCACGTAGCCGAGGGGCTCGATCTGCTCGACGAGTCGATGGTGGGCGTGGCGGCCTCCGAGGTGTCGCCGATCGTCGCGGGAATGATCTACTGCTCCATGATCGAGGGCTGCCAGGAGGTGGCCGACTTCGTCCGGGCCGAGTCGTGGACGTCCGCCCTGACCAGATGGTGCGAAGCCCAGCCGTCGCTGGTCCCGTTCACCGGCCAGTGCGCGGTCCATCGCGGGCAGATCCTGCGATTGCACGGGGAATTCACGGAAGCAATCGACGAATTCGCTCACGCCGCACAGAGGTACGCGGAAACAGGCACCCCGGGCGCTGCCGGGCTCGCGCTGGCCGAACAAGGCGACGTGCTACGGATCCGGGGCGAGTACGACGAGGCCGAGGCCGCGTTCACCGAAGCATCGGTTCTCGGCTACGAACCCCAACCGGGTCTCACTCTCCTGTGGTCGTGCCGGGGGAGAACATCCCAGGCTGTCGCGGCAGTCCGCAGGCTTCTCGCGGAAACACCGGATCCCGTCCGGCGATCGCGGGTGCTGCCTGCCGCCGTGGAAGTGCTGACCGGCGGGGACCGGATCGACGAGGCCCGGAGTGCCGCCCGGGAGTTGACGGAGCTGTCCACCGGGTTCGGGTGCATCGGGTTGCGGGCGATGGCCGCGTACGCCTGCGGGATCGTCGAACTCGCTTCGGGCAAAACGGAATCCGCGCTCCGATCCGCACGGGACGCCTGCCGGATCTGGACGGACCTCGACGCACCCTACGAAGTCGCCCGGTCGCGGGTGCTCATCGGGACCGCGATCCGGGAGATCGGCGACGAATACTCGGCGCGGACGGAATTGACCGCGGCCCGTGGGATATTCGACCGGTTGGGTGCCGTACCCGACGAGCGGGACGTCGACCGGATGCTGCGGCACGGCCTGCCGGGCGGGCTGACGGAACGCGAGGTCGAGGTGCTGCGACTCGTGGCCACCGGATGCAGCAATCCCGAGATCGCCGAGCGGCTGGTGCTGAGCGAGAAGACGGTGGCCCGGCACCTGAGCAACATCTTCACCAAGCTGGACGTCACCTCCCGCACCGCGGCCGCGGCCTACGCGCACGAGCACGGGTTGTTGTGATCCGTCGTTCGCTCGCAGCCGCCGACGGGCGAGACAGCAGCGCGGTGCATGCTGCGCGCTGCTGTCTTCGCGGCGCGCGGCTAGCGCCGCCGGATCAGGTCAACGGCAGTTCGGCGAAGATGGCCGACGGCTGGGTGGATCCGCCGCTCGGTTCGACGCTGAACCCCAATGCGGTTGCGCCGGAGAGGTCGTCGAGCACGGCCGTCGTCGACGGTGCGACGTCGTCGGGGGTCATGGTGCCGGCGGAGGTCATGCCCTCGGGGCTGATCAGCCACATCTGGTAGACGGTGCCCTCGCTCGGCGGGGTCACGTTGTTCATCACCAGGACCCCGGCGTCGACCTCCTTCGAGTAGACGACGGTCGCGGTGCCGCCGCCCTCGATGGAGCCCGACGTCGTGCGCACGTCGTCGGCCGCGAGGATCTGCGCGGACGTCGGCGGCGGGGTGACGTCCTGCCGGACCCACGATCCGACGCCGATGGCACCGACCGCGACGATCACGGCTGCCGCGGCGGCCAGCAGGAAGTTCCGTCGCCGATTGCGGTACTGCTCGAGCGAAATCGGGGGAGGTGTCGCCTCCGGCGCGGAAGTGCGTGTGGTTTCGATCGTTTCGAGCAGACGCTGCCGGACCCGTTCGGGTGGTTCCACGGCGCCGACGCCGGAGACCTGCGCCATCGCCTCCCGGACCTCCCGGACCTCCCGCTCGAATGCGGCGGCAAGCTCGGGGCTCGCGGCGGCGACGCGCGCGTCGATCTCGTCGCGTTCGGAATCCGAGACCGCGTCGAGGGCGTAGACGGCGGCGAGATCGAGAAGGTCGTCACCGCCGAAATCGGCATGGGTGCTGTTCGTCATCGCTGCTCACCCCCAAGGCAATTCCGCAGACGGAGCAATCCGTCCCTGATTCTCGATTTGACGGTCGGAAGCGAGGCGGACAGTTGTTCCGACACCTCCCGGTAGGTCAGGCCGTTGTAGTACGCGAGCTCGACCGACTGTCGCTGCAGATCGGTGAGCGTGCCGAGACAGTCCGCGACCTGCTGCGTGTCGTCGCGGCGCACCACCTCCTCGCTCACCGCGTCGAACGCCGGGTCCGTGGACAGTGCCCCGTAGCGGGCCTCCCGGTCGGCGCCGGACTGTTCGGAACGGACCCGGTCGACCGCCCGGCGGTGAGCCAGCGTGATCAGCCACGACAGTGCCGAACCCTGGGCGGGATCGAAGCCGGAGGCCGTGCGCCACACCTGCAGGTAGACCTCCTGCAGCGTTTCCTCGCTGTATCCCGGATCGCGCAGCACCCGCAGCACCATGCCGTAGGCGCGGGAGCGCGTCAGGTCGTAGAACTCGGCAAAGGCCGACCGGTCCTCCGTCGCGACCTTCGCGAGGAGTCCGTCGAGTGTGTCGGTGCCGCCGCCGACGTCCGTCATCGGCCGTGTCCGCTCATCGCCGGAAAGCCTAGCTGGGCGAATCGGGCAGCTCAACTCGCTCCGGCGACGGAAACGTGCGGGGTCAGCCGGTGGCGCGGGGGCGAACATGGTGATCAGCTCCGTCGAGCGTGCGGCGCGGGGGCCGCGGAAGGAAGTACGAGGTGCGCTGCTGGTACTCGGGATAGCCCGGGCGCTGGGACATCGACCGCTCCAGCAGCCGCGCACCGGTGGCGTACACCAGGAAGTACGTCATGATCGCGGGCGAGGCGACGGTGAGCACCCCCGGCCAGACACTCGCGGCGATCAGCCACAGGCCCCACCACACCGTGGCGTCACCGAAATAGTTCGGATGACGGGTCCACGCCCACAGACCGCGATCCATGATCCGGCCCCGGTTGGCGGGATCGGCCTTGAACGCGCGCAGCTGCCGGTCACCGACCGCTTCGAACACGAACCCGACGACCCACAGCACCACACCGGCGACCAGCGCGACCGTGCCGAGACCGCGGGTGGGTCCGGCGACCGCGGACACCTGGATCGGCAGGGAGACGAACCACTGCGCGGCTCCCTGGGTGACGAAGATCTTCCGCACCACGATCGCGATTCCCGTCGCGTCGCTCGCCCCGTTGCCGACGGAGGCGCCGCCGGCCCGGTTCAGCAGAGCCGTGTACCGCGGGTCCTCGCCCTTGCCCGCGGACTTGCGGTGCATGTGCCAGGTGAGCCGCACACCCCACAGGGCGACGAGCACGAGCAGCAGCACACGGCGGGCCGGGTCGCCGCCGCCGAGCGCCGCCGCGACCGCGGCGACGTACACGAAGCCGGCGCCCCACGCGACGTCGACGACGTTGAACCGGCCGATCCGGCGCCCGACGGCGAACGTGGCCGCTTGCAGGACCGCGAGCCCGGCAAGGCTGACCAGCGTGACGGTGAGGAAACTGCTCCAGGCGTTCACGGCCGGGCCTCCTTCGCGAGGACGATGTGCTGGACGTCGAGGTAGCCGGAGCGGAAACCGGCCTCCGAGTAGGCGAGATAAAAATCCCACATCCGGCGGAAGGTCGCGTCGAAGCCGAGCGCCGTCACCCGATCGCTGTTCGCGGTGAACCGTTCTCGCCACAACCGCAGCGTCTCGGCGTAGTGGACGCCGAAGCTCAGACGGTCGACGGTGCGCAGCGACGTGTGGTCCCGGGTGATCGTCTCGATCGCGTCGGTGGACGGCAGCAGCCCGCCGGGGAAGACGTACTTGTGGATCCACGTGTAGGTGTCGCGAGTCGCCAGCATCCGCTCGTGTGGCATGGTGATCGCCTGCAGGGCCACGCGCCCGCCGGGGCGCAGCAGCCGGTCGAGGACGCGGAAGTAGGTGGGCCAGTAGTCGTAGCCGACGGCCTCGATCATCTCCACCGACACGATGGCGTCGTACTCGCCGTCGATCGCGCGGTAGTCGAGCAGATCGATCTGCACCGCCTCGGTGAGCCCGGCCTCGGCGATGCGGAGGCGCGCGAGTTCCTGCTGTTCGCTCGACAGCGTCACCGATCGGACCTGTGCCCCGCGCTGTGCCGCGCGCAGGCTCAATTCTCCCCAGCCCGTGCCGATTTCGAGAAGGCGTGTGCCGGGTCCGACGCGTGCGGCGTCGAGCAGGCGGTCGATCTTGTGTCGTTGTGCCTGCGCGAGGTCGTCCCAGCGGGCCGGCATTTCGTCGAACAGTGCGCTTGAGTAGGTCAGGGTCTCGTCGAGGAACGATTCGAACAGGTCGTTGGACAGGTCGTAGTGGCGGGAGATGTTCGAGCGGGTGTTGTTCTCCGAGTTGTGTTCCGCAGCAGGATGTCCCGAGACGAACAGGCGGCGCAGTCGCTGCAGTGGACGCGGGATCAACCGGTCGACCTCGGCTGCGAAGGGAGTGAGCACCGCGACCGGGTCGGGTGCCGTCCAGTCCCCGGCCATGTAGGCCTCGCCGAATCCGACGAGTCCGGCGGTCCCGAGGCGGCGGGCGAACTGCTCGGGCCGGCGGATGATCATGCGCGGCAGGATCCGCCCCCGGGGCGTCGCACCGACCACGGTGCCGTCGGGGTACTCCACGCGCACGTCCAGCCGGGACGCGGCGCTGCGGAACAGGCGGTCGGCGACCGCACCGGCCACCCGTGCGTGCCGGTCGGTGCGGACTGCGACGATGTCGGGCCAGCGCTGCGAGTTCACGGCGGGTGCGGTGTCGTCGAGTTCCGGTGCGGTCATCGGACTTCCTCCAGGAGACGGTGGCCGGTGGGCCGGGGGACGAGGGGCAGTCTGCGCAGCCACAGGGCGATACCCTGTCGTCGGATGCGGGCCGAGACCACGAGCGGCGCAAGGGGGTTGGTGAGCTGTGCGGCCGCGACGGTGGCGGCGGTCGCCCGCCGCGCCCGGCCCCGCATCGTCGCGGTGAACGGCACCGACCCGTCCCGGTGCAGGACGACCGCCACCTTCAGCTCCTCCCCGGGTTCCGGGACGGACAGGCGGTAGCGGCCGTCGACGGGGTTGAACGGGGAGACGTAGAACGTCTTGTCGACCTCGGCGCGACCCGCGGCGTCGGTGCGCATCAGGTAGCAGTGGCGGCCGCCGTACGTGTTGTGCACCTCGGCGACCACGCACACGAGAGCGCCCGTGTCGTCGTGGCACCAGAACAGGCTCAGGGGATTGAACACGTAGCCGAGCACCCGGGCGTTGAGCAGGGCGGTCACCCGCCCGCCCCGCAGGTCGACGCCGTGCTCCGCGAGGTAGGCGTCGAGGGCGTCGCGCAGCGACCCCCACGGCCGCGGATCGTCGAAATGGTCGGCGGGATCGAAACGCGCGAAGGGCCGCAGCCACAGCGGCAGCCGGGGCAGGTCGTCGAGGTCGACGAACCAGCTGTAGCTGCGGTATTCGAAGCCGTGCCGGATCGGGGCGTGGCGGGTGTGCCGGATCCGGGTCCGGTAGAGCGACGGGGTGGTCATGGCGCGAGCACCTCCGCCTCGGCACTCCGGAACTCCGTGGGGGCGCTGTCCCATTCGGCACCGAGACGACGTGCCGCCTCGACGCCGGAGCGCGCGCCGTCCTCGTGGAATCCCCAGCCGTGATACGCGCCGGCGAAAGCGAGTGTGTCGCTGCCGAGTTCCGGAAGACGCTGCTGGGCTGCCACCGATTCCGGTGTGTACAAGGGGTGTTCGTAGGTCATCTCGGCGATCACCTTGTCCGGGTCGACGCGGTCGGCGCCGCCGAGCGTGACGAGGAAACGCCGATCGGTGACGGTGGAGATCCGCATCAGCCGGCTCATGTCGTAGGTGACGACCACCGAACCGCTGCCGTCACCGTCGCGGGGGATCAGGTAGTTCCACGACGCCCGGGCGCGTTCGGCGCTGGGCAGCAGCGAGGTGTCGGTGTGCAGCTGGGCGTGGTTGACGGAGTACGGCATCGCGCCCAGGACCTGCTGCTCCAGGTCGGTGGGCCGGGCGAGCATCGCCAGGGCGTGCCGCGGGTGGGTCGCGATGACCGCAGCGTCGAAGGCGCGCGCGTCCCCGTCCCCGGCGACCAGGCGGATACCGTCGCCGGTGCGTTCGACGTGGTGCACGGGGGTGTGGACGAGCACTTCGTCGATCCCGGCGGCGATCTTCTCGACGTAGCGGGCCGAGCCGCCCGCCACGGTGCGCCACGTCGGCGATCCGAAGACGGTGAGCATGCCGTGGTGTTCGAGGAAGGTGAACAGATAGCGTGCCGGATAGCGGGTGGCCTGCCCCGGATCGCACGACCAGACCGCCGCGACCAGCGGCGTCATGAAGTGCTCCTCGAAGTACCGCGAAAAGCGATGCCGGGCGAGGAATTCCGCGAGCGTGACGTCACCGGGGTCGCCGGTCTCGGCGAGCAGGCCGCGGGCGAGGCGATGGAACCGG
>Ga0182745_1001349_pt1 | contig 23733 bp, 23 predicted proteins | sample eDN3rd30CKraftBY_FD_128523 | JGI IMG/M metagenome (GOLD analysis project Ga0182745, IMG submission 128523) | Enriched backyard soil microbial communities from Emeryville, California, USA - eDNA 3rd pass 30_C Kraft BY (version 2) (version 2) | ecosystem: Environmental > Terrestrial > Soil >... | reverse complement strand
GGGCGGGTGGCGGTGGGCGTGACGGCGTACGTCACGGCCTCCTGCATGTAGGGATACAGCGAGCAGGGGGACGCGTAGTTGTTGGTGCCGAAGCTCATGTTGATGACGCGGGCGCCGTGGTCGACGGCCCAGTGGATGGCCTGACCGACGTTGGCCATGACGAGGGTGTCCTCGCGCGAGACCTTGATGGGCATGAGCGGGCAGTTCCAGCAGATGCCAGAAGCGCCGAGGCCGTTGTTGGAGTTGGCGCCGATGATTCCGGCGACGTGCAGACCGTGGTGCCAGACGCCATCGTCAGTGGGGTTGGGGTCGCCAGCGCCGAAGTCGTAGCCCTGGACCCAACGGCCGGCGAAGTCAGGGTGGTCGATTCGGCCGGTGTCGAGGATGGCGACGGTGACGTTGCCGGTGGTCGAATCCCAGGCCTGTGGCATGCCGATGGTCGAGTAGTGCCACTGCTGGGGGTAGAGGGGGTCGTTGGGCGTGGCGAAGTACTCCATGTAGAGGTTCTCATGGGCGTACTCGACGTCGGGGCGCTGGCGCAGCTCGGCGATGGCGGCGAGTGTCTGGGCTTCCTCGTCGGCGATGCTGAGGGTGCCCGACAGGCCGAGCGACTCGAGAGACCAAAGCTCCGCGTCTCCGGCGAGGGCGCGCAGGTGCCGGGCCGTGAAGGTGCCGAGTTGGAGCGTCGCCGTTCGCTGCTGCGCGTCGGAGCCCGCGCGGAACTTCACGATGACCTCTCCGGGGACGAAGTTGCGGGAGACCTTCGTGGCGCCGAGGGACTGCTCGGCGGTGGAGTCGGGAGGTAGTTCCTGCGGAGGCGGCGGAGCGCTACATGCGATGAGTGAGGCAGCGGCGAGGAGGGGGAGGGACCAAGGGCGGCTGAATAATCGAAGCACGTTCACCTCTGAGACACAGGTCGGTCGTTCCTGGCGCCGGAATGGCGTCTGGGAGACCTGTGTGACGGGCCCGGAGCCGGAGCGCGAGACTGCATCCGTGAGTCCCGGCCGTGTATCCGTAATGCCGCGTAGCTGTCAGATATGGCATCGGACATCCTGCCGCGAAACAGGCAACCTCGTTTGAGTGGGATTGGGAATTCTTGAGTGGTGCCATGGGGGAATTCCAGGACGGGAGAATGCGGGGGAAGTGATTCAAGGCGGGCTGGCGCCAACGAACCGTTTCGAGCCGAGAGAGTGTTTACGAACCCGGGCCGAAGAGCGCATGGTCGCACGAGGCGGAGACTTTTTCGGATTCTCAGATTCTGCTCCAGGTTCGAGTTGCGCTCCCTGTGAGGAGCGCGCGGTCCGCGCGGCGGAAGTTTCACCCAGGAGTCAGCTGACGGACGTCCCTCTCGCTCGCCAATCGCATTGAAACCAGAGGGCAGGGAGCGGAGTTTCGTGACGGCGATTGGGGGCTCCCCTTCAGCCAATGACCCCCTGGAGCGCAGTTTCGTCTCTGAGAAAGGCCAATCCATGAGTGCCCACAGTCTCGAAGGCAAGACCGTCGTCATTGCTGGCGGTGCGAAGAATCTGGGCGGACGGGTGGCTCGCGATCTCGCCCGGCATGGAGCACGTGCCGTGGCGATTCATTACCATGGCTCGAGCGCCAGGAATGCCGCCGAAGAAACCCTGGGCGCGATCAAGGCGGCGGGTGCCAAGGGCGTGGCGCTTCAGGGCGACCTGACGAGCGCAGGGGGGATGGAGAAACTCTTCGCCGAGGTGGTGGCGTCGGTGGGAAAGCCAGATATCGCCATCAACACCGTCGGAAAGGTGCTGAAGAAGCCGATTGTCGAGACCCGCGAAGCGGAGTTCGACGAGATGAGCGCGGTGAACGCCAAGGCGGCCTTCTTCTTTCTCAAGGAGGCTGGGAAGCACCTCAATGACAACGGAAGAATCTGCACGCTGGTCACCTCGCTGCTCGGCGCTTTCACCCCCTTCTACGCGGCCTATGCGGGGATGAAGGCGCCCGTCGAGCACTTCACCCGGGCGGCTGCCAAGGAGTTTGGCGAGCGAGGCATCTCCGTGACGGCGATTGGCCCAGGCCCGATGGACACGCCCTTCTTCTACCCGGCAGAGGGCGAGGACGCGGTGACCTTCCACAAGACAGCGGCGGCGCTCTCGAAGTTCTCCAAGACGGGCCTCACGGACATCCAGGATATCGTCCCGTTCATCCGATTCCTCGTCACGGAGGGATGGTGGATGACGGGCCAGACGATCCTCGTCAACGGCGGATACACCACGAAGTAGGTGTCAGGGGCTGCTCGCGGCGAGGCGACAGTCCGGTGGACCTATCCGCAAAGGGCCCGTGAGGTTGTGAACCTCCTGGACCGTCGGGCATCGACAAGGGGCTTCGTCCTGGCTGCCATCACGGCATGTCCCAGAGGCCCCTCATGCGCCGGACCCTCGTCGCGCTGACGAGCATCCTTTCCTTCGCGGCCTGTATCTCCGAGCCGAAGAGGCTACCCGCCGCGATGGACCCATCGAATCCGGATGCCCCTGAAGCGCCAGCCGCTGCGCTGCCCACTGCGTTCGCGGCCTCCGCCCCGGAACGTCCAGCGCCCGCCAATGCGCCACCAGCCGCCGCTTCGGATGCGGGCGTAACCCTCTACACGTGTCCGATGCACCCGGAGGTGCGGTCCCACCACTCAGGCACCTGTCCGAAGTGTGGCATGGGACTCGTGCCGGAGAAGCCTGGAGGTCCCGAGCCCGCGGACGCGGGGCAGTCCGGCAGCGCGCCTTCGGGGCATGCCCCTGGGCACGGAGAACATCCGTGAGGCTGGCCGTGGTGGTGTGCGCGGTGCTTCTGGCGGGCGGCTGCGCGTCCATCCAGAGAGAGCGCGGCCACGCCGAGGTCGCGGCGCTCGTCGAGGAGCGACTGGGGCGCAAGACGCGCTGGAACCAGGGCACGCCCGAGGATGTGGAGGTCGAGCGTCATCTCGACATGCTCTTGAAGGCCGACGTCACCTCGGACCGCGCGGTGGAGGTGGCCTTGCTCAACAACCCGGGGCTCCAGGCCACCTACGAGGACCTGGGCGTCTCGCAGGCCGACATGGTGCAGGCCGGGCTTCTCTCCAACCCCACGCTCGACGGGAGCATTGGCTTTCCGATTCGTGGGGGCGGCGTCTACGAGCATGAGGTCTCGCTGGTTCAGGACTTCGTCAATCTCTTCACGCTGCCACTGCGCAAGCGCGTCGCCAGGGAGCAGTTCATGGCCGACACACTGCGCGTGGCGCACGAGGCGCTGGCCACAGCGGCCGAAGTGCGGAAGGCCTACACCGAGGTGCAGGCCCTCCAGCAACTCGTGGAGCTTCGCCGCATGGTGCTCCAGGCCGCGGAGGCGGCGGCGGACCTCTCCGCGCGGCTGCGCGCCGCGGGCAACATGACGGAGCTGGACCTGGCGAGTGAGCAGGCTTCCGCCGAGGGTGCCCGGCTCGATATGGCGGGGGACGAGCTTGCCCTGGTGGATGCTCGGGAGCACCTCAACCGCCTCCTGGGGTTGTGGGGGCCGCGCACGCAGTGGGCGATTTCGGAGAAGCTCCCTCCGCTGCCCGACCGGGAAGCCTCGCTGGAACACCTGGAGTCGCTCGCCATCCGCCAGCGGCTGGACATCGACGCGGCCCGGAAGCGGGTCGCGCTGCTCTGGAACGCGCTGGAGCTGGCTCGGAGCACGCGCTTCTTCGGCGGGGTGGAGGTGGGCGTCCACGAGCACCGTGACGCGGACGGCCCCAGGCTCTTCGGCCCTACCTTGTCCCTGGAGCTGCCCCTCTTCGACCAGCGACAGGCGCTCATCGCTCGCCTGGAGGCCCAGCACCGGCAGGGGCAGCGGCGGCTCATGGAGCTGTCCGTCAACACCCGCTCGGAGGTCCGCGCCGCACGCGCGAGGTTGCTCTCGCTCCGCCTGATGATTGACCGCTACCGCCGCGTGGTGCTGCCCCTTCGTGAGAAGGTCGTCGAGCAGTCGCAGCTCCAGTACAACGCCATGCAGCTGGGGCTCTTCCCATTGCTCACCGCCCGGCGCGAGCAGGTGGAGGCGTACCGGGGCTACATCGTGGCCGTCCGCGACTACTGGATGGCGCGGGCCGAGCTCGAGCGGCTCGTGGGCGGCCGGCTTCGGGAGGTCAGCGCACCCAGCGCCCCCGCAGTGCAGCCCGGGCATGGACAAGATACCTCTAACGGCACGGAGAGCCCCCATGAGCATCCGCACGACTGAGACCGAGCACGCGTCGGGCCGCGAGCAGGAGGAGGCCCATGGGACTTCGGAGCGCAGGGACTCTCCTGGAGGGCCCTCCGAGGCAACTGTCGCGGGAACCCTGACCCGGAGGAACATGCTGGCGACGGCGGGCGCTACGCTCACGGGGGGCGCGCTGCTGCTGAGCGGCCCGGTGGCCCGCGCCCAATCGGACACCGCCACGGCCCGCGGTTCTCGCGTGGGCGCCTCCAACTCGGTGGCCCAGCGGCCTCCGCGACGGGACTGGCTTCCGCCCGGAATGCCGCACCGGGATTACCGGCCCGTCGTGGTGCCCAATGGCTCGAAGCTGCCATGGAAGGTGGTGGACGGCGTGAAGGTCTTCCACCTGGTCGCCGAGGAGGTGGAGCATGAGTTCGCGCCCGGTCTGAAGGCCTGCTGTTGGGGCTACAACGGTCGGGTCCATGGGCCTGCCATCGAGGCGGTGGAGGGAGACCGGGTGCGCATCTACGTCACCAATCGGTTGCCCGCGGCCACCACGGTCCATTGGCACGGCATCCTGCTGCCCAGCGGCATGGACGGCGTCGGCGGCCTCAGCCACCAGGCCATCGCTCCAGGTGAGACGTTCCGGTACGAGTTCACCCTGCGCCAGGCGAGCACGAACATGTACCACTCGCACCATGACGAGATGACGCAGATAGGTCTCGGTATGACGGGCATGTTCGTCATCCACCCGCGCCGGCCCGTGGGGCCTCGCGTCGACCGGGACTTCGTCATCCTGCTGCATGAGTGGCGAATCGATGTCGGCACGAGGAGGCCCAATCCGAACGAGATGACGGACTTCAACGTGCTCACCATGAACGCGAAGGCATTTCCGGGCACGGAGCCGCTCGTGGTGCGCCAGGGCGAGCGGGTGCGCATCCGGCTGGGCAACCTGAGCCCGCAGAATCATCACCCCATCCACCTGCACGGCTTCCACTTTCGCGTCACCGAAACGGATGCCGGACACATCCCCGAGTCCGCGCGGCAACCGGAAGGGACAGTGCTCGTCCCGGTGGGCAGCACGCGCGTCATCGAGTTCGTGGCGGACGCGCCCGGTGACTGGGCCCTGCACTGTCATATGACCCATCACATGATGAACCAGATGGGGCATGAGTTCCCCAACATGATTGGCGTGAAGCCGGGTGACCTGGACGCCAAGGTACGAACGCTGCTGCCGGGCTACATGACGATGGGACAGGCAGGTATGGCGGAGATGGCCGAGATGGGGATGCCTGTCCCACCCAACTCCATTCCCATGTTGGGCGCTCGGGGCAAGCACGGCTACATGACGGCGGGAGGCATGTTCACCGTGCTGAAGGTCCGCGAACGTCTGGACGGCTACGCGGACCCGGGTTGGTATGACAATCCACCCGGAACCCAGGCCGTGGCGGCGAGCGCTGACGAGCTGCGTCGGGATGGTATCGACCCGGATGCTCGCTACAGCTGAGGTGGCCGTACGGGGGATGACGGAGCGCGGTCCATTCATTCAACGTCAAGCGCAATGGCTTCTCACGGGACGAATCCATGCTTGAATCGCCCTCGAACACGGAGGCACATCCATGACTGTATCCAGCGCTGAAAGCCAGTTCGATGGGTTGGCCGATCTCTACGAGGATATGGCCGAGTGGCCATTCCGCAAGGAGATTGAAATTCCGAGCATACTGCACCGCCTGGGAGACCTCACGCAGCGCGACGTGCTCGACTTTGGTTGTGGCTCGGGCCTGTACTCGCGGATGCTCAAGTCGCTGGGGGCTCGCCGGGTGGTGGGCTTCGATGAGGCGGAGGGCATGCTGGGGTATGCGCGCCGCAGAGAGGAGAAGGAGCGGCTGGGGCTCGAGTTCACGTCGGAGCTATCGGACGCGTTCAACCACCAGTTCGACGTGGTGCTGGGAGTATATGTGCTGCCCTACGCGACCACCCGCGAGGCCCTTCGGGAGATGTGCGCGGACATGGCTCGGGGGCTGCGTCCTGGCGGGCGTCTGCTGACGCTGCCCATCCATCCAGCCTACGTAGGGGACCCGGACTATTACAGGCCATACGGGTTCCGGCTCATCTCGGATACCCCGCACGCGGACGGCTGTTCGTTGCGCCTGGAGCTGCGTAGAGGACCGTACGAGGCCAATGTCACGGCCTGGTACTGGTCCACCTCTTCGCTCGAGGATGCCATGAGGGCAGCGGGGTTCACTTCCATTCAGTGGCATGACCCGAGGCCACCGGGAGTGGCCGTTCCCGAGGATGCGCCCCCGGAGCTGCGCGCGTATCTGCGCAAGCCCCACGCGGCGATGCTCGACTGCCGGATGGGGTGAGGCGGTGGCGTGCTCCCATGACAGGGCCCGGCGCACGCGCTGAAGGCAACACTTCGAGCACGCCGCCTTGAAAGCGTACCGACGCCGCATGGCTGGTGACCGGATTCCAGGACTCCGGTCGCCACGCGTCATGTCGTGGTGCCAACTCCGCCCTGGGGGTCTCGTTTGATGTGTGAGTAGTTGTGTAATTCCATACACATGGGGCAGTCGCCAATGCAGTTGTGGATGGTGCCCAACCAGCTAGATAGGGGCCTCCACTACCAAGGAGCCCTACGAATGGCCGCCACAGCTCGCTTTGCATTCACTCAACCCAGCTCTCCAGGGGTTGAGTTCATCATTGAGCTGACCGATGAGAATACGATCGCTCACGCGCGCCGGATTCTCTCCGGCGATGAGAAGAGGGAAGTCCACGTCCACGGGAGAATCATCAAGCAGACGAAGGAGTACAATCCCAAGTTCTCGTTCCACCTCGACCCGGCAACCATCCGGTTCTTCGAGATGGCCATTGAAGTCTGCGATGCGAACATGACGTACGTCGAAGACCATCTGGACGAGGCCGGCGGTGCGTTTCTCCCTGGCGGTCACTGGTGCCCGTGGGACTCTCGTCTCGCTCGTGAAATCAAGTAGCGGATAAGCTGAGTCGAAATTCAAGCCCCGCTGAGTCCACCCCTCCTCGACACCCATGAGGTTGAGGACTCAGCGGGGCCTTTCATGCACATCCGTATCAGGAAGGCCATTCGAGCCGCACCTTTGTCCCGTGTGGGGCGAGGGAGCTGATGCTCATGGTCCAGTTGAACCGATGGGCCAGTCGCTCTACGAGCGACAGGCCGATGCCGAAGCCCGTGTGCTCGGGCTGGCTCCGGCCGAAGCCCACGCCTGTGTCGGAGATGCTCCAGGCCTCGGGCACGACGTGGATGATGATGCGGCCCTGGCTCGTATAGGCGAGCGCGTTCTTGATGAGGTTGCCTAGCAGCACGCGCGCCACGGACCCTGGAAGTGGCACGCGGACCTCCTCTTTCGCATCGATGACGAGCTCCACGTCGCCGTGGGCAAGGTGGGCGCCGTACAGCGCGACCATCTCGCGGGAGATGCCCACCAGTCCGCACGATTCGTCTGAGCGGCCTGTTCGGGCCAGCCAGAGGATGCCCTCTGTCAGCAGGCCCATGTGCTGTACGGCCTGCCGCAGACGGCCGAAGGTCTCCGCGTCCGCGGGAGGGTCCAGCTCCAGTATCTCCACCGCGCCCTGCGCCACGGAGAGGGGCGTACGGAGCTCATGGCTGGCGTCCCGGTTGAACGCTCGCTCCCGCTCCAGCAACTCCTGGATGCGGGCCTCTCGGACACTCAGGGCTTCGGCCAGGGCGCGCACCTCGGTGACGACGACTCCCTCTGTTTGTTGCGGAGCGTTCGACCGTACTCGTGCCACGAGCTGTTCCAGGGGAAGGCTGAGCCTCCGGGCGAGGACATGGGAGAGGCCCGCGGCGCCCAGCAGGGCCAGCAGGGCACTCGCCAGCAGCAGCCCGGACGTCCGACGCAGATGGCGGGTGGTGCGGGTCAGCTCCGTCGTGTCGAAGACCACGTAGCGCGTGAGCCCCGCTGACGAGTCCGGTCGCACCGCGACATGGAAATGGCCATGGTTCAGCGTGAAGAGTTCATGTTCGCCCCGAGGTGCGTCCTCGGGCAGCACGTCCCTGAGCCAGGGCGGAAGGCTCGCGTGGCCGACGTAGGTCTTCATCTCGAGCGCGGTGGCTTGACGCCCCATGTCCGCGTCATCGGCGGGCCCATTCGCCGCGGCGGCCACGAGCTGAGCGAAGATGGCGTCTTCGAGGTCGTAGCTGAAGAGCGTGAAGAACGCCCCCATCAGGACGAGTGCGAGCGTCGCGGACAACGCCATGGCGCCCAGGAGGAGCCCTCGAACCGACCTAGTCCTCGCGCGCATCCAGGCTGTAGCCCTTGTTGCGGCGGGTGGTGATGCAGGCATTCATCCCCAGTTCGGCGAGTGCTCCGCGCAGGGAATAGACGTGGGTGCGCAAGGCGCTGGATTCTGGTGCATCGTCTCCCCAGAGGTGGTGGGCCAGCGTGGCCGTCGACACAGGCTCGGGCGCTGCCTCCATCAGGAGCCGCAGGAGGAGCGCCTCGGTCCTGTTGAGGCGGACGGTGCGATCGCCTCGCTGTGCCCGGCCCGTGTCGGGCTCCAGGGTGAGCGGGCCGACCGTCAGGCGTCGTCCGCTCGGAGGAACAGGGCGCCGCGCCAGGGCTTCGAGGCGCAGCCGAAGCTCCCTCAAGGAGAACGGCTTGACGAGGTAGTCATCCGCGCCCGCGCGGAAGCCTTCTTCCTTGTCTTCGAGCGTATCCCGAGCGGTCAGCATGAGGATGGGGACCAGCCGGGGCGCGAGCTGCCGGTAGCGTTGACACAGCTCGATGCCGCTCATGCCTGGCAGCATCAGGTCCAGCACGAGGACGTCGTATTCATGGCTCAGCGCGAGCGTGAGTCCCTGGGGCCCGGTGGCGGCGAAGTCGAGCTGGAAGTCCGTCCCCAGGAACCTCGCGATGTTGGCCTGGAGGTCGCGGTTGTCTTCGACGACGAGCACTCGCATGAGCGGGTAGGGGACCTCGGGTGGAGAACGGTGACAGGCTACCAGCCGCCACGTCAACCGAAGGTCAATCGCGTGTTGACGCGTGTCCGACGTAGAGGCGGGCAGGGTGGCGAGGCTTCTCTTTCCCAGGAGTTCCTCGATGACCCGCTTGCTGTCGCTGTGCTTGCTGCTTCTGTCTTCGTCCATGGCCCGTGCCGCCGAGCAGGGGCCGTCGCTGGACGTTCGCGGTGTGGATGGAGAACGCATCCCCACGCGGGTGCTGGAGCCGGAGGGTGGCGCCGAGAATCCCCCCATCGCTGTCCTCCTGCATGGCCTCACGCGCCGCAAGGAGGACTGGCTGTCGGAGGAGGGGCCGACCCATGGAGGTGTGCTGAAGGATGAGCTGCTGCGGGCCGGGTACCGCGTCTACCTCCTCGATGCCCGACTGCACGGAGAGCGGGCGACACCCGAGGCCCGGCCGGGGGCGCTCGCCAGACTGGCCCATCAAGGCGAGCCCGCGCGGTATGTGGCGATGATCGCGGACACCGTCCGCGACGCTCACACGCTGCTCGGCGCCGTGCTCGCGAAAGGCCAGCCGCCCCGGGTGCTCGTCGTCGGATACAGCATGGGCGCCCAGGTGGGGCTCCTGCTGGCGGCACGTGAGCCTCGCGTCACCCACCTCGTCACGATGGTTCCACCCCACATCGACCCGTCGATGGAGGAGGTTGCCCCTTCGCGACACATGGCGAAGATTCGCCAGGACTGGTTGCTTCTGACGGCGAACCAGGACGACTTCGCCCCAGCCGCGGACAGTCGCGCTCTGTTCGGCGCCGCACCGTCCCGCCGCAAGGCACACAAGACCTTCGACAGCGGACATGCCCTCCCTCGCGAGTACCTGGACGAGGTGCGCCGTTGGCTCGACGCGGCCTCCCGCGTGCCTGGACGCAAGGAGCTCTGAGCGGGGCCGACGTCGCTGTCACGCATGAGCGCAGATGGAATCATGAGCCAAGCCGTCCACGCGAAACGCTGCCGGACTCCATGGCGAACAAAAACAGTCGCAGTCTTTTTGATTTCCTGGGCGGGCGGGCGAGGGAAGGGATGCCCGCCCGCACGGCGCTTCGCCACGAGGGATGGCTTGTGGACTGTTCTATGCGCTCCCATCCTCCATTGGACTGGAGTCAGAATGGCCGAGCTGAAGGACAAGGTTCAAAACGCACTCGACGAGGGGCGCATTCTTGTCCTCGGCACCCAGGTTCTCATCGGCTTCTCTTACCGAGCCGCCTTCGAAGAAAACTTCACGAAGCTGCCGGTCGCGTCGCAACATCTTTCGCTGTTGGAATTGATGTTGCTGCTGCTGGCCTTCGCATTGCTCGTCACGCCGAGCGTCTACCATCGCATCGTGACCCGGGGAGAGGACACGCCGGGCGTTCATCGAGTGGTGACGCGGCTCCTGCTGCCGGTGTTGCTCCTGCTCGCCGCGGCGATGGCTATTGAACTGTTCATCGCCGGCGAAAAGGTCTTGGGACGCACGGGTGGGTGGGTGTTGGGCGTGAGCGGTGGGGTGGTGGCGCTCACCTTCTTCTACGGGATGGAGATCGTTGCCCGGCACAGGCGTGCTCCGGCGCGACAACAGAGGATGGATATGGGCAGTGCAGAGCAGAGGCACGGCGCGACGGAGCTGAAGGACAAGATCCGGCATGTCCTCACCGAAACACGCGTCATTCTTCCAGGAGCGCAAGCCCTCCTGGGGTTCCAGTTCGCCACCATGCTGACGAGTGGCTTCGATGAGCTGCCGACCTCATCGAAGTGGGTCCATCTGGTGTGTCTCGCGCTCGTGTCCCTCTGCGTCATCCTCCTTCTGACGCCCGCTGCGTACCATCGCATCGTTGAGGAGGGAGAGGAGACGGAGCGGTTCCATCGCTTTGCAACGCATATCTTGCTGGTCGCTGTCGTCCCCCTTGCTCTGGCCCTGTCCGGTGAACTCTATGTCGTCGTTCGCAAGGTGCTCGACTCCGTGCGGGTGGCGCTGGCGTCAGCGGGAGCATGCCTCGTGTGCTGCTTCGGCCTCTGGTTCGGCTTCACCCTGACACGACGCAAGAGGGAGCTGGAGCAGGGGGACGGGACAAGCGCGCGGCAGCAGGTGCAGAAGTAGCGATGAGTCTGTTCTGTGGAGTGTGAGCGGATGGGCGAGTGCATGGCAGCTCGCCTCGTGGACCTGCCGGCCGGAGCGGAACCGTGAGCAGCCCAGCCGCCGCGCGCACCCTCGCCCGCGAGGGCGCATGCCTGTTGCGCCGGAGCCCGCCCGGACGCAAGAGTTAAGGGGGGGCGGAGGAGGGCCTATCGCGCAGAGGGAACGTCGTGGCCTGGGAGATGGGGAGGGGACATGCGAGCAAGGCTCAACGTGCGGGCGGGTACCTGCCTCCTCGCAATGATGCTCGGGGTGTGGGGAGGCGGAGCGTGGGCCGAGGCGCCGGGGGGGCGGACGGTCGTCACGCTGGCCTTTGATGACGGACTCGAGACGCAGCGACAGGTGCTGGACATGCTCTCGGCCTCTGGGCTGAAGGCGACCTTCTTCATCATCAGTGGACGGGTAGGCAAGTCGGGCTACATGGGGCTCGAGGATCTGCGCCACCTCACTGCGGCCGGACACGAAATCGGGGGGCACACCCTGAATCACGCGGAGTTGGCACCGCTGGCGCCCAGGCTTCAGCGGCAGGAGATTTGCGAGGACCGCTTGCGATTGCTCAGCTGGGGCTTCTCGCCCACCTCCCTCGCATTCCCCTTCGGCGCGAACGATGCGGTGGTGAATCAGACGGCGGCGGCGTGCGGCTACAACGCTGCGCGCGACGTGCGGGGATTGGCGGACACCTGCGGTTCCTGTCCTGTAGCGGAGAGCATTCCTCCGTTCGATCCCTACGAGATTCGCACGCCCGCAACGGTGACGCGCGATGATGGACTGGAGCAACTGCAGGCGTGGGTCACCACGGCGGAGGCCGCGGGGGGCGGCTGGGTGGTCATCGTCTTCCACTTCGTGGAGCCGGATTGTACGAAGCGCACCTATTGCGTGCAGCCGGATGTCCTCAGGAACTTCATGGGCTGGCTCTCGCAGCGTGCCCCGATGGGGACCGAGGTGCGCACGATGCAGGAAGTCATGGGCGGTGCCGTGCGGCCCGCGGTGCATCCTTCGCCCAAGGCGCCCACGGCTGCGCTGAAGAATCCCTCGCTCGAGGATGAGGAAAACGGCGATGGCGTGCCCGACTGCTGGCAGTTGGGCCCCGTCCATGGGGGGGCCGTGCGCGCCGAGCGCTCGGCCGAGGCGCACAGCGGCGCGTGGGCCTACCGGCTCGAACGTGTGGAGGCATCCGGGGGCGCCGCGTCGCTCCAGGTGCTGCGCGACGACGGCACCTGTGCACCGGCCGTCACGCCGGGGCGTGGAGCGCAGGTGAGCTTCTGGTATCGCTCCAGCACGCCACTGCACCTGGAGGCGGCCGTGAAGGGGGCGGATGAGACATGGAGGGAGTGGGACCGCGGTCCGAGTCTGCCTCCCGCGGAGGTCTGGACGGAGGCATCGTGGGAAGTGCCCCTCGCGCTGCCGGCCGACGCTCACACACTGAGCGTGGGCGTCGCCCTGGAAGGGGTGGGATGGGCGCTGGTGGACGACTTCGAGCTGGCGGAGGAGACGGCGCCCACCGCGCGCCTGGTGGTGGAGTCACCGGCTGGCGGAGAGGACTTCGTCGTGGGGCAGGAGGTGGAGGTGCGGTGGGCCACGCATGGAGAGGTGCGTGCGGTGGACATGGCGTACTCCACGGATGGGGGCGCCAACTGGGTGCCAGTCGCCACCTCGGTGGAGAACACGGGGCGTTTCAACTGGCATGTGCCTGACGTGCCGAGCCGAGAGGCGCTGCTGCGCATCTCGAGCACCGAGGATGGGGCGGTGGCGGACGTGAGCGACGCGCCCTTTCACATCCTGGCCGTGGACCCGCAGCCGGGCACCGGGGGGCAGCCACCCGCGGAGCAGCCTCCCGAGGAGGTCCTCGGTGACGGGCAGGCGGGAGGTGCGAGTGGGGGCGGTGGTTGCCGGGTCGCTGGTGGCGCGGGGACGGCGCAGCTCTATCTCGCGGTGGCTGGCGGTCTCTTCGCCCTTTCGCGTTCGCTGGCGAGGAGGCGATGGGATGTTGGTAGGGGCGCTGCGACTGTGAGGTGGCCATCGCGCCCGGCATCCGTGTTCATCCCTGGGGCGTGGACGCTGTCTACATCGGCTTCGACGCTCCGCGCCGCGGCGGTAAGGCGCTCGTCCAAGAGGGGCAGGCAGCGGCGACGTTGGCGCTGAAGAGGGGATGGGGGCTTGGGAGGGGGGCGCGCAAGTCTGGCGCGTGCGGCCCCTCCCTACACCTTCTTGGCCTTGGGCGCGCGCCTGGGCTTGGGAGCCGCACGTGGGGCTGGAGCCGCCGGTTCGGCCGAGGCACCTCGAGCCGGAGCCGCCGCGGGCGCCTGAGCCGCCGAGAGCTGCTGTCGCGCACGGGAGCTGAAATTGGGGTTGGTCGTCCACCAGTCCAGGCCCATCTCCTGCGCCCGCTCCACCGAGCAGATGATCAGTCGAATCTGGATGGTCAGCAGCTCGACGTTCGTCAGATTGATCTTGATGTCCCCGGTGATGACGATGCCCTTGTCGAGCACCCGCTCGAGGATGTCGGCGACGGAGCTGCTGCGGGTCGAGGTGGGCGGGTAGTGTCGCTGAGGGGGCGTCGTCACGCGATCGTCGATTTGAGCCATGGCTCCTCGCTCTCTGTCCGCTGCTCGGCCAGCCTCACAGCGTCGTGCCCAGCGGCCCGAGGTCCAGATTCAGGTCCTCGTCCGTCAGGTGGAATTGCTTCTTCAAGTCATCCATCTGCTCCTGCAGGCGCAGGAAGGTGACGCCCAGCCTTTCAATCTGCTCCTCGCTCAGTGAGCCGGCGTCGATCCGGCGCAGCGCCTGCCTCTCCAACAACTGGCGGATGAGCTCGATGACGGCGAGCACCAGCTGCACCAGCCCTGCCTGGACGTTCTCCTCGTCCAGTTCCAGCTTGGGCGGCTTCGTCGGCTCCAACGCTCGGGCGAGCTCCTCCACCGCCTGTGGTGCGCCCTCGACTGCCATGGTTCACCTCGTCTCCCATCCCGCGCATGGGCGGGTCCTCCTCCCGCATCACTGCAAGCGTTGCGGATGTTCGGGAAGGTTGCCCACCTCCAGCGCCGTCTCCACCGAGGTCAACAGCAGCCGCAGGCCCAGGTAGATGAGGTCCACGTCGGCCACCGAAATCACCAGGTCACCGCTGATGACCACGCCCTTGTTGAGCACCCGGTCCAGCAACTCTAACACCGAGGCGCGCTCCTGCTGTGCCTCGGGTGTCGTCGCCTGCCCGTTCATCTGTTCTCATCTCCAGGGCCAGTTTCAGGAGTCGCAGGCCCTGCCTCCTTCTGCGCTCCCTTCAACGCGTCCAGGCGGTCGAGCAGCTGAGACTCCTGCTCGTCGAACTGCTCCTCCGTGATCTCGCCGCGCTCGAGTTCCTGGTACAGGTCGCTCAGGCGGGTGCGGAGCTCGGTCTGCTCGTTGGCCTGTTCGTCCTGCACGGCCTTGTGCACCGAGCGGAAGATCCACGCGATGCTCCGGACAGGGGCCATCAGGATGTCGTCCAGGATGATCAAGGCGCCCCCTGCGCTGCCTCCTCCACCTCTTCGAAGTGGATTCGCAGATGGGTGAAGTTGTACGGCGGCCAGGGGCCGGTCACGTCCACCTGGAAGTTCTCGGGCAGCGTCGCGCCCAGCTTCTCCACGGTCGCGTTGAAGGCGTCGACCTTCTTTTGCGGCACCAGCGCGGCCAGATTCACCACCTCCGACTCCTTGCGCGGCTCGTTGACCACGGTCTGTCTGGCCACGGACTTGATTCCATCGAGCACCTTGTCGGCGGTCGCCTCACGGAAGCCGTTGAGCAGGTCGACGAAGTACTTCCCCAGCTCGATCTTCTCTTCGCGCGACGGCTCCCCCTCGCGGTAGAGGTCGTCCCGCATCGCCTTGAGCTCGGGGAAGGCGTTGACGTAGTACTCGAACGCATTGGGGTCGCTCAGTCGGATCCGAAGGCCCAGCTCCACATTCCCTCTCACCGCACGGAGCTGTGTGAGGAAGTCGTTCGCGTGATCGGCCAAAAGATTCCGGACCTCCCGCTCGTTGTCGGCAATGATGCCGAACGCGACCGGCAGCATCGGCGCCTGGTCCATCACCTGGCTCAGCACTGCGCTGTGGGCGCTGAGGAGTTTGCGCTCCGGCCGAAGCGTCTGCTGCTCGATATTGCTGACGATGGCCGCCAGCTTTCCGGACGTCACCGGGTGTACGTCTGCCCCCTGGATGCCGGGAGTGTCGAGGTTCAGCGAGTCGACCGCCTCTATCGGAACCACCGCGTACAGGTAGCGTCCCTCCGGGGTGGACTTCGCGTGTCGAGTCTTGGCGCGTGGCATGTCGTTGTCCTGTCCTGTTCAGGTGGAGATTCAGACCGCGACAGGCGCAGCCGCAGCGGCGGTGAGGCCGATGGCGTCGGCGTACTTGAGGTAGGTCTCGATCGAAGCGATCACGACGCGTGCCTCGATAGAGAGCACCTCGATGCCGACCAGCGAGACCTTCACCCAGGCATCGACCACGATTCCCTTGTCCAGGATCCGGTCGATGACGTCGGCCGTCGAGGACGTCCCGGTAGAAGTTGAGACGTTTGCCATGACTTGTTCATCCTTTCTCTTGGAGGTGCTCCAGCTCGGCGAGGGCTGCGATGGCTGGCTTTGCCAGGTCTGCCACGAAGCCGTAGGGGGGCCACGGGCCGCTGCACATCACCTTGCCGGGGCCGTCTTTCTGGAAGCGAAGGAAGGCCCGCCGGAACTCGGCGAGCTTGGGGCGCTCCACCAGGAAGGCCATGGAGAGCAGCTGCCCGTCCGGGCGAGCGGCGTGGTCCCAGGTGCAGCGGACGAACAGCCCGGAGAAGGCCGCCTGCGCCCGCTCCGCCATGCGCCGGGCCGCGCGGTCCACACGTGTCTGCTGCGCGTAGAAGCGACGCCGGTTGTCCAGGTAGGCCCGTCCGCGGGTCTGGGCGTCCGCCCCGGTGGGCGCCCCTGTCTGCTCCGGGGGCTCGGCCACGTCCGACTCCTGGAACAGGATGCGCAGACCCATCTCGTCACAGCCCTCCACCTGGGCCAGCGCGTCTGAGAACTGCTGCTCGTAGCGGTGCAGGAACTCCACCACCTGTTCGGGGTGATGGACGAAGCAGCCGTAGCGCATGGGCAACACCGCCAGTCGTCGGTGCAGCTGCTCGACCACCCGGGCGTACTCCAGCGCCTGCTCGATGCCGGCCGAGGAGGCCAGCTCCTCCGCCACCGGCGAGATGGCCGCAGCCAGGTTGCCGTGCTTCACCGCCATCAGCGGCGCCTGGCTCAGCCCCGGCGGCAGCGCCTCCTTCGCGGCCTGCCGTGCGTCCAGGATGCCGTACATGATTGACTTCACGGCCGCTCCTCCAGGCTGGGGCAGAAGCTGTAGGGAGGCCAGGGGCCGGCCGCCTCCACCGTCAACCCCTGCGGCTGGTACCGGGCCGCGAGCTGCTGCACGCGTTGGGTGAACCGCTGCACCTGCCCGGAGCGCACCAGGAACGCGGAGTTCAGCACCATGTCGTCCTGCCGGCCCGAGATCCCGCGCTCTGCCAGGCGCAGGGGTTTCACCGAGATCGCCCCCGGGGCGAGCTCCTCGCGGATGTGGGCCGCCAGGCGCTGTCCCTCGTTGCGGCTTCGCACGTCGAGCTCGCGCTGCAGCTTCTTCTCGTGGAAGTAGCGCGCGCCGGGAGACTCGGGGAGGTGCTGGTGGCGCTGGCGGAACTCGGGCGCTCGCTCCAGATGCGCGCGCAGGCGCTGGGCGTTGGCGTAGACCTTGACTGCCCATTCCTCCTTGTCGGCGATGTCGTCGAGGAACCTGGAGATCTCCTGCCGGTGGGCGTCGACCGCCTTGGACAGCGCTCGCGGTGAGGAGAAGATCGCCCCGAAGCTCACCGGAAGCACCGGCGAGGACTGCATCACCTCCTCGAGCACGCGCTCGTGCCTGACCGCCCGGGGGGCCACCCACTCCAGGTCCTGGGTGTGGTCCGCCCCCTCCGGCCCCAGGAACTCCTCCATCGAGAGAGGACTGTAGATGGCGGCAAGGTTCCCCAGCGTCAGCGTCCGCACGTCGTCGGCGCCGCTGACACCGGGAACGGAGAAGCGTTCCACCGCCCCTGCCCGCGTGAAGCCATAGACGTACAGGGCCTGCTGGCCCTTGCGGCGCCCCTGCACATCGGGATTGCTGTGGGCTCTCATGGCCGGCGTGCCTCCTTGTTCCCACGGATCGCCTTGAGCAGGCTCTCGGATGTGATGACGAGGCGCTTTCCCTTGCCGCTGATGACGTGACGCACGGCATCCCAGGCGGCCTGGTTGCACACGGCCTGGATGTCGGCGCCGGAGAAGGACTCGCTGCGTGCAGCGAGCACGTTCAGGTCGAGGTTCTTCTCCACCGGCTTGTCGCGCAGGTGGACCTGGAAGATCTCGCGCCGCGCCTCGCGGTCCGGCAGAGGCACGTCGACGAGCAGGTCGAAGCGTCCCGGGCGCAGCAGCGCAGGGTCGAGCAGGTCCGCGCGGTTGGTGGCCGCGAGCACCAGCACGCCGGTCAGCTCCTCGATGCCATCCATCTCGGACAGGAACTGGCTGACGACCCCCTCTGTGACGCGCTCGTCCATCCCCCCGGCGGAGCGCGTCGGCACGAGCGAGTCGATCTCATCGAAGAAGATGATGCAGGGGGCCGCCTGACGGGCCTTCTGGAAGGTCTCACGCACCCCCCTCTCGGACTCCCCCACGAACTTGCTGAGCAGCGCCGGGCCCTTGACCGAGATGAAGTTGACCTGGCTCTCATGGGCGGCGGCCTTGGCCATCAGCGTCTTGCCGCAGCCGGGAGGGCCGCTCAGCAGCACACCCTTGGGGGGGCGGACCTTGGCCCGCGCGAACTCCTCGGTGTACCGGAGCGGCCACTCCACCGCCTCGATGAGCCGCTGCTTGAGCTGCCCCAGTCCGCCCACGTCCTTCCAGCCCACGTCCGGGGTCTCCACGAACACCTCGCGGATCGCCGATGGCCCCACCTCGTGCAGCGCCACCTGGAAGTCGGCCATCGTCACCTGGACCTGCATCAGCTCGTCGTAGGGAATCTCGGCCGAGGCGAAGTCGATGTGGGGAATCAGCCGGCGCAGGCAGATCATCGCCGCCTCCCGGCACAGTGCCTGGAGGTCCGCGCCGACGAAGCCATGCGTCACGGCCGCCAGATGGTCCAGGTCCACGTCCTCTGCCAGCGGCATGCCCCGGCTGTGGATGGCGAGGATCTCCTTGCGCGACGTGCGGTCGGGGATGGAGATGGCGATCTCGCGGTCGAACCGCCCCGGGCGACGCAGCGCAGGGTCCAGCACGTTGGGGATGTTGGTGGCAGCCAGCACGATGACGTGCCGGCGTTGGGCCAGGCCGTCCATCAGCGACAGCAGCTGCGCCACCACGCGCTTCTCCACCTCGCCCTGCACGTTCTCGCGGCGGGGAGCGATGGCGTCTATCTCATCCACGAAGATGATGGCCGGGGCCCTGCGCTGAGCCTCGTCGAAGATCTGCCGGAGGTGGGCCTCACTCTCTCCGTAGAACTTGTGCATGATCTCCGGGCCGGTGATGGTGAAGAACGCTGCCGCCGTCTCGTTGGCCACCGCCCGGGCGATCAGCGTCTTGCCGCAGCCCGGCGGGCCATACAGCAGCACCCCCTTGGGGGCGTCGATCCCGAGCCGCTCGAACACCTCCGGATACCGCAGCGGCAGTTCCACGATCTCGCGGATGCGGCCCAGCTCCCGCTTCAGCCCACCCACGTCCTCGTAGCTGACGGCGCGCGCCCGCTCGTGCGTCACCTTCTCCTTCTCCGGCGCCTTGGCGACCTCCAGCATGGTGTTGGGGTGAATCACCACCGCCCCCACAGGCGCGGTCTCGACGACGCGGAAGTCGGCCGTGCGGCTGCCGAACAGCAGCGCCCGGACCCGGTCTCCCTTCACCACCGGCAGTCCGTCCAGCAGCGTGCCGATGTAGGCCAGGTCACGCTGCGCGGGGGTGAACTCCAGGGGCGCCAGCACGACCTTCTCGGCGTGTCGGGCGGGGGCCAGGGTCAGCTTCACCGGCTCGTCCAACTGCACCCCGGTGTTGGCCCGGGTCACACCGTCAATCTGGAGGATTCCGCGCCCCCGGGCGTCCGGGTAGGAGGGCATCACCCTGGCCGCACTGCGGCGCTTGCCGGACAGCGTGACGATGTCACCGATCTGCGCCCCCAGCCGCTTCATGTCGGCGGGGTCCATGCGGGCGAGGCCACGGCCCAGGTCCTTGCCGAGGGACTCGGCGGCACGCAGCGTCTGCGGACGTTCCCGTGTCGCGACGGTCACGAGCGGCTCTCCTCCTGGGCGGTGAGGCGGATCTCGAGGACGCCGTTGCGGCAGCTGGTGTGCATCTGCCGGCGGGTGAAGCGCCTGGGGAGCAGGACCTCCTTGTGGTACTTGAGCGCCTCGTGCTCGGCATGCAGGGTCAGGATGTCTTCGCGGAGCTCCAGCGTGATGTCCTTGCGGTCGACCCCTGGCAGCTCGGCCACCACCAGCACGTCCGGCCCCTCCTCGAAGACATCCACCAGGGGCTCGCGGATGGGGTGGACGACCGCCTTGCCGGTCTGGCGATCCTGGCGGATGTTCCCGAAGGGCTCCACGCGCGGAGTGCCGCTTGGTTGACCGGGTGCGCCTCCTCCGAGCCGCACGTTGAAGCCATAGACGCCCCTGAGCCCCTTGTCGGGGGCTCCGAACTCTCCGGAGCGTTGGAGCTGTTCGCCCTTCTCCGCGAGCTCCGCCAGTTTCGTGACGAGGGTGGTGATTCCTTCGAGGAACCCTCCACCGCTGATGCCGGTCTTCTCTGCCATGCTCCACCTGTCGTGACTCAAAGCTGGGGCATCCCCCCCTCCGTGCCCAGCGGCAAGACGCGTCGTGGGGATTCCGCCCGCCCCATGCCCAGCGAGCAGCGGCGCGGATAGGGGCCGGATGGTGATGCCTGGTCGGCGGGGGATTGGCGCATCGCCTGCGGAGGCTCGGCAGGCATGGCCCCCCCCTGCACATCACCCGGGAGGTGTCAGGTCGACCTGGCAGGGGCGGGAGGGGCGGGGCCGCCTCACCTCCCTGAACTTCGCCGCCTGTCGTGTCTACGTTCTCCACGGACAACGCATGCGCGTCTGGCACGCGTGTGCGTCAGCGGTGTGAGCACCCATGGCCTCGGTCAAAGGAATCGCGAACAGGGGGAACACGCGCAAGCGCGTCCCGCGAGAGACGCTCCCCCAGGATGTACAGGCGCAGGAAATGGAACGGCTCCGCGCGCAGCGCGAGGCGCTCATCGCCAACTTTGCGCAGTCCGGAGCGAGGCTCCTCACGGTCGCGGCCAGGCGGTTGCCGACCGTGCTGACGCTGCCCGTGCTCGAGGGGGGAAGCCGCGTTCTCCAGGACACCACCCTCTATCTCCAGGAAGGGTCGATGGAGGAGTGGCTCCGCGCCGCGCAAAAAAAGCTGAAGGAGAGGCCGGGGAGCTCCATCCTCGGGCTGCTGGGCATTGGACTGCTCGCCGGGCGGCTGCTCCGCAAGATGGCGGAGAAGGGGGGCCAGAAGGGAGGGGCCGAGGCCTTCCGAGAACGATTGCGCGAGAGCATGTTCCTGGCGACCCACGGTGGAGTGGGGCGGCCCCCAGCCGCCGCGCGTCAGCGGTTGCTGAGGGGTGGCTCGGGTGGAGCGCCGGCGCAGGGAGGAGTGGCCGAGGGCTTCAAGGAGCGATTGCGCGAAGGCATGTCCATGGCGACCCAAGGTGGTGGAGTGGGGCGGCCCCCGGCCGCGGCGCGCCTGCGCCTGCAGAAGTCTGGAGGGCCGAAGCAGGGGGCGCCACGCAAGCGCGACGTGAAGAAGGAGAGAGAGCCGCGAGAGCCCACGGTGAGGGCGAAGGGAGTGGCGCGAGACGCCGCCGAGGGCGCCCAGGACACAACGCACGAGGTCGCTCGAGGGGCCGCGAAGCCAGGGGGAAAGAAGTCGCCGCCCAGCACCAAGGCCACGTCCACGAAGGCGCCCGCACAAGCGCCGAGCGGCTACCTCGGTATGGGGGCCTTCCCCGTCCGGCTGCCGGAGAGGCTTGCGAAGGCCCATGGCACCCAGAGCGGCCTCAAGGTCGCGAGCGTGGAGCCGGATGGCCCGGCCGAGGAGGCGGGGCTGCATCCGGGTGACACGCTGCTCACGCTCGAGGGGCAGCCATTGCGAGAGGTGGATGACCTGGTCGCGCAGCTGCCTCCGGAACGTGTGGGCCAGACCGTGCACGCCCAGGTGCTGCGCGCCGGGGCTGCCAGGGTCATCGACCTCACCGTTGGCGCGCACCCCTGAGCTGAGCCGGGTGTCGCGAGCGCTCATGCGGCGCACGATGGCTTGACGGAGTCGGAGGAGGACCTGCGGCGCGAGGAGGATGTGCGAGGCCTGGGCGCTCCCTGCCTGCGCCGGGCATCCCGGGAGCGTTCGTCGTGCGCCTCGGCCCTCGTGGAGGTCGCCTCACGGGTCTGGGGTTTTCCGCGTCCGTGCCTCCTTCTGGGGCTGGCGCGTGCTGGACTCGGAAGGTGCCTGGCGTTCACCAGAGGTAGAGATGGATTACCCATACATCCACAGGCGTGGCAGCGCTCGAGGCATCCCATCGTTCGTTGCGTCCAGTCACCGTGAGGAAGACAGGGAGTCGAGGAGGACGCCCTCGGCGATGGGCGCTGCGTGAACTGTTCAACGCAGTGCTCTATGTCCTTCGCACAGGTTGTCAGTGGCGAGCACTCCCACATGATGAAGGTTTTGGGACAAGCTCTGAGGCGCGAGATTCCGCTCGCGAAGTATGGGACAATGGTGACCTTCGGAAGGCCCCGGCCGCTCAGGTGTGCGAGGTAAACTTGAGAGGCGAGCACTTCGAGCGGAGAGAGGGGCAAGGAGCCGCCGCATGACGCGAAAGGTGTTCTGGCAAGAGCCCTACAGGACGGAACTGGAAACCCATGTCCATGACGTGAGGGGCCCCATCGTCACGTTGGAGGACACGATTTTCTATGCCTTCTCCGGCGGGCAGGAGAGTGATGAGGGGACCATTGGTGGGCATCGGGTGCGCGAGGCTCGCAAGGAGGGCTCCGGCATCTACTACGCGCTCGACGAAGGACATGGCCTGACACCAGGCACGGCGGTGACGGTCCGAATCGAATGGGAGCGGAGATACCGGCTCATGCGGTTGCACTTCGCCGCGGAGCTGGTTCTGGAGCTGGTTTCCCGCCGGGTGGAAGGCATTCCCAAGATTGGCGCCCACATCGCCCAGGATAAGGCGCGTATCGACTTTCTCTATCCGGGGAGCATCGCCAGCCTCTTGCCGGAGATATCCTTGCAGGCGCTCCGCATCGTGACGTCGAATCAGCCTATCGTCAGCGCCTTCTCCGACGAGGCGGCGGGACTCCGCTACTGGGAAGTGGAAGGCTTCGCGCGCGTTCCCTGTGGCGGAACCCATCTGAAGCGGACGGGTGAGGTCGGGGAGATAGAGCTCAAGCGGAAGAACATTGGCAAAGGGAAGGAACGCATCGAGGTCTTCCTCAAAGGGGAGCCGCTCCTGTCCGCCGCCTGAAGCGTTACCGCGTTGCGGCTGAAGCCCTCGTCGATGTGTGTCCAGGTCGGTGGTGGGCGCTGCTGATCGCGACAGGCTCTGGCCTTGTTTTTCGGTCCTTGCCTACATTGGCCGATGGTGTCCCACCTGTTCGCGGCTCTCCACCCCAATAGTTCCAGCAACTTAGCGCATCTGCTGGGACCTACCGGAAACTCCTGACAAAGGTGCCTTGTCTTTCGCAACTCGTGCATTTGGGTAGCGATAATCAGGCAGGTCCCATTCATATTTGCGAGGCCCCACATGGGTTTCCCCGGCATCAACCTCAAGAAGACCTTCAATACCGTTCGCACCAACGTCCAGAAGACGTTCGAGCAGAACAAGGAACTCATCAAGGGTGGGACCGCGGTTGCCACCCAGACCGCGAAGGCCATCGGCTATGGCAAGGATGCCTTCCAGCAGCTCAAGAACGTCAAGAAGGGCGCGGAGGGTCTGCTCGGCAAGACGAACCTGGACTTCGTCCGCAACCCCACCTTCGCGAAGGGCTCTTTCAAGGGGCTCACCAGCCTGGGCGCGAACCTGAAGGCCGCGGCCCGCTTCGCGGGCATCCCGGGCGCGGTCGCCGCTGGCGCCACGGCCATCAAGGACATCCGTCAGGCCGTCAAGTCGGGGAGCAAGGACGACATCATCGCGGCCACGCGCTCCTCCCTGGACGCGGCCAAGGCCGGCGTCAACGCCGCGACGGGAGGCATCGTCGGCGGCAAGGTCATGGGGGGTGTGCTCGGCGGCACCATCATGAAGGACAAGCTGGCCGCTGGTAAGAAGGCGGTCGATGCCTTCAAGCAGGCGCTGCCCAACGCGAGCGACGACGTGCTCAAGGCCGTCAAGAACGCGGCCACCAAG
>Ga0182745_1001348_pt1 | contig 23757 bp, 13 predicted proteins | sample eDN3rd30CKraftBY_FD_128523 | JGI IMG/M metagenome (GOLD analysis project Ga0182745, IMG submission 128523) | Enriched backyard soil microbial communities from Emeryville, California, USA - eDNA 3rd pass 30_C Kraft BY (version 2) (version 2) | ecosystem: Environmental > Terrestrial > Soil >... | reverse complement strand
TGTCGAGGCGGAGATCGTCGACGCGCTGAACGCGATCCGCGCGCGCTACGACTATGTCTTCACCACCGGCGGCATCGGCCCGACCCACGACGACATCACGGTCGACGCCGTCGCCAAGGCGCTCGGCGTCGGGGTCGTGATCCATCCGCAAGCGCGCGCGATCCTCGAAGGCTATTACAGCAAGCGCGGCAGCGAGCTGACCGAGGCGCGGCTGCGCATGGCGCGCGTTCCCGACGGCGCCGACCTGATCCCGAACCGCATGTCGGGCGCCCCTGGCATCCGCATCGGCAATCTCTTCGTCATGGCGGGGGTGCCGCACATCACCGCGGGAATGCTCGACGCGCTGACCGGCGAGCTCGAGGGCGGCGCGCCGCTGATCGCGCATACGATCGGCGCCTGGGCCCCCGAAAGCGAGATCGCCGACCTGCTCCGCCTCGGCGAAAAGGAGCATCCGGGGGTCGCGATCGGCAGCTATCCCTTCTTTCGCGAGGGCAGGGTCGGGGCGAATTTCGTCATCCGTTCGACCGACGGCGCCGCGGTCGCGGCCTGCGTCGCGATGCTGACGACCGGGTTCGAGGCGATCGGCTATGCGGTGACCGACGGCGGTATCTGATCGACCGCTGCCGGCAGCGCGCGCGGCAGGCGGCGGAGCATGGCGATCGCGAGCAGGCCGAAAACCGCCGCGACGATGAACGCCGCGCCGGGGAAATGCACCGGCGCCTTGTCGGCGGTGAACCAGGCCATCGTCCCGGTGAGCAGGATCGGCGCCGCAAGCTGGCCGAGCCCCATCGCCATCGCCGAAATCCCCTGCACCTCGCCCTGCGTCTCGGGCGTCGCGCGGCGCGACATCATCGCCATCAGCGACGGCTGCACCGGCGCCTGCAGCGCGACCGGGATCAGCAGCAGGAAGGCGCCGATCGTCGAGGTGGTGAAGGCATAGCCGACATAGACCGCCACCGCGACGAGGATGCCGAAGGTCGCGGCGTCGCGCTCGCCGAAGCGCGCGACCATCGGCCCGACGACGAGCATCTGCCCCAGCGCGATCGCGACCCCGACCGCGGCCAGGCTGGCGCCGATCATCCCCGGCGTCCAGCCGAGCTGCGCGATGCAATAGAAGCTCCACGTCATCGGATAGACGAGGCTGGCGATCTGCCACAGCACCAGCACCGCCGCGACCCCGCCCATGCCGGGCAGGCCGCGCAAGGTGCGGAAGGCGCCGAGCGGGTTGGCGCGCCGCCAGTCGAAGGCGCGGCGGCGCCCGGCGGCCAGCGTCTCGGGAAAGACGATCAGGCCGTACAGCATGTTCGCCGCCGCGAGGATCGCCGCCGCGACGAACGGCGCGCGCGGGCTGAGTTCGCCGAGGAAGCCGCCGATCGCCGGGCCGACGACGAAGCCGACCCCGAAGGCCGCGCCGACGAAGCCGAAGTTGCGCGCGCGTTCTTCGGGCCTGGTGATGTCGGCGATCGCCGCCTGCGCCGCGGCGTAGCTGCCGCCGAAGATGCCCGACAGCGCCCGCGCGACGAACAGCCAGGGCAGCGTGCCGACGACGGTGAGCAGCGTATAGTCGGCCGCCAGCCCGCCGAGCGAGAGCAGCAGCACCCGCCGCCGCCCGAAGCGGTCGGAGAGGTTGCCGAGCAGCGGCGAGGCGAGGAAGGTCGCGACCGCCATCACCAGCCCGATCCACGCGCCGACCTCGATCGCGTGGGGCAGGTCGATCCGCCCGACCTCCATCACGAGCTGCGGCAGCACCGGCATGATGATGCCGAAGCCGATCGCGTCGATGAAGATGGTGACGACGATGAAGGCGATGGTGCGCGCCGACGTCATTTGTGCTTTTCTCCGACCGTCATTCGCGACACATCCTTCGCTTGAGCGTTGCCGATAGATGAAACTCGAAATCTCCGCCTCCCTAAATTACCGCCTTTCCGAGCCGGTCGACCTGATGCTGCAGATCGAGGCCGCGAACGGCGGCGGCCAGCATGTCGAAAGCGCGTCGCTCGACCTTGGCGCGCCCGAGGTCGTGGCGCGGGTTCCAGGAGGCGTTCCGGGGGGCGACGGCACCTGCGAGCCGATCTGGGTGCGCACTTCGGGCAGCTTGCGCGCCGCCTATCGCGCAAGCGTGGCAATCGACCGCCCCGCCGTCGATTTGCACGCCTTGTCCGAGGTCCCGCTCCACCGGCTGCCCGCGGCGGCGGTCCCCTATCTCAACGAATCGCGCTATTGCCCGTCGAACAAGTTCCACGCCTTCGTCGACCGCCGCTTCGGCGAACTTGCGGGGGGCGCGAAGGTCAGCGCGATGCGCGAGTGGATCGAAAGCCGCTTCACATATGTGGCGGGAACCAGCGACGCGGACACCGGCGCGCTCGACAGCTTCGTCGAGCGGCGCGGTGTCTGCCGCGACTATGCGCATGTGATGATCGCGCTCGCGCGTTCGGCGCATATCCCCGCGCGCATGGCGAGCGTCTATGCGCCCGGCGTGCAGCCGATGGATTTCCACGCGGTCGCCGAGGTCTATCTGGGCGGCGACTGGCATATGGTCGACGCGACCGGCATGTCGTGCCCCACCGAAACCGCGCGCATCTGCGTCGGCCGCGACGCCGCCGACATCGCCTTCCTCACCGCCTATCGCGAGATCGAACTGGTCGAGCAGGTGGTGCGGGTGGAAAAGGCCTAGGTGGTCCGGCGCGGCAAAGCCACGCCGTCGATTCTCGCTGCGCAAGGTCGGCCGAGCTTTCGCTGATCGCGATTTAGCGCTGCTAAATCGCTGCGAAAGTCTGGAGCGGGTGAAGGGAATCGAACCCTCGTCGTAAGCTTGGGAAGCTTCTGCTCTACCATTGAGCTACACCCGCGCGCTGTCCGGCCTTTGCCGTTTCAGGCGCCGCCGGTCAATCCTTCGCCGTGCCGCTCGCACAAAAAGCAGCTTGTCGCGGCGCGCCCGGCGCAATAGCGGCAAGGGAGACAAGGCATAGGGAGAGAGAAGCCGGTGTTCGATACGCTCAGCCTCGCCAGCCTGCCGGACGCCGACGAAGCGATCCGGCCGGCGATTCGCGCGCTCGCGGCCGAAGCCGCATCGGTGGCCGGGGCCGATCGCCGCGTCCGCTCGTGGCAGGGCTATGATCCCGCCTTCAGCCGTCGCCTCGGCGAAGCGGGCTTTCTCGGCCTCACGCTTCCCAAGCGCTATGGCGGGCACGAGCGCGGGCCGTTCGCGCGTTTCGTCGTCGTCGAGGAATTGCTTGGCGTCGGGGCGCCGGTCGCGGCGCACTGGATCGCCGACCGCCAGAGCGCGCCGCTGATCCTCAATTTCGGCAGCGAAGCGCAGCGCGAATCCTATCTGCCCCGTATTGCAAAGGGCGAAATCTTCTTCTGCATCGGAATGAGCGAGCCGGGGTCGGGTTCCGACCTTGCGAGCGTGCGGACGCGCGCCGAGCGCACCGAAACCGGCTGGCGCGTCAACGGCCAGAAGATATGGACCTCGGGTGCGCCGCACTGCGACTATATGATCGCGCTGCTCCGCACTTCGGGCAGCCCCGAAGACCGCCACGCCGGGCTGTCGCAGCTCATCGTCGATCTCAAGGCCCCCGGCGTCACCATCCGCCCGATCCGCGACCTCGCCGGCGACGAACATTTCGCCGAAGTCTTCTTCGAGGATGTCGACCTGCCCGCCGACGCGCTGATCGGCGAAGAGGGCGAGGGATGGAAACAGGTCACCGCCGAGCTCGCCTTCGAGCGCAGCGGGCCCGAACGCATCTATTCGAGCGTCGTGCTGCTCGATACGTGGATCGCGCATTTGCAGCGCACGGGCCGCCGCGACGATCCCGCGACGCTGGCGCTCGTCGGCGATTTCACCGCGCGGCTCGGTGTGCTGCGCGCGATGTCGATCGCCTGCACCGCGCGGCTCGCGGCGGGCGAAAGTCCGGTGACCGAGGCGTCGCTGGTCAAGGACCTCGGCACCGCGTTCGAGCAGCAGTTACCAGCCGCCATCGGCGACGATCTGGCCGCGCATCCCGATGAGCCGGTCAATGCGGAGCTCTATCGCGCCCTGCTCTACGTCACCCACGTCGCGCCGAGCTTTTCGCTGCGCGGCGGGACGCGCGAGATATTGCGCGGCATCATCGCGCGCGGGATGGGGCTACGATAATGAGCGAATTTCTCGAACCTTTCGAACGGATGCTGGAAAGCCTGGCGCCGCCCGCGGCGGTGCGCGCGATCGAGGCCGGCGGCAATGCCGACGCGCTGTGGGACGGCCTCGCCGAATCGGGTTTCCTCGATGCGCTGGTTCCCGAGGAGCGCGGCGGCGCCGGCCTGCCGCTCGCCGAGGTCGGCGCGCTGTGGCAGGCACTCGGCCGCCACGCCGTGCCGGTCCCGGTCGGCGAGACGATGCTCGCGCGCGCGTTGCTCGCCGACGCTCCCGACGGCCCGATCGCGCTCGCGACCGCGAAGCCGGGGGTCGGGATCGTCGTGCCCTTCGGCCGCGTCGCGCGCCATGTCCTGCTCGACATCGACGGAACGCTTCATCTGGTTGAGGCGGCGGGCGAGCCGACGGGCGTGCCGGGCAGCCTCGCCGCGCGGATGCGCTGGGATGCGGTTCCGGCGGCCAGCGTCGGCGCCGCTCCCGCGGGCGGGCTGCGCGCGCTCGCCGCGATCCTTCGCGCCGCGCTGATCGCGGGCGCTGCCGACCGGCTGACGACGATGACCGCCGCCTATGCCGGCGAGCGCGTCCAGTTCGGCAAGCCGATCGGCAAGCAGCAGGCGCTCCAGCAGCAGATGGCGGTGATGGCGGAGGATATGGTCGCGTGCCGCATCGCGGCGCAGCTCGGTTGCGCGGGTGCTTTCCCGCCAAGCCTTGCCGCCGCCGCGACCGCCAAATCGGTGACCAGCGCCGCTGCGGCGCGGATCGCCGCGACCGCGCACGCGGTCCATGGCGCGATCGGGATCAGCGAGGAATATGACCTCCAGCTTTTCACCCGCCGCCTCCACGAAGGACGATTGGCCGACGGGTCGGAAAGCTATTGGAACCGCCTGCTCGGTGCCGCACGTCTCGGCGATGCGCGCGGGTCGGTCGATTATGTCCGAGAGGTGCTTTCATAGCTCCTGTCGTCGCCCCCGCGCAGGCGGGGGCCGCTGGCACCCTTGCTCAAGGCCTTTGGCGGCCCCCGCCTGCGCGGGGGCGACGGACATTCAGCGCGCCGACTCCAGAATCGTCTCCATCGCGACGAAGGTCGAGGTGCTCGCGACGTGCGGCAGGCTCGATATCTTCTCGCCGAGCACGATGCGGTAGCGGCGGATGTCGGGGGTGCGCACCTTGAGCAGATAGTCGAAGCTGCTCGCGATCATATGGCATTCCTCGACCTCGGGAATCCGGCGCACCGCGGCGTTGAATTGCCGGAGCGCCTCCTCGCGCGTGTCGGACAATTTCACCTCGGCGAAGGCGACATGGTCGAGGCCGACCTTTGCCGGATCGACGATCGCGCGGAAACCGGTGATCAGCCCGCTCGCGACCAGCCGCTTGACCCGCTGCTGGCACGGCGTCTTCGACAATCCGACGCGCTGCGCGAGGTCGGTGTAGGTGATCCGCCCGTCGCGTCCCAATATGCTCACTATCTTGCGATCGAACTCGTCCAGTTCGACTATGGATCGGTCCATTTTCATATCATCAGACTAAGATGGGCAGGAAATTTGGTCAAAGCATAAATTTGTAAGCCTATATGAAGTCGGATCGACTGAACGGGATATGCTATGGCAGCCCCATGACCCAGCTTACCGACCGCGCCGCGCTCCGCGCTCTCGCCCGCCGCTCCGAAGCCGATATCGTCGCTGACCTGCGCGCCGATCTCGCCCGCTCGCCCGCAACCGTCGCCGCGACGACCGAGCGGGGGCTCGCGCTGATCCGCAAGGCGAAGGCCGAGGGCGACCGCGAGACGCTCGTCGCGCAGCTCATGAACCGCTACCGCCTGTCGACCGAGGAGGGCGTCGTGCTGATGTGCCTCGCCGAGGCGCTGCTCCGCGTCCCCGACAGCGCGACCGCCAACGCGCTGATCCGCGACAAGATCGCCGGGCGCCACTGGAGGGAGGGCGAGGATGAGGACAGCCCGCTGATCGTCGCGCTCTCGGCGCGCGGGCTGTCGCTGGGGTCGGCGACGCTGATGCTCGATGCGCTCGGCAGCAAGGCGAACCCGCTCACCCTGCTCAAGGCGATGATCCGCCGTTCGGGCGAACCGGTGATCCGCCAGGCGGCGCTCGCGGCGATGAAGATGCTCGGCCAGCAATTCGTGATGGGCGAGACCATCGACGCCGCGGTCAAGCGCGCCGACAAGGACAAGAGCGAGCTCGCGAGTTTCGACATGCTCGGCGAAGCGGCGCGCACCGCCGCGGACGCGGCGCGTTACTACGACAGCTATGCGAACGCGATCGCACGCATCGGCCGCAAGGCGAAGGCGGGCGACCCCTTCGCCAACCACGGCATCTCGATCAAGCTCTCGGCGCTCCACCCGCGCTACGAATATCTGCAAGGGCAGCGCGTCCGCGAGGAGCTGATCCCGCGCGTGATCGAGCTCGCCCGCGCCGCGCGCGACGTTAACATCCCGCTGATGATCGATGCCGAGGAGAGCGACCGGCTCGAACCGCATATGGACGTCTATGGCGCACTGATCGACGCCGGGATCGCCGACGGCTGGACCGGGCTCGGCATCGTCGTCCAGGCCTATCAGAAGCGCGCGCCGGAGGTGATCCGCTGGGTTGCCGATCGCGCCCGCCAGCGTGGCGTCAAGCTGTCGATGCGGCTCGTCAAGGGCGCCTATTGGGATACCGAAATCAAGCGCGCGCAGACGCTCGGCCTCGGTGATTTTCCGGTGTTCACCGCGAAGAATCACACCGACCTCAATTACATGCAGTGCGCCCAGATATTGCGCGAGGCGCAGGATTGCATCTTCCCCGCCTTTGCCAGCCACAATGCGATGACGCTTGCTTTCGTCGCCGAGCTGTTCGCGGGCGCCGATTACGAGCTGCAGCGGCTCCACGGCATGGGCGAGGGCGCGCATGACGCGATCGTCGCACTCTCGCCGCCGCCGCGCCCGGTGCGCGTCTACGCCCCGGTCGGCACCCACCGCGACCTGCTTGCATATCTCGTCCGCCGCCTGCTCGAAAACGGCGCGAACAGCAGCTTCGTCCATCAATTCTCCGACCCCGACGTCACCGCGGAGGAACTGGCGGTCGATCCGCGCAGCATCGCGAGCACGCCGTCCAGGATTCCGACCGGCCTTCAGCTCTTCGACCCCGCGCGGCGCAATTCGCGCGGCTACGATCTCGGCGATCCGGGCGTGCCCGAAGCGCTTGCTGCTGCGATTGGCAAGGCAAGGCGCGCCGATCTGGTCGCGGCGCCGATCGTCGGCGGCGTGGCACGGGACGGTCAGACCGAGCCCGTTCGCAATCCCGCGACCGGCGCGATCGTCGGACAGGTGGTGGAAGCCGATGCCAAGGCGGTCGAGGCGGCGGTCGCCGCCGCGCGCAAGGCGCAGAGTGACTGGAGCCTCGCCGGGGGCGCCTTTCGCGCCGAGCGGCTCGAACGCGCCGCCGACCTGCTCGAGGAACGCGACGCCTTCTTCCTCGGGCTCGCGATCGACGAAGCCGGCAAGACGCTCGTCGACGCCATCGCCGAGGTGCGCGAGGCGGTCGACTTCCTGCGCTATTACGCCGCGCAGGCGCGCGCCGACTTCACGTACCCCATCGCGCTCCCCGGCCCGACTGGCGAGCGCAACGAACTGATCCTCGAAGGCAAGGGCGTCTTCGTCGCCATTAGCCCGTGGAACTTCCCGCTCGCCATCTTCCTCGGCCAGGTGTCGGCGGCGCTTGCGGCGGGCAACGCCGTGCTCGCCAAGCCCGCCGAGCAGACCCCGCTCATCGCGCACGCCGCGATCGAGCTGCTGCTCGAAGCGGGTGTGCCGGGTGATGTCCTCCACTATCTCCCCGGCCGCGGCGAGACCGTCGGCGCGGCGCTGACGAGCCATGACGTCATCATCGGCGTCGCCTTCACCGGCTCGACCGAGGTCGCACGCGCGATCAACCGCAGCCTCGCCGGGCGCGACGGCCCGATCGCGACGCTGATCGCCGAAACCGGCGGCGCCAACGCGATGATCGTCGATTCGACCGCGCTTCCCGAACAGGTGGCGCGCGATGCGGTCGCTTCGGCCTTCCAGTCGGCGGGCCAGCGCTGTTCGGCGCTACGCCTGCTCTGCGTGCAGGAGGATGTCGCGGAGACGATGATCGAGATGGTCGCGGGCGCGATGGCCGAACTCGATGTCGGCGACCCGTCGATCCTCGCCACCGATGTCGGCCCGATCATCGACGAGGAAGCGCAGGCCAATATCGCCGCCTATGTCGCCGAGGCGCGCGCGGCGGGCCGGGTGATCGCCGAAGCGGTGCGCACGAATCTTCCCGCGAGCGGCCATTTCGTGCCGCCGGTGATGATCCGCCTCGACCATGTCACCGATTTGAAGCGCGAAATCTTCGGCCCGGTGCTGCACGTCGCGACGTGGAAGGGCGGCGAGCTCGACGCGCTGATCGATGCGATCAATGCTTCGGGCTATGGCCTGACGCTCGGCGTCCACACCCGCATCGACGGGGTCGCTGCGCATATCGCGGCTCGGGCCGAGGTCGGCAACGTCTATGTCAACCGCAACCAGATCGGCGCGATCGTCGGATCGCAGCCCTTCGGCGGGCGCGGCCTGTCGGGGACGGGGCCAAAGGCCGGCGGCCCGCATTACCTCCACCGCTTTGCCGAGGAGAAGTCGATCTCGACCGACATCACCGCGGCGGGCGGCAATGCGGCGCTGATGGCCGGATAGACCGAAACCCTCCGGTGGACCGGTAGGGAATATAAGACCACGAGGCCCGATACAGAGTGGACGGCTGTCCCAGGCGATACGCCCGAAGCGTCTCGCGGCCTATGCCGCGGCGACCTCTTATTATGGTTCCCCCAGCAGCCCGGTGATTATAGCCGTTTTGGAGCTATTCGCCAACGGCAATCATGCCCCCGGCACCCCCAGCATCTGCGCCTGCGCCTTCAGCCGCGCGGCGGCGCCCGGATTGGCCGCGGTAGCGTCTTTCAGCGCCTGCGCGGCCTTCGCGGTTTCGCCCAGCGTCATCCGGCTGCGCATCAGCATGATCCAGCGGTCGACGTTCGCCGGATCGGCTTTCAGCTTGGTCTCCAGTCCGCTCACCATGCCCTCGATCATCGCGTCCTGCTGCCCCTTGGGAAGCTGCGAGGCGGCTTCCATGTCGGCGCGGCTCGGGCCGGGAATGGCGCGCGCCGCGACCGGCATCTCCTCGGGCTTCAGCGGCCGCGCCTGCGTGTTCATCAGCCGCGCGCCGACGTCGATCTTGTGGATCGCCGCGACCTGTTCGATCGTGCGGCGCAGGTCCGCTTCCCACGGCGCGCCCTGCGGCGTGTCGGCGAGCAGCGCGAACCAGTCCTCGATCGCGCCCTTGTGGTCGCCGCCGATGTCCTTTTTGACCGCGAGGAAATAGCGCGCGCGCGGGTCCTTGGCGTCGAGCGCGATCGCCTTGTTAAAGGCTTCGAGCGCGGCTGCGGGCATCGGATCGCGTTCGCTCGCCATCACGCGCGCTTCGCCGAGCGCCGACCACAGCCCCGCCGACTCGGGCGAAAGCGCCGTTGCTTTCTCGTAAGCGGCGGCAGCGCCGGGATAATCGCTCATGTCGAACCGCGCCGCGCCGAGCGCGGTCCACGCCGCGGCGCTGTTCGGTTCGCGCGTCGTGCGCGCTTCGAGAGCGGCGAGTTGGTCATCGGGGGAAGCGGCGGCGGGGGCGGGCGCCGAGGGCGTGGAAGCGGCGGAATCGCGCCAGATTGCATAGCCCACCGCCCCCGCCAGCAACAGGAAGGCGGCGACCAATATCGCCCGGTTGACCCCGCCGAGTCCCCCCGTCATCTTCTTGCTCTCGTTCATCTTTGTCCCCGTCCTTGGCCACCCGGCGGCGCGCTGAAAAACGCCGCCGCCCTGCGCTCGCATCTTGCCTTTGCTTCGCGATGGTGTAGCCTTTCACCCGCGAGGTCGGTCAACGATAAAATCGTCAGTGGGGTCGCGCCGATTTTCCCAGGCAATAGGGGGAGGGGTGCATGGCAGTTTCGGATCATGTCGACTTTTCGACGTTCATGGAAGGCGTGAAGCGGCGCAACCCGGGGCAACCCGAGTTCGTTCAGGCGGTTCAGGAAGTGTCCGAGGACATTTTCGATTTCATCGCCGACAAGGAAGAATATCACGCGCAGCAGATATTACGGCGCATCGCCGAACCCGACCGGGTCGTCTCCTTCCGCGTCTGCTGGGAAGACGACAACGGCAATATCCGCGTCCAGCGCGGCTGGCGCGTTCAGAACAACAATGCCATCGGCCCCTACAAGGGCGGTATTCGCTTTCACCCCAGCGTGACCGAAAGCGTCCTCAAATTCCTCGCTTTCGAACAGACGTTCAAAAATGCGCTCACCGGCCTGCCGATGGGCGGCGGCAAAGGCGGGTCGAACTTCAACCCCAAGGGCAAGAGCGTGCGCGAGATCATGCGCTTCTGCCAAAGCTTCATGACCGAGCTTTATCGCCACATCGGCGCCGATATCGACGTGCCCGCGGGGGACATCGGCGTCGGCGGGCGCGAGATCGGCTATATGTTCGGCCAGTACAAGCGCATCACCAACGAATTCACCGGGGTGCTCACCGGCAAGGGCCTCGAATGGGGCGGCTCGCTGATCCGCACCGAGGCGACGGGCTATGGCGCGGTCTATTTCCTCGCCAATATGCTTGCGGCGAAGGGGCAGGATCTCGTCGGCAAGAGCGCCGTCATCTCGGGCTCGGGCAATGTCGCGACCCACGCCGCCGAAAAGATCGTCCAGCTGGGCGGCAAGGTGCTGACCTTGTCCGATTCGGGCGGCTTCATCCACGACCCCGACGGTATCACCCAGGACAAGATCGACTGGGTGAAGGCGCACAAAACCCACCGTCGCGGCCGCATCGAGGATTATTGCGCCGAATTCAAAGGTGCGAGCTTCACCGCGGGCAAGACGCCGTGGGGCGTGCCGTGCGACGTCGCGTTGCCCTGCGCGACCCAGAACGAACTGCTCGGCGAGGATGCGAAGACGTTGGTCGGGAACGGCTGCATTGCGGTCAGCGAGGGCGCCAACATGCCGACCAACCTCGAAGGCGTGCATCATTTCAAGGATGCGAAGATCATGTTCGCGCCGGGCAAGGCGGCGAACGCCGGCGGCGTCGCGGTGTCGGGGCTCGAAATGAGCCAGAACAGCGGCCGCCGCGCGTGGAGCGAGGGCGAGTTGCAACAGATGCTCAAGGACATCATGGATGGCATCCACAAGAGCTGCCTGACCTATGGCGACCAGGGGAATGGCTATATCGACTATGTGAAGGGCGCGAATATCGCGGGTTTCAAGAAGGTTGCCGACGCGATGCTCGCTTTCGGGGTTGTGTGATTGAAGTCTAGGCGCAAAAGCGTCAGGCGGGAAAAGGGGACACAGGGCATGACGACCGACGCGATAGCGAGGCGCGGCGAGCGACCGTGGGCGGCCATGGGCGCGCTCGCGCTTCTTTTGCTCGCGCTGGTCGTCGCGGCGGTCGCCTCCGCCCCGCCCGCGCGCTCGCAGGGCGAGGGCGGCGCGCGCTATGTCGGGGTCGCCTCCTGCGCCGGATCGACCTGCCACGGCCGGATGGAGGGCGACGGCACCGTCGTCCGCCAGGACGAGCTGATGAAATGGCAGGAACCCTCGACCGCCGGCGGCGCGCACAGCCGCGCCTGGGCGGTGCTTTCCAATAGCCGCAGCCAGTTCATTGCGCGCAATCTCGGCATTGGCGATCCGTCGAAGGCATCGATGTGCCTCGGCTGCCACAGCACTGCGGGGACGGCGCGCGCGGTTCCGGCCGAGGACGGCGTCGGCTGCGAATCCTGCCATGGTCCGGCGGGCGGCTGGATCGCGAGCCATTACGCCGGGATCACCTCGAACGCCGATCCCGACCGCGAAATGCGCGAAAAGCATCTCGCCAACCTGCGTGCGGGCCTTCGCAAGCTCGAGGACCCGGTGGTGCGTGCCGGCGTCTGCGTCGATTGCCACTTCGGCGCGGCGGGCGAGGGGCAGTTCGTGACGCACCGCATCATGGCGGCGGGACACCCGCGCATCTCGTTCGAGCTCGATCTTTTTTCCTCGCTTCAGGCGCATCATCACGAGGATGCCGATTATGGCTGGCGCAAGTTCGGCGCGAGCGGCGCGCGCACCGACCATGTCCAGATGTGGGCGGTGGGGCAGGCGACCGCGCTCGAACGCAGCCTGTCGCTCTTCCAGTCGCGGCGGGGGACCGAGGGGATGTTCCCCGAATTCTATTTCCTCGATTGCCATAGCTGCCATCGCCGCATCTACGATCAGGCGAAGCCGGTGAAGAGCAGCGTCGACAATCCCGGGCGTGCCGGAATCCCGGAGGGCATGCCGCCCTATAATGACGAGAATCTGATCATGCTCGCGGCCGCCGCGCGCGTCGCCGCTCCCGCGCTTGCCGAGCAGCTTTCGGCGCGCACCGAGGCCTTCCACAAGGCGATGACCGTCGACCGCGCGAGCGCGGTCGCGGCGGCGGCCGAGCTCGGGCAGACGGTGTCCGCGCTCAAGAGCGCCTTCGCCGCGCGCAGCTTTTCGGGCGCCGACGCCTTCACACTCGTCGACGCGATCGCGGCGAGGGCGACCGCCGATCGCTTCACCGACTATGCGGGCTCGCAGCAGGCGGTGATGGGGATCGACACCCTGCTCAACGCGATGGTCTCGTCGGGGCGGGTCACCGTCGGCGCCGCGGCCGGAATCCGCGCCGACATTGACCGCGCCTATACCTCGGTCAAGGACCCCAACGCCTATAAGCCCACCGATTTCCAGACCTCGTTCGGCAGCGCGGTCGGTGCGATCCGGGCGCTGCGGTAAAGCGATATGCACAGCAAATCCCATCTCTTCCGTTCGGCCGCTCTCGCCGCGATCGGCTCGCTTCTCCTGGCCTCGTGCGGCGGCGGAGGGGGCGGCAGTACGCCCACTCCCAGTCCGACGCCCACCCCGACTCCGACGCCCACTCCGACGGGCGGGCTCTATACGCCGCCCGCCGCCGAATCGCTGAGCGTCGCAGAGGTGCAGACGGTGCTCGCGAATGCGATTTCGGAAGCGCAGGCGCGCGGCCTGCCGTCGGTGATCGCGGTGACCGACCGCGTCGGCAACACGCTTGCGGTGTTCCGCATGAATGGCGCGCGCGCGACCGCGACGACATCGCCGGCGCCGAACGGCGTCGACATCGACGCGCAGAACGTCACCTTCCCCGCCGAGGGCGGCGCGATCGCCAAGGCGATCACCGGCGCCTATCTGTCGAGCGGCGGCAACGCCTTTTCGACCCGCACCGCGAGCCAGATCGTCCAGCAGCATTTCCCGCCCGCGCCGACCACCGTCGGCCTCGAAAGCGGGCCTTTGTTCGGGGTGCAGTTCAGCCAGCTTCCGTGCAGCGACTTCTCGTCGCGCTTTGGCGCGGCGGGCGCGGCGGCGATGATCGGGCCGAAACGCTCGCCGCTCGGCCTCGCCGCCGATCCCGGGGGGCTGCCGCTCTACAAGAATGGCGTGCTCGTCGGCGCCGTCGGGGTGATGGGCGACGGGGTCTATGGCTTCGATCCCAACATTCTCGACGTCGACAATGATGCCGAGGAATTTATCGCGCTCGCGGGCACGCGCGGGTTCGAGGCGCCGACGGCGATCACCGCCGACAAGATCAGCGTCGACGGGACCAGCCTGCGCTTTTCCGACGCGACCGCCGCCGGGCTTAAATCGAGCGGCGGCGCGAGCTTTGCGTCGATGAACGGCGCTGCGGGCAATCTGGTCGCGGTGCCGGGCTATGCCAATGCCGCGATCAGCGCGGGGGTCGCCTATGGCACCGAGGCGTCGGGCGTTCGCGCCTCGACCACGGCCGAATTCGCGAATAGCGACGCTTTCGTCTTTACCGACGGCAGCGGCACGAACCGCTATCCGATCCGCGCCGGCACCGATGGCGCCGCGAACAGCGCCCCGCTCACCGCCGACGAAGTGCGCGCGCTGCTCGAAGAAGCCTTCACGGTGATGAGCCGCGCGCGCGCGCAGATCCGCAAGCCGCTCGACAGCCGCGCGCAGGTGACGATCAGCGTCGTCGACACCTTCGGCGCCCCGCTCGGCATTGTCCGCGCGCCCGATGCGCCGATCTTCGGCTCCGATGTGTCGCTCCAGAAGGCGCGCACCGCGGCCTTTTTCTCGAACGCGCAGGCAGGGGCGGAACTCAGCGCCAATGCCAGCGCCGACATCCGCCAGTTCGTCACCGCGGTGCGCAGCTTCCTGAATGACCCGGCGGCGCTGACCGGCACGCTTGCCTTCCCCGACCGCGCGGGCGGCAATCTGTCGCGGCCCTATTTCCCCGATGGCGAGGTCGGGCGGCCGAACGGCCCCTTCTCGCGCCCGATCGCGCAGTTCAATCCCTTCTCGACCGGGCTGCAATCGGCGCTGATCATCGGCAACATCGGCCAGCATGTCGGCTTTCTGCAAAACAAGAACCCCGACACGCCGGCGCGCTGCACGACCCTGCCCGACGTCGCGCCGGGGCAGAACCGGCTGCAGAACGGCATCCAGATCTTCCCCGGATCGGTGCCCATCTATCGCGGCGACAAGCTCGTCGGCGGGATCGGCGTGTCGGGCGACGGCATCGACCAGGACGACATGATCAGCTTCCTCGGCGCGAACAACGGCGGCGCGCGTTTCAGTGGCCCCAGCGCCATCGGCAATGCGCCGAAGGATATCCGAACCGATACGGTCGTCGTGACGCTGGCGGACAATAGCAAGGTGCGCCTGCGCTATGTCAGCTGTCCCTTCGCGCCCTTCCTCGACACGTCGAAGCAAAATGTCTGCGACGGGCTGTAGATGAGCATCGAAGTCAGCCTTTGGCCGATTATCGCGACTCTCGCGGCGCAAGGCGCGCCCGCGGCCGAGGTGCCGCCGCCGCCCGCCGCCGATCCGCCCGCAGCCGACGAAACGGCCGCCACGCCTGCCGACCAACCGCCCGCGATGGACGGGAATGCCACGGCTTCGCCCGCCGATCAGCCGCCGGCCGAGGAACTGACCCCGCCCCCGCCGCCGGTCGACTGGCAGCTGATGGTCAACGACGATCTCGTCACCCAGATCATCGAGGGCCGCCGCCGTCCCGGTTATACCCCCGACCTTCCCGACCAGTTGACGCAGGACAATGTCGGCGCGCTGCGTCCACCGCCGCCGCAGGCCTTTCCGGGGATTGAGGACCAGCTTCCGATCCCCGACCGTTGGCGCCTGATCGAAAGCCTGGGGGTCGTCAAGGAACGCTGGTTCGACCCCTATCACCAGAATACGCTGAAGGGCGACCGGCCGATCGACCGCAGCAAGGTCAAATGGCTGCCGATCAACGGCGACGACTGGTTCTTCGTTCTCAACGCGATCTCGGACACTGTGTTCGAACCGCGCACCTTCCCGATTCCCGTCGGCGTCCAGACGACCTCGCGTCCCGGCAGCATCGACGTCTTCGGCAAGAATCGCAGCTTCGTGCTGTCGCAGACGTTCATCGGCGGGGTCGCGCTGATCAAGGGCAACACCGCCTACAAGCCGCCCGATGTCGAATATCGCCTGACGCTTGCCTATAACGCCAATTATGTCGACGTGCCCGAACGGCGCGTGCTCGACGTGCGCCCGTCGAAGAAGAGCCATCGCTTCGATCATTTCATCGGGGTGCAGGAAGCCTTCATCGACAAGCATCTCGGCAACGACAGCGACCGCTACGACTTCCACTCGATCCGCATCGGCATCCAGCCGTTCCAGAGCGATTTCCGCGGCTTCCTGTTCAACGACAGCCAGCTCGGCATCCGCCTGTTCGGCAACCGCGACAACAACCGCTTCCAATATAATGTCGCGGCCTTCTGGCGGCTGGAAAAGGACACCAACAGCGGCCTCAACGACATCACCCAGACGCCGCGCGACGATTTCATCTTCACCGCCAACCTCTATCGCCAGGATTTCCCGTTCGTCGGGCTGACCAGCCAGGTCAGCGTGACCTATAATAGGAACCGCGAAAAGAATGACGTGCAGATCGACCACAACGGCTTTCCGGTGCGGCCGGCCTTGCTGGGGACGCTGCGCGGGCGCGAATATGACGTGACCTATCTCGGCTACAGCGCCGACGGGCGGATCGGGCGGATCAACGTCACCGCCAGTCTCTATGCCGCGCTGGGCGAGGATCGGAACAGCTTCTTCACCGACAAGCCGGCGAAGATCCGCGCGGGCTTCGCCGCCGCCGAACTCAGCTACGACCACGACTGGATGCGCTTCCGCCTGTCGGGGCTCTACGCCAGCGGCGACCGCAATCCCTATAACAACACCGAGGGCGGCTTCGACGCGATCTTCGAGAATCCGATCTTCGGCGGCGCCGACACCAGCTATTGGATCAGGCAGACGATTCCCTTCGCGGGCGGCGGGCGCGTCATCTCGATCAACGGCCGCAACGGCATCTTGAATTCGCTGCGCTCGTCGAAGGAAGAGGGGCAGTCGAACTTCAACAACCCCGGCACCGTCTTCGTCGGGGCGGGCGGCGATTTCGACCTGTCGCCGCAGATGCGCGTCAGCGTCAACGCCAACCACCTCTGGTTCGACAATACGAAGGTGCTCCAGAATCTGCGCGTCGAGGGCTCGATCCCCAAGGACATCGGCTGGGATCTGTCGATCGCCAGCATCTGGCGGCCGAAGGCGACGCAGAATATCGTCGGCCGCCTCAGCGCGGCCGTCCTCCTGCCCGGTAAGGGGTTCAAGGATCTGTTCGACAACAAGGAACGCGACAAGGCCTATGTCTCGATCCTCGCCAACCTGATCGTGAGTTTTTAGACCATGGCGCGCAAGCTCTTCGCCCTTCTTGCCTTCGTGCTGATGATGGCGGCGTTCGGCGCGCAGGGCGTCCGCGCCTCCGAAGAGGAAAAGCCGGTCCAGGTGACCTATCGCTTCACCCCGCCCGCGCCCAAGGAGCAGAGCGAGGCGGACATGCAGACGAAGTCGGAGGGCTGCTATAGCTGCCACGTCCGCACCGACCTGCCGACGATGCACAAGTCCCCGGCGGTGCGGCTCGGCTGCACCGATTGCCACGGCGGCGATTCGACCTCGCCCGCCGCGTTCGGCAAGCCCGAGCTCGGTTACGACAGCCCCTATAATCTCGCGGCCAAGAAGGTCGCGCATCCGCAGCCGACCTTGCCCGGCGCGTGGGGTGACAGCCCGGCGAATCCCAAGCGAAGCTATACGCTGCTCAACAAGGAAGCGCCCGAGTTCATCCGCTTCGTCAACCCGAGCGACTATCGCGTCGCGCGCGAGGCGTGCGGGTCCTGCCACCTCGAAGTGATCGAGGCGGCCGAGCGCTCGCTGATGTCGACCGCGGCGATGTTCTGGGCGGGCGGCGCCTATAACAATGGCATCATCCCGTTCAAGAATTCGATCTTCGGCGAGGCCTATACGCGCGACGGCAAGGCCGCGTGCCTGCTCTCGCCCTCGTCGCGGCTGACCGCCGAACAATATAAGCAGGCGTGCGATCCGGCCTTCGGCTTCGACAAGATATTGACCGATGCCGAAAAGAAGCGCGGCGCGCTCGCCAAAGTCTATCCGCTGCCGCGCTGGAACGTCACCCCGCCGAGCGACGTCTTCCGCGTCTTCGAGCGCGGCGGGCGCAACATCGGCACCCAATTCTCCGAAATCGGCCTGCCCAACCCGACCGGCAGCATCCAGCGGCTTGAGGAACCGGGACGCCCCGACCTCAAGCAGTCGAACCGCGGCCCCGGCACCGGGCTGCGCGTCGCGATCGCGATCCTCAACCTCCACAAGACCCGCCTCAACGACCCCTATATGTGGTTCATGGGCACCAACGACCAGCCGGGCGACTATCGCCATTCGGGCTGCGCCGGGTGCCATGTCATCTACGCCAACGATCGCGAGCCGCGACACAGCCTGATCTATGCGCAATATGGCCGCGACGGCGAAACCGCGACGGTCGACCCGACGATTGCGGAGCGCAAGTGGAAGCCCGATGCGGACGGACACGGCGGCAGCCACGACGCCGCCGCGAGCCACGCCCCCGACGCCAGCGAGCATGGCGCGCTCGTCGATCCCGCCGCGGCGGCGGCCGGACCGCAGGTGAAGCCGGTCAGAGAAAGGCTCGAATCGGGGCATCCGATCGGCCATGCCTTCACCCGCGCGATCCCGACCTCGCAGTGCATGACCTGCCACATGCACCAGCCGAACATCTTCCTGAATTCCTACCTCGGCTACACGATGTGGGACTATGAATCCGACGCGCCGCAGATGTGGCCGGGGCCGAACAACACCGCGCCGCGCCCGCCGGGGATGAGCGACGAGGAGTATCAGAAGACATACAAGCAGCAGCATTATCCGACCGCGGCCGAGGTCCACCAGGCGCTCGAACGCAATCCCGAGGGGGCGAATCCGCGCGGCCTGTGGTCGAACGTCGAATTCCTGCGCGACGTCTACGACATCAACGACACCAACCAGAATACCCAGTTCGCCGACTATCACGGCCACGGCTGGAACTTCCGCGGCATCTTCAAGCGCGACCGCAACGGCAATCTGCTCGACGCCGACGGCAATATGTCGACCTATGGCACCGACACCCAGCATATCGTCGATCCCAAGGATCCCGAGAAGTGGCGCAAGAGCTGCGACCATTATGAGGGCGCGAAGGAACGCGAGCTCTGCCTCGCGAGCGCCGATCCCGGCAAGCCGGGGGTCGAGGGCAAGTTCGTACCCCCCGGCCTCAACCCCGGCAAGACCGTCCATATGATGGACATCCATGCCGAAAAGGGGATGCAGTGCGCCGACTGCCACTTCGCGCAGGACGCGCACGGCAATGGCTATATCCAGGGCGAGGTCGCGAACGCGATCGAGATCAGCTGCAAGGACTGCCACGGCACCGCCGACGCCTATCCGAACCTGCTCACCTCGAACGTCGCGGCACGGCCGCAGGGCACCAATCTGGCGCTGCTGCGCAACATGGACGGCCGGCGGCGCTTCGAATTCCAATATAATGACGATGGCGAGGTCACCGGGCTGATCCAGCGCTCGATCGTCGATCCCAAGCTCGAATGGCAGGTCAGCCTCGTCAAGCAGTCGGTGACGCCGGGGCCGCATTTCAACGCCAAGGCGGCGCGCGCCAAGCTGATGTCGCGGTCGGGCGCCGACGACGGCAGCTTCGCCTGGGGGCCGGGGGTCGCGAAGGAGGATCGCGCGCACGGCGACGACCGCATGACCTGCTTTACCTGCCACTTGTCGTGGACGACGAGTTGCGGCGGCTGCCATTTGCCGATCGAGGCGAACTGGAAGACCAAGGCGCACCATTTCGAGGGCGAGGAGTCGCGCAACTTTGCGACCTATAATCCGCAGGTGGCGCGCGACGAGATGTTCCAGCTCGGCCGGCATATGCTCACCAAGCCCGGCGAACCCGACGAAGACGGCAATCCGCGCGGCATCATCACCCCGGTCCGATCCTCCTCGGCGCTGATATTGTCGTCGACGAACATCAACCGCGAACGCATCTATGTGCAGCAGCCGCCGATCTCGGCCGCGGGCTTCTCGAGCCAGGCGTTCGCGCCGCACTTCCCGCACACGGTGCGTCGCCAGGAAACCAAGCAGTGCACCGATTGCCACCTGTCGGCGGCCGACGACAATAATGCGATCATGTCGCAGCTCATGCTGATGGGCACCAATTTCGTCAATTTCGTCGGCCTCAACGTGTGGTCGGGCCAGGAGGACAGCTTCCAGGCGACCCGCGTCACCGAATGGGAAGAGCCGCAGGCGGTGATCGGCAGCTATCTGCAGAAATATGCCTATCCCGACTATTGGGACCTGCACGTCAACCAGAACGGGCGCGAGCTCAAGAATTGGGTGCGCGGCAAGACCTTCGACAAGAAAGGGTCCGGCGAAAGCAAGTCGCTCGAGGAATTCCGCAACATCGTCCAGGGGACGAGCGGCCGGGTGAACTGCCTCCAGCAGCGCGGCGAATATATGTTCGTGGCGGAGGGCAAGGGCGGTTTCCGCGTCTATGACGTCGCCTCGGTCGGCAACAAGGGCTTCTCCGAACGCATCGTTCGCGCGCCTTTCTCGCCGCTCGGCCACGATACGCACGTGAAGACCGCGAACGCGACCTGCATGGCGATCGGCACCAACCAGCCGATCAGCATGGCGCGCAACGACAATATCCGGAAGAATTTCCCCGAGAACCACGAACAGGCGCTGCACCCGCTCTATCGCTACGCGGTGATCACCGACAGCGTCGAAGGCCTGATCCTCGTCGACATCGACACGATGGCCGACGGCGAATTCCGCAACAACCGGCTGACGCGGGCGCTGACCTGGAACCCCGACAATGTCCTTGCCGGGGCGCGGCACGTCACGCTCGCGGGCAATTATGCCTATATCACCACCGACGCCGGGCTGGTCGTCGTCGACCTGTCGACCCCGCTGGAGCCGAAAGTCACGGCGCAACTGCCGCTGACCGATGCGCGCGCCAGCGCGGTGCAGTTCCGCTACCTCTGGGTCACCGATGCCGAGGGCGTCAGCCTGTTCGACATCACCCATATGGACCGGCCGGTGCCGGTGCCGAGCGGGACGGTGCGGCTCGCCGATGCGCGGAAAATCTATGTCGCGCGCACCTATATGTATGTCGCGGCGAAGCAGGACGGGCTCGTCATCGTCGACGTGACGCGCCCCGCGGCGCCGATCGTCTGGCCGGGGCTGACCTTCGACGGCGCGATGAACGATGCCGAGGATGTGATCGTCGGATCGACCAACGCCTCGCTGTTCGCCTATGTCGCCGATGGGCGGAACGGCATCAAGGTGCTGCAACTGACCAGCCCCGACAATCCGGGGCTCTACGGTTTCTCGCCGAAACCGACCCCCGAACTGATCGCCTGGGCGAAGACTCCGTCGCCGGCGCTCGCGCTGTCGAAGGGCCTCGACCGCGACCGCGCCGTCGACGAGACCGGCGGCCAGATCGCGATCTTCGGCCGCGTCGGCTCGCGCCCCTTCACGCGCAGCGAGATGGAGAAATTCTTCCTGAACAGCAAGGGGCTGGTCTACAAGGTCAGCGACGCGGTCGACCAGAGCGCGTGGCGCCCGCCGCTGGCTTATCCGAACTGAAGGCGAAGGCAGCTAACGACCTGAAGCCGACCTACCTTACATCGTCATCCCGGACTTGATCCGGGTTCCATTCATCCGGCGTTGAAAGAATGGATCCCGGATCAAGTCCGGGATGACGAGAGGCTGAAAGTGACCGATTGCGGACATTGTCTATTAAAACTATTTCCGCCCTATGGTGTCGCGGTTCCTTGCCCTGCTAGGTGTCATCCTGTCGCTCGTCGGATGCGGCAATCCGAATGCGCCGATCAAGACTACGGTGGGCGACCTCACGCAGCAGCAGGTTGACGCAATCGTGGAGCAGTGCGGCGGTCCTTCGGGTATGGGCGTCATTCAGAATGGGGCGCTGACTATAAAACCCGCGTCCGATTTGGTGGTCACAAGCTGCGTGCTCACAGCTTTGCATGCTACTGGTGAGACCTCTCTGACGACCGTAGGCAATCAGCGCTACGATATGCCGGAGGCGCGCTGAAATTTATCCGCTTCCCACTCCCAAACCGACTGAGCCGACCGCCTACAACCGTTCCGCCTGCACCACGCTGTCCGACGCGCGCAGCGCCGACAGGATGCGCATCACATGCTGGACGTCGCGCACCTCGACGACGACGTCATAGGTGTGGAAATCGCCTTCGCGGTTCGACAGCCGCAAATTGGTGATGTTCGCCGAATTGGCGGCGAGGATGCCCGACATTTCGGCGAGCGTTCCGGGCTCGTTGAGGATGACGACGCAAAGGCGCGCATTGCCGCCCTCGCTGTCCTCCTGCCAGCGGAGGTCGATCCAGTCGGCATCGACCCCGTCGGCGAGGCTCGGGCAGTCGATGACATGCACCTCGATCCCCTCGCCGGGGCGCGACAGGCCGACGATGCGGTCGCCGGGCACCGGGTGGCAGCAGTCGGCGAGCTGATAGGCGACCCCCGGCGTCAGCCCCGCGATCGATACCGCGGCGCCCTGGACGAGCTTGCCGGGCTTGCTCTTCATGTCGGCGGTGATGCCCGGGACCAGCGCCTCGAGCAGCGCATTGTCCGACACGCGCTGCTTGGCGATCGCGACATAGAGCGCGCTGTCGTCCTCCAGCTTCAGGCGGGTCAGCGCCGCGGCGCGCGCCTTGTCGCCGACCTTGTTGGGAAGGCGGCGAGCGATCTCGTCGTACATCTTGCGCCCGAGCGCGGCGAGCTCGACCTTTTCCTTTGAGCGGACGTGACGGCGGATCGCGGCGCGCGCCTTGCCGGTGACCGCGAAGCCCAGCCACGCGGGCTGCGGTGTCTGCTTGTCCGATGAAAGAATCTCGACCGTATCGCCGTTCGCGAGCTGGGTGCGCAGCGGCACCAGCCGGCCGTTGACCTTGGCCCCGACGGTGCGATCGCCCAGCCCGGTGTGGACGGCATAAGCGAAATCGACCGGCGTCGCGCCCTTGGGGAGCTGATGCAGGCTGCCCTTCGGGGTGAAGGCGAAGATGCGGTCCTGATACATCGCGATGCGGGTATTCTCGAGGAACTCGTCGGGGTCGTGGGTCTGTTCGAGGATTTCGAGCAGGTCGCGAATCCACCCCGCCTGTCCGTCGGGCGCCGCGCCGCCCTGTTTATAGGCCCAGTGCGCCGCCAGCCCGAACTCCGACTGCTGATGCATCCCAAGGCTGCGGATCTGGATCTCGATCCGCATATTCTGCTGGTGCATGATCGTCGTGTGCAGCGACTTGTAGCCGTTGCGCTTGGGGGTCGAGATATAATCCTTGAAGCGCCCCGGCACCATCTTCCACTTGCCGTGGATCAGCCCCAGCGCGGCATAGCAGTCGGCGGTCGTCGGGGTGACGATGCGAAAGGCGATGATGTCGGTCACCTGCTCGAAGCTGACGTGGCGTTCCTGCATCTTGCGCCAGATCGAATAGGGATGCTTCTCGCGCCCCGACACCTCGGCCTCGATCCCGTTCTTCGCGAGCAGTTCCTTGAAATCGCGGCTGATCGCGGCGACCTGGTCCTTGCCCCCCGCGGTCAGCTTGGCGAGGCGGCCGGTGATCGTCGCATAGGCCTCGGGCTCGAGCTCGCGAAAGGCGAGGAGCTGCATCTCGCGCATATATTCATACATGCCGATCCGCTCGGCGAGCGGGGCATAGATGTCCATCGTCTCCTTGGCGATGCGGCGGCGCTTGTCGGGATTCTTGATGAAATGGAGCGTGCGCATATTGTGCAGCCGGTCGGCGAGCTTGACCAGCAGCACGCGGATGTCGCCCGACATGGCGAGCAGGAATTTGCGCAGATTCTCGGCCGCGCGTTCGTTCTCGGTCTGCGCCTCGATCTTGCTCAATTTGGTGACGCCATCGACGAGGCGGCCGACGTCGCTGCCGAACAATCGCTCGATCTCCTCGGGCGTGGTCAGCGTATCCTCCAGCGTGTCGTGGAGCAGCGCGGTGACGATCGTCTCGCTGTCGAGGTGGAGGTCGGTCAAAATGCCCGCGACCTCGACCGGATGGCTGAAATAGGGGTCGCCCGAGGCGCGCTTCTGGCTGCCG